>Ga0113563_10000853_pt1 | contig 16095 bp, 9 predicted proteins | sample Mud3Dept3metaG_FD_80117 | JGI IMG/M metagenome (GOLD analysis project Ga0113563, IMG submission 80117) | Freshwater wetland microbial communities from Ohio, USA, analyzing the effect of biotic and abiotic controls - Mud 3 Core 4 Depth 3... | ecosystem: Environmental > Aquatic > Freshwater >...
CATTCGATTACTATAAAGTGACGAGCGTGAAGGATGCGGTGGCGCTTCTCGGGAAAAACGGGGAGAAGGCAGCGATACTTGCGGGCGGGAGCGACCTGTACGGGCTCATGAAGGACCGCGTGGAAGGGGCGAAGATGAAAGTGCCGCAGCACCTCATTGACATCAAGGGCATAAAAGAACTTACCCAAATTAAGGAGCAGAAGGGCAGCCTGAGAATCGGCGCGGCCACGACGATCACGGACATGGTCGACTCAGACCTTATCAGTAAGAAATATCCAGTGCTCGCCCAGGCAGCGAGACAGGTTGCCGTGCCCCAGATCAGGAATGTGGGAACGCTCGGCGGTAATCTCTGCCAGCGCCCACGCTGCTGGTATTTTCGGGGCGCGCTTTTTGCAGGGTGTCTCCGTAAAGGGGGTGGCAACTGTTACGCCCAAGACGGGGAGAACCAGTATCACGCAATCCTGGAGAACGACATCTGCTGCATGGTCTATCCCTCCGACCTGGCACCCGCTCTCATGGCACTCGACGCGCGGGTTGAGATCGCAGGGCAGAAAGGAACACGGGTCGTGCCCATTGCTCAGTTCTACGTGACGCCGCAGAATAATATCTTGAGAGAAACCGTGCTGACGCCGCAGGAGTTGCTCGTCGCGGTAGAAATTCCTGCCCCTGCGCAGGGGAGTAAGGGTGCTTACGTCAAACTTAAGGAGCGGCAGGCGTTCGACTTTCCTATAGCGAGCGTGGCAGTCAACCTGACCTTAAAGGGAAATGCTGTGGGTGATGCGCGCGTTGTGTTCTCGGGGCTTGCGCCCGTGCCTGTGAGAAGCATGAAAGCTGAGGCAGCACTGAAGGGCAGGGGTGTGAAGGATTCCGTTGCAGCCGCCTGCAATGCGGCTGTCGAGGGCGTACGCCCCTTGAGCAAGAACGGGTATAAGGTCCAGGTGGCAAAAGGGATATTGGAGCAAGCGCTCATAATTCTCGGGTGAACGCGATAGAGACTCATAAACAGTGCCTAACTGTAGACCCCGAACGGGTCAGGAGCACAAGGGGCTCAGGCCTGCTCCTGGCCCATTCCTCTAATTTTTTCGCGCTAAAAGCCGACAAATATATTGTGAAAAGACTTTTCAGAATAGGAGTGACCGAGAAGAGATGAGAGGCTCAAGAGTTCTTATGCTACTGGCAGCGCTCGGCTATCTCATCATTGCTCCTCAAATTGTACTTCCATATTTCGAGGAGATTCTGGCGGAAGAGGAGATTGTTCTTGAGGATACCATCACATTGGAGTTCAAGCACAAGAGTGGTCACGAGACAGGATTCGATATCAGGGAAGACATCAATCGCGGCCAGGAATTCCTGAAAGACAAGGCTGCCGGCTCCTCGGTGGTGAATCAGCAAAAGAAAATAGTCTCCTATGGTAAGAAAGGCAAAAAAAGAGAAAGAACAGTGACGGAAAAAGTGCTCAAGCCAAATTTTCTCCTGGCTGTCGAAGACTTGAAGGAACGGAAGATCAGGCAGGTGCGCATCACGAACGAGGGGTGCGTAACAGACGGCTTTGAGGTGACAAAGAGCCGCGGAACAGGTGTTGGTTCAAGGTTTGAAGTGAGATACCCGGAAAATATGGCTGTGCTGGCGCTGCGCACAACCGTGCGGTCTGACAAAAACAATTTCAAAGAAGTGGTATACACGCCCTACAGCCCTGAAATCGATACCTGGCACATGCGCAAAGCCGGGCTCGACTACCTGACGCAGCAGCTTGAACTTGCCTACAAGGATCTTGAAACAAGAAAAGTGAGGTTGATTGGATTAGAGCAGTTGGGAGCCGATATATCACCCACGGAAGTCGCTCTGGTACTTTCGATAATCGAGCATATAGATCCGGTCAGATTTCAGAATTGTCAGGAGGGCAAGGTAATTGAGCTGGTGCATGAGGTATTGACCATCGTAGGAGCAAACACGGATGAGGCATATGCCTACAGCAAATCGCCGGCCGGGGCCAGGGGGCTATTCCAGATTATTCCTGACACGTATAACAGGCTTCGGGAAAAGTACCCGAAAGCAGGACTCACGAAAGACTTCGTTGCAGGCTGCACCGATCACGTGAATGCAGCCAAAGCTTCCATGTTGCTTTTCGATTCCGACCTGACAGACTTATCTCCCGAACGAATGTCCGCTATGAGAAAGAATGTGCGCGCCGTGGGCATGTACCTTGCTGCGGCATACAACTGCGGCTCGGGAAAGGTGCAGAAATCGGCAAGGCTCTGCGGAGACAAATGGACGTGCCGACTGCCGGAGGAAACCAAGATATACCTCAAGAAATTTGACGTAGTCTGGGAGTTAAGAAAAGCACTCGACAGATAAGCAGTTGAAAACTTGGCTTTTACCTAGTCCCACAGATAGCCAAACTTCTCCTTCACTTTTTTTCGCATTTCCGCTGGATAGGTGATTACCTCAGCAAACTCATTTCTCCAGTGATAGGGTCTGCACGCATTGATAATGACCCTACCCATAGTGTAGTCTCCCCGCACCCTTTTTTCGGGCGACACCGCGGGATCCAGAGGCGTGTTCAGATGCCCGCGAAGGATCTCAATCTGTGTTTCCGGGTCCACCCTGGAAGATATGGCCCACGCGACTTCATCCCAGTTGGACGGGTCGATGTCCTCGTCGACGACGATGGTATACTTGCCTGCCATTGCCGCGCCTCTGGCGACGGTGGCGGCTATGGTTCCGACTGCCTGTGAGTGGCCGAGGTAGCTCTGCTTGATCGATATCACTGCAATGGTCCTGCCTCCACGGCCGTAACTCCAGACATTCTGTATTCCCGGCATGCCCAGTGCCAGCAGCCTCTCCCAGATGTTGGGCGCATAGTGGATGGGAATCTCGTACCAGGCAGGCTCGGATTTGTTCAGGGGTGCCCCTGTCATGATCGGGTTGTTCCTGTGATACACCTTTTTGACATGGATGATAGGGCGCTTGAAGGGTTCGGAGGCATAGTAACCGGTCCACTCTCCGAAGGGGCCTTCCAGCCTGCTCTCCTTGTCTGGAGGCGGCGCAAACCCTGATATGGCGATTTCCGCCGTGGCCGGTATCGGCAGGCCCGTCACATCATCGATGATCACCTCGATGGGCCTTCCTCTGAGATATCCAGCAAAATCGAATTCGCTCATGCCCCAGGGTATCTGCATGGTGGATGCGGCGAACACTATGGGATCCTGGCCGAGACATATCACTACCGGGCAATCTTTCCCTTGCTGCCAGTACTTCTCGCGTATGATCCCGCCATGCGCTCCGGGAGACATGAAATAGGCAAGCATGTTCTTTTCATGGATCATCACCCGGTAGGTTCCGGCGTTGACGAACCCGGTATCAGGGTCGCGGTTGATATTCAGGTCTCCGGTACCTATGTACCGTCCGCCGTCGTGCGGATGCCAGAAAGGCGTCGGGAACTTAAACATGTCGATATCGTCACCCGTCAGGATATTCTCCGTGACTGGACCCGTGTCCACTTGAACTGGGGGCACGGGTTTATAGTTTACCAGCTTGTCCCGCCATTCCAGGATGACTTCGTTATCAGACACGGTGTCCGGGATACCGAACGCGAGGCGCTGCACCTTCTTGGGCTGAAAAAGAAAATTGGTCAGTAGTCTGTAGCCCTCGGGGTAGTCCTTGATCTTGTCGAAGAGCAGCGCTGTTCCTTTTCGCTCACTGTTCAGTTCACAGAGCGCGCCGATCTCCACATTCCAGTCGGCATGCTCGACCTTTTTCAGGCAATTAGCTCTTTCCAGGACCTTGATATACTCTCTCAGATCATCATACTCGATTGCCATCGTGAGATACCTCCTGAGATTTAGCCGATATCGAAGATTATTCTCCACATATGGGGCGATGTCCACAAAAAAAGACATGCCACAAATGTGTGTGGCGTGCGTCATCAAAGGAGAATCAAAATAGCCGCACGATCCCGGTAAATGGCACTTTGTCTGAATGAGGCACCAGGTGGATTGTTTGCCTTGCTTTTTGAGGAGGGCGAGGGTAGAGTGGGTTGTGCGTCGATTCCCGTCCCTCAAAGGCAGAGGCCTGTTCCTTCTCCTCTTCATCTGGTTTCTCTGGTTCACGAACTTAACATCCAGAACCATCTTCGCACCCGTACTTCCCTTGATCGAAGACGAGTTTGTAACCACCCATGCACGCGCGAGCAGCATCATCATGTTCATCGCCCTGGGATATACGCTCTCTCTTCTGCTGTCGGGCCTCTACGCCAGATTCCTTGGATATAAAAAATCGATTGTAGTCTGTTTCTTGGGAGGCGGGCTCGTGCTTCTGCTCTTACCCATGACAGGCATATTCGAGACGCTTTACGTGTTCTGTTTTTTTTTGGGAGGGGCGGCCGGGTTCTACCTTCCCGCCATGTTGCCGCTTCTCACCTCTCTGTATGAGGAAAAGGTGTGGGGCCGGGTATTCTCCATCCATGAATCGGCGCCTGCCTTGAGTAACTTCTGCACACCCTTCATTGCGCTTTTCATCCTTTCCTTCTTCGGATGGAGGGCTGTCTTCACCGCTTGCGGCATTTTTTCCCTAAGCTGCGGATTAGCAGCCTGGTTTCTGCTGGAGGATGTGAAACCAAAGCAAGGACCGACTTTTCTTTTTAAACCCATACTGAAGAAGAGTGCTTTTTGGATCATCTCCATACTCTGGTTCTTTCTAGTGGGATGCAATATCGGAGTCTACTACATTGTCCCGCTCTATCTTACGAAGGAGCTGGCCATGGACGTGCACTATGCAAACACCATTCTTGGCTTCTCCAGGCTTGGCGGAGTTCTCGCGGCCTTATCGACCGGGTTCCTCGTCGAGCGATTTGGCCTGAGAAGAAGCATGTTTGGGGTGATGCTGGCAACGGGTCTGCTCACGATCGCACTGGCGGTGAAAAATCCCGGTATGCTGATGGTCTTTCTGTTTCTTCAGGCGGCTGTCTCGTTTGCCTTCTTTCCCATGGTGCTTGTTTCAATATCGAGGACATTTGAACAGGAAATGAGAGGTCAGGCGGCTGCCTTTGTCATCACGCTGGCCACGATAGGCGGCAACGGCGTGGTTCCCTATCTTCTTGGTCTTTCCGGGGACCTTATGAGTTTCTCGGTAGGTATAGTCGTGCTCGGCATCCTGACCAGCATCGCGGCAGGGCTCATCTGGTGCCTCAAAGAACTACGCTGACAAGGGAAGCATCTGGGGCGCGGGAACCGGCGGGCTCTGTGAAACAGGCATTATTCAAGTTGCGTCGTATTGAGAGCCTCTTCTAGAGTGGTTATGCCCATCAAGGCTTTGCGGATGGCATCGTCGCGCATCTCCCGCATGCCATGTTCTATTGCCTTCTTCTTCAGTGTCTCCGTCGGGGCTTTGTTCACGATCAGAGCCCGTATCTCATCATCGACGACGAGGGTCTCAAAGACACCCGTCCTTCCGCGATAGCCGGTACCGCGACAGGAGGGACAGCCTTTGCCGCGGTATAGAGGCAGAACCTCGTTCACGCCTATTGTCTGGAGTACAGCGGGTGGCGGCATGAACGACTCCTTGCAATCGTCGCATATTTTGCGGAGGAGCCGCTGTCCCACAACACAACTCACCGAAGAAGCGACGAGAAATGGCTCGATACCCATCTCCACGAGGCGCGTGAGCGCACCTGCCGCGTCGTTCGTATGGAACGTCGACAGCACCACGTGTCCGGTGAGAGCGGCGTGGACGGCGATGCCGGCCGTCTCCCTGTCCCGCACCTCACCCACCATGATGATATCCGGGTCTTGCCTGAGCATCGATCGAAGGCCTGCCTCGAAGGTGAGGCCAGCTTTCTGATTGACCTGTGCCTGCGTGACAGACTCGAGGGTGTACTCTACGGGGTCTTCTATCGTTATGATGTTTTTTTCTTCCGAATTGAGATAGTTGAGTATGGCATAGAGGGTGGTTGTTTTTCCGCTTCCTGTTGGTCCTGTGGAGAGAAGAAAGCCGTAGGCACGTTTCAGCACCTTCTTCAGCTCCTCTTCGTCTCCTGACAAAAGGCCCAGTTTCTCGATGCCGTATAGGGGCGCATTCTTATATAAAAGGCGCAAGACGGCCTTTTCTCCCCACATGGAGGGATACGTGGAGACCCGCACGCTTACGTCCCCTGTCAGGTCAAAGCGGCCATCCTGGGGCACCCTTGTTTTAGCAATATCCAGGTTGCCCATGATCTTAAGGCGCGAGATAACCGACTGCAGAAGATGCTTGGGAGGAGGCTGCGAAGCGTGGAGTCTTCCATCCATCCGCATCCTGATGCGCATGGAGTCCTTCATCGGCTCAATATGTATGTCACTCGCTCCGTCCGCCATGGCCTGTGCAAGCAAGCTATTGACCAGTTTTACAACCGGCTCTTCAAAGGGAATGGTGGGAGGGACGAGGTCCTCTGCGGCCTCCTCCTCTTCCGGCTCTTCCGCCTGCGTTTCGATGATGTCCTCCACCGTCGTTTCGATGAGGCTCTTGGTACCATAGTAGTGCTGCAGAGCCCATTTCATATCGCTCTTTGTGGTGATGCAGGGCTCTACCTCCCTGCGAAGGAGTGATGTCACCTCATCGATGGCCACGATGTCCAGAGGGTCGACCATGGCCAGGCGGAGCACATTTCCGCGGAGCTCGTACGGGATCACCATCAGTTTGGCGGCAAATTCCTTTGGGATAAGATGGGCCGTGATTGCCGGTATATTCCCTTCATACAGGCTGACGATGGGGATGCCCAACTGGTCACTCAAGACCTCCATGATTTCCTTTTCGGTGAGTGTGTCCATCCTGATCAATACGCTGCCCAGCCGGTCACGACGCGTCTTTTGCTCGGCGAGCGCTTTGATGAGATCACCCGGGGCGATCTTCTCCTTGTCGAGCAGGATCTCCCCCAGTTTCTTCTTGTATCTATGGGCCATACCCGTGCCTCCGCTTGTGCGCTAAATCTATTATCGCCTCGATGGAGTATTGGATTACGTGAGCGGTGCGTCATTGTCCCGCGCATATACGAAGGATTTACAAATAGAACCTGCTCTGGTATCGTTGCTTTGGTCCTTGTGCGATTTGGAGCAGGGCCGGTGAGAAATCGGGAGGCAAGATCAGATGAAGAGAATAAAGACGGGATTGAGACGTCGGGTGGCGACAAAGGCGACTCCAGGCGGGGACCTGTTCGATCTACCGCTGTGGCGCCAGGCCGCCATGATACGTTCTGGAAAGATCACATCAAAGCAGCTTGTCGAGCTATACCTGGAGCGCATCAGGAGATTTGATGGTCGTGACGGGCTCAACGCCTATATCACGGTCGCAGCCGACGAGGCGCTGAAGGAGTCGGACAGACTCGACCGGCTCCTGAGGAAAGGAGAGCTTAAAGGTCCTTTGCACGGCCTGCCCATAGCCATCAAGGACAACCTCGATACGAAGGGTATCCGGACCACAGGCGGCACCAAGATTCTTGCAGACTGGTTCCCCGCATCGGATGCTCATGTGGTTAAGAAATTGAAGGATTCCGGGGCAGTCATTCTCGGGAAGACGAATATGCACGAGCTTGCATTCGGGATCACCAATAACAACCCGCATTACGGACCTGCGCGCAACCCGTACGATCCGACGCGCATACCCGGAGGATCGAGCGGGGGTTCGGCAGTTGCCACTGCTGCCGGCCTCTGCTCGGCGTCGATCGGCACGGACACCGGAGGGTCGGTGAGAATACCGGCGGCTTTGTGCGGCGTGGTTGGACTCAAGCCAACACTTGGCCGTGTAGGCAGGGGAGGTTTAATGTGCCTCTCATTCAGCAGGGATGTGATAGGACCGATCACGAGGACAGTACGTGATGCGGCCCTGATCATGGAAGTGATTTCGGGACCGGACCCACGCGATCCGGAGAGCGCGAGCAGGCCCGTGCCGCGCTACACGTCTTCGTTGAAGGGCTCTCTCAAGGGCATGACGTTCGCCATTCCAACAAACTTCTTCTTCGATCTCATCCATTCTGACACACGAAAAGTGTTTGACGAGGCAGTGAAAGAAATCCATAAGATGGGGGGAAGGGTGAAAGAAGTGAAAGTTGGGTCGACTGACCTGTACGCAACGGCTATCAACATGGTGCTGCCTGAGTGCATCTACCTGATAGAGGAGTACCTGCGGGCCTTTGATCCGGAAGCGACCATAGATAAATATCTCGATCAACTGGGTCCCGATGTGCAGGGGTTTCTGGGAACGCAGAAAGGAAGAGCTGACTCACGCCCCGTTCCGGGATACGTGTACGTGAAGACAGTGCGCGAGGCGAGGCGAAGAATGATCGCCGATTTCGAGGCGGCGCTAGCGGGCCTTGATGTCTTGCTTACTCCGGCCACCATCATGCCCGCAGCACCAATCGGGGAGGACGTAAAGACCACCTTGGAGGGACGGGAGGTGCCCACCTTTTCCACGTTCACACGCACGGTCAATCCCCTCAACGTGTTCGGCTGTCCCGCCATCACGGTGCCGGCAGGTTACAGCCGGACAGGTCTCCCGATCGGGTTGCAGATAGCGGCACGCTCGTGGGAAGAAAGAAAGCTGCTGGCCATTGCGCACGCGTTCGAACAGGCCACACAGGTGAGGAAAGCACCCACCCTCTAGAGGGCTACCTCTGCTGCGTGGCCCTGAGACCCGATTCCGGCAGGATGAAACCGGACGCGGCCCACATGAGCCCCGTACCCAACAGCATTAGAAGGGCGAGATCGAAATTTCCCGTTGCATCCGCGATGAGGCCTGCCACCCACGGTCCTAAGAGGCCGCCGAGATACCCGATGGAGAGTACGATGCCACTCGCCGTTCCAGCCTTTTCATCGGGCAGCAGTTCCAGGGGAAGCGCGAGTATCATCGAGAAGGTGCCGCTTGTTGCGATCCCGATGAGCGCCATGAGCGGCCAGCCCATCGGTACGGGAATGTAGAGCGCAGCCCACGACGCCAGCGTCAGGGCGATCCCGGAACCCCAAAGGAATGGCTTCCGTAACCCGACCCTGTATGACGCCCACGGCATCAGAAAGATCATTGGAAGACCGACCCACCCTCTGAATGAGGCTATGAGGGCGGCCAGCTCCGGAGATGCCCCCTTGTCCATGAACAATGCGGGGCTCCACCCCGACCACGTGTAAAAGTGAACATCGTTGAAAAAAAGCAGAAGGGCGATCAGCCACATGTTCTTGTCCTTCCATAGCGAATAGGACGGGCTGCTATTGTGTGTGGCCCTTTGGGGATCGGAACGGACGCGGCTGGAAAGGGGTGGGTCTTTGGCGACCGCCCACCAGAGGATGGCCGCCAGTACGGCAGGCATACTCCAGAAGAAAAAGGTGCCCTGGATCGTGTGCGTAAGCGGAAAGACCAGGGGCAGCGTGACGGCGAGTGCGACGGCGCCTGCCGTGGTTATGCCGGTCGCGTAGACGCCCGTTGCCAGACCAACTTTTTCGCGCGGGAACCAGCTACCAACAAGCTTTGGCAGGTTCGGGAAGATGATGCTGAAGCCGATTCCGTAGATCGAGGTGAAGAGAAGAAGACTGGCGAAGCTCGTGGAGGTTACTCGCATGAGACTGCCGAAAGCCATCACCACGGAGCCGATGAGGACGGCCTTCTGAGTGCCCAATCTATCTGCGAAAAAACCAGCGGGCGTGGCAAGCAGTACCACCACGGTGACCGGCACACAAAAGAGGAAACCGACTGCAGCGTGGCTCACACCCATTTCTTTTTTGATGATATGCGCCATCGGAGGAATACAGAGCATGGGCGCATACATGGCGAAGCCGAGAAGCCAGGCGCAGCCGAGCATGATCCAGGAGCGGTTAAATCCACCCGCTCCATTCCTTGACAGCGTAACGCGTGATTCGGTCCCGGAGGTTGATGCGTGCATGTGAGTTCAAACATACACGTTCTCTCAGCCTCGGTCAATCATTGATTGCGCGGGCACTCATGAAATAGGTCTTGCAGTCATCCACATTGATGTCCGATAATGTATGGCAGCCTCAAGCGCGACTCTGTTATAAACCCTTCGTTGAAAGAGGAGGTAGAAGATGGCGAAAAACAAAATCGAATCCATTACGCTCGTAGTCAACGGCCAGGCCTACGAGCTGAATGTCGGCAGTAGACCCGGGGAAGTTGAGCCGTTTCACACCCTCTCTCAGACCCTTCGGAACACGCTCGGCCTGACAGGGACAAAACTCTCGTGCGACCAGGGTGCGTGCGGCGCGTGCACGGTAATCATGAACGGGAAGGCTGTGCTGTCGTGCAAGCTTCTGACCGTTGAATGCGACGGCAAAACAATAACCACCATCGAGGGCTTGAGGGACAGGAATACGGGCGCGCTCGATCCCTTGCAGCAGGCCTTCATCGATCACACCGCCTTCCAGTGCGGCTTCTGCACACCGGGCATGATCATGACGGCAAAGGCCCTTCTTAATGAAAGCCCGTCACCCTCTGAAGAGGAAGTGAAGGAAGCCCTCTCTGGCAACTTCTGCCGGTGCATCAGTCATTACCAGGTAATCAGGGCCGTGATGTCGGTAGCGTGGAGGGGGAGGTGAGTCATGGGAGGTGACTACAAATACATAGGCAAACCACTGCCCCGGAGAGACGCGGCGGACATCGTCACCGGGGCCGTTCAGTACACGGACGATCTTAAGTTTCAGAATCTTCTCTATGGCAGGGTGCTAAGAAGCCCTTACGCCCATGCCTTGATCAAGAAAATCGACAAAACGAAGGCGAGCGCCCTGCGCGGGGTCAAGGCGGTCCTCACGTGGGAAGACATTCCTGACTTTCGCGGCGGCACGCCACGCAACGTGCGCGTCCTTGACAAGAAGGTGCGATACGTGGGCGATGCCGTGGCGCTGGTTGCGGCTACCACCGAAGAGATCGCCGAAGAGGCGCTTGACCTCATCGAGGTTGAATATGAAGTGTTGCCCGCAGTCTTCGACATTGATGCAGCGTTGAAGCCCGGGGCGCCGGCAGTCTACGAGGAGTATCCCAACAACATCCTGCCCGGCGGCACGATCATCTACGGTGAGAACTGTCTCAAGGGCGTGGTGAGGGGTGATGTGGAGAAGGGTTTTGCCGAGGCGGACGTCATCACCGAGGGTACCTTCGGCTACGAGAACATTCCCAATGCGCTGCCTCCTGAGTCGGTGGGTGCGATAGCGCTCTGGGAAGAGCCGAACAAGGTAACGGTCTGGGGAACCACACAGGCGCCGTACCTGGACAAGGTGACGCTCTTCCATGTTTTTAATCGGCAGCTTGAGATCAGGACCATCGGGCCCCAGTGTGGCGGCGGCTTCGGCACAAAGATCACGTGCTGGCAGGTTCAGTCGTACGCCGTACTGCTCAGCAGGGCCACGAGATGTCCGGTGAAAGTCATGTATACGAAAGAGGAGCACATGGCCAACTTCACGTTGAGGGTGGGCTCCCGCATCAGTGCAAAGGTCGGCATAAAGAAGGATGGGACACTCACCGCCATTCAGGGCACGTGGTATGTCGACACCGGATACTTTTCTTTTACAACACAGGCACAGGTGGCAATCGGATCAGGCGAACTGATGATTATGGCCCAGTGTCCCAACTGGGATCTCAAGAACCACGTGGTTGTCACGAATCGCAATGCCTCAGCTGCCACAAGGGGTTTTGGCGGCCAGGAGTTGAAGTGCTCTTTTATTCCCCTTCTTTGTCTTGCGATGGAAAAGGCAGGACTCGACCCCTTTGAGGTGCTCAAGAAGAACTATGTGAAGCCCGGCGGGGGCTACTACTGGCGGGATGGCGAATGGTACAACTACAGGGGTGTCAACTTTGCGAAGGCCATGGATGCGGGTGCTGAACGGTTCGGATGGAAAGAGAGATGGAAGGGCTGGCTCACCCCGACTTTGGTTGACGGAGAGAGGCGAAGGGGTATAGGCGTGGGCGTGCACGGAAATGCCGACGTGGGTGAGGACGCGGCAGAGGCATACGTGCAGCTCGGTTATAACAACACCGCAACAATCTTCCTGTGCGTAACCGAGCACGGGACCGGCCAGAAGAGCAACTATGCGAAGATGGCGGCCGAGGTGCTCCAGATACCGCCGGACCGCATCTCCATGACTCCTGCTGATTCGCTCGTGACGCCCTTTGAATTCGGGCCTGTGGGTTCGAGGGGCACCTACGCCATCGGCAGCGCGGTGATCCGGGCTGCGGAGGACGCTCGATGGAAACTTCTTGAATTCGCAGCACCCAAGCTTGGCGTCACGCCGGATGAGCTGGATACTGCGGATGGTGTCATCTTCCTGAAATCAAACCCGCAGAAAGGCATCAAATGGCGCGCCATGGGGAATGACCGGACCATACTCGGATATGGCCGTTTCGAGCCCGACTTTACCATGTGTAACTGCATGATGAGCTTCGTGGAAGTGGAGGTGGATACGGAGACGGGTAAGGTGACGCTGCTCAGGGTAGTGAATGCCACCGATGTCGGTCAGATCATCGACCCTCATGGACTGGAAGGGCAGCTCAACGGGTGTCTCGGTTCAGCAGGCATCGACAGCGCCATCTTTGAAGAGACAGTGCTTGACCGCCGGACAGGTCACATCATGAATCCAAACCTTATCGACTACAAGTGGCGCACGTTTGCGGAACTGCCGGTCCTCGACCATGTGGTGCTGGAGACACCATTTCCCAGCCATCGTTTTCATGCGGTAGGTGTCGGGGAGGTGGCGACGTCTCCCGGACCTTCTGCGGTACTCATGGCTGTGTCGAATGCCGTGGGCACCTGGCTCTATGAATACCCGGTCACGCCACAGCGCATACTGAGGGCACTTGGAAAGACAGGCGTTGCGACCGGAGGTGCCAGATGAAACCATTTGTGCACCACAACGCAAAATCGATCAAAGAGGCTGTAAAGCTCCTTTCAAAATATGACGGCAAGGCCAAAGTGAACGCAGGCGGGACAGATCTGCTCGGCGTTATGAGAGACAGGATTACCGTCGAGTATCCTGAGGCCGTGATAAACCTCAAGAACATCGAGGGTCTCGACTATATCAAGAAGGACGCTAAAGGAATCAGGATAGGAGCACTCGCGCGGCTTGCCGACCTAGCGAGATCTCCCGACGTTAGAGGGGAGTACAAGCTGCTTGCAGAGGCAGCCCATTCCGTTGCGAGCCCTCACGTGCGCAACATGGCCACGTTGGGCGGTAACCTCGCGCAGGATGTACGCTGCTGGTATTACCGGTATCCCCGCCACATAGGCGGGCCCATTGTCTGCCTCCGCAAGGGTGGCAAGATTTGCAGTGCCCTGCCGGGCGACAACAGGTATCATTCGCTTTTTGGTGCTGCACCGCTCGATACGTATCCATGTTCAAGTCACTGCCCGGTCGAGACAAACATCCCCGCGTACCTGAGCAAGGTGCGGAAGGGCGATTTCGACGAAGCAGCCCGCATCCTGATCGAGTATAACCCGCTCGCAGCCATCACGGGGCGCGTCTGTCCCGTGTTTTGCGAACCCGAGTGCAACCGCGGCGGACTCGATGAGTCTGTGGCGATCCAGTGCATCGAGCGTGGCGTCGGTGACTACCTCCTGGAACACATGACGGTATACTTCGCGCCACCCAAACAGGAGACGGGCAAGAAGGTTGCCATTGTCGGCGCAGGACCGGCTGGTCTCGCGGCCGCGTATTACCTGAGAAGATCGGGCCACGAGGTGCGCGTGTACGACAGGTTCACGGAAGCAGGGGGCATGCTCCGATACAGCATCCCGGCTTACCGTCTGCCGAAAGACGTGATCAAGAAACAGATCGACGCTCTCAAGGGCATGGGCATTACGTTCGAACTGGGCGTTGATGTGGGGAAGTCAGTCGCTCTTTCTGAGCTCGATACGCGGTACGACGCAGTGCTTGTCGCGCAGGGGGCCTGGAAAAGCTTGAATCTCAATGTGCCGGGAGAAGAATCGGAAGGCGTCCAGTATGCGCTGGAGTATCTCGCCACGGTCAATGGAAAGATTAGCCGCAAGGAAAAGGTGACTCTCGGCAGAAAAGTGGTTGTTGTCGGCGGTGGGAGCGTTGCCATCGATGCGGCGCGGACAGCGAAGAGGCTCGGGGCAACTGAAGTCCACGTGGTCTGCCTGGAATGCCGTGACCCCAACTCCAAAGACAAGATGCTCGCCCAGGAACACGAGATCGTAGAGGCAGAGGATGAGGGCGTGATCATCCATCCCTCTCTTGGAGTGCAGGCGATCCTTGCAAAGAACGGCGGGGTGACTGGCATCGAGTGCGTGACGTGCGTCTCCGTGCGCGAGCCGGATGGCTCCTTCAACCCCCAGTATGACACCACGTGCACGACGCTCACGCTTGATGCAGAGAGCATCATCATCGCCATCGGTCAGACAGCCGAGGCGTCCGTTGTGACGGAGAAAGGCGCGCGCCAGGTCTTCACTGCCGGCGACATGGTATCGGGTCCGTCGACTGTCGCCGAGGCTGCAGCGTCCGCACGAGAGGCGGTGAAGAAGATCGAATCGTTCCTCGGGGGCGGGGCGGAAGTTGGCCGTGCCAAGGAGAAGAGCGGGACCTACTTTACCGATTCCTCTTTTGACGAGGCACCCAGGGTTCATGCCCATGTGCGACCAGTTGCCGAAAGGGTGGGGGGAGTAGACGCGGAAGATATGCGGGGCCAGACAATACAGGAGATTGAGAAAGAGGCGCACCGCTGTTTCAATTGCGGCTGTCTGGCAGTGGGTGCTTCTGACGTGGCGTGCGCCCTTGTCGCCCTGAACGCAACTGTCGTCACAACCAAACGGACGGTAGCCGCTGACCGTTTCTTCAGGGCGAGCGCGACCTCTTCTACCATCCTGGCGCCGGACGAGTTGATCAAGGAGATACGTATTCCGAAGCCGCCTGCAGGTGCCCGCCAGAGCTACGACAAATTTACATTGCGGCAGCCGATCGATTTTGCTGTCGTGAGCGTTGCATCGGTACTGACTGTTAAAGACGGTATCTGCAAGGACGCGCGCATGGTTCTGGGTGCGGTTGCGCCTGAGCCCGTGAGGGCACGCGCAACGGAGGCGCGCATAAAGGGACGGGCTATCGATGAGAAGATCGCCTTAGAGGCGGCTCAGGCAGCCATACAGGGTGCAGTGCCCCTCGCCATGAACGACTATAAGGCAGAGATCACGAAGACCCTCGTGAAGAGGGCGATACTGAGAAGCGGGTAAAGGCGTTACAGGTTACAAGCTACGGGTTACAGATTGGGAGCGAAAAAGCAGGCCTTGACCCTACGGCTCAATGGTCCTTCGGCATCTCTCGCATGGCTGCCACGATTTCCCGGTTGAGCGGCACCCGCTCCAGGTACAATCGTCGTTCACCATCGTTCTTGAGCGTGGACGCCTTTCGCCTTATCACATCATAGGATTGTTCGAGATAACCCCTGGCCTCAGCCTCCTGAGCGGCATGAGTTAGGACCTGATAATGGCTGAAAAGAACCTCCTCTGTCCTGAGCGCAGGCATGGCCATTCCCATCTGCTTCAGTTCTTCTACCGCGCGGGTGCTGAACTGGAGAGCCTTGTCAGCGTGATCTTGCAGTACGGCCAGTCGCCCAAGCAAGGAAAGGGCTGCTATCAGAGTACGAGCAGAACCGGAGCGTTCACTTTCCTCAACCGTCTCTCTGAGCAGCCGCTCGGCATCCTGCCAGCTGTGGCCGGGATACTCTTTATTCATGAGCAGTTCAGCGTAGTAATTTCGCACGAGGGGCACCATAGCCAGGTCCCACGTCGCCTGGGTTTGTTGCCAGCCCCGCACCAGCGGATCAACCGCGTCTCCAACGCGTTCCCATTCGATGTACAGCTTACCGAGCAGAGCCAGGTTATACGCATTCCAGGGATTGAGTTCCCTGGCATCCTTGTATAGGGCGATTGCCTTCCCGAGCGTGGTTTCAGCATCTTCGAAGCGTCCGGTTGCAATATGGAGCTGAGCGAGAAAATTATAAGGCGCCGGAAGGTAGTCGAACATCTTCAGGCGCTCGAGCCCCGTCACGCTTTTTGTGAGCCATTCCAGAGCTTCTCCGTAGTTACCCTGGTCGAATCTGCCGATGCCGATTACACTTTCGAGG
>Ga0113563_10000854_pt1 | contig 16084 bp, 12 predicted proteins | sample Mud3Dept3metaG_FD_80117 | JGI IMG/M metagenome (GOLD analysis project Ga0113563, IMG submission 80117) | Freshwater wetland microbial communities from Ohio, USA, analyzing the effect of biotic and abiotic controls - Mud 3 Core 4 Depth 3... | ecosystem: Environmental > Aquatic > Freshwater >...
ATGGTTTTTCCGGCGGAGGTGGGGACTGATCTAATGCGGAATGTGGAATTCGGAGTGCGGAATAAGAATAGTTCGGAGTCGTGTAGTTCGGAGTTCGGAGAAAAAGAAGGAGTTCGGGGGTGACCGTCTGGTTGCCCCTCAGGAATTAAAAAGTGTTCAATCGCCGATAGAGGGGCATGGAGGTTGTGGGGGAGCGCGGCCGGGCCTCCTTGACGATGGGAGTAATGGCCCTCCATAGTGCTTTTTACTCCGGACTCTACATTACTCCGAACTCAAAAATGCGGAGGCTTGCCATGAAAAAATACGCCGTTGTCCTGCTGCTGATCGGTTTTCATCTCCTTCCCGGTCCCATCCACTCGGCCTGCCGCAATCCGTACCTGGCCGGAGAGGGACCGCTCATCCAACCGGCGGCCGCTTCGGGGAGGGTGGAGATCAAGTGGTTCGGCCACTCCTTCTTCCAGATCACTTCCAGCTCGGGTACGGTGATCATCACCGACCCCTTCGGGGCCATGGGCTTCCCCCTGCCAGAAGTCTGGCCCCATGTGGTGACCGTGGGAAGGGAGCATGGAAACCATAACAACGTGGCTTTAGCCAAAGGAAAGCCGGTGATTCTCCGGGGCCTGAAGGAAGGAAAGGATGAATGGGATACGATCAATTACACCTTCCGGGACGTGCTAATTTATAACATTCCCGTGCACCAAAGGGGTTTTGCGGATTACCGCCTGAGCATGAAAGGGTCGGCCTTCGTCTTCGAGTTGGACGGTCTCTGCATCCTCCACTCCGGGGACATCAGCGAGCCCTACAACGAAGACCAGCTCCAGCTCATCGGGCACGTGGACATTCTTCTCCAGGTGATCGGGGGAACTTTCACCATCGGGCCCGAAGGGGCGATGCAGATCATCGAGAAGCTCAAGCCCAAAATCGTCATCCCCATGCACTTTTGGTACAACATGGGCCAGCTGGAAAAATTCATCCAGGGGCCCATTCCCGCCCGCCGTCTGGACACCAACACCATCACTGTGAGCAAGGATACCCTTCCTAAGGAAACCGAAATCCTAATCCTGAAGGTCTCGAGGGAAGGAGACTTGTGAATTCGGAATACGGATTGCGGAATGCGGAATAAGAATAGTTCGGAGTTTGGAGAAAAAGAAGGAGTTCGGGAACGACCGATGGTTGCCCCTCAGGAATTGAAAAATGTTCAATCGCTGATAGAAGGCCATGGGAATTGCAGGGGCGCGCGGCGGCACGCCCTTAGGCGGGTGCAATTCGAGAACCTTCCTTTCGCCTCCCTTTAAAACAGACCTCCCTTTAAAACTTGACAAATCCGCTTGATTCTTCTAATTTTTAAGCAGGCAGGGTGATCCGTTTGATGGCCGTCACAAACCTTGGACATGAAATCCGATTCCTGGTTTTTAGTCATTCTCCGGTCCTTCGATCCCATAAAGACTTTCCGGGTGGAGAAACGATTATTTCGCTACCTGGGAATCGGCGGGGTTCTTTTGCTCAGTCTTCTGGGATTTGGGATTTACGAGTTTTATTCTCTTTCCCGGGAGAATACCCGCCTGAGGAATGAGACCGAGCAGTTGCGCCTTCAGGTTTCCAGCCTTCAGCAGACGCTGAGCCAGGTGGCAGCGGAAAGCTTTCCCCCTTTGAAAATTGATGAGCTGCAGGTCTTTTGGCCACCCAAGGGCACAGGCTTTGCGGCCCGGTTTAAGCTGACTCAATCGAATCCCCAGGGCCCATCCTACTCCGGGACCCTGGTCATGGTGGCCAAGAATGAAAAGCTCCGCCCGCCGGTCTACCGGGTTCTTCCGGAGATGCCTTTAGAGAAAGGGGTCCCCCGGCAGCCGGAAAAAGGAAAGCCTTTCGAAGTAAAGGGGCAGAGATTCGTGGAGGCGCTTTTTGATAACAACCCGGAAGACGTCTTCCAAACCTTGACGGTTTTTATCTTCTCCCGGGAAGGGAAACTCCTTATGCAAAAGACCGCCGATATTCCCAGGCCCTGACCCGGAATCAGTGGAAGGAAGAAAGATTTGCCCATGAAATCGAATAAAAAAAAACTTCTCGGCCATTTTTTCTCCCCCCAGGAGCAGCCGCTTACCATTCTCTGTGAGGGAATTTCAGTCGTGGGGAGCATTCAATTCGGGGATGGGGTGGTCCGGCTGGACGGGCGGCTGGAAGGGAAAATATCCGGGCAGGGGACCTTGATCATCGGAGAGAAGGGCTCTCTTCAGGGTGAGCTGGAAGTCAACGCCCTGATCCTCAACGGCCGTGTCCAGGGCAAGGTATCGACCACCTCAATCACCCACATCACCCCCACCGGGAGACTCATCGGCAAAGTTCAATCCTCCCGTTTGATCATCGACCCGGGCGGGATCTTTGACGGGGAGGGGAAGACTTTAAAAAGCGGAGAAATCCTTCCTTCCTCTACCCAACCTTCCAACCCGATCCCTGACAATTAATCCCTTCTATCGGATGGCCGCATCGAAAGGCAGCCCGATTCACCCCGGGCCAAGATCGGGAGGAGAAGATCCGGCTTACCTCCATTCCCACCGAAACGCTTCACCTTCTTCCCGGCATAGGAGGTATTTTCGGTCGGCCAGCTTGCGAAGCTTCGCTTCCACGAAGGGAAGGGGAAGGGAGACCCGGTCGGCGAGGCGCTTGGCGAGTGGGGTGAGAGGGCCGTTCTCGGCGTGGATTTCACTGCGGGGAATCCTGCCCTTTTCTTCGATCAAGTCTCCGGACAACAGCTTCCAGGCAAAATCCACTTCCACCCGCTTTTCCATATCCTCCCGGAAGGGCCCATGGTAGGTGCCGGCGATGGTTCCCTGCTTCATCTCCTCGATATTGGCGCTAAGCTGGCCAAAGAAGGATTGGGCGAAATTTTGCACTTCTCCCGCCGAAACACCCCCGGTCTCGGTTACCGCATGGTCGGCATCGTAGAGCGACCAGTCATCGGTGAGTATTTTAAGCCCATACTCTGCCGCTTTTGCCCGGACCTTGGTTCCCGGGAAGGGCGACAAGAGGTGGAAGCCGTAAGGGATACCCAGGCTCTGGGCGAAGGAGATGGTCTCCTCCATGGTCTCGCGCGTTTCGCCCGGTAGCCCCAGGATGAAAGAACCCAGGGGGGATATACCGACCTCCTTGCAAAGACCAACCGCATGGCGGGCTTTTTCCAGGGTGGCCCGCTTGCCAGCCAAATCCAGCACCTTCTGGTTGCCGCTCTCCAGTCCGAAACAGATCATCTTGCAACCGGCCTCCCATAATTTGCGCAGAAGCTCCGTATCCACCGTGTCCACCCGGGCGAAGATGTACAGGTTCATCTTCAGGCCGCGACGGAGGATTTCGTCACAGATGGTATAGACATGGCTCCGCTTGCGGGTGAAGAGGTCGTCGTCGATGCAGACTTCTTCGAAGCCCAGAAGGCGGGCCGCCTCGATCTCGTCGACCACCTTGTGGGGATTCCGGAAACGCCCCCTTCTGCCGGTCATTCGATAACCCACGCAGAAGGAACAGTCCATGGGACAGCCCCGGCTGGAGAGGATGCTGACCGGTACGCGCATGGCCAGGTACCGGGAGATGGGGAAGAGGGTCCGGTCGGGCATGGGAAGAACGTCGAGGTCGGGGATAAAGGGGCGATCTTCAGTCCTTTGCACCTTCCCGTTCTGACGATAAGTCAGCCCCCTCACTCTTTCCAGACTCTCCCCCTTTTCGAGGGCCTGAATCAATTCCCGCGTCGTATCCTCGCCCTCCCCGCGGACGATGATATCGACCCCGGGATATTTTCGAAGAGTATCCTCGTCGGTGAAGGTCACGTGAGGGCCGCCCATCACCGCCACGGACTCGGGGGCTTTTCCCTTGCAGTACTGGAGGGTCTGAACGGCAAGGGGAAAGTTCATGGTCACGCTCGTAACCCCGATCACATCCGGCTGGAAACGAGCCAAACACCGGTCAATCTTTTCCTTGGAATAGCGGGTGGAGAGCAGGTCCAGGATTTCCACTTCCCGGCCTTCCATCCTCAGGATCGTGCCCAGGGAAAGAAGGGCCGAGGAGGGCTTGGGAAATTCGGAAAAAGGATACGGGGGCTGTATGAGAAGGATTTTCATTTTTTTCTCGGTGCCTGCGAAATGAGGTGAATCTTTTTTATGCGTCTTGATCTGCGTTCATCTGCGTCCCATTCGGCTTTTATCATGGAGCGGGTTTCAGCTCGATGCGGTTGACGGTTCCGAAGGAGGAAAGGGGTTTTTCGAAATCCTCTTCCTTTCCCACCACCACCAGGATGGATTTTTCGGGCTGGAGGTGATCCCGGGCGGCCCGCTCAAGGTCCGCCGCAGTTACGTCGGCCAAATTTTCCTCATATTTTTCGAGGTAGTCCTCCGGGAGGCCTTCGTATTCGAGCCTCATCTGTTGTCCCACGATGGCCGTCGAGGAGGAGAAGGAAAAAATGAACTGGTTGATGAGGGTGTTTTTGGCCCACTCGACCTCTTCGGCGTTGGGCGGGTTCTGTTTCATGCCTCCGATGATTTCATAGAGGAGGGATATCGCTTTGTGGGTGGTTGCGGCCTGGGTCTGGCAGAGCGCCCCGAAAACCCCGTATCCCACCCTGCCGCTGTAGAAGCTACCCACGTTGTAGGCCAGCCCCCGGTTGGAGCGGATCTCCTGGGTCAGCCGGGAATTGAACCCTCCCCCTCCCAGGATGAAGTTTAATACCTTGAAGGGGAAGTAATCGGGATGGTTCTGCGGCAAAGAGAGGTGCCCCAGAAGGATCGTCGACGCGGGAATGGCCTTCGGCGCGTAATAGACGGATTTCGTCTCCTGGGGGGAAGGGAAGTCGATGAAGGGGATTTCGACGAGGGACCGGTTCCAGCTTCCGAAGGTCTTTTCCAGTGCGGCGATCATCTCCGCTTTCTTAAAGTCCCCGGAGACTCCCAAGTAAACGGTCGTAGGGTGAAAGTACTTTCGGTGAAAGACGATCAGGTCTTCCCGCTGAATTTTTTCGATGGACTCCACGGTTGAAATCCGACCCCGGGGGTTACCCCGGTACAGGGCTCGTCGGAATTCCCGATAAGCGATTTCCTCCGGGTTGTCGTTCTGTCTCCGGATTGCTTCGATCTCCGCCTTCTTGGCCAAATCGAGCTGACCGGAATCGAACGCCGGCCACATGAGCAGATCGGCGAAGATGGGCAGGACCTTGGAAAAATCCTGCTTCCGGGCAAAGAGGAAACCGCTTCCCGATTCCATCTCCATGGAAAACTCGACCTCCGCCGCGAGATTCTCCAGGGTTTCGTTGATTTCCTTGAAGGGCCGGCCTTCGGCGCCCCCGTTGCGCATGACCGCCGCGGTCACCCGGGCCAATCCGCTCTTGCCGGACGGGTCCTGAATCGAGCCCGTCCGGATCAGGGCCGAGACCCGGATCAGGGGGAGTTCCGGGTTTTCCAGGAGATAGACAACCATGCCGTTCGAGAGGACCGCGCGGGCGGCCTTGGGCGGCTGAAAAGAGAGGGGAGGGAACTTCATGTCCCGGGGGTGCTTCAGGAGCTCATCATCTTGGCCGCTCGCCCCTCCCGGGATAAAAACGAGAAAAATGAAAAGGATGAAAAGAACACCCGACGTCCTGCGCTCCATGCTGTCTCTTTCCCTCTTGCTCAAGGAGTTTCGGCCGCCTTCACCAGGGTGGCGACCGTTCGATTTCGGGGGATGAAGTATTTCCGGGCTACCCGGAGCACATCTTCCGCGGTCACTTTTTCATAAGCCTGGATCCGTTCGGTCACATACCGCCAGGTGCCGAATAGCGATTGGCCGTAAGAGAGCCAGTAGGACAGGCTGGTGTTGGAGTCCAGCCTGCGGAGAAAGGAGGTCTGGACCTGATTTTTAATCTTCTGCAGCTCTTTTTCTTCGATCGGTTCTTTTCTCAGCCGGTCCAGTTCCTCGATCAGCGCCTTCTCCAGTTCCTCTGCCGTATGAGGATGGCGGGGAGTGCTGGAAAGGATGAAAAGGTTGGGGTAGCGCTCTCCCGGGAAACCGTTGGAGGCCGAAGCTTCCACGGCGATCTTCTCGTCTTCCACAAGACGGCGATAGAGGCGGGAGGTCCTCCCGTAACTCAGGATTCCCTCGATCATTTCACACCCGGCGTCATCCGGGTGAGGGGCATTGGGCTTATGAAAGCCCATGATCAGCTGGGGATTGGCGTCGGTCTCCACCCGGATCCGCCGCTCCCCGGCCGATTCCGGTTCGCGGGTCTTCAGGGGGGGCGGGAGAACCTGCCGGGGGATTCTCTCGAAATATTTCTTGATGACCGGCAGGGCTTCTTCCGGATTTACGTCGCCCACCACGGCGAGGACCGTGTTGGCCGGGGAATAAAAAGTCCGGAAGAATCCCTCGGTGGCCCGTTTGTCCAGGCTTTGGATGTCTGAGGCCCACCCGATGATCGGCCGGCCGTAAGGGTGAGCCATGAACGCGGCGGCGAGAAAATGCTCCATCAGCTTTCGCTGGGGCTTGGAATCGTAGGAGCGACGCCGTTCCTCCATGACCACATCCCGCTCGGAGTAAAATTCCCGGAGCACAGGGGACAGCAGGCGGTCCGATTCGATCCGGGCCCACAGCTCCAGCCGATTGGAAGGAAGGCTCACCACATAGGCGGTGCTGTCCTGGCTGGTGAAGGCGTTGAACCCCACGGCCCCGTTCTGGGAGTAGACCCTCTCGATTTCGTCCTTGACCACCCATTTTTTGTGCTCCGCCTGGAGCTTTTGGAGGTTTTCTTCCAGGTATTTGAGAAAATCCTTGTCCGCCTTGTCTCCTTTGGCTTTTTCCGCCTCGATGGATGCCACCACGGAATCCAGGCGGTTCAAGATTTTTTCTTCTTCGGCATAGTTCTTGGTCCCCAGGGTTTGGGTACCCTTAAAAAGCATGTGTTCCAGGAGGTGAGCCGTACCAGTCATGCCCACATTTTCGTCCACCGCGCCCACGCGGAATCGGATGTGAAAAGAGATGGTTGGGGATTGGTGGCGCTCCAGCATCAACACCTTCATCCCGTTTTCAAGGGTATATTCCTTGACTCGCTCCTCCAGGGAGAAAGGAAAAGCGGCGGCGGGAAGGAGGAAAAGGAGGATCAGGATCACGGCTGGATAGGCTTTGTTTTTCCTTTGCAGATTCACTTTGAGTCTCCGGATTTTCAAAATTTCAGGGAACTATAGCACAAGAAGCAGGCGGAGGAAAGGACCCACCTCAATTGCGGATTGTGGATTGCGGATTTTGGATTGAAAGAAGAAAAGGGCTCTCTTAAAATTCCGCAATCCGCATTCCGAATTCCGCATTTCAATTAGTCTTCCCTCACGATAAACCCGGCCAGGTTTTCCCTCTTCAGATTTCCATCGTATCGGCGGGCCTGATCTTCGGTGCGGAAGGCGCCCAGCCGGACTCGGTAGAACCGTTTGGTGTGGGTCTCCCACAGGACCACGCGGACATTGGGATGTCGTTTGGCCAGGTCATCCCGGAACCGGTAAGCGTTCTCTCTCTCCAGAAAAGCTCCGACCTGGATCGAATAGGTGCCTTCGATGGACTGGGCCGCTCCGGGGACAAATCCCACCGCTTCCACGAGCACTTTGGCAGTTCCCGGTCCCAGCATTTCTATTTCCTTCGCCCCGCTTCGGGAGAGGTCGATGATCCGACCGGGAACAAACGGGCCGCGGTCGTTGATTCGCAGCTCCGTTTTCCGGCCGTTATCCAGGTTGGTGACCCGAACCCGGGTGTTGAAGGACAGGGTCCGGTGGGCGGCGGTCATGGCGTGCATGTCATAGGTTTCCCCGTTGGCGGTCTTCCTTCCGTGGAAATCTTCGCCATACCAGGAAGCGATCCCGGTTTCCCGGTACCGGATTTCCTTCCCGGGTTCATAGGGGGGATGGATGATTTTCCTGGGGGCGCAGGAAGTCAACAAAAAGACAAGAACAAGAAAGACAAAAATCAACCGCAGAGTAGGCAGCGGGGAAAATGACCAAAGGCCGAAGCTCCGGGGCACAAGGTAGGAAGATGATTTTTCCCATTCCGCAATCCGCAATCCGCATTCCGCATTTCTTTCAGTTTTTCCCAAGCCTCACCGCCTCCCGCGCCGACAGGTAGATGCCGAGGAGAACCATGGCTCCGCCACCGAGGAGGCCGGCTCCGGGGCTTTCCCCCAGGATGAAATATGCCAGGAGGGCTGCCCCAATCGGTTCTCCCAGGATGAATACCGCCACCAGGGTGGCGGAAAAGAACCTCAATGCCCAGTTGAGGGATGAATGCCCGATCAGTTGGGGTCCCACGGCCAGGAGGAGGAAGAGAAAATAGTCTTTCGGAGGGTGGCCGAAAAAAGCATCGCCCTTGAGGAAGGCCAGAAAGACCAGGAAAATGGCGGCCACCCCATAAACTATCGTTATATAGGTAGTGAGGCTGACTTTCTGCCGAACCCTCCTGCCCACCAGGAGATATCCGGTAGCCATGACCGCTCCCAGGAGGGAAAGAAAATCGCCGAAAATTGGGTCCTTTCCCTTCCCCAGGTCCCCCCAGCCGATGAGGATTCCGCCGATTACAGCAAGGAGGATGGAAAAAAACAGGAATGGGGATATCTTTTCCCTGAGGATGAAGGCGGAGGCAACGGCGACAAAAATCGGGTTCGTGGTCACAAAAATCACCGAGCTGGCCACGGTGGTGTACTGCAGGGAAGTGATCCAGAAGGCAAAATGAAAGCAGAGAAATAGGCCCGCCCCCAGGGAGGGAAGGACCTCCTTCCGGCTCAGCTGCCGGGACTCGCGCAGGGTCTTCGGCAGGGCGAGAAGGAGAAGGATCAGGGTTGCCAGGGTCAGGCGATAGGCCGCGATGACCAAAGGAGGGGCGTCGCAGAAACGGATGAAAATGGAGGAAAAGGACATGGCCGCCAGGCCAATGGGCAGTAGAATCGCGGCCCGGACCGGGGTCGAAAAAGAAAGGCGGGTTTCAGACATGGAACCGGATATGGAGGATATCTCCATCCTGGACTAGGTACTCTTTTCCTTCGACCCGGATTAATCCCTTATCCCTGGCTGCAGCCGAGGAACCGGCGGCGACGAATTCCTTGAAGGAAATGACTTCCGCACGGATGAACCCCCGTTCCATATCCGTGTGGATTTTTCCCGCGGCCTGGGGAGCGTGCGCCCCGCGGGGAACGGTCCAGGCCCGGAGTTCCGGGCCGACGGTGGTGTAGAAGGTAATAAGATCCAGCAGGCCGTAGCCCACCCGGATGAGTTGATTCAGGGCGGGTTCCTTGAGCCCCATCTCGCGCAGGAATTCATCCCGTTCGGCGGAAGAGAGTTCGGCCATCTCGGCCTCCAGGTCCCCGCAGAGAATCACCACGGGGGCCTTTTCCCGCCTTGCCAATTCTTCCACCGGTGAGATCCAGCGCCGCTCCTTCAACTCTTTCTCGCTAACGTTGGCCACGTAGAAGACCGGTTTGGAGGTGAGAAGCTCCAGGGATTGGAAGACCCTCTGGCCTTCTTCGGGAAAAGTCAGGCCGGCCGCCGGGCGTCCCTTGGCCAGCCGATCCTGGATGGCCTGCAGGACCGGCACTTCGGAGGATGATTTTTTGTCCCCCACTTTGGCCTGGTGGAGGGCTTTACTGAGATGCTTCTCCACGGTCTGGAGGTCGGCCAGGATGAGTTCGGTCTGGACGATCTCGATATCCCGCTTGGGGTCCAGAGTGGCATAAACATGGGTTACGCTTTCCGATTCGAAACAGCGGATCACATGGGCCAGGGCATCCACATTGCGGATGTGACCCAGGAATTGATTTCCCAGGCCTTCCCCTTTGCTAGCTCCCTTCACCAGGCCGGCTATATCCCAAAATTCCAAAATCGTAGGGGTGACTTTTTCGGGTTTCAAGATTTGAGCCAGTTTTTCCAGCCGTTCATCGGGAACGGGGATGATGCCCTGGTTGGGCTGAATGGTGCAAAATGGATAACTGGCTACCTGGGCCTTGGCCGAACTCAGAGCGTTGAAAATGGTGGATTTCCCGGCATTGGGAAGGCCGATTATCCCGCATACGAAACCCAAGGATTCCTCCCGGACCTGATTGGCAAGGATCACCGTTGATCATTATACTGAAAAGAGAGCAGGGGAGCAACAGATTGAGTTAACTTTGAGTTAACTTTTAATGGGTGCCCAACTTCACTTGCATGGCTCCTTTTTCTGGGCGAAAGCCAGCCGGGCAAAGCTTGGAATTCAATCGCCTTCACAACTATTTGGGGAAAAATGAAGGTAGCCGGGATGGAGTTAATCGGGAAAAGAATCCTCCGTTTCCTTCCGGTTTCCACCCCCGGATCGGGGCGATTTGACATTCAATCGCTGGGGGAATAGAATGATTTATAAATACAGGAATCTTTTGACGTTTCCCCGCACGCCGGCCTGCTTTTAACGGCCCCTGGGAAGCCAGCCCTGGGCCTATTTCAGGCAGCGGGAAACCTTGGGATTGGCTATAGCTCTTAAGGAAATGATTATGATTGCCCGGATAAGGGCCTTGACCGTCATTCTGCTTATTCTTGGCGGGCTTTCCTGCCTGTATTCAACCGATGCGAAAGCCCAGAGGGTCAATACCATCGACTTGACTACGGCAATCGCCGAAGTGGCTCAAAAAGCCATGCCCGCTGTTGTCCATATCGAGGTAACCCAGAGGGTCCAGGTCCCATCGCCGGTCTTCCCCTTCGAGGGAGATTCCTTTTTCCGCTTTTTCTTCGGAAATCCCCCAAGGCCCCGGTTTGACCGTAGGGAGGTGCGGGGGATTGGGACGGGCATGATCATCGATGCCGAAGGCCACATCGTGACCAACAACCACGTGGTCGGGGGAGCGACGAAGATCCAGGTCAAGATGGCATCGGGGGAGGAGTTTGAGGCGAGGATCGTGGGGGCCGACCCCAAGACCGACCTGGCGGTGATCAAAATCCACCCGCCCAAGAACATTCCCCTTCTGAAATTCGGCGACTCGGACAAGCTGCGGGTGGGCGAATGGGTGGTGGCCATCGGCAATCCCCGCGGGTTGGAGCAGACGGTTACCGCCGGGATCATCAGCGCCAAGCACCGCGCGGGAATATTGGACCCTTCCAGTTATCAGGATTTCATCCAGACCGACGCGGCCATCAACCCGGGAAACAGCGGAGGTCCGCTGCTCAACCTATGGGGGGAGGTCATCGGGGTCAACGCCGCCATCGTCTCCGAGTCCGGAGGGTTTGAAGGAATCGGGTTCGCCATCCCCAGCAACATGGCCGCAGCCGTGGCCGAGGCCCTGATCAAAACCGGAAAAGTAATTCGGGGCTGGCTGGGGGTGAGTTTCCAGGAGGTGACGCCATCCCTGGCCAGGAGCCTGAACCTGAAGGCGTCCAAAGGTGCGCTGGTCTCGGAGGTGACGAAGGGCGGGCCGGCCGAAAAGGCCGGCATCCGCCGGGGAGACGTAATCGTGAGCCTGGACGGGGGAGCGGTGGAAAACGCCAATGAGCTGCGCAACCGTCTGGCCGGAACCCGAGTGGGGAAGAAGGTGGAGATCGTCCTCCTGCGCAAGGGGGAGAGAATCACCGTTCAACCGGCGGTGGAGGCCTACTTCCCTTCACCCCGCATGGCGGCGTTGGACCTGGAAAGCAGGATGGGGATGGAAGTGAAAGAGGTCTCCATCCTGGAGGCGCGCAAAAGGCGCCTGAACTCCCGCGAAGGTGTTCTGGTTACCCGGGTGGATCCACAGGGCCCGGCCGCGCGGGCCGGCCTGGAGGTGGGAGATATCATTTACCAAGTCAATCAGCAAACCATCCGCGGGCCCAAAGACTACCATCGAATCGTGGAACAGCTCCATCCGGGACAAGAGGTCTTGCTCCTGGTGCGCGATTGGCGGACGGGAGAGACGGGCTATCTCACGGTGGGGGTCCAATGAATAAAGCCGAAACGGAAAAGGACCTCCTTCTTCCTCCGGACGTGCTGCCCGCCGAGCCTAAGGGCCTGGTGCTGGCGGAAAAATCGAGGGCCGTCGAGGTCTTTGATCCCTTGAAGAGGTACCTGCTGGAGGTCCGCGGATTCCCCCTCCTCACCCGGGAGGAAGAAAGGACCCTGGCCCAGAAGTGGAGGGATGAAAAGGACCGCGGCGCAGCCCTGCGTCTGGTGGTTTCGAATTTAAGGCTGGTGGTGAAGATTGCCTTCGAATACCAGCGGGCCTACAGCAACCTCCTGGACCTGATCCAGGAAGGAAACCTGGGGCTCATGCAGGCGGTGAAGAAATTCGATCCCTACCGGGAAGTAAAGCTTTCTTCCTATGCTTCCTGGTGGATCCGGGCCTATATCCTGAAGTTCTTGATCGATAATTGGAGCCTGGTGAAGATCGGAACGACCCAGGCCCAGCGAAAACTTTTCTTCCGCCTGAAGAAGGAGAAGGGGCGCCTGGAAGCCATGGGGTTTGACCCCGGGCCGAAGCTGCTGGCCGGAGCCTTGAATGTATCCAAAGAAGAGGTCACCGAAATGGACCAGCGCCTGGAGGGCGGGGACCTCTCGCTGAACGCTCCCCTGGAAGAGAATGGCCGCCAAACGTACATGGATATTCTGCCTGCGGGAGATACGCTGGAAGAGACCGTGGCCGATTCCCAGTTCAATGAAATTCTGGCGAAAAAAATCGAAGAGTTCACCCGGGGGCTGAAACCCAAGGAGGCCTTCCTCCTGAAAAATCGCCTCATGGCCGATGACCCCATGACCCTGCAGGAGACCGGCGGACAGCTAAAGATCTCCCGGGAGCGGGCCCGCCAGATTGAAAAGAGAGTTGTGGACAAGCTGAGGGTCTATTTGCAGGCACAGTTCCCCGATCTGGAAGGCATCCAGGTCTGGCTAAAAAAGCTGGCCCAAGAGAAAAAAGACCCATAAGGCCTTTCTCCCTTTCCTTTCCCATTCTCTCCCTGCCTCCTGAAACTATCCAATCATGAAAGTTGGGACACGGTCGACCCGGGAAGTCAGGTTATGCCTCCGCGGGGTTGACAAGGGGGAAATGCATGCTTACTTTTTAGACGAATCGATAAATGGAATTTAAATCCGGAAGAAAGGAGATAAAACGATGGCGCTGATTCGTTGGGACCCCTTTCGGGAAATGTCGGCTTTGCAAGAAAGGATGAATCGTTTGATGTCTGATTACCGGACCCGGGCACCGTGGGCGGAAGAAGAAATGGCTCAGGGAAATTGGGTTCCACCGGTGGATATTTACGAAACCAAGGAATCCATCATTCTCAACGTGGAGCTTCCCGGGGTGACCAAGGAGAATCTTACCCTGGAAGTCAAGGATAACACCATGACCCTCAAGGGCGAGAAGAAGCTGGAAAAGGATGTAAAGGAAGAAAGCTACCATCGTATGGAACGGACTTACGGCTCCTTCATGAGGGCTTTCACCCTGCCCAGCACAGTCCAACAGGAAAAAGTCAAGGCCCGCTTCAAAGACGGGGTCTTGGAAGTCTCCATCCCCAAGGCGGAAGAGGCCAAGCCGAAACAGGTTAAAGTAGAAGTTGGCTAAAAACCCGATCCCAAGAGGGGGCGAAAGCCCCCCTTTTTTTTCTATAAAAAAATAGATTCCGCTATCATCGATTCCTACTCCAATTCTATTGTGCAAATCTAAATTGGTCTGAAGAAAGGAATAAAGATGAGATTCGATAAATTAACCCTCAAAGCCCAGGAAGCCTTGCAAGAGGCTCAGGCCATAACCGAGAAGCGTGAACACCAGCAGGTCGAACCCGAGCACCTTCTGCTGGCCCTGATTCTCCAAACCGAGGGAATTATTCCCCAGGTTTTTCAGAAACTCGGAGTTTCCATTCCCGCCCTTACTTCGCAGGTCGAGGAATCTTTGGGCAAGATTGCCAAAGTCTATGGCGGGGGAGCGGGTCAGGTATATATTTCCCCCCGCCTGAAAAAAGTGATGGACAGCTCCTTCGAGGAGGCGGATCGGCTCAAGGATGCCTACGTGAGCACGGAGCATATGCTCCTGGCCATTATTGAAGAGCGGGACGGGGCGGCCTCCCGCATGCTCCTCGGCGTGGGAGCCAACAAGGATGCGGTCTATAAGGTCCTTATGTCGATCCGGGGGTCTCAGCGGGTAACCGACCAGAGCCCGGAGGAGAAATACCAGGCTCTGACCCGCTACACCCGGGATTTGACGGACCTGGCCCGCAAGGGCAAACTCGACCCGGTCATCGGCCGGGACGACGAAATCCGCAGGGTCCTCCAAGTTCTTTCCCGAAGGACCAAGAACAACCCGGTCTTGATCGGGGAGCCCGGAGTGGGAAAGACGGCCATTGTGGAAGGTCTGGCCCAGCGGATCGTCAACGGAGACGTACCGGAAACCCTGAAGAACAAAAAACTTGTGGCCCTGGACCTGGGAGCCTTGATCGCCGGGACCAAGTACCGGGGAGAGTTCGAAGACCGCCTGAAGGCCCTGCTCAAGGAGATCACCGAGGCCGAGGGGGAAATCATTCTCTTCATCGATGAACTGCACACCCTCGTGGGGGCGGGTGCGGCGGAGGGAGCCATGGACGCTTCCAACATGCTGAAACCGGCCTTGGCCCGGGGGGAGCTGCGGTGTGTGGGGGCGACCACAATCAATGAATACCGAAAGCATGTGGAAAAGGATGCCGCCCTGGAGCGGCGGTTCCAGCCAGTCGTGGTCTCCGAGCCAAGCGTGGAGGACACCATCGCCATCCTTCGCGGGCTGAAGGAGCGCTACGAGGTCCACCACGGAGTCCGGATTCAGGACTCGGCCATCGTGGCCGCCGCGACCCTTTCCCACCGGTACATATCCGACCGGTTCCTTCCCGACAAGGCCATCGACCTCATCGATGAGGCCGCTTCCCGGCTGAGGATCGAGATTGACAGCTTGCCCGTGGAAGTGGATGAAGTGGAGCGGAAGATCACCCAGATGGAAATCGAACGACAGGCCTTGCTCAAGGAAAAAGACAAGGCATCCCTGGAGCGGCTGGAGAAGATCGAGAAAGAGCTGGCCGAGCTCAGGACCCAGAGCGAAGCCATGAAGGCCCACTGGCAGAAGGAGAAAGAGGCCATCCAGAAGATCCGTTCCCTGAAAGAAAAAATGGAAGAAGCCAAGAGGCAGGAGCAGCAATTCGAACGGGAGGGGAACCTGGCCAAGGTAGCGGAAATCCGCTACGGGAAGACCGGTGAATTCCAAAAAGGGCTGGAAAAGGAAAACCAGGCCCTGGCGGCCCTGCAGAAAGAACGAAAAATGCTCAAAGAGGAGGTGGATGCCGAAGACGTGGCCGAGGTGGTGGCCAAGTGGACAAGGATCCCTGTCTCCAAGATGATGGAGGGAGAGATCGAGAAACTCCTCAAGATGGAATCCCGCTTGAAGAACCGGGTAGTGGGCCAGGAAGAAGCGATTCGCCTGGTTTCCAACTCGGTCCGGCGGGCCCGGGCCGACCTGCAGGACCCCAATCGTCCCATCGGGTCTTTCATCTTTCTGGGACCCACGGGAGTCGGGAAAACCGAACTGGCCCGGGCCTTGGCGGAATTCCTCTTCGACGATGAACAAGCGATGGTGCGTCTGGATATGTCCGAGTTTATGGAGAAACACTCGGTTGCCCGGCTGATCGGCGCCCCGCCGGGATACGTAGGGTACGAAGAAGGAGGGTACCTGACGGAGGCGGTACGCCGGAAACCCTTTTCCGTTGTCCTTTTCGACGAAGTGGAGAAGGCCCATCCGGAAGTCTTCAACGCCCTGCTTCAGATCTTGGATGACGGCCGACTCACGGACGGCAAGGGGCGGACGGTGGATTTCAAGAATACGGTGATCATCATGACTTCCAACATCGGAAGCCAATGGATCCAGGACTTGGGGACCAAGGACTATGAAGAGATGCGGCGCCGGGTTCTGGATGCCCTGAGAACGCACTTCAAGCCTGAATTCCTGAACCGGGTGGACGAGGTTATCATTTTCCACGCCCTCGCCCTTGAAAATATTAAAGAAATTGTCGAGATCCAGCTTCGGAACCTAAGAAAGCGCCTGGCCGACCGGAAAATATCTCTGACCCTTACTGAGCCGGCCAAAGAATTCCTGGCCAAG
>Ga0113563_10000855_pt1 | contig 16081 bp, 13 predicted proteins | sample Mud3Dept3metaG_FD_80117 | JGI IMG/M metagenome (GOLD analysis project Ga0113563, IMG submission 80117) | Freshwater wetland microbial communities from Ohio, USA, analyzing the effect of biotic and abiotic controls - Mud 3 Core 4 Depth 3... | ecosystem: Environmental > Aquatic > Freshwater >...
CCGCATGATGCAGGTGACGAGATAGGCGCCGGCGCGGGGGGCAGGGCCGCCGGGAGTGCATCCCCGCGTTTCGGCCGTGATCTCACTGGATCGGCCTATTGTCAGTCTCTTTCCAGCTGAGCTAAGATCCCTCTGCCAATGACGACGTCCGGCTGTGCGTACCTCGCGGCGACGCCCTCCCCTCCGCTCTCCGTTCGAGGCGTGGAGACATCATGAAGAGCCTGACCAACCGCGCGTGGAAGCTGGTCGCTCGACCTGAGGGCGCCTTCAAACCTAGCGATTTCCAGTGGTTTGAAGACGAGTTGCCCGATCTCGCCGACGGGCAGGTGCTGGTGCGGCAGATCTACCTTTCGCTCGATCCGGCAAGTCGCGGGTGGGCCAACCCCTCCACGGGCTACCTGCCGCCAGTTCCTCTCGGATCCGTCATGCGCGGTTTCGGGTTGGGTTGTGTTGAAGACTCGCGCCACGCGGCCCTGAGGCCTGGTGACTTCGTGCAGGGCCTGCTCGGCTGGCAGACGCACGCGGTGCTGGACGGGCAAGCCGTCACGCGGTTCGAGCGCGAGCCGAACATCCCCCTCGAGGCGTACCTCGCAGTGCTCGGCCACATCGGCGCGACGGCCTACTTCGGCCTGCTGGACGTCGGCAGGCCGCAACCCGGCGAGACGCTGGTCGTGTCGGGAGCAGCGGGCGCGGTCGGCTCGCTTGTCGGCCAGATTGGCAAGATCGTCGGCTGCCGGGTGGTCGGGGTCGCCGGCAGCGACGAGAAGTGCGGTTGGCTGACCGGGGAACTCGGATTCGACGCCGCCGTCAACTACAAGCGGGAACCCGTACTCTCACGCCTCCGTCGCCTGTGTCCTGCCGGCATCGACGTGCACTTCGAGAACGTCGGCGGGCAGGTTCTCGACGCGGCGCTCGCGTGCATCAACACGAGGGCGCGCGTCGTGCTGTGCGGCCTGATCTCGCAGTACAACGCGTTCGTGCCGCCGCCGGGCCCGCGGTTTCTCGGGAATGTGCTCATGCGGCGCGCACACATCGAGGGATTCCTCATCCTCGACTACGAAAAGCGGTTCCGCGAGGCGATGGAGCCCCTGGCGCAGTGGATGGCAGAAGGGCGTCTGCGCTATCGCACCGACATCGTCGAAGGACTCGAACAGGCGCCAACCGCAGTGAACCGCCTCTTCGACGGGGCGAACACCGGAAAACTTCTCGTGCGGGTGTCCGACGAACCCGCATCCTGAATGGCGAGGATGTTCCATACGCACTCGCGGTGAGTGACTCAGACCGCCGGCATCTCCATGAGCATGAAGGAGTCGGAACCCGAACAGCCGTTGTCACCTGAGCGCCGGGCGCTGCTGGCGCTGCCTCATCGGCCGCCGATGCGGCTGGTCGAAGAGGTGGTGGCGATTGTGCCAGGCGAAAGCGCCCGCACCAGGCGTCTTGCGCATGCCGAGGACTGGTACTTCCAGGGCCACTTCCCCGATCAGCCCATCGTTCCGGCGGTGATCCTCGTGGAGTTGCTCGCGCAGACGGGCGGGCTCGCAGCCTGTTCCGGCGATCGCCCCGCGCCCCCTGGCGGCCTCCGGCTGGCGGCACTGGGAGCCTTCAAGTTCCCGGCGGCGGCGGGCCCCTGGGCTGTGCTCGAGGCAACCGCGCACGTAGCGGGCCGGGCGCTCGGGTTGATCAAAATCGAAGGAGAGGTGACGGCCGATGGCCGGCGCGTGGCCGCCGGCAGCCTGACGTTGGCGCCGGCGCCAGACACCCCGGACGGCGCCAGGCGTGCGTGAGGAGGACCCCTATCCCGAAGCGCCAAGCGTCACAGCGCTTCGTCACGCGCCAGGCGCGCACCTGATGGCGGGCGAACGACAGCCTCGCCGTCACGGTCGGCTCGCGCAGCGAGCCAACCGTCATCGGGCACGCTGAGGGCCGCGGGACGGTCGACGGCCGGCAGCGGCACTTTCTTCGCGGGATTGGCGAATACCTCGTGCTTGCCATGCTCGCGATACCACTCGGCCACCGTCGGGTTGGGCTTCATCCCTTCGGCAATCTGCCGCCACCCGATACCGGTATTGTACGCACAGAAGGAGATCTCGCCGATGGGGGTGGCGTAGGGGATGAGGCACATCTCCGTACGCTGGAAGTCGTAGTTCCAAAGGTCCTGGAACCACATCCCCGCGATGAAGAGGATCAGCCACTCGTCGCCCTTGCGGTTGGTATTGTCTCTGGCCCCCAGTTTCCCGCCGAGCGCCCCGCCGCTCTGCTTGTCGAACTTCTTGACGAGATCGTAGAGCCGGAAGCCTTCTGGTGCCTGCGCCGGACGATAATTCCGCAACAACGCCAGAGCGCTCTGCACCTTGGTGAGAAACCGCCCGCGGCCTGACCGGGCGATGAGCGCGGCATCGGCGAAGAAGCGCTCGACATCGACCATCCGAGGCAGCGGCGCCCACGCTTTCGTGTGCTTGTTCACCATCAGCGCCGTGGCCACCCCGCAGTCAGGATGGCAGGCGCACTTGAGGGTGCCCCATTCCGCTGCCGGTCCCTTGATGAGGTCCGTGAGGTCGGCAGCCGTACCTACGGCCGACAGCGGGAACCAGTCGCGGAGCGGCTCAAGCGCGCCGGTCTGGCGGTGGACGTCGTCGACCAGCTGCGAGAGCGTGTACCGCTGCCGCTGGCGCCGCTCCTCGCCGATCTCCTCGTCCCGGCCGGTGAAGGACACCGGCTGGAACGACACGAAGCTCAGCTTGTCCGCATTCTCGAGCGCGAACTTGACGACTCGGCCGACCTGGTGATCGTTGACCGTGCGCACGACGGTCACGACGAGCACCACGTCGACGCCGGCCTGGTAGAGATTCTCGATCGCCCGCAGCTTCACGTCGAACAGGTTGGGCACCTTGCGGTGGGCGTTGGCGTCCTCGCCAATACCGTCGAACTGCAGGTAGGCGATGCGGAGACCGGCTTCGGCCGCCGCCCGCGCGTAGCCGGCATCCTGCGCGAACCGGATCCCGTTGGTTGCCACCTGGACACTGGTGTAGCCCGCCTTGCGGGCGTACGCGATCGCATCGAGGAGAATCGGCGAAAGCGTCGGCTCCCCGCCGGAGAACTGGATGGAGATCTGTCGCTTCGGACGAATCGTCAGGGCGTTGTCGATCAGGCGCCTGACCTCGTCGAACGACAGCTCGTGGACGTACCCCACCTGGTTCGCATTCATGAAGCACGGGTCGCACATCATGTCGCAGCGATTGGTGAGGTCGATGGTCAGCACGCCGCCGCGGCCGTAGCGGATGGACGAGGGCCCGTGATCGTGGAGCGGCTCGGCAGACGAGTCGAGGTCGCGGCCCGGGAACAGCCGTTCAATGCGGCGGGTCAACGCCGGATTGGTCGACAGCGTCTCCTCGAAATGGCCGTGGACCGGGCAGTCCTTCTCCATCACGATGCGCCCGTCGCGTTCAAGGATGCGCGCGGGAATCTCGCCGGGCTGCGCGCGGCGCAGGGATTGCAGTCCGATCTCGCCGGCCGACACGCGGTCTCGCAGCTCGTGGACGCAGTTCGGGCAGAGCGACGTGGTCCGGCGGGGCAGCCCGAGCGCGGGCCGCGATTGGGCGTTCGCGCCGGTCTCGCGAGGCGGGGCCCACCGCGGACGGCTCGTGGTCCGGGGAGCCAGGCGGTTGCCAGCCTGCATGAGGTGCCACGCACCGCTCGCCACGCCTGTCAGCGCGCGTTCCCACAGCCTCGAGGCGCGGATTCTCTCCACCTCACGCGTATCGTCTGTTCCCACGCCGCAGATTATAGCGTCCGGGGCAGGAAGCGCCAAGAAACGGCGCCTCAGAAACGGCGCCGCTATCGTTCGGGTGCCGGCGATCGGCGCTCCCCCGGCCCGCCCCAGTAAGGGTAGAACTGGTACCAGAGGTGAGGATAGGCCCTGACGTGCTGCTCGAGGACACGCGCGAACGCCTGCATGGCCGCCTGCAGGGCAGCGTCGCGGTCCCCGGTGCGCGCCACGTAGATCGGGTCCGACGCGAAGCCGGCGTAGCCGCCATCCGGCTGGCGCAGGATGAACGCGGGCACGAGGGGTGCGCCGGTGGCGTACCCCATGAGGGCTGGCGAGCGGAGAAAGCCTGTCGGTCGCCCGAAGAACTCTACCACGACGCGGTCGCGCCCGAGCGCGCGGTCCGCGACCAGGGCCACGACCCGGCTCTCGGCCAGGAGGCGCCGGATGCGCAGCGCCGTGTCGACGGCCCCTCTCACCTCGAGGCTCTCGATGCCGAACGAGGCCCGCATCTCCCGCCGTAGATCGTTCACCCTGACGTCACGCTCGGGCAGCACCACCGCCGTCAGAGGGTCGTCGAACAGCACGCGGAGCATCACCCCCGCGAGCTCCACGTTGCCGAGGTGGCCGGTGACGACCAGCGTGCCGCCCCCGGTGATACGCACCGGGTCGAAGTCGCTCAGGGGCGAGAGGAGCGACCGAACATCGCGCGGGTTCATGGCGAGGCATCGGAGAAGGTCCGCTTGCTCGCTGGCATAGCTGCGATAGGTGCGGAGCGCCAGGGCCCGAAGGTCGCGCTCGCCCAGGTCGGGCGCGACGACGCGCTGGTTGTCCATCAGCGCGGCTGTCGCCTCTTTCATGGCGCGAAAGGCCAGCCAGGACCCAACGTGGCCGATGCCGTCGCTGAGCGGTCGCGGGAAGTGCGTGATCCCCCAGCGGGCCAGATTGACCACCCGTGCCGTGTTCCAGCCGTGGAGGTGCCAACGTACCTGCTCCCCCTTGCGGATGACCTCCATACGACGCGACTCCACCGGGCTCAGCGGCTGCTCACGTACCGGTACCACATGGCCAGCATGCAGGTACGAAATGTGTCACGAAACGGGCGCAGCCTGCTGCGCGCGCCGTCGTAGCGGGCCGGGATGCTGACGCGGCACAGCGAAGCCTGCCGCCGCACCAGCTTGATCAGCATCTCCGTCTCGATCTCATACCCGATCGCCGTGAGTCTCAGGGGCCGCAGGCAGTCACTGCGAATCAACCTGAATCCCGACTGCGAGTCCGAGACCTCGAGGCCGATGAACTGCGACAGGATCCAGCTGCCGACGCGGTTGCTGTAGAAGCGGGAAACAGGCATCGACCCCTTCACGAACAGCCGTTCCCCGATCACCACGTCGCATCCCGCCTGCTCTCCCGCGGACAGCAGCTTCAGGACGTCGCCGGGGTCGTGCTGCAGGTCGCCGTCGATGAACAGCACGTGCGTGTGCGGTCCGGAGAGCACGTGCGCGAGGCCTGTGCGGATCGCGGCGCCCTTGCCGCGGTTCTGCGCATGCCGGAGGACCGTCGCGCCCGCCGCGGCCGCCCGTTCACCCGTCTGATCGCTCGACCCGTCGTCAACGACAACGACGTCGGGCGTGTGGCGGCGCACACCGTCGACCACCGCAGCGATCGTCATCTCCTCGTTGAACGCCGCGACGAGCGCGCACACCGTCATGGCCGGGTGACCTGCTGGAGCACGGCGGGCAGGACCAGCAATGACGCAACCAGGCTACAGCCGATCATCGTGACCGAGGCGATCCCGAACGAGTGGAGCGGCCCGTAGCTGGAGTTGATGAGCGACCCGAAGCCAATGAGCGTGGTGCCACCGCACACCAGGATACCGGGACCGGTTCTTGTGAGCACCTCTCGCATGGGCCGCGTACCCTCGACGGTGTAGCGGTAGATCACGTAGATGTCGTAGTCGGTGGCAATGCCGACAAAGGTCACCGCCGCGAACAGCGAAAACAGGTCGAGTTCCACCCCGAAGAGCGCCAGCAACCCCGCGCTCCAGATGAAGCCCAACGTGGTCGACGCGAAGGCCAGGAGGGTGTTGCGCACGTTGCGGAAGACGAGGTACATGAACAACGCGACGGCAAGTGCGCCGACGGTCAGGCCCCTGAGGAACTGGGGCAGGAAGCCTGCCGCCAGCTCCCGGTTGATGGACAGGATGCCGGTCAAGCGGAACGAGGGCGCGTGCGTGGCGACCAGCGCACCCAGCCGGTCGAGGTCGGTCGGCCCCCGGGGAGACAGGTACACCACCACGAGAAACCCTCCCGGGACGGCCGTCACGTGGCGGGACACGAGTGGGGCGAGGCCGTGATCGATCAGTCCCTGGTAGGTGAGACGATTGGACGGGTCGAACATGCGTGGCAGCCGTTGCGTGAAGGGCTCGAACGTGCCCGGCCGAAATCCCGCGGTGGCAGCCTCCCGTTCCAGGTCGGCGGCCACGCCGGCCGGGTCCAATCGGGCCTGCCCGAACAACGCGCGCACCGCTTCCTGCTCTGAGGCTGGAGGCAGCACCGTGTCGGGTCCGCTGACGGCGACCGACGGCAGGTCGCGTGCCACGGCCGTCGCCAACGCGTAGGCCGATGCGACCAACGGGTCGAGCCTGGGTCCTTCGCCGACTGCGAGCACGACGTCGTGCGGCAACGAGAAGCGATCTGCGACCTCCTGCTCGATCGCCGAACTCTCGGTGCGCACCTGGAGCTTCTCGACGCTGGTGTTCAGTTGGAGGCGCGTGCCGGCCGCGCCAAGCCCGACGGTCAGGACCGCCGCGGCGACGAGGATTCCGAGCCCCCGCCGCTCGACGAACCGGCCGAGCCAGGCGGACGTCACCTGGCGCTCGACACGGCTCGGTGAGGTGGCGCCGATGAGCGCGGGCAGCAGCGTCAGCAGCAGCACGCCGCAGATGAGGATGCCCAGGCCGACGAGCCGGCCGAGATCCTCGAGGCTTGGGAAGTCCACGAGCAGGAGTGCCAGGAACGTAGCCGCCGTCGTGGCATAGGCGACCATCACGCTCCCGGCGGTGCCCGAGGATCTGGCGATGGCATCCTCCGCGCCGACGCCGCGCCCACGCTCCTCCCGGGAGCGCAGGTACAACAGCACGATGCCGTCGATGCCCAGTCCGAACAGCATCGCCGAGTAGCCGGTGGTGGCCGGTGAGAGCGGCCCGCGCAAGCCGTTGACGCCAAGCGTCAGCAGCGCGGCGAGGGCAAGCGGGACGGTGCAGTAGAGCAGAATCCAGGGCGTCCGGAAGACGACGAGCATCAGGAGCAGCATGCCGACCAGCGAGCCAGTCGAGTTGACGACGAGCTCGCGGCGGATCACGCGTTCGGCGTCGAGCGCGATCCGGTACCCGCCTGCCACCCGCACGCTGACATCCGCCGGCCCCGCCTGCGCGCCTGCTTCCCCCGCAGCGGCGGCCCGCGCCACTGCCTCGACCGCCGCCAGGCGCACGAACAGCTGCTTGCAGAAGTCGGTGTCGAACGGCGGCCGCACGGGTTTCGCCATCACGAGCCGGCTTCGCCCGTCACGCGACACGTACCCTTTCTGCGTCGGATCGAAGTCGACGAGCGGGCGGCCGCGCCCCAGCCGATCGCGCAGCATGCCGAGCAGGCCCAGCGGGTCCTGCTTCACGTACGCCTTGACCTCCGGCGATGACATCGCCAGCAGGCTGCGCGATCGCGCGAGTTCGCCGGCCATCTCGGGCGGCGCGAAGCGCCTGAGCGCGGCGCGGGCCTGTTCCGGCCCCAGCAGCAGCAGCTCGCGGTCGAACAGGTAGCTCCAGTCCTTCACGTCATCGAAGAGCTCGGCGTCGACCGAGGCAATCTCCGGCGCCTTCCGCAGTCCCTCGACATAGTTATCGATAAACGCCTCGCCGTCGGAGATCTGCGCGTCCGGAGGAACCTCGAAGAGGACGTAGATGTGATCGATCGTGCCGAAATGCTGGAGATACGCGTCGAAGCTCTTCACCGCCGGGCCCTTTCGGGGCAACAGCTTCAGAATGTTGGCGTCGAAGGTGACTCGTGCGACGAGCAGCAGAGACACGGCCAGGCCGGCACCGCCTGCCACCAGGACCATTCGTCGACGAGTATGGGCGAAGCGGAGGACGCGTTCGATCATGGTGACGGAACGGTGGCCAGTCTAACAACAACGGGCGCGCGGTCGCAACCGCCGCGGAGCGGCTCCGCGAGCCTCGCGTGGTAGGATCTGCGGCCTCAGGCTTATGCGCATCCAACTCGTATGCCCGGCAGCGGAGGATTCGGCTCACCTGAGGAGCCTGGCAGCCGCGACCCTCGCGCGGCTGACGCCGGACGACGTCGAGTTGTCGCTGGTGGACGACATCGTCAGGAAGATCGATCCGGCGAAGGACATCGATGGCGGAGCCGATCTCGCCGCGATCACCGTGTCCACGAAGACGGCCGAGCGGTCCCATGAACTGGCGGCGGCGTACCGGCAGCGCGGCGTGAAGGTCGTGATGGGAGGAATCCACCCTACGGCGATGCCGGAGGAGGCGCTGGAGCACGGCGATGCCGTCGTGATTGGCGAGGCCGAGGGTCTTTGGGAGCAGGTGGTCGCCGACGCGCGCGAGGGACACCTCCGGCCTGTCTACCTTCACACCGGGTGGCCGGGTTTCCGGACGGCACCGTGGCCGAAACGAACGGTCTTCACCTCGCATGGGTATGCGCCGATCCACACCGTGCAGGCATCGCGGGGGTGTCCGTTCCTGTGCGAGTTCTGCTCAGTGGCCCCGTTTTTCGACCGACCGCCCCGGCTGCGAGATCCGGCGGATGTCGCACGGGAGATCGAGTCGCTTGGGCGTGGGTTGGTCATGTTCGCTGATGACAACATCCTTGGGCATGGCGAGCATTCCCGCGCGCTCGTCCGTGCGCTCCGGCCGCTGAAACGGAGGTGGATCGGGCAGGCCTCACTCCAGGGCATGCAGAACCAGGAGACCCTGCGCCTCATGGCTGCGTCGGGATGCCACGCCGTCCTGGTCGGGTTCGAGAGCGTCGACCGGGCAACCCTCCTGGCCTGTGGCAAGCCCCAGAACAGCCCCCAGGAATACCTGGATACCGTTCGCCGTCTCCACGATCACGGGATCGCGGTGTGGGCGGCGTTCGTGTTCGGATTCGACTAGGACACGCCAGGTGTTTTCGAAACCACGGTCGAGTTCGCGCGCAAAGCCGGGGTGATCGTGGCGTCGTTCGGGGTGCTGACACCCTACCCGGGAACGCGGCTCTTTGCGCGGCTGCAGCAGGAAAGACGTCTCTTCGACGAGCGCTGGTGGCTGCACGGCAGGCGCGACGGCTATCCCTTCTTCCGCCCGAAGGGGATGTCCACGGAGCGGTTGATCGAAGGATGGCAGAATGCGTGGAAGTGGTTCTACAGCGGATCGTCGATCATCGAGCGATTCCGGCAGGCCCCGCGCACGTCGCTCTTCTCGCTGGCCATGTTCTTCCCGATCAACCTGTATCAGAGGCGGCTGACCTTCGAAAAGGTCATCGGCGGGAACAGGTTCTTCATGCGCGATCGGTAGGCCCGCTCCCCCGACGTTGGACTCGGTGCGGCGCGCTTGCTCGCGCTCGCGAATCGATGCTACCCTGCCGACCACGTATGGATGTGCTCCTGGTCCGGCCCGCGACGATCAATGAACGATTCGGTGCGGCGCCGTTCTTTCGGACCGAACCGCTCGGCCTCGAGTACGTCGCGGCAGCGCTTGAGGCGCGCGGCCACCGGGCGACGGTCGTCGACTTGCGCTTTGGCGGAACGGTCGAACGCTGGATTTCGCGCGTCCGGCCGGCCGTCGCCGGCATCTCCTGCATGCATTCGCTCGAGATCGATGAGACGCTCGAACTCGTCCGCAGCGTGCGCCGCGCGCTGCCCGGTGTGTTTCTCCTGCTGGGCGGCCACTCCGCCGCCGCGTTTCCCGCACCCCTGGAGTCTGCCGAGGTCAACGCGATCTCAGTCGGTGACGGCGAACGGGTGGCCCCGGATCTGGTCGATGTGCTGTCGCGGGGGGGATCGCCCCTCGACGTGGCCGGCCTGCTGGTCAACACCGGAGGCGGCAACTTCGAGGCGACCGCCGAGCCGCAGCCCGTGGACCTCGACGAGGTCCCGCTTCCGGCGCGGCACGCCCTCGCCACCGGCCACCGCCGTTACTCCTGTCTGCAATTCCGGCCCGTGTGGGTGGTCGAAACCGCGCGCGGGTGCCCGTACCGCTGCTCGTTCTGCTCGGTCTGGTCGCTCTATCACCGCACCTTCCGCTTCCGCTCGATCGACGCCGTGTGCCGCGACTTCGCCTCGGTCGGCCCGCACATCTTCGTCGTCGACGACCTGTTCTGGGGTGGGGAGGAACGCAGCCTCGAGTTGGGGCGCGAGCTCGTGCGCCGCGGCGTGCGGAAAGAGTGGATCGTCGTGCAGAGCCGGACCGACATGGTGGCTTCCCATCCGGAGTTGCTGGAGGCATGGCGCCCGTTCTCGGCCGCCTTCGACATCTTCTTCGGCCTGGAGGCGGCCACCGACAGCACCCTCGATCGGCTGGCGAAGGACAATACGGTTGGCCAGACCCTCGAGGCGGTCAAGGTGGCACGCCGGTACGGTTTCGGCGTGACCGGCAACTTCGTGATCGATCCAGACTGGGACGAGGACGACTTCAAGCGGCTCTGGGCGTTCGTCAAGGAGCACGGCCTGCAGCGCGCCGGGTACACCATCCACACGCCGCTGCCCGGCACGCCGTACTACGAGTCGGTACGCCACAGGATCCGCGCGCCTCAGTGGATGCAGTTCGACATGAGTCACCTGCTGTGGGAGCCCAAGCTTGGGGCTGAGCGGTTCTTCGAGCTTTACTGTGAAACGTGGCGGCGGTCGGTCCTGAACCTGCGCGGCAGCAAGCCGTGGTGGAAGTGGGTCGGCCAGATCAAGCCGCGGCAGTTCCCGCTGCTGATACGCGCGCTCATGCGCACCCAGCGATTGATGGATCCCCGGTACTACCTGTCCGAGCACTGCCTCGTGCCGCACGACGCCCCGGCTCCGGCCACGGGCTGCGGCGCCGAGCCAGCCAGCCAGACATAGCCGGCACGCGAGGGGCCTGGCGACGTCCTGCGTCAGTTCTTGCGCCTGGCGGGCGGGACGTCCACGTCGAAGGCGTTGGCAGGAAGGGTGACGTTCAACTCGGCGCCCTCGATCCTGACGGTCGTGGCGTCCCCACCGGCAAACGTGATCCGGATCTGAGACAGCAGGAGCGGGTCGCGGGTGATCCAGACCTGCAGACGTTCCAGTTCTTGCCGGATCTGCTTGCGCGTCGGGTGCAGATCGATCTGGTAGCTGCCCGGCGCCTCCGGATCGACGAAAGCACGCACCGTGAACGACCTTCGGAGCTGCTCGGGATTCGCGCTCACGAAGTACTGATTCACGCGCTTCATGATCTGGGTGATGTCGACCTGCTCGCGCTCACCGCGATCAGGCCGCAGGACGAGCAGCCGACGGCCGTCCATGACGATCGTCTTGCGGTCGGGCGAGGTATACACCATCACCAGGCTGTCGGGCTTGGCGCCGAGCAGCGTGCCCTCGGAGACCATCGGCTTGACGAGCAGCGACGAAATGGTCGTCTCGGTGAACCGCGCACGGATGGTCTGCCGCTTCGCCTCGGCGATCCGGACGCGCGCGTGGATGTCGTCGAACAGATCCTGCGCCACCGGCGGGCGGCTGCCGCCCAGGCTGGACACGCCGAGCAGGACGACCGCCAGATGCACCGTACGCCGCGCGGAACGCCGGATGATCGGCGGAGCTGACGACAAGCGGAAGGTACACACCATGCCGGGCCGTAGACTTGAGTGGATTCGACAGCTGATGATACCGTACTCGTCGCATGCGCGACGCCGTGGTGGTGACAGGCGTGGGGTGCCTTTCGAGTTTGGGGATTGGCGCCGACACCTTCGTCGATGAACTCCTTGCCGGGCACAGCGGGATCGCGCCCGTGACGAGGTTCAGCACCGCGGGGTGCCGGTCGCATACCGCCGCGCTCATCCCCGGGTTCGAACCGACGCAGTACATCGAGCCGCTGAAACTGCGGCGCATCGACGAGGTCGGCCGCCTCGCGCTGGTCGCGTGCCGATTCGCGGCCGAGGACGCCCGCCTGCCCACCCAGACCGGCGAGGTCGGTGTCGTGCTCGGAAGTGCCACGGCCGGCCTCCACAGCACCGTCACCCACCTGCAGAGCCTCGTGACGACGGGCCCGGCTTGCGTGCCGGCGCTCGGCTTCAGCAACATGATCGGCAGCGCCGCGGCCGGCCTGTGCGCGCTCGAGTTCGGATGGCACGGGCCCAACCTGACGTTCGCCCAGAAACAGGCATCGGCGCTCGCGGCGATCGCGTTTGCCGTTGGCGAGCTGGAACAGGGCCGCGTCTCGGCGTTCCTCTGCGGCGGCGTCGATGACATCGAGGAGAAGTTCTACCGCGTCCACGATCGGTTTCGCGTGCTGTCGCCGACGGACGGCGAGCCGGAAGCAAGCCGGCCATTCCATGCCGGACGCAACGGCTTCGTGCTGGGCACCGGTGGGCATGTCGTCGTGCTCGAGACGCCCTCCTCAGCGGCACGGCGGGGCGTGGTGCCGTATGGCGAGATTCTCGGGATCGGCGCTGCGGCGTCGGACTGCCGGCTGAACGCCTGGCCCACCGAGCCCACCGGCCAGGTGCGGGCGATGCAACGCGCGCTCGCCGAGGCCGGCGTCGCCCCTGTCGAGGTTGCCGCCGTGTTCGCCACGGCCAACGCTACGCAGGCACTCGACCACGTGGAGGCGGTCGCGCTCGAACAGGTGTTTGGCCCGTACGGTGTGCCGGTGGTGTCACTCAAGGGCGCTCTGGGCGAGTTTGGCGCCGTCGGGGCCGCCTCGCTGACCGCCGCGCTGCTCTGCCTGCGCCGCGGCATGCTGCCCCCGACGCTCGGCTGCGAACCACGGGACCCGTTGTGCCGGGTCGACGTCACCACGTCCGCGAGACCCTCGGCCGGCCGCATCGCGCTCGTCAATGCGACGGCCGACGGCGGCGCCCATTACTGCGTGGTTGTCCGGGCGATCGCACCCAGTGCGGTTGAGGGCACGGCGTGACTTGCGTTATCATCCGAGCGAACGCGCGTCTCGTGAGTACTGGCTGTGGACTGCCGCGATGACACAACCACTCCGCATGCAGGTCAAGGAGGCGATTGTCCGCTGCCTCCGCCTCCCGCTGACGCCACAGGACATCGCCGACGACGTGCCGCTGTTTGTCGAAGGGCTCGGTCTGGACTCGATCGACGCCCTCGAGTTGGCCCTCGAGATTGAACGCTCGTTCGACGTCAAGATCGACGATGAACAACTGGGTGCGCACGTGCTCCGCAGCGTCAATTCCATCGTCGAGCTCATCGAACTCAAGAAGGGACCGTCATCGGTGGCATCGGGCTGAGGCCACGTGACCGCAGGGTGCGCAACTTCCTCACTGTCGACGTCGAGGAATGGTTCCACATCTGTGGTCTGGGCAGTCCGCTGGCCTCCAACGGACGCGCCGCGCTCCCGAGCCGCGCGGAGTTTACGACTGACCTCACCCTAGAACTGCTCGCCCGGCGCGGCATCAGGGCGACTTTCTTCGTGCTCGGCTGCCTCGCGGAGCGCCACCCGCGTCTGGTCGCCCGCATCCTTGCTGCCGGCCACGAGATCGCGTCGCACGGCTGGTCCCATCGCCGCGTGTACGAACTGGACGAAGTCTCGTTCGCGGAGGAGTTGACGCGGACCCGCGCCGTGCTCGAGGCGGCCGGAGCCCCCTGCCCGATCGGGTTTCGTGCGCCGGAATGGTCAATCAACGATCGGTCGATGTGGGCCTTGGCCGTGCTGGCTCGCCTTGACTATCGCTACGACTCCAGCATGGCCCCGCTGCGCCTCGTGGGGAACCCCGAGTTCCCCGAGGTCCCGCATCGCCGTGACACAGCCGCGGGCCCCGTGCTCGAGGTGCCCCCCCTGGTCGGCCAGCGCTTCGGCCAGCGCTTTCCGCTCGGCGGAGGGTGGGGCCTGCGGATGAGCCGTCCTGCCGCGGTCATCAGGGAGATCGACGCGCGCAATTGCCGCGGCGAGCCGGCGACGATCTTCGTCCATCCGTGGGAACTCGATCCGAAGCCCCCGCGAATCACTCTGCCCTGGGCGTTGCGCTTCAGTCACTACTACCGGCTGGACGGCTTCGCCGAGCGTCTCGATGAGATCCTCGCCGGTGCCGATTTCGGTCCGATCGGCGAATGGGCCCTGACCGGGGACGGCGCATGAAGCAGATGTGCGCGTGTCTGCTCGCCACGTGGCTGGCGGCAGCCGCGCCGGCCGCTGCGGCCCCCCCTCCGTTGCGGGGCTTCGGCGCCGACGAGACGCTGGACCGGGGGGCGGTGCTCGCCCCGGCGCTCGATCGCGCCAGGATGAGCGGCGCGGAGCTGCCCGTCTTTGTCCGGCTGATCCTGCGGCGTGCCGACCTGGGCCCGGAGATGGACGACTTTGGCCGGCTGGACCAGCGGCTCGATCTGTACGGCCGCCGGAAGGTCCCGGTTGTCCTGACGCTCGTCGATCCGCCGCTCCGCGTGCCGGAGATCGATGCCTGGCGAACAGCGCTGCGCGCGCTGGCGGCGCACTGTCGCGGCAAGGTGCTCGCCTACCAGATTGGAGACCGGCTCGAAGGCTCGACTCGCCCGGCGCCGCAGGACTACGCCTACCTCCTGAAGTTCGTGGCCGTCCAGATCCGCTCGATCGACAGCGCCGCCCTGATCATTGGCGGCAGCCTTGCCGCCGACGGCGCAGTCGAGTGGCAGGCGCAGGTCTACCGCGAGGACGCCGCCGCCTACCTCGACGCCGTCGCGGTTTCGGCGCCGCTGAGAAATGACGACCGACCGGCGGCCGAGACCGCCTTGGCCGCTCTTGAGGGCCTTGCTGGCACGGAGGATCCCTCGGCGGCACTGGGACTCACCGGCCTGGCCCTCCCGGCTGACGGCCGCCGGGCGGCGGAGCTCGTGATCGGGTGGTACCTCGTCCACCTCGGCGGGCGCAGCACGTTCACGACGTGCGTGGCCAGCGTCGAGACACTCGGTTCGGTGCTGGCTGCAGCGCTCACGATCAAGGACGTCATCGCCGGAGAAGTGGTGACGCTCGAGGACGCCACGTCCTCCTTGAAGCTCACGGTCAAGGGACAGGACGTCACGGGCACGCTTCCCCATCGCCTGCTCTACAACATGACGACGTTCGCGACCTACCTTGTCTACTGGGATCCGCGCGGGGCGGGTGAGACGCTGGAGGTGGGGCTGCACCTCGCAACGGCGGGTTCGCCGGCGGTGCGCGACGGAGCGGCAGCGACGACGGTGACCCTGCGCGATGCCATCCGTGACGAGACGGCGAAGACGTCGATGGCGCGCGTGAATCTGGCGGATCGGCCCCTGCTGCTCGATTTCAATTTCGGGGCGGAGGAGGTCTATGCCCTGCGCTCCGAGGCGGCGGTACGCGCGACGCCGACGGCGGACGAGATCGTCTTCCGTCACCAGCAGGCAGAGACGGCCCAGGCCGCACTTGTCCGCAATTACATGGCGAACGCCCGCATCAGCATTCACTTCCAGCCTACGCCGCTCGATTCCTACGACGTGATCATGGAGAACCGCTTCTTCTCCGATACCCAGACCGCCGAGTGGGAGGAGCTGAGCTTCTCGCTGAACGGCACACGCTGGGGCCGCAATCGGCCGCCTTTCCCCCTGCTGCAGCCCGAGAAAGTGCTGTCCCTCCCGCTGGCGCTGCGCTTGAACCGCGATTACGTCTATCACTTCGTCGGCCTCGATCGCGTGGACGACCGGCCCTGCTACGTCCTGAGCTTCGACCCGGTCGGCCAGACCAAGTCCCTGTATCGTGGCAAGGTCTGGATCGACACCGAGCGTTACGTGCGCCTCAAGGTGCAGGCCGTGCAGACGGGCCTGGCCGCGCCGGTCGTTTCGAACGAGGAGGTGCAAACCTACGAGGCTGTGGCGCGACTCGACGATCGCCCCGTCTACCTCTTTTCCAGGCTGACGAGCCGGCAGATCATGCTCATCGCCGGCCGCAACCTGCTGGTCGAGAAAGAGGTCGTCTTCTCGGACTTCCGGGTCAACGACGAGGCATTCTCCGACCAGCGGCAGTTGGCGCGCGGCGGCGACAACATCATGTACCGCGACACCGACGACGGGATGCGCTATCTCGTCAAACGCGGGGAGGAACGGGTCGTCAGCGACCAGTTGACGACCAACGCCCAGGCTCTGGCG
>Ga0113563_10000857_pt1 | contig 16065 bp, 11 predicted proteins | sample Mud3Dept3metaG_FD_80117 | JGI IMG/M metagenome (GOLD analysis project Ga0113563, IMG submission 80117) | Freshwater wetland microbial communities from Ohio, USA, analyzing the effect of biotic and abiotic controls - Mud 3 Core 4 Depth 3... | ecosystem: Environmental > Aquatic > Freshwater >...
CGCGCAGCACAGGTACAGCGGCAGGTTGGCGGCGGTTACCACGAGCGTCAGGAACGTGAATCCCTCGACCAGCGACTTGCTGTAGTTCATCAGCACCATCGCACTCGCGAACACGCCGGTGACTAGGAGACCCGCGGCTGGTGCGCCGAAGCGATTCAGGCGCTGTAATCCGCGGGGCAGCATGTCGTGGCTGGCCATGGTCCGCGTCAGCTCGCCTGTCAGCAGGATCCAGCCGTTCAGTGCGCCGAGGCCGCTCACGACCACGAACAGCGACAGCCAGCGCCCGCTGCCGGCCCCGAGGAAGCGGTCCAGCAGGTCGGCGAACGGCGCCTCGGAGGCTGCAAGCTCCTGCTGGGGAATCAGACTGATGGCCACCGCCGAGACCGCGACATAGATGGCAGCCGTCAGCAGAGTTCCGGCCATCGTCGCCCGCGGGATCGTTCGGGAAGCATCGCGTACCCTGCCAGCCGGCACCGCTGCGGACTCGACACCGAGCATGGCGTACAGAGCGATCGTGGATGCCGCAAGCATCGAGCCGAACTCGAGCGGTGTGGCAGGCGAGTTGCGCGTGTACGCGGCCGGCTCGGCGAGAAGCAGCCAGACTCCGAGCACGATCACAACCGCCATCGGCAGGAGTTTCAGCGCTGTGGTCACCACCTGCACGCGTCCCCCGGTCCGCGCGCCGAGCAGGTTGCAGCCCACGAAGAGCCACAGCAGCGACATTGCGATGACGAGTGGCGGCATGCGCGCCAACGCCGGAATGGCGCTGCCGATGTAACCAACGACACCGACTGCCAGCGCGGAGTTGGTGATCCAGCATGAGATCCAGTAGCACCACAGCGCGATGAAGGCCGGCCACTCGCCGAGCGTCGAGCGCATGTAGGCATACGGACCGTCCGCCTGTGGAAACTGCCGGGCCAGCCGCGCGAACACGCGCGCCAGCACCGTCATGCCGACGACCGTGATGCCCCAGCCGACGAGCGCGTTGTATCCGTAGGGCGCGAGCGATGCCGGCAGCAGGAAGATGCCTATGCCGATCGTGTTGCCGACCACGAGCGCCGTGCACATCCAGAATCCGAGCTCCCGGCCGGGACTCGTCGATACTGCGGCGTCTCTTTCCCTCATTGCGCATCCCCGGTCGCCACGCCATCCAGCGCATAGGCCGTGCGCAGCAACTCGTGGAAATGCCAGACACCGCTCTCTCGCCGGGGACTGAGCCGTCCTGGCTCGTACAACCCCGACTCGAGCCCCCGTTGCACCGCTTCGCAGATGGCCATGTCCTCGCGCTGAACGTCGTCGCTGAACTCGCGGTCGCGCTCTATGCGGGCCAGCGCCGCGGCATCCTGTGCATAGTAGTAGTCGAACTCGACCCAACAGCGGTCCACGCCGCGAGGCAGCACGCGATTGGACTGCAGCCGTCCGGGCATCACGTTCAGCATCACGTTCGGATAGACGAAGTAATAGAGCGCCTCGCCTTCGCCGTAAATGGCACCGCTGTCCCTGAGCGGTGAGTGCTGCAGCGAGTACCAGGCCGCAAGCTCAGTCTCATAGGCTCGGTAATCAACGACCTTCGACAGGGCCGATGCACGATAGGCAGGTGATAGCCTTCGAGGAAATTGTCCACGTACACCTTCCAGTTGCACGACACCTCGAACACGTCGCGCCGCTCGAAACGCATCGCCGCGAGGCTGATCGGAGCCATGCGCTCGGCGATGCCGGCGTACACCCGCTCGAAGTCCGGGACGCGTTCGTCCAGTGCGACGAACACCAGGCCCTGCCATTCCGTGACCGGCAGGCGCGGCAGGCGGACGCCGCCGACATCGAAACCGATCGCGTCCTGCATCTCCGGCGCAGCGACGAGGCGACCCTCCTGGTCATAGAGCCAGCCGTGATACTTGCAGCGCAGGCTGTTCATGCCCTTGCCGCTGCAATGCACGAGCGGCCCCGCACGATGCCGGCAGACGTTCGGAAAGGCGCGCAAGGCCCCGTCCCGGCCGCGCAGCAGCAGCACCGAGGCGCCGGCGACCTCCGCGACGACGTGATCGCCGGGCTCCGCGAGCTGAAGCCGGTGCGCGACGAGCTGCCACGAACGCGCAAACACGTTGCAGCGCTCCACCGCCAGGACCTCCCGTTCGTGTAATAGTCCGCTCTCAGCGCATGGGCATGCGCCAGGCCGTGGCTGGCGGCGTTCCGAACATCGGCATGCATCGATGGCGCCCCTTTCGTTAAGCTCGACCAACTGCATTGTCGGGCATGACCTGCCGCAGGAGCCAGACATGAATCGATTGCCGCCCTCACTGCTGCTCGTCCTGCTCGTCACTTGCCTGGCAGGCACCGGCACGACTTCCGCCGGCGAACCGCGGGCGCGCGACCTTGGCGTACCTTTCGACGGGACACCCGGACCGCTGAACGCGATCACCGACGTATCCGGCGTGACGGTCGGGCAGGTCACGCTGATCGAGGACCTCGACAGCAGCCGCAAGGTCCGGACCGGCGTCACCGCCATCGTGCCGCGAGGCAGGCTATCGCTGAACAGTCCCGTGTACGGAGGCTGGTTCGCGCTGAACGGCAATGGCGAAATGACGGGCACGACCTACCTGGACGAAATGGGGCAGATTGACGGGCCGATCTTGCTCACTAACACCCACAGCGTGGGCGTCGTGCACGACGCGGTCATCGCGTGGCGGGTGCGCGCCGGCCCGGCGGACGCGTCGGGTTACTGGTGGTCGTCGCCGGTCGTCGCCGAGACCTGGGACGGCGACCTGAACGACATCAACGGCTTTCACGTGCGCGCAGAACATGTCGATCGCGCGCTTGACGGCGCGCGGGGCGGCCCGGTGGCCGAGGGAAATGTCGGGGGAGGCACCGGCATGATCTGCCACGAGTTCAAGTGCGGCATCGGCACCGCATCGAGACGAGTCGAGGTCGCTGACCGTTCGTATGTGGCAGGTGCGCTCGTGCAGGCCAACTATGGCGTTCGCCAGACGCTCACGATCGCCGGTGTGCCGGTCGGAAAGCATCTCCCAGTGGACGATCTGCGCCTCCCGGCCCTCAGCGGTGATTCCGGATCGATCATCGTGGTTCTTGCTACCGACGCGCCACTGCTGCCGCATCAACTCAAGCGGGTGGCACGGCGTGCCGCGCTCGCGCTTGGGCGCTTGGGCAGCTTCGCCGGAAACGGATCGGGCGACCTCTTCATCGCCTTTTCCACTGCGAATGCGCAGGCCCTGTCGGGCGCGTCCATCACCGAGTCCACGTCGCTCGCCAACCTCGCGCTCGATCCGCTGTTCCTGGCCGTCGTCCAGGCCACTGAGGAGGCGATCGTCAATTCACTGGTGGCGGCACGCGACATGCAGGGCACGGACGGACATGTCGCGAAAGCCTTGCCGCACGCAGAACTCGTGACGCTGCTGAAGCGGTATGGACGCTACCGGGCTCCGCACTGACGCGAGCCACCAGCGGCAGCCCCGTCAGGCGTCCATGCCCCGCAGCGCCTCGTCCAGGCTCGTGCGCAACAGCAGCACGGCCTCGTCAATCTCGGCCTCTGATACCGAGAGCGGCGGCATGAACCGCACGGTGCTCACGCCACACGAGAGCAGCATCAGGCCGTTGTGATAGGCACGCGTCACGAGCCGGTCGCAAAGTGCCCGCGCCGGCGTCCGCTCCGGATCTTCCGCGACCAGCTCCATTCCAATCATCAGGCCCTTGCCGCGCACTTCGCCGATGCACCGGAATTCGCCCGCCAGCTGACCGAGGCGCGCCATGAAGTGCCGGCCGACACTGGCGGCATTTGCCATGTATTCGCGCTGCACGAGGTCGAGCGTCGCGATCGCCGCGGCGCAGGTCACCGGGTTGCCGCCATAGGTATTGCCGTGCGCACCGCGCTTCCACTGCTCCATGATCGATCTCTTCGCAATCACTGCACCGATCGGCAGGCCCGAGCCAAGTCCTTTGGCGCTCGTGACGATGTCCGGCCGCACGCCCCAGTGCTCGACGGCGAACATGCGGCCGGTGCGCCCGATGCCCGACTGCACTTCGTCGCAGATGAGCAGGATGCCGTGCTCGTCGCACAGGGCGCGAAGCCCCGCGAGGAATCCGTCCGGCGGCACGAGGTAACCGCCCTCGCCCTGGATCGGCTCGACGAGAATCGCGGCCACCTCGGTGGGCGGCACGTTGCGCTCGAACAGCATCCGTATGTAGTCGAGCACCGCCTTGCCCTGGTCCGCACCCGCGAACAGCGGACGGTACGGATTCGGATAAGGCACGTGCGTGACGCCGGGCATCGTAGGCGCGAAGCCTTTCTGCTGCGTGTACTTGCTCGACGTGAACGACAGCGAGCCCATGGTCCGCCCGTGGAATCCGCCGAGAAAGCCGATGAAGCGTGGCCGGCCGGTGACATAGCGCGCCAGCTTGAGCGCTCCTTCCACCGACTCGGTGCCCGACTGGCAGAGGAAGCTCATGACCGGCTCGCCCATGGGCGCGACCGCGGCGAGGCGCTCCGCAAGACCGACAAAGTTCTCGTGCCAGTAGTCGCTCGAGATGTGCAGGAACTTCTCCGCGGACCGCTGCACCGCTGCAACGACCTCGGGATGCGAATGGCCTGTCGCGCAGACGGCGATGCCCGCGGCAAAGTCGAGAAAGCGATTGCCGTCGACGTCCCAGACCTCGGTTCCGCGCCCGTGCGACATGGCGAACGGATAGTCACGGGGATAGGAAGGTGAGACGACCAGCGCGTCGCGCTCGATCATCGCTCGCGCCTTCGGGCCTGGAAGCTCGGTCCTGATGTGCTGGTTCTTCAAGTTGGACTCCTGGTCTCGGAACCCGCCGGCCAGGCGGGCAGATGAACTGGTCGGCGATGCGCCTCGCGAGTGCGTGACTGCAGCGCGCGCAACGTCGCGAGTTCCGTGTCGGTCGGTGGGGCAAGCGTCGTGACGGTCGGGGCTACGACCAGCGGCCAACCCACCGCGGCTCGTGCGGAATCCTTCGTGGCCCCCTCGAAAAGCGCGCTCAGCTCCAGCTCCTCGGTCCCGGCTGCGGGTGTCAGGATTCCGAAGTCCGTGATGACCGCCCGTGGGCCGCCACCACGTGCGCCGCTGTGCGCCCTCGCACCGTGGCCGTCGAGAAACCCGGCGCTGGTCCGGAAATCGAGGCGCGGCACGAAACTCCTCGGCGTGGCTTTCAGCATCACGAAGGTCTGCCGCGCATGCGCGGCGATCTCGGGGGCGCCGCCTGCGCCCGGAAGCCGCGTCGACGGCGTCGCGTACGGACCGATGACGGTGCTGTTCAGGTTGCCGTGGCGGTCGATCTGCGCCGCGCCGAGAAACCCGACGTCCACACGCCCGGCCTGCAGGTAGTAACTGAAGATCTCGGGAAGCGGAACGACGCAGCTCGCGGTCTCCGCAAGCTCGCCATCGCCGATCGACAGCGGCAGCACGTCGGGACGGGTGCCGATCGTGCCAGACTCGTAGATCAGCACGATGTCCGGTGCGTGCGTGAGCCGTGCGAGATTGCAGGCCGCACTCGGCAGGCCGATGCCGACGAAGCACACGCAGCGATCCCAGAGCAGTCGCGCGGCGGCAACGGTCATCATTTCGTCGCGCGTCCAGCCGCCGTCATGCGCCGCCGCGCTCATGCGACCTCCTCGAGGCTGTCGAGGAATCCGCGGTGATCGCGCGTGCCCAGCACATGGCGTTCCATCCACGCATGGAATCCATCGCGGTCCCGGGAGATCTCATCCCAGCGCTGGTAGAAAGCGTTGTCGCGGGCGTAGTAGCCTTGAGCGTAGGCCGGATATGCGCCGCCCGGGCAATGCGCCACGGCGCTCACCACCCAGTGCGGCAGCACGATCGAATTCATCGCCGGCGGAAAGTCATCCACGATCTCCTCGACCGTCACGACAAGCCTGCGCGCCGCAAGCGCGGCCTCCCGTTGGGCGCCGACGATGCCCACGAGCGCGACGTTGCCTTTTCGATCCGCACGCTGCGCGTGCAGGATCGTGACGTCCGGATTGAGCGCGGGCACGGCCGCGAGGCGTTCACCCGTGAACGGGCACTCGACGCTGCGCACGCGGGGGTTGGCCTCGACGAGGTCGGTTCCGATGTAGCCCCGCAGGACCCCGAAGGGCAGCCGCGCCGCTCCGGCGCAATAGGCGGCCGCCATTCCGGCATGCGTGTGCTCGTCAATTGCCAGCGGCTGAGGCCATCCGTGCTCAATCGCGTCGCGCAGGCGGTGCAGCGAGCCGACGCCCGGATTGCCACCCCACGAAAACGTGAGCCGGCTCGCGCAGCCCATGCCGATCATCTGGTCGTAAACGAGATCGGGCGTCATGCGCACGAGGTGCAGGTCGCGACGACGTTGACGGATGATTTCATGCCCGGCCGCGAACGGGATCAGGTGCGTGAAGCCCTCGAGCGCCGCGCTGTCGCCGTCGCGCACGTACTCGGCGATCGCCTCGCTGAGCGAGAGAAACTGCACGCGATCACTCCACGACGGTGCGCGACTGTTCGCGCAGGTACTGGGCCAGGTAGTAGAACGACGCAATCGCCTTGCCGGTCGAGCCCGATCCCTTCCAGCCGCCGAAGGGCTGATAGCCGGGCCACGCGCCGGTGGTCGCGCCCTGTGGCCGGTTCGCGTACGTCACGCCCGCTTCGATGTGCTCGTGGAACCACGGTACCTCGTCCGCGCCTCCGTAGAACCCTGCGGTCAGGCCAAGGTCGGAGTCGTTCGCGAGGCGCATCGCTTCGTCGCGGTCCCGCACGCGATGCACCATCAGGATCGGCAGGAACATCTCGTGCTTCCACAGCCGGTGCGAAAGCGGCGCTTCCGCCAGCACCGGCGCGACGTAGTAGCCGCGCGCGAGTGAGCCGTCGCGCAGTTGATGGCCACCGCTCAGGATCCGGGCGCCCCCTGCGTGCAGTTCGTCGACGCAGCGGGCGTAGCTCGCGTATGCGGCCGCGTTGACGACCGGACCGAGCCAGTTCTCGCGCCGCAGCGGGTTGCCGACGCGAATCTCACCGATCCGTCGCTCGAGACGCTCGAGCAAAGCGTCCGAAACGTCATCGTCGACATAGACGCGCGACAGCGCCGAGCACTTCTGCCCGCCCATGCCGTAGGCCGACCGCACGATGCCCTGCGCTGCCCGGTCGAGGTCGGCGCGCGCGGTCACTATGCAGGGGTTCTTCCCGCCCATCTCTGCGATGCATGGCCGCGGATAAGCGCCGCCGGCCATGCGCGCGAGCAGGCTCATACCGACGGACGCCGAGCCGGTGAACGTCAGGCCGGCCGTGACCGGGTGGGCGACCAGTGCCTCCCCCACTTCACGGCCGGAGCCGGACAGATAGTTGAACACGCCCGGCGGCAGTCCGGCATCGCGCACGCAGTCGGCCAGCAAGCGCCCGGCCCAGGGCGTATCGCTTGCACCTTTCACGACGACGGTGTTGCCCGTCACCAGCGCCGCGGCAGCCGGACCGCCTGCGAGCGCCAGCGGAAAGTTGAACGGGGCGATCACGACCCACACGCCGTACGGGCGCATGACGCTGCGGTTTCGGGACACGGCGCTCGCGAGCGGATCGTTCGGCAACTCGTGATCGAATCCACCGTGAGTTTCGAAGTCGTCCGCGTAGTGATTGAAGAAGTCGACCGTTTCCTGGGCCTCGCCCAGCGCCTCCATACGGTTCTTGCCGACCTCGAGTGCAAGCGCCGCGGCGATCTCGTACACCCGCTGCTCCATGATCTCACCGACACGGCGCACCAGGCGCGCACGCTCGGCAGCGGGGGTCGCCCGCCAGGCCGGGAACGCATCACCGGCCACCCCCATCGCGCGGTCCACGTGCGCGCGGTCCGCAACAGCGAAGCGCCCCAGTATCTGCTCGACGTCGATCGGACTCGGGCGCAACGCCACATCGGCCGTCGTGACGTCGGCGCCGCCCACGAAAAGGCCATGCTGCCCGCCGAGGGTGGCGGTCACGCCCGCCAATGCCGATTCGAAGCGCTCGTGCATCGCCTCGGGCGGGTCGAACATCGTCGCGTAAGTGAGCCTGAAGTTCATTGAGGCGATCCGTCAGCCAGAGGGAAAATGCCGGCCAAGCAACCGGTCGAGCAGCGCCAGCGCATCCGCGAGTTCCCGCTCCTCGATCACGAGCGGCGGCGCTAGCAGGATGAGATTGCCGCGCGTTGCAAGAGACACGCCTGCGGCCATCGCGTCGTCAACCATCGCCTTGAGCTCGGGCGTGCCCTGCGGCCAGGGCGCCAGCGGCTCGCGGCTGTCACGGTCCTTGACCAGCTCGACGACCGCGAAGAGCCCGTGGCCGCCGCGCACGTCGCCGATCACAGGATGCCGCTGCTGCAGCGTCTCGAGCGACTGTCGCAGCCCAGCTCCCAGCCTGCGCGAGCGCTCGATCAAGCCATCGTGCTCATACGCGGCCAGCGCCGCCACTCCTGCGGCGCAACACAGCGGGTGTCCGCAATACGTGAGCCCCGTGTACAGCATTTCGTCTTCGAGGCGGCCAGCGACATCAGCCGAGATCACGATCGCCCCGAGCGGCAGCGCCGCTCCGGTCAGCCCCTTGGCGAGCGTCATCATGTCGGGAGCGTGCCCGGCGCCGTAGCGCTGCCACGCGAACCACTCGCCGCAGCGCCCGAATGCGCTCATGACCTCGTCCGCGATCAGCAGGACGTCGTGGGCGCGCGTCACTCGCGTGAGTTCCGGCCAGAAACTGTCCGGTGCGACGATGCCGTTGGAACCCGCGTTGGGCTCCATGATCACGGCCGCCACCCCGTCGGCAGCGAAATGCGCAATGCGCTCCCCGACTGCTGCAGCAGCAAGGACACCGCACTCCGTCGGCTCGCGGCTCCCGAACGGGCAACGGTACGCATACGGCGGCGCCACGTGGCTGACGCCGAAGGCATCCGGATCGACCTGTGCGCGGGTGCGCGAGTCGCCCGAGAGCGCCATCGCGAGGTGCGTGGAGCCGTGATACGAGCGGTCACGCGCGATGATCACGCCGCGAGGCTTGCGCACGGCCTGCCTCGCGATCTTGACGGCGTGCTCGTTGGCATCCGCGCCGCCGAGGGTGAAGAACACCCGACCGCCGTCGAATCCGGATCGCTCCAGCAACCTGGCCGCCAGTTCGGCCCTGGGCGTCGCGCCCCAGGCATTCGTGACGAAACAGAGCCTTTCGGCCTGAGCGCGGATGGCTGACACGATCGCCGGATGCTGGTGGCCGAGGTTACTGCACTCGGCGAGGCTGCTCATGTCGAGCACGGTCCGACCGTCCTCGAGGAACAGGCGCGCGCCGGAGCCGCCGACCACGGTCGGCGCATTCCATTGCGCCTGGACGCACCAGCTGTGCAGGACGGTCTGCCGCTCGCTCTTCATAGGACTCCCGTACGAGCATCGTACCGCCGCGCCGCATCCGGGGCACGTTCGTCGGCTCGCCGCTCGCGCCCGGGCTGCTTGTCCGCTGGTGTCGTCAGGTCCAATATTGAGAGCCAGGTGACCAACGGAGTGACTGCCATGACGGATCGGATGCGCCTCGCAACGGTGTCGCTGGGAACGCTCGCGGTTCTGGCATCTGGAGGCGCTGTAGCGCAGAGCCAGCCGAAACAGGTCGTAAAGCCACCGGTTTCGCAGGCATGGATCGACGTAGCCACGTTTTCGGGTTTCGCCATGGGCGCCGGCATGGGCCAGGGCATGATGGGCGCCACGCTTGGCGCGCTGATGGGTGGTGGCAGCAAAGCCGAGTTCGGCTTTACGCAGACCGGCACCGCCGGCCGCTGGATGGACGTGACGCTCTACACGAGCCGCAACCCGAACCTGCAGCAGGCGCTGCAGAACGTTCCCGAGGCGAGCGGACTCGCCCCGACGCTGAAACTCGAAACGCCGGAAAAGCCGAAGCCCGCGCCGCGGGTCGACGACGAGGGACCGGTGGAAATGAACGCCGAGCCGCCCAAGGGCAAGCTCGTCATGTACTGGGGTTGCTCGGAGACGGTGCGCCCCGGCCAGCCGAAGATCGTCAATCTCGAGACCGCCACGATCGCGGAGCTCGGCAAGTTCTTCGAGTCACGGCACGCGACCCAGCGCGGCACGCATGCGACTGCCGGACGGCCGGTCTGGCCGAGCAAGACGGACAAGCGCACGTTCCCTGCAGGCGCGTCAATCGTCGGGCAGCACGGCTACACGGGCGACGGTGTGCCCGAGAACTTCAAGTTCAGCATCCCGTCCGCGCAGGACATCATGCCGGAAATGAAGATCAGGCAGTCCGAGCAGCCGACCTTCGTGCAGCTCGAATGGAACGCGATCCCGACCGCCCGCGCCTATTTCCTCGGCAGCATGGGCGGGCTGCCTGGCGGCGATGACGAAGCGGGCATGGTGATCTGGACCTCGAGCGAGCTGCCGGACAGCGGCTTCGGCCTGTTCGACTACCAGACCAACGCTGCCGTCGACAAGTGGCTCGGGGAGAAGGTGCTGCTGCCCCCGACGACCACCAGGTGCGCGGTTCCGAAGGAAGCCGCGGGCCAGGGCATGCTGCGTGCGATCGCTTACGGCACCGAGCTCAACATGGCGTATCCGCCCCGCCCCACCGATCCCAAGATCGCGTGGGAGCCGGACTGGAACGTCAAGCTGCGCGTGAAGTCGATGACGACCACGATGATGGGCATGGCGGCAGGAGACGATATGCCTGGCGCGGCGGACACGGATGGCATGACCGATGCCCCTCCGCCGGCCGAGGGTGAGGCTGCGCCGCCGGAACAGAAGAAGAAAAAGAAGTCCTGGAACCCGATGGACGTCGTGAAGGACGTGGTGGAAAAGATTCCGTAGCGGCCAGGCAGCCGGTGGCCCATGGCCCGCGTCGATCGTCTCAGGCGGTCGACGCGAGGCGGACCGGCTCCACCTCGACCGGCGTACCGTTCAGAACGGCGGTTCCGGTCAGCGCGTCGATGCGCTGGTCGTCGACCACGTCGTTGATGCTCACGCCAGGGTTGCGTCCGGCGACCGAAAGACGCGTGCCGGGCCGGTCGTGGCCCCAGCCGTGCGGCATGCAGACGACGCCAGGGCGCATGTCCTCGGACACCTCCGCCGCGATCTCTACCGCGCCGACCCGCGAACTGAGGCGCACCACGCAACCATCGACGATACCGCGCGTGGCTGCATCCGCCGGATGGATCATCAACGTGCAACGGGGCTTGCCCTTTACGAGGCGCCGGCTGTTGTGCAGCCAGGAATTGTTGCTGCGCACGTGGCGGCGGCCGATGAGCACCAGCGACGGAGCCGGCGACTCGAGTGCACTTGCCGCACGGTCGAGGTCGGCCAGATGTGCGTCAGGCGTCAGCTGGATGCGCCGATCCGGTGATCCGAGCCGACGCACGAGTCCCTGCTCGAGCGGACCGAGGTCGACGCCGTGCGGGGCCGCCAGGAGCCGCTTCAGGCTCAGGCCCCGCGGCTTGCGGTCCGGCGCCTCCAGTTGCCTGCGCATGGCACCGAACCCGGGCAGCCGCCCCATCAGGCGTAACGCGCCGCGGTTCTCCTGCCCGTAGACACCAGTCCGCAGCATCCAGTCGAGCAGCCCGTCAGGACCAAGCCTGCGCGCGACACTGCCCTTCGCAGCGGCGATGCTGCGCTCCATGCCCGGCCGCGTCCCCAGCCGCAACGTGAGTTCGGCGAGGATCTCGTGATCGTGCAGCGCGCCAGGCGGACGCTCGAAGAGCGGCGGCGAGTACTTGGCAACGTTGCGCACCGCGAAACCGGCGAGCGCAATGTCGAAGTGACTGTGTTCGAGCGGGCTCGTCGGCGGCAGGATCAGGTCGGCATGCCGCGTGGTCTCGTTCAGGTACGGATCGACCGACACCATGAACTCGAGGCTTTCGAGCGCGCGGTCGAGCTGCCGCCCGTTCGGCGTGGAGAGCACCGGGTTGCCGGCAAAACTGATGAGTGCCCGTACCTGCCCACGACCCTCGGTGAGGATCTCGTCCGCGAGCGTCGCGACCGGCAGCTCGTTGCCGAACTCCGGCAGGTTGCGGACGCGCGACCGGAACCTGCCGTAATGACCTTTCGAGCCGTAGGCGCGCGTCAGGTCGACCGCAGGCTCGGCAAACATCATGCCGCCCTCGCGGTCGAGGTGCCCGGTCAGAAGGTTGAGGCAGTAGATGAGCCAGATCGTGAGCCCGCCATATTCCTGCGTACATGCTCCGACGCGGCCGTAGACCAGCGCACGGGGCTCGGCGGCGATCTCCCGCGCGAGGCGCGCCACGCGCTCGCGGGCGATGCCCGTGCGTGCGGCCAGGGCCTGCGGGTCGAAGCGGCCGATCGCTACCCGCAGCCGTTCGACGCCGTCGACGTGCGTCGCGAGATGCCCGAGGTCCACGAGCCCCGCGGCAAACACCTCGTGCAACAGTCCGAGAAGCAGGTAGACGTCCGTGCCTGGCTGAATCGGCAGGTGCTCATCGGCAATGTCAGCCGACTCGGTGCGTCGCGGGTCAACCACGATGAACCGGCCGCCGCGCGCACGCAGGGCCTCGACGCGCCGCTCGAAGCCGGGCGCGCTCATGAGGGATCCGCCGGAGGCGACCGGGTTCCCACCGATGCAGACGAACAGCTGCGTCCTGTCGACGTCGGGCACGGGCATCAGGAACTGGTGCCCGAACATCATGCAGGACGCCACCATGTGCGGGAGCTGGTCCACGCTGGTGGCCGAGTAGAGATTCTTCGTGCGAACGGCGCGGATGAAGTCGCCAACCGCGAGCATCGCGCCGAGGTTGTGCACCGTCGGGTTACCGACATACAGCGCCACGGAATCGTTGCCGTGGCGTGCACGCACCTCACCGATGCGTCGCTCGATCTCCTCGAACGCCGACTCCCAGGACGTCTCGCCCCATCCCGAGGACGCGCGTCGCATCGGCTGGCGCAACCGGTCCGGATCCTCGTGAAGGTCTTTCAGCGCGACGGCTTTCGGGCAGATGTGGCCGCGGCTCAGCACGTCGTCGCGGTCGGGCTTGATCGAGACGACCTGTCCGTCCCGATGCTCGATCACGATGCCGCACATGGCCTCGCAGATCGAGCAGGTGCGGTGATGCAGCCTTGCCTCATTCATCGGCCTCTCCCGGCGTCAGTCGAGCGTCATCTCCTGCGCCTTGCGCGCGCAATCCCAAGCGTGCCGAGCAGCAGCAATAGCGCGGGCGTCGTGGCGCCGCCGCCCTTGTTGCTCTTCTTCTGACCACATCCGGTGTCGCCCGTCACCGTGGCACCGGTCGAACTGTACTGGTAGATCGTGCCCTGGCTGCACCTGCCGCCATCGAGCGCAACGCCGATCAGCGTCGTGGCGTTCGTCTGCAGCAGCCGGCCCCGTGGATTGGCGCCCTGCGGGCCCTCGAAGCTGTGCAGCTTGGTGAAACCCGTGCCGTCGCGCGCGATGGAAAAGATCGTCCCGAGCGTCGACTTGCCACCGCCCGAGGTCGTTCCGCCGAAGGCCGTGGTGCCGTAGAGCCGCGTGTCCAGGCCAAGAATCATGGCGCCGGCGGGAGTATCGCCGTTCGAGTCCTCGAAATTGTGCATGACGCTGAACAGCCGAGCGACCGGGTCGAACGAGAATATCGTGCCGACGCCATTCGTGCCGCCGCCGCTGGCCACACCGTAGAAGCGCCCGTCCTTGCCGTCCGTGAGGCCCGCCAGCGGCGACGCGCCACCGACATTGGCCGGCGGGGAACTCGAGTCGGGCAACGCCGCGAACACGTGTTGCAGCTGAAAGCCACTGCCATCGGTGCCGACACGGAAAATCGTGCCACGGCCGTTCACGCCTCCCACCGACGTGGTGCCGTACAGGAAGCCATCGGCTCCCAGAAGCAACACGCCGAGCGGCGCGGCTCCGTCGAGGTTGACCGGCACGGCGGCACTGGCTTCCGAGGTAACGGGCGCGAATGCATGCAACAACTTGAACGACGTGCCGTCGCGCGAGACCTTGAATACCGCACCCGTCCCATTGGGACCGCCAGCGCGGGTCACCCCGTACAGGAAGCCGTCGCTGCCTTCGATCAGCGCGGTCTCGGGAAAAGCTCCGTCCAGGTTGATCGGGTTCTGGTTGACGTTCGAGGCCGTCACGGTCGCGAACTTGTGAAGGATCCTGAAGTCTTTGCCGTCCGTCTTGATGCTGAACACCGTTCCGGCCGTGCTCGCCTCGGTGCCGACGGCGCCCAGCGACGTCGTGCCGTAAAGCACCCCGTCGCTGCCGACCAGCAGGCCCGCCAACGGCGCGTAGGCCTCGGCGATCGACAACTGGTAGATCGTCTTTACCTGCGTGCCGTCCGCCGACACGCGGTAGATCAGGCCGCCGGTGACCTGGGACGACGACGACACCGTCCCGTAGTAGCCACCGTCGCCACCGACGACGATTCCGCCGTTCGGCTCCGAGGAACTGAAGGCCACGACCGTCGAGACCGCCGATTGACCGAGGGCGAGGACTGGCGCCACGAGCAGAGTCACGCACGCAAGTGCGCGCAACCGGCGGAGAAGAAGGCTGGACAGCAAGGGGCGCATCGTCGGCATCGGGTCGGGGTCTCCTGGGCTCGCGGCGGCCAGTCGGGGCCGGCGGAAGGTTGCGAATTGTGCCGGATTCCGCCGCCCGGCGCATGGCCTCCGCCCGGAACCCGCCCAGCCGCTAGAATGCGCGCCCGCCCCTTCGGCCAGGCCCTCGACTTGATCCTGCTCCGGCAACTCACGCTCGCGCGCGGCGCTCGCCCCCTCATCGAGGAAGCCAACCTGCAGCTTCACGCTGGTTGGCGTGTCGGGCTCGTCGGCGCCAACGGCAGCGGCAAGTCGAGCCTCTTCGCCCTGCTGCTCGGCGAGCTGCACGCGGAGACCGGTGACTGCGAGGTGCCCTCGCACTGGCGTATCGCCTCGGTGAGCCAGGAAACTCCGGCGATCGAGCAGCCGGCGATCGAGTTCGTGCTGGACGGGGACACGGAACTGCGCGCGATAGAGACGGCGATCGCCGGCACCGATCACCTGCACGACGGGCACGCGCTTGCGGAGCTTCACGCGAGATTGGAGAGCATCGACGGATACGCCGCGCGGGCACGAGCAGCCGCCATGCTCGCAGGGCTGGGCTTCGAGTCTCGTGACCTCGAGCGCCCGGTCGCCGCCTTCTCCGGCGGCTGGCGCATGCGCCTCAACCTCGGCCGCGCGCTGTTGAGCCGTGCCGAGCTGCTGCTGCTCGACGAGCCGACCAACCACCTCGACCTGGATGCGGTCGTGTGGCTCGAGCGCTGGCTCGCCCAGTACCGCGGCACGCTGCTGCTCGTCTCGCACGACCGCGACTTCCTGGACGGCTGCGTGACGCACGTGGCTCACATCGAGTCGCGTCGCATCGCTTTGTACTCGGGCAACTACTCGTCTTTCGAGGAGCAGCGCGCCGCTCGCCTCGCGGTGCAGCAGGCGATGTACGAAAAGCAGCAGCGCACGATCGCCCACATGACCGCTTTCGTCGCGCGCTTCCGGGCGAAGGCATCCAAGGCGCGCCAGGCACAGAGCCGGCTCAAGGCGCTCGACCGGCTCGAGCACGTCGCCCCGGCCCACGTGGACGCGCCGTTCGACTTCGAGTTCCCGGCGCCCGAGCGCTCGCCGGACCCGCTGCTCACGCTCGAGGACGCGGACCTCGGCTATGCGGGTCGCGTGATCCTCGCGAAAGTGCAGATGTCGTTGCGCCCGGGGGCCCGGATCGGCCTGCTTGGACCCAACGGCGCCGGCAAGTCCACTCTCGTCAAGACGATGGCGGGCGAGCTCGACGTGGTTGCCGGACGGCGGCTCGAAGGCCACGGCCTCAAGGTCGGCTACTTCGCGCAGCACCAGCTCGAGCAACTGACGCCGGACTCCTCGCCGCTGCGTCACCTGCAGCTGGCCGAGCCCCGCACCCGCGAACTCGAGCTGCGCAGCTACCTCGGCAGCTTCGACTTCCGCGGCGAGATGGCGGACGCGCCGGTCGGCGCATTCTCGGGCGGCGAGAAATCCCGCCTCGCGCTGGCACTGATCGTTCGGCGGCGACCGAACCTGCTGCTGCTCGACGAGCCGACCAACCA
>Ga0113563_10000858_pt1 | contig 16060 bp, 14 predicted proteins | sample Mud3Dept3metaG_FD_80117 | JGI IMG/M metagenome (GOLD analysis project Ga0113563, IMG submission 80117) | Freshwater wetland microbial communities from Ohio, USA, analyzing the effect of biotic and abiotic controls - Mud 3 Core 4 Depth 3... | ecosystem: Environmental > Aquatic > Freshwater >...
CTCAGCAAACAAAACAAGAAACTGATTTGCGACAGGCTGCTGCAAGAATCAAACAATCAAAACTTGGTTTTAATGTTCAACCAGTATTAGGTATTTGTTATGGTAAAACACGAACAATATATCTTCGAGGGTATCTAAAAGTTGTTGGTCAAAATTTCTGGTATTTAATTAGTGAAAACAAGAATCTATTCACTGAAATTATTGATCCAATAGGGTATCGAGCTAAAGAGCATAATGAAACATTTCTTCATGAAAAAAGTAAAGCTGAAAATCGGATGACCAAACAATTTATTGATGGATTCTGTCATTTGGACGGTGCGATAAATTGGGGAGCATTAGTAGAGTTTAACAGTGGTAATTTCGATTTAGAGAAATTCTTACCTTAGATACTTGGGGGAACTGAGATTTTGAATAGAGGATCAAAGCCGATTGGTGTTTATTACATCTCAATTTCAGATTTCCCTGTTGCAAAAATAAATGTCCCAAACAATAGAAGTTCTCCTCACCCAATCCTTCCACGATAACCTGATAGCGATATTACGGGAAGTGTCGCCTGCATTAAAAATTGTCATTCACAAGGCGAAGAAGGCGGATGATGTCCCTGACGAAGCGTGGGAGAAAGCTGAAGTGCTCTATACCAGCGTGGTACTGCCTGAGCCTGAACAAGCCCCGAATCTCTGTTGGATTCAATTCCATTGGACAGGCATTAACCACAGTCTCGATGCAGCAATACTGCAAAAGCCCGGATTGGTTGCGACTACCTTGAGTGGGATGAGTGCTGGAAAGGTCGCTGAGCATGTGTTGATGTTGATGCTGGCTTTGAGTCTGCGCTTGCCGGATATGCTCGCCCATCAGGCACGCTCTGAGTGGCCTGAAGACCGCTGGAGGCGCTTCAGCCCGCGCGAGCTACATGACAGCACGGTTGGCATCGTTGGATATGGCAGCATCGGAAGACAGGTAGCGCGCCTGCTGCACGCTTTCGGAGCAAAGGTGCTGGCCTGCAAGCGCAACGCTTTGCAACCAGAAGACACGGGATTTATCGTTGAAGGTCATGGTGATCCACACGGCGATTACGTTCAACGATTGTATCCATTCCAGGCGGTGCGCTCGATGGTAAAAGAATGTGATTTTGTTGTGGTGACTGTTCCATTGACCTCCCAAACACGCGGGTTGATTGATCAAGATGTATTCAAGTCCATGAAATCCAGCGCCTTCCTGGTGGATGTTTCCCGTGGTGACGTAGTTGACCAGTCTGCATTGATCGAGGCGCTAGAAGAAAAAGAGATTGCCGGCGCAGGATTAGATGTTTTTCCCGAAGAGCCGCCTGCTGCGGACAACCCGCTGTGGAAGATGCCGAATGTGATCATTACCCCACATATGGCTGGTGTGACGCCGCGTTACGATGAGCGGGCAATCACTTTTTTTGCCGAAAACCTGAGACGCTATTTAGCAGGCGAACAGCTTTACAACCAAATCGATCTTGAGAAGGGATATTAATATTGAATATATGCGACCATTTGAGGCGATTATTTTTGATTTGGGCAGCACACTGATCTATTTCGATGGTGTTTGGGCGGAAGTTATACCCCATGCGATAAAAGCGCTTTACCAAAGTCTGGTTGACTCTGGCTTAGAATTGAATGAAAAAAAGTTCCTTGAGGAATTTGACCAGCGGATGCAAACCTATTACCAGGACCGGGAGAGCGATTTCATTGAATACACTACCCAATATGTCTTGCGCGATTTATTGCAAGAGTGGGGATTTTCAACGCCGAAAAATGTTTTAAAATCGGCGGTTGAGTCGATGTACCGGTTTACCGAAAGATACTGGAAGATCGATGAAAGCACAATTAAAGTGCTGGCACAACTAAGGCAAAGAGGGTACCGTTTGGGGTTGATCTCTAACTCTGGCGATGACTCCAACGTACACCGCCTGGTAGATCAGGCAAATGTGCGCTCCTACTTTGAAATGATCCTGACCTCGGCTGGGGAAGGCATCCGTAAACCTAATCCGCGCATATTCCAGATAATGCTGGAATATTGGGGATTGCATGCAAACCGGGTGGCGATGGTCGGCGACACCCTGGGTGCTGATATCTTGGGAGCGCATAACGCAGGCATTTTCAGCATCTGGATTACGCGCTGGGCAGATACTTCAGCCAACCGCGCCCATGCCGAGACCATCCATCCCGACGCGATAATCACCAGCCTGGATGAGTTACCCGAGCTATTGGATAAATTAGCATAGATATTAAGGAAAAACTTCTTGAGTATCCGGCCTGGGTTCCAGCTTTACAATGATGTCTCTAGGCTGACCATCACGTAAAACGGTAAGAGTAACTTCCTGGCCAGGAGTTGTCTGCAAGGCAATATAGATCAAAATATCAGTAAAGTTATGCACGGGAACACCGTCGATAGCCGTGATAATATCGCCTCCGATCTCAACGACACGACCACCAACCGAGACCGTGTCGCTCGAACCACGCAAACCAGCCTTGATAGAAGGTCCATCGCTAAGAACTTCTGAGATATAAGCGCCGTCTTGCACACTCAGATTCATAGCTTCAACCATCGCAGGGGATAACGATCCACCGGAGACACCTAACCAGGGCCATTGGTATCTACCTTCCTGGATTAGCGCCGGTACGACTCGCTGGACAATGCTAACAGGAATGGCAAACCCAACACCGCTGTTGCTTTGATTGCCCCCGCTGGTTTCAATTTGTGCGTTAACACCGATTACTTCACCTTTCAGGTTGAGTAATGGGCCGCCTGAGTTACCTGGATTGATGGCAGCATCGGTCTGGATCGACTGGGGGATATAGAACGGTGTGAGAGCTGGGATGGAACGACCCATCGCGCTCACAATGCCTCGGGTGAGTGTGCCTTCCAGGCCGAAGGGATTACCGATGGCGACCACGGTCTGGCCGACTTGAACGTCATTCATATTGCCCAATGGCAATGGCTGAACGCCTTCGGGGAGTTGGTTAACCCTGACAACAGCTAGATCGCTGTGAAAGTCAATGCCAACCACCAAGGCACTCCGAATAGCTCCGTCCCAGAAGATGACTTCGACTTCGTCAGCGTCCTGAACCACATGAGCATTGGTAACAATATCGCCCGTTTCGTCAAAGACGAAACCCGATCCCTGGCCTTCAGGGCTAACATCACCACCTTGATGGATGTAGAGGTTGATGCTGACTACAGCAGGGTTCACCTTCCGGTAGAGTTCTATAAGAACGAGATCTTCATCGGTTATAACATTGGGGAGAGAGACCGTTACCGGTGTTGGTTGTGCGGTGGGGCGAATAGCCACAGTTGGAATATTCTCTGTTATTGCCTCTCTTGGGATAGTCAACCCGCATGCCAGAGCCAAAATAGCCAGCAAGATAACGATCAATAGAACTTGTTTATGCTTTATTTTCATGATTTTTCCTGGGTCATTCATTCTCCATGTAAAGCTGTCCATTGATATCAAGCGATGTTCATTGAGCCTGTCAACGAATGACCAGTATATTATGAAACATTAAGTAGGGGGTGAGATGAGTATAAAAATTAGTCGAGTTATTGGATCATATACGCATACATAAACCGCATGTTGTGTTCGTAGCGGTTGATTCCACCTGTCCAGGCATCGAAAGGGGAAGGGATGGGGGCATGTGATGCATGGTCGGCAGAATCGCCTGTAAGGTGCGCTTTAAGTGCCAGGTTTTCAAGTTCCAGGATGTATTCTTTGAGCAGTGTGATTTCAGTTTTAGTACCAGGTGGACCGTGACCAGGGATGAAGGTATCGATATCGGATTTTTCGAATTCTTCGAGGATTCTTACCCATTGCGCTGGATTGCTATCTTGTATGTAGGGATGTTCCCCCAAAAAAGCCAGATCGCCGGTGAAACAGATTCGTTCTTTTGGCAGAAGGAGATAGCAATCGGAAGCAGTATGCCCATTTGTTGCAAATAGCTCAACCTGGCGATGTTCGCCGTGAAATGATAGCTTGTCTTCGAAAGTCAAATTTGGAGGGCAGGGCTGAATATTGGAGAGATCAGCTAGTATATATTGAGATCTCCTAAGAGAATATTCCAGGTTTGTACGCCAGCGTGGATCACTTTCAACTAACAGGCGTTGTTTTTTCTGCTCTGACTGCTCCCGGATTTCTGAGGTTAATCCGGCTATGTCGCGATAGCCTATTGCACCCTCGCGGATAAGATCCCTGTTAGGCAAGGTAGAGATAATTAGCGCCTCAGGTTCAAACACCTGGTTACCACCCCAATGGTCATCGTGCGAGTGGCTATTGATCAGGATATCTGGGGTGCAGCCGGTTAACTCTTCCGCCGCGCGGCGCAGATCAGCCGCTGCTATGGGCAATTCAAAGGCGTCAAAGACCAGGGTATAAGTGCCCAGCTTAATTATTCCGGCGTTGGAGCCAGCAGCCATGCCGGGCGTGGCAATTGCAGCGTAAACGCCTTCAGTTATTTGTAGAATTTCAAAATGCGGTGAAAATCCAGTCACAGTTATAAACGCGACCAACGGATGATAAGCTCATCCTGGCCTCCGAGAGCCTGGCGAAGCATGCGTAACAATTCGGGATCCACCCCCTGACCTTCGAAATAAGCCAGCTCCATTCCTGTTATTGAGTAATCATGATCTTCTGGGAACTCTTCTTCGAGTTGGTCGATGAGAAATTGAAGCTGATTCTGAGAGATGGTGCCAATGAGTGTGTTTGTGGATTGGTTATAGAGGTTTATCATGTTCTTTCCTAGATTTTCAAGGTGTTCTTGATAGTGCCAAAATGTGTTTGCGGCGACCATGTGCCACAATGGATTGCCCTCCCGCCAGGCAAAGCGGTCAGGATCGAGCAGGTCGTCTTCGGATATAGCTTCGACTGTTTTTAGTGAAAGTAGGTAAGAATCTTCAAAAGCCGACCTGACCGTTCCAAGCGGCTTATCTTTATTCTCTGCATAGATTTCCGCATTCATCCAGTCGAGCTCTTCTTGGGTGAAGCTATATGCCGGACGAGAAGGGATTTCCCCGCGCAGGGTTTCCTCCAGCCATTGACGCATCTTGATCTCCCATGAAGTGAGGTGTGCCAGGGTGTCTTTGATAGTCCATTCTCCTGGTGAAAAAGGTCGCTCCCATAAGGATTGGTCGATTTGTTGGATCGCCTCTACCAGCTCGTCGTGCTCCATGCGCATGAGCGCCAGGATATTTTCCTTTCCTATGACATCGTTCATCGGTCTTTTCCTCTCCTACCTGTTCATTAATGGCGGTGTCTATCGATGCTAGCAGCTCTCTGATCCCAGGTGGTGTTATAAGTTTACCTCTATCGTTGACTCACTGGCAAGTCTATCCAGGAACCATGTATTCGATTGCGGTGTACGGTGATCACCGGTATACCTTCGGTGGGAATGCGTGCGAAGGTTCCATCGTCATGACCCGCCAGGCTGAGCCGGATGCAGTGGCCTTTGCGCACCAAGGTCGAGGTGGGGAGCAGGCCAAAGGTAATCTCAGCTGGCTCACCTGGGACAAGCGGCATGGCGTCCTCCTGCTTAAAGGTGTGGTAAGGCATCTGCAACCGGTAAGGAGGCGATTGATCCGAAACCTTGCGGTGGATGGCGCGCAGCTGCCCTTCCGTGAGATACGTGACGCCTCCGCCTGGATCAACATCTTCCAGGTAGGCAAAGAAAGCGCCGTCCGGTTCGCTGCTGGAAACGGTTAGGCTCACCACAGGATAACCGGTGATCTCCAAATCTTGCTCTAAAGGTGCGGAAGTATAGCTGAGCAGGTGCTGATCAGATGCATGATCTGGGTAATACACGGTTTGGTTTAGAATGCTGCTTAGTTCCCACCAGCGATTGTTGAGGCCGGTGCTGGCATTGAAGTCCACTTGGTAGATATCCCCACCAGCGATATCTTCTGGGGCTGTTCTTGATAAAGCCTGGGCCTCCGATAGATACCAGCGTTGTGGTTGAACACCTGGTGGAGGCCAGGTGGAGGTGCGTTTCCATTTCTCCTCACCCATGGTGTAGTAATGCAAAATGCGCTCTGCTTGCAGGCCGTTATCTTCCCCTTTAAGATAGGTATCGAAGAACCGCAGCAATTCGCGCCATTGCACGTTTGGAGGGGGATTGCTGGGGATCGTGCGTTTCTGGTAAGGGCTGGCATGAAAACGCCCGCCGTGCTCCCAGGCGCCGATCACCGCTTGTTGAGCAGAAGGATAGGTATGGAAACGCCGCAGGACTGCGTCTGCGGTACCGGCGTCCATCCAGCTACCCCATCCCAATACTGCAGTATGCGTATTATGAAGTGCCTCGTGATATTTATGTATGGCGAGCTCATCGATCGCTTTGCCGATTTCCGGATGCAACTGGTCGCGGAAAACAATCTCGTGAGCGATGGCGTAAACATTGCCGTTTGAGGCGTGTTCCCGGACGGCTTCCTTTAGCAAGGCTTTCCCCGCCTGCCCGTCTACTGGCTTAACTCCGCGCAGGAGAAATTTGACCAGCCGTCCGTATTCTGCAGGAACGATATTGTTGTCCAGTGACAGGTCCATCAAGCCCCATTGGCGGATAAAGCGATCATTAAGCAAACCACCTGGAAATGCGATATCGATGTAGGCATCCGGGTGATTGAATAGGGGAGCCACAGCCAGCACCGCGGGGTGTTGCAAAGCTGCAAGTAGCTCGGCCGTAGTGCCCACATAGGAAACCCCGATACCGCCAACTCTGCCATTGCTCCATGTCTGCGAGATGATCCAATCCACAATTTCCCTGGCATCCTCGAAGGATTCTTCTGGCCAGGGATACGACCAAACGCCGAAAGAAGCCCCGGTGCCGCGCACATCAACATAGACCATAGCATAACCATGACTGGTGAAAAAAGGCTTGAACTCTTTCATGTCAGGTGCTAATGCTTCGGGGCTAAAAAACCACTTGAAAGGCAAGCGCAATTGCTCGTATCGCCAGTATCGGGTTTGAATCAGTAGGGCTGGGATTCTTTCACTCGAAGGGAGGCCCTTTGGCAGGAACAGCTCCACAGCCAGCCGGACACCATCGCGCATGGAGAGGTAAAATGACTGCCTTTGGAATCCGTGAAATCTTGGGGAAGAATTGTAGCTACAGAAGTCCATTTGATTTTAGAGTTTATAGCTCAGCGTGACCACTCCAGCAATATAAACACCCCAGCGCCAATAGCAACCACGTTCATCATCATCTCAATGCCGGGGATTGGGTAAAAGGCGGTCAAGCCGCGCACGATTAACCATAAAGCGAACAGAAATAAGCCAAATTTACGATATGTTCTCGTTTTCATTATTGAGTTTGCCCCCGAGGCTAACGTCCAAGCAGGATCAGAACACCAGCGGCAATAGCCAGGACGTCCAGAACCGTCGCCAGCTCGCCGATATCGACAAAACCCGATAAACCGTAGAGAATTAAGTAAATCCCTAATACAAGTAATCCGAAGCTTCTTTTCACAGCAGTATCCTTTCTTTTCCTTAGTTTAGTTTTTATTTTACCTCATCGATTGCGGCCATACTGTTCGTGGCTGGAAACCCAATCCGTGGATGAAATGGCGCATGCTAGGGATAGATCACCGGCCAAAACCACTCCAGCGATAATTTCAGCCAGTTTCATCACCTTACCTTTGCCGTAAGCACCGAGCAATTCCAGGCACTCCCTTTGCGTAGGAAGACCTGTGCCACCGCCAAAGGTGGCAACAATCAGGGAGGGGATGGTAAGGGAGCCATATAGGTCTCCTTCGGGTGTCAGTTCGGCATAAACCACACCTGCGGACGATTCAGCGACATTGGCAACATCTTGCCCGGTGGCTATGAACATAGCTGTGATGCCATTAGCGGATTGTAATCCGTTGTTGTTTGCACCCGAGAGCAACGAGCCGACATTGCTAATGCCATAATGATAAACCAGGGTTTCAGGCTCGACGCGCATGTGCTGTATCAGTACATCACGTTTTATTATGGCTTCAGCCGTGACGCGCTTGCCACGCGTGCGCATGATGTTGATCTGCGAGGCTTTCTTATCGGTTGCCAGGTTAGCTTCCAGGTAAAAGTGCTTAATGCCCGGGTAATTATCCATGATCCAGCTGCAAGCTACGAAGGTGGCGCGTCCGACCATATTTTGACCGGCAGCGTCACCAGTGGTGAAATTGAAGCGCAAGTAGACGAATTTGATTGCCAGGAAGGTGTCAATGTATTGCAACCTGGCGACGTGGGAAGTGGCTTCAGCCTCATCACGGATTTTATCAAAGTTAGACCTTACCCAATGTTCGAAATCGCGAGCCTGGCGGGCGTCTTCAAATACAAAAACTGGGGCGCGCTGCATGGCGTCGCCGACAACGGTACACTTCACACCACCGCACAGATTGACCACCTTTGCGCCACGATTATAGGAAGCGACCAATGTGCCTTCTGAGGTGGCTAAAGGGATAAGAAAATCACCCTGAGCATGCTCACCGTTGATACGTATTGGCCCGGCGAAGCCAAGCGGTATTTGGGCAACCCCAGTGAAATTCTCGATATTTCCCTGGGTGACATGAGGGTCAAAAGAGTAATGTTTGATATGGGTCAGGGATTTCCCCGTGAACTGCTCAACGAAAGTCTGCCGTTTTTGGATGATCTCGTCGGAATAGTTGTCGGCTTGATCGCGTGGGATGCGCACGATACTCTCATCAGGTTCTGAAATTGAATCCTCGATGTCAAAGTGAAGTTTGCCGAAGGGATCGGCTTCAAAGCCGATTTCGATGATGTATTTACCAGCTGGTAGATGGGGTATAGAGGTTGTGATATCGAGTGTCTGTCGCAAGGGGAAAGCCAGTGGATTTTGCGGGGTTATCTGGCTGGGTGAGAGGCGGCTGCCGTCGGGGAGTGAAAGATGGATATCTTCGAGAGGGATGTCCTTTTCGGCAATTTTAACCTTGGAAACGCCGGTCAAATTGGCGTCGCTGAGGCGGTTCTTAACCGAGAATTGAACCCCGGATGGGGTGTTCTTCAGGCTGGAATAGGTGTACAAGCGTTTCAGAAGGAAGGATGGGATGAACATTGGAAACCACCTTTGGCAATTATAATTTCAACCTTGCGAAGGATCCGCCTGAATTAGCCGGATTATGGAAACCTTCGCAAGGTTGAAAATTCGAATTTTATGGCGCCCCGGTCTTTGTTAAGATCGGGATTTTTGATAATTATGGGTAAACGAAACTGACAGTTTGCGTGTAGCAAGACCCGCCAAGGCCTTCTTCTGTGCACAGCTGGATGCGCGCTTCAAGGTGATGTTTGTGCAGGTTTTTCGGGTTCACATCACCAGCGATGTAAAGCGTATTACCTGATTTTAGATTGTCGACGTCGGCGGAACAATCCTTATCCGAGCTGCGAAATGGATTGTTGCTGCTCCACGGTCCGAACAATGTTTTACCACTGGTCTGGTCATTGATCCTCAGCCATCCCGATTCAAGCGTGGAGCTTCCATTGTTATGGACGCGGAAGAAGACTGTGTTCTCGCCTTTACAAGTATGGATGTTAACCGCACCGGCAGAAAATCCTTTGCCATGCTGTGGATAACAAACCTCATCATCTGGATCACAGTGCTGTGGATAGCAATCCTCATCGTCTGGATCGCAGTGCTGTGGATAACAATCCTCATCATCTGGATCACAGTGCTGTGGATAGCAATCCTCATCGTCTGGATCGCAGTGCTGTGGATAACAATCCTCATCATCTGGATCACAGTGCTGTGGATAACAATCCTCATCGTCTGGGTCGCAGTGCTGTGGATAGCAATCATCATCATCTGGATCACAGTGCTGTGGATGGCAATCCTCATCGTCTGGATCACAGTGCTGTGGATAGCAATCCTTATCATCTGGACCGCAGTAGGGCGGATGGCACTCGTTGTAATATCGATTGCAATAGGATGGATAGCGGTGGCAGAAACCGTAAGAATAGTAATGATCTTTGGCACAGAGGGGCGGTGGCGTCATAACCGGTACGTGGCGGTAGTCGCCTAAAACGCAAGTAGTCTCGCCCCAAACCCAGCAATAGCCGCTGGACTTGGAAGGATTCCGGATATACCACCAGGAGTTATCTCGAAGTCGTCCATAGACATACGAAACATCTCCTTCCAGGAAATATCCCACCACCGGGTAAAGCGTGCTTGTGCCCGTCCGGCAATTGGTGTTCATTTCGGGGATTATCTTAGGCGCACCGTCATCATCTTTGGGGTGATAAGCAGCTGGCGGTGGATATTTATCCTCGGGTGGCTTTGGACAATCTGCCTCTGAACAGGGAGGACAGTCAGGCGCCGTCGGGCATGGGGCTCCTTCGGGCGGCGGGCAGGCAGATTGGTCGGGTGAGGGGCAAACCACTTCTGCTTCTGTCTGTGGATTATCCTCGGGGGCAGGTTGCGGTTGTTCGGGGGGTGGTTGTGGCTGATCCGGCGTCGATGGTGGTGGAGGCAGTTCAGTTTCTTCCGGCGGAGCTGGTGGTTGAGTCTCATCCGAAGGAGCTGGAGGTTGAGTTTCTTCTGGAGGAGGTGGCAGGGGAGTCTCAGTCGGTGCAGGTGGCAAAGGAGTCTCGGTCGATGGGGGTGGCAGAGGGGTCTCTGTTGGTAAAATCAGCGGAGGTTCAGTTGGCGCGACCGTGCTCGCTGGCGGTGGGGCCTCCGTAGGTTTGGATGCCTCTAATTGAGCCTGGAGGGTCATCACCGCTTCCGCCACATAGGTGCGGATTAAGTTCGGGTCTTGGGTGGGCTGGACAGGCATGGTGGGAAGTGCAATATTACAGGCCACCGAGGACAATAGCAAAAAGATAAATACCACGATGAGTTTGGATAAGAGAGCTAAACGGCGCGTGGACATCCTCGACCTCACTTTCTTGAATAATCAGAAAATATTGCCTGATGTGGATTGAATAAATAGATAATCAATCCGAGTTAAAGGTTCTGGTTGGTTAATATATTCTTAAGTATTATAACGTAGACTATGCAAATTTGTCTATAACCCAATGGTTTTTAATCAAAACCGAAGCTAATAAATCGCCGCTCGAGCAAACAGGGCATTAAAGTAAGTTTCCCATTATAATCGTTATAGGATGGACTTGTTTGACCACGCTTTGAAAGCTCGCATGAAAAGCGAGATGCCCCTGGCAGCACGGATGCGACCTCGCACCCTGGAGGAGTTTTTCGGTCAGGAAGAGATCGTCGGACCGGGCAAGCTATTGCGGCGCGCCATCGAAACAGACCGCTTGTTTTCATCTATCATTCTCTGGGGCCCGCCTGGTTCAGGAAAAACCACCCTGGCAATGATCATTGCCAACCAGACTAAGTCGCACTACGCGATCCTTTCTGCCGTGCTGGCGGGGAAGGAGGAGCTGCGCAAGGTGATCCAGGATGCTCTGGAGCGACGCAGGTTGTATAACAAACGCACAATTCTGTTTGTGGACGAAGTCCATCGCTGGAATAAGGCGCAGCAGGATGCACTCTTACCTCATGTTGAGAATGGCACCGTTACGCTGATTGGCGCCACTACCGAGAATCCCTATTTTGAAGTGATCGGGGCTTTAGTCTCCCGCTCGCGCATTTTCCAGTTAAGGCCGTTGTCTGATGGGGATGTGCGCCGCGTCCTGGAGGCGGCTCTGCTCGATCCGGAACGAGGCTATGGCCAGCGAAAGATCGTGATTGCAGAAGACGCTCAAGATCATTTGATCCGGGTAGCTGGCGGTGATGCCCGCAATGCACTCAACGCATTGGAATTGGCTGTGGAAAGCACTCCACCCGACAGGCAGGGGGTGGTTTCTATCGATTTAACTGTGGCTCAAGAGTCGATCCAGCGCAGGGCGGTGTTATACGATAAGGACGGTGATGCGCACTACGACACCATTTCAGCCTTCATCAAGTCTGTGCGCGGCTCCGACCCGGACGCAGCCTTGTACTGGCTGGCCAAGATGCTCTACGCGGGAGAAGACCCGCGCTTTATTCTGCGCCGGTTAATCATTCTGGCTGGTGAGGACATCGGATTGGGTGATCCTCTGGGTTTGGTGGTGGCAAGCGCTGCCGCTCAGGCTTTCGATTATATTGGCCTCCCTGAAGGCGTATACCCGATTGTTGAAGCCACGCTCTATCTGGCGACTGCACCCAAATCCAATACAGCAACCGCCTACTTTAAAGCTTACCAGTTGATTGAGCAAGAGGGGATTACAGGTGTGCCACGACACTTGCAGGATGCCACCCGGGACGGCCGGGCATTGGGGCATGGTAAGGGATACCAGTACCCGCACGAAGTAGAAGATCACTTTCTACCACAACAATACCTGCCACGGCAATTGCTTGGCACATATTTCTACCAACCATCCACACAAGGCTATGAAGCTCAGGTTGTTGAACGCCTCGAGCGCTGGCGCCTCGCACAAAGGGCAGCCTTGGGGATAACGGAAACCGAGATGCTCCCTGAACCTTCTCAAGAGGAAGTCCAGGAGCTCAAACACCGGCACAGACCATCAGGTGCTTTATAATCTTTTTCAGCTGGAATGCCATTCCAGCCAACATTAACCATCATGCCCTTCATCCTGTTGATCCGTCACGCTGAGAATGATTATGTGAAGAATTGCCGCTTGGCTGGGAGATTGCCTGATGTGCACTTAAACGAGAATGGACGACTCCAGGTACAAACCCTTGTAGAAAAGCTGACCGGTGCACCTCTGAAGGCTGTCTACAGCAGCCCGCTGGAGCGCGCCTTAGAGACTGCACAACCGCTGGCGAGCGCCTTTGGTCTGGAAGTGGAAGTCCGTCCTGGGTTGATTGAGCTGGATGTTGGAGAGTGGCAGGGAAAGAGCTGGAAGGGCTTACGCCGCTTAAAAATCTGGAAAACTGTCCAGGCAACACCAAGCCGGATGCGATTTCCTGGTGGGGAATCCTTCTCTGAAGCGCAATTTCGCGTTTGTCAGGAGATCGATCAGATTGCAAGCAGGCATGAGGCGCAAGAGCTCGTAGCCTGCGTGTCGCATGGCGATCCAATCAAGTTAGCAGTAGCTCATTTCATTGGTTTACCACTCGACTCTTTTCAACGCCTGGTAGTTGGTCCAGCCTCGATCACCACCTTGCAGATTGGTGAAACCAGCAGCCGTTTACTCTCGTTAAATTATGAGTTTTCTTTCAACTATCCAAAAAGTTGAATCTGGTATACTTTTAGAAGCCTATGCCGGAAAACGAAATAGACTTACACCCCATATCCCATATCACCACCGATGCTATCGGGCAACCTGGCAAGCGCGTATTCTACATCCAGGGCTGGCAAGACGAAAGGACGATCACCCTGATCGTTGAGAAAATCCAGATTCAGAGCCTGGCGGTTGGCTTGGAGCAATTCCTGGAGGAGATTCGGGCGAAGTTCCCTGAATTGGAGGATGCGTCTGCGGAGTTCGTTGAAGATCATATGCGTATCATCCCTCCGGTTGACCCCTTGTTTCGGGTGGGTGAGATCGGCTTGGGCTACGATGCTGAGAACGATTTGATCGTTTTGGTAACGCGCGAGTTGCTGAATGAGGATCAGTCTGCCGAAGAGGCGCGCGTCGTCCGCTTTTGGTGCTCGCGCTCCCAAATCCGCGCCATGTGTAATTGGGGAATGGAAGTTGCGACCCGCGGCCGCCCGTTTTGCCCTCAGTGCGGGCAGCCAATGGACCCAGAAGGACACTTCTGCCCAAAGAAGAATGGGCATAAGAAATAAGCGACTTGAAATTAACGCTTGGGGGTAAGGAGAACCGAATAACCTAAGACGTGAAATAGCCCGAGAGACTATGATTGCTCTTGAAGATGAAAAAGTAGTGAATCTACTCCAGAAAGGCGAGATCACATTGCAGGGGGAGTTTATGTGGGGGTCAAACTATACATTTCTGGCACAGGTCGCGTTAGAAGATGAAGCAAAATTGGCAGTTTACAAACCTTCACGTGGCGAGAGACCACTGTGGGATTTCCCCGCTGCCAGCCTGGCGAAACGGGAGGTAGCGGCATATCTGGTCAGTCAGGCTTTGGGTTGGCGCCTGGTTCCACCCACTGTACATCGCATTCATGGCCCGTTAGGTCCAGGTTCCTTACAGCTATTCATTGAGCATGATCCGCAGTACCATTATTTCAATTTCAGCCCAGACGACCTACAGCGCCTTCGCCCTGTAGTTGTATTTGACCTTTTGATCAATAATGGTGATCGCAAGGGCAGCCATATTCTGCGCGACCCGCAAAATCACCTATGGCTGATCGACCATGGTGTGTGTTTCCATGTCGATGAAAAGATGCGCACTGTTATCTGGGATTTCGTCGGGGAGCCGATTCCAGATGAGCTTTGCATCGATGTGGTGCGCTTTCGCCAGCTGCTTACCCCGGTGGATGGAGAGATTTCACCCATAGCAGAGGATTTATTGACGTTCATAAACGCTAAAGAAGTAAAAGCTTTAGCCAGGCGCGCCAATGCTTTGGTTGAAAATCCTCGATTTCCCAATCCCGATCCGCGTCGTCGGCCGTTCCCATGGCCGGAAATATAGATTTGGAGGATAAAGTATGGGGCATTACAAATTAGCTTTGCTCGGTTTTGGCAATGTGGGCAAGGCGCTGGCGCAGTTACTACTGGATAAACAGGAGGTGCTTCACCAGCGATATGGAATTACTTTCTCTGTCGTCGGCATCTACACAGGAAAGCATGGCGCTGCGTTAAATCCAGCGGGTATCGATTTGGAACGAGCGCTTGCTATCAAAGATTTGACCGTGCTCTCTGTGCTGCCTGCGCCGCTAAACGCCATCAATTTTATCCGTAGCTCAGGAGCGGATGTGCTCTTCGAGAACACACCGGTTAATTATGATAGTGGTCAGCCAGCGGTAGATCACTTACGAGCTGCGCTGGAGGCAGGTATGCATGCCATCACCGCCAACAAAGGTCCTGTGGTGCATGCCTATCGCTCCTTAACCGAGCTGGCAAAGGTGCAAAGCCGTAAGTTCTATTTCGAGTCAGCGGTGATGGATGGAGCGCCGATCTTCTCGCTCTTCCGAGAGGCGTTGCCTGGTGCACAACTGCGCTCTTTGCGCGGTTTGCTTAACTCTACCACCAACATGATTCTGACTTGCATGGAACAGGGAGAGACATTCGAGCAGGCGGTGGCTAATTGCCAACAGATTGGCATTGCTGAGACTGATCCAAGTGGTGATATCGATGGGTGGGATGCCAGCGTCAAAGTCGCTGCTCTGGCAACGGTGCTGATGGGTATTCCTACCTTGCCTTCAGAAGTAGATCGTCAGGGGATACGTCAAATCACACCCGGTGAAATCGAGCGCGCCCGTGCCGAAGGGAAGCGCTGGAAGCTGGTGTGTACAGCCAACCGGGTGGGAGAGGGGTTAAAGGCAAGGGTTGCACCAGAAATGGTAGGCGCTGATTCGCCTCTCTATGGCGTGCAGGGTACAACAAGCATTGTCCAGTTTGAGACGGACGTGTTGGGGCTGTTATCGGTTATCGAAGCAGATCCTGGCCCAAACACAACGGCTTATGGATTGCTGGCAGATTTTATAAATGCGGTTAGGAGTAACGACCAACCATAATTGACCAGTGACTTTTGAATAGAAATTCAGTGATTAAATGCACCTGAATTATAGAACGTGATTTGCGTATATAATGATAGTAGAAAAAATGAAATAACGATCCAAATCACAAGCAGATACCAGGAGGAGAATCTTATGATATGCGCATACTGCAGTTCAGAAATTCCTGAAAATGTCGAGTTTTGCCCGGTGTGTGGTGCGCGGCAAACCGCAGGGGTAATTCATTCCACTCAAGAAATGGCTGACCTCGAAAAACAGTCTGTTGAGCAAACGTTCGAGACAGCTGCAAGCAGCGACGAAACCATCCTGTCAATGCCAGGTTCGCAACCGCTTGAACAACTTCAGGCAGACGAAGTGGAGCAACCCCAAGCCCCATCTGGCGAATACCAGCCAACCATGGTGGGGGAGATGCCGGCTGTAGAACCTGCTCAACCGCCTTCGCAACCCGAAGTGGAGATATTGGAATCGGTATATTC
>Ga0113563_10000859_pt1 | contig 16050 bp, 12 predicted proteins | sample Mud3Dept3metaG_FD_80117 | JGI IMG/M metagenome (GOLD analysis project Ga0113563, IMG submission 80117) | Freshwater wetland microbial communities from Ohio, USA, analyzing the effect of biotic and abiotic controls - Mud 3 Core 4 Depth 3... | ecosystem: Environmental > Aquatic > Freshwater >...
TTCCGTCAGGACGGCGCCGATGATCTCCCCGTCCGGATTGCGGATCCCTGCGGTCGCCCAGAACATTTCCCGCAGGGCGTCGTTCCGGGATACTTTCTGCACTTCAAAATCGGATCTCCCCTGCAGCGCCCCGGAAACCAGGCTGGCCAGTTCCGGCGCGTGATCCTCGATCGAAACGCGTGCCCCCACTTCGCCGATCAGCGCACCGCCCTGGTCGTAGATGCGGACGTCGTCGATGCCAAGGAGCCTTCGCATTTCCCCCAGCTCCCGGTCCAATCCCGGCGGCAGCGCCAGGCGACTCCCCCCCAGCACCCCGGCGCGCGAAGCGATGTTCGCGGCATCGCGCCGCGCCTTCTGTGCCGTTTCATCATAGTACTGCCTGGCGATGCTCTGGCTGTTCTCCTGGAGCTGGAGAGCCGGGGCGCTGAACCACTGCTCGATCGACGCCGAAACCAGCCAGTAAGCCAGAGAAAACAGGAGCACCGCCGGCAGCAGCGACAGCACCACGAAAATCCTGACCATCTTGGTCTTGAAGAGACTCCCGACCTGGCCGCTCTTGCGTTCGAAATAGAGCTTGATCAGGTTGCGCCCGAGGATGGTTGCCAGGATCAGCAAGGCCAGAATGACCAGGACTGTCGCCGTCCAGAGCTGCAGGGTCCGGGCTGCGAATTTCGGGCTCCCGATGGAAGGCTGGCGCCAGAAGATCTGCGTCGCCGTCAGCGCCAGCGCCAGAAATGAAATCGTTCCCAGAACATAGCGGAGGGTGCGCGACGGGCGTTTTGTTTTCTGGCTGAAGCTCGGTGGCTCACTCATGAGGGAAATCCGACCCGGGCTCCTCGCGCCCCTGGGCGCGATCGGCTGGCCGGGAGATGCCATTATATGCCAACTACTGCCCGAGTTGCAGCCCCAAATCAGGCTGAAGGATCCTGCAAAGCACCATCACTTACAGATATGTTTGCGTGTTGTTCAGGACGTGGAGGAACGCGGCAAATCCCGGCAGGCTTGCACGCCCGGCAGGTCGGGAATCCCGGCGGCGTCCGGAGGCGGTGTTTGCTCCCGCGTCCGGGAGATACGCGATTGTATTTGCGGAGGCGTGTGCAGAGCGCAGCCGCGACAATCGAAAAGGCCGCTTCCCCAAGAGGGTAACGGCCTTCGCTTCCATGCCTTATTTCCCTGATCGTCAGACGCGGGTAAGCAGGATAATGCTCACGATGATGGCGACGATGATCAGTATCTGGCTTCCAGCCTGGGAGCGCAGCATGCGCCGGCCGCACCCGCTGATACTACTGAATGCAGAATGCCCTTGCTGCCGATACGCGATTGCAGGATGCCTTGGATTCACGGTCAACCATCCCCTCTACAAAAAAATCGCCAATTCGGGGATACTGGATACCATACCGTCCACCGCGAATCAAACAAAAACTGGTTTCATTAGAACCCGCAGGAGGCACGCTTCCTTCCGCCTGCACCTCCATCCGCAACTCCCCTGCCTGCAGCCAGGTGCATTCGGTGATTGACGCACGCTCCGGAAAATATTAGATTCGCTCCCGAATGTGTCGGGAGGTGCGGTGAAGATACTCATTACCGGCGGCGCGGGATTTATCGGCTCCTATTTGTCGGAGGCATTTCTCGAACGGAGCCAGGAAGTCTATGTCATCGACGACCTCTCGACCGGCAGGCTCGAGAACATCAAGCACCTGCTGAAGAATCCGTGCTTCCATTTCGTCAACGACACCATCCTCAACCGCGAGGTGATGCTGGAATTAACCGGAATCTGCGACGTCGTTGTCCACCTGGCGGCTGCCGTCGGTGTCAAGCTGGTCATCGACGAACCGCTCAAGTCGATCCACACCAATATTGCAGGCACTGAAATCGTGCTGGAACTGGCGAACAAGTTCCGCAAAAAGACGTTCCTCGCATCCACCTCAGAAGTGTACGGCCGGAATTCGAAAGTGCCGCTGTGCGAGGATGATGAACGCATCTACGGATCGACGGCGGTGGCCCGGTGGAGCTACGCTGCCACCAAAGCCATGGATGAGTTCCTGGCGCTGGCATACTATCGCAACAAGCAGCTTCCCGTGATTGTAGCGCGCTTCTTCAACACCGTCGGCCCGCGCCAGACCGGCCGCTACGGCATGGTCGTCCCACGCTTCGTCGGCCAGGCTCTGCGTAATGAGCCTCTGACCATTTACGGCACCGGCAATCAGACGCGCACATTCACCTATGTCGGGGATGTAGTGCAGGGGATCATCTCCCTCATCGACGAACCTCGCGCCGTCGGCGAGATCTTCAACATCGGCGGCGACGAGGAAATTTCTATCAACGATCTGGCAAACCGCGTCAAATGCCTCAGCGGCAGCTCATCGCCTATCGAACACATCCCCTACGAACGCGCGTATCAGGATGGATTCGAGGACATGGAGCGCCGCGTCCCCGATATCGGCAAGCTCAAGAAGTGGGTGGGATATGTGAACACGCATGACCTTGATTCCATGCTCATCAAGATCATCGAGCACGAGCGTACCCGCTAGCGCCGTGCGTCGATTCGCTGCCTGCCCGATTCCGGCCGGAAGGCCCCCCACGCGCAAATGCTCTTGCATTGACCGAAACCGATGATGGAACAGCATACAACCAGCTTTGACCCGATCGACAGGATCCATGGAGGCGACCGGGAGGCGCTTTCCCAGCTGTTCGACCGGTACCGTCGCCGCAGGCGCTGAGGAGTCCCTAAGCATGAAATCCATCCGGGTGGACTGCTATGCCGGGTATCGAGGCGATCAGCGGCCCCTCCGCTTCACGCTCGGCGCGCAGATGTACCAGGTCATGGAAACGGAAGATCAATGGTATTCCCCGGGAGCCGTGCATTTCCGGGTGCAGGCCGGAGACGGCAACACCTACATCCTCCGGCACGACGAAAACGAGGACGCCTGGACTCTCGAGGGATTCCGGAAGGGAACCTGATGCCATGTATTGCTATCATTTAGCTATCATGCTATCATGAACACGATGCAATCACCTCGCGCCACATTGATTCTCCGCATTCCATCGCCTCTGCATCAGCGGCTGAAAGAGGAAGCCCGCACCGCAGACCTGTCGCTCAACAAACACTGCATCGCACTTCTCGGCAGGCGAACACGGGACTCCGCCGCAGAAGGAGCCGCCACCTCCCTGACACTCGCCACCGGCCGATCGCGCCGGATGGCTCTCCTGCAGGATCTTTCGGCGAGAGTGCTCGAGACCTGGGGGGGAGACCTCGAAGGGCTCGTCCTTTTCGGCTCGTTCGCCCGCGGGCGGCAAACCGTGAACTCCGACATCGACCTGCTTGTGGTGTTGCACGGGAGTGTGACGCTTGATCGGGACCTCTATTCGCGCTGGCAACTCGACAAGTTCGACGGGCGCCAGGTGTCGCCGCTCATTGTGCGGATCCCCGGGAAAGAGGAGAGGATCGGTGGCCTGTGGTTCGAGGTGGCGCTGGACGGCATTGTTCTCTATGACAGAAACTTGCATCTGAGCCGGTTCCTATCCTGCGTGCGGGATCTCGTGGCCGGCGGCAAGGTGAGGAGGATGGTGACCCACGGTCATCCCTACTGGGTGTATGCCCGCGGTATCGGCGTGGACGCTGCGCCGGTGGGAGGTTCATGAGAAATCTTGATCTCGCAAGAGACTACCTGCTCCGGGCCGATGGGAGGCTCAAAGCGGTGGATACTCTCCTCGGGGAGGGTATGTGGGCTGATGTCGTGCGTGAGTGTCAGGAGATCGTCGAACTGGCGCTCAAGGGACTATTGCGCCACCATGATATCGAAGTGCCCCGCGTGCACGACGTGAGCGAAGTGCTCGAGGAGAACAGTTCCCGTTTTCCAAGGGTTGTGCGGGATGCGCTCGATGAGTTGATGGAGATCTCCCAGGAGCTTCGCCGTGACCGGGAGCTTGCCTTCTACGGGAGCGAAGACATCACCCCGCACTCCTTCTACAAAGAGAAGCACGCCAGAGTCGCCCGGCGCCGCGCCGGGCGAGTCGTCAGCGTCTGTCTCGCAGCCTGCTCTCCCGTCGGAAAGCCGCGGAAAGGGTAAGAGCGCCGCGACCATTTGCGCTACCATTTTGCGCGCGAGCGTACCACGACCCGATCACGCCAGCCAATATCTGCGGCTGCCCTCTTCCCGTTGTTTCTCCCGCAAGGGATAGCAAAAGGAGAGCATAGGGGCGAATGCCGGCGTCGCGGCAACTCTTGTCCATTTACTACTTCCCCGTTCGGGTCCGGAAACCGCACCCACCCGCACTTGCCCTAACGGGTGCGTACCGGCGGGGCTGGCTTGGACCGATCCTCGTAAGGCCGCAGATTCCATTCAAAGAATACCCAGGTCCGGTTCCAGGAATCGATCTGTTCCGGGGAGTCCACACGCTGCAGCGTCTCCGCATCCACCCGGCGGCTGAACGCATGCCCGACGCTGCCGCCCCAGGGTGCGGGATCCACGTAGGTTTTGGTTTCGGCCAGATCCGGCTTGCGGGACCGCAGCGCATCCACGATCTGCTGATCCTCGACATAATTGACATCTTCGTCGTTGGTCGCCACGTGAACGAGCAGAGGCACCTGCAGCTTGTCCACTTGGTAAAGCGGCGACCTCTGGATGTAGAGGTCGCGCTTTTCAAAAGGCAGCCCCCTGATCCCGGCTTGCGTCGAAAAGCTCCTCTGATAGCCCGGACCCTTGTAAGAGAGGCGGAAAACCAGGTTGGTAACGGGGACAATCGCCGCCGCGGCTTTGAAAGGGTGCTTATCGCGGAAAACGGAGAGCAGGGTGATATAGCCGCCGTGGCTCCAGCCCATCATTCCCAGCCGATCGGCATCCACGTGGGGCAACGTTTTCAGATAGTCGACAGCGGAGATAACGTCGTCGACCTCAAGACCGCCATAGTCTATGGCCTGATGGTGCTTTTCCCCGTATCCCGTGCTGCCGCGGTATTCCGGACAGATGATCACGTAGCCGCGCTCGACCGCCTCCTTGACGAACGGAAACATCGTCAGGCCCCAGTTTCCGTGCACTCCTCCGTGGACCCAGATCATCGCGGCATGTCCCTTCGGGCCCCGTTTCTCGAGCGGCTGAAAGAGATACGCGGGGATGTCCAGGTCGCCGACGCTGCTTCGGTAAGTGATCTTCTGGTAGTCAATGATGCCCTTGCAAAGTTCCGGATACCGCAAGTCGCTCTTGGCTTTCGCATCCATCGCCGACTTGTAGTTGGTTCCTGGTGTATGGTCTTTCGGGTCGTTGGATACGTAAAGCTGGCTCGCCCGCTGGGGATCCATCACAACTTCCGGGCGCTGCCCCCTGGCCGGGGGCTCCTGCTTTGCCTGTTGCGCCGCTTGCTGCGCCTGTTGTGGCGTCTGCGCGGACGTCGTGTCACCGGACATTGTGAGCGCAGCCAGGGCCATTACGTTTGCCAGAAAAAACATTCGTCGAATCCAATTCATAGTGCCTCCAGTCTGAAATCAGGATGATCCGCGTATCCGCACGCATTCCTGCTGCGCATCATACGACAGTTTGCGGCGGAATGTATCCCGAAGGATATGGGCGCCCGGGCCGCGTTCAAATGCCTGGCGCGCTTTGCGCAGATTTCCCTCCTGCCCGAAGAGCATTCCCAATCCGATGTACATGCCCCCGGCGTCGGGAGAGATCGAAATCGTCTCGAGAAACATCGTTGTGTCGTTCCGCCAGATGGAATTGCACGGTATGGAGGACACTCCCATCGGGGCAACGAGAACGGCCAGCGCGACGGTCGCGGCCCGAATCTTGAAGTGACGGAAAATCAACACGGCGGCCGGCAAACAAAACCCAAGGGAGGGGATGCAGAGATAACCCCTCTGCGGAAACGTCCAGACTGACGTTCCGGAAGAAGATTGCCGGCGCCAGAGTCAACAGGGTCCAGGCGGCAAGAAACATCAGCACCCTGTCATGGCGCAGGTAGCGCCACACAAGAAGGCGGTCGCCCGGCAGATAGGAATGCGGAGGCAACCAGGCGGTTATGTCTCGATGGGAAAGTGGCCGGAAGACATGGATGGATTGCCTCGCTCCTTTTTTAGCTCTACTGATTTGGGGGTCCCGTATGCGATTCCCGGACCACGATGATGTGTGCTGCGTGTTGGCGGGCTGTTTCCTGCCTCAGTTTCCCGGCAGGGTGGCATCCCCCGGCCTTCGAAGCCAACAGATAAGGATCACCACGATCACAATGGCAATCAGCAGCAATCCAAAGGCGGGATAGTGCTCTCTCACCACATCGGCGGCACGATCTCCGAACCGTGCCCCCAAATAGGCGAGCAGGCTGTAGCGAAGCAGGCGCCCGGCCAGGACGCCGTTGGCAAAACGAATGGGGCGGACTCGAAATGCGCCGGCTGCGAGAATCACCAGCTTGGTGGGAAACGGCGGCGGCGCCATTACGGCGGCGAGGACCGCAGTGAAGGCGTTGCGGTCGAGTCTTTCCTTCACCCACGCTCTCTTCTCGGCGCTGAAGCGGCTCAGCGCCACTTCCCCACCGGCCCGGCCAACCCGGTAGAGGACCAGGGAACCAAGCGTCGAGCCGAGCGCTGCCGCCAATATGATGATCAATATCTGCATCGGCTGCTGCCAGGCAAGCAGCAATACCACTGCATCAGGCCCCATCAAAATCGGCAGTGCGGCCGAGTCGAAGAACGAGATCGCCAGGAGGCCGGGAATCCCCAACAGCAAAAGATACTTTTGAAGGCTCTGCAGCAAGCTCAATCCTGCCTTTCTCGTCTCATGACACGGATGATGATGCGCATCCGCCGGGCCGCAGAGTGGGTTGCCCTTGCACATCGGCTGTGCGGGACCGCACTCCGTCGCTTCCCCCTTCACCGGATGGGGCATACTTTAACCCATCTGCAGTCGAATGCTGAGGATTAATTTCGCCAACCGGCTCGAATCCTGCAATTCCTGCAGAGGAGGGGGGATTGTTTGCCTGGAATTGTTTAGCCGGCTCGGAACCGCAAGGGTCTGCAAATAAGGCCACGAATTTCACGAATTCTCACGAAGGATTATCTCCCTTGATGCAAGCCATGCCACGCGGCTTTCGTGATAATTCATTGAATTCGTGGCAGTTTTCTGCGGCCTGGCGAACCGATTACGTTTGCCGGGCTTTGAGGCACGGAAGTCCAAGACGCGGCTCTGCCTCCTGGCTTCCGTCGCGGCAGCCTGCACTTGAAAACTTCAGGTGTCTGAATCCCCGGCACGCAACACCTTCGATTGACATGTCCGGCGCTGTCGGACTATGTTAGTCGCGGGGGACGAAAACATGATCTCCCGGCGCCAGTTGCTGATTGCCGCCGCAAGGATCGCCCCGATCGCAAGCGCCGGCCTGGCCTTGTCACCAAGACGCTGGCCGGTTCTGCTTCCGGGCGAAGATGACGGCTTCGAACCCGGCCAGATCGCGGAACTCGTGCGCGCTGCCCCCAGGGCTCGCTACTGGGTTTCGACCGCGGCGGGGGACTGCCTCGCCTGCCACACTCCGAAGGACGACATTTCCGACCGCCGGCATCATGATGCAGACAAGTCCCCTGCCGTGAGATGCCTCCTTTGCGCGCGATCCTGCACGATCGCCGAAGGCGAACGTGGAATGTGCCGGGCTCGCATGAACGTCAAGGGAGAGCTGCGCAGCCTGGTTTACGGCCGGCCGATCGCAACCCAGGTGGATCCGATCGAAAAAAAGCCCTTCTATCATTTCCTGCCGGGCGCCGATGCCTTTTCGCTGGCTACATCCGGATGTCCTCTGCGCTGCAAGTTCTGCCAGAACTGGCAGATCTCCCAGGCGCGTCCGGAAGACTATTCCACTCCGTTTGTCCCACCCGCGGAGATCGTGCGTTCTGCCGTCTCGCGTTCGTCTGCGGTGATCGCGTTCACTTATAACGAGCCTACCGTGTTCACGGAGTACATGGTGGATATCGCCAGGCTGGCGCGGAAGCAGAAACGGCGCTGCGTGCTGATCAGCTGTGGCTTCATGAACCCGCAGCCGCTGGCCGAGATGTGCGATGTCCTCGACGCAATCAAGATCGACCTGAAGGGATTCGATGAGTCCTTCTACCGCAGCGTCTGCGGCGCCGAGATGGGTCCTGTGCTCCGGACGATCAGGAATATCGCAAAAAGCCGGGTGCACCTCGAGATCGTCAACCTGGTGGTGCCTACGCTGAACGATTCGGACAAGATGCTTCGCGCGCTCGTCGACTGGGTGATGGGGGAACTCGGTCCGGACGTGCCGGTGCATTTTACATCGTTTCATCCCGACTACCAGCTCCTGAACCTGCCGCCCACGCCGGTCCGAACCTTGGAGCGCGCCCGGGAGTTTGCCCTCGACAAGGGTATCCGGTATTGCTTCGTCGGCAACACCCCCGATCATCCGGGAAACCACACGTATTGTCCGGAGTGCAAGAAGGTGGTCATCCGACGCAGCAGCTTTTTCGTGCTGGAGAACAACATCAAGGACGGGCACTGCAAATTCTGCGGTCGAGCGATCGCCGGGGTCTGGTTATGAAAACCATGCGCACCCAACTCTATATCCTGCCTTTGCTGCTTGCCTGCTGCATAAACAGCGGCATCGGAGAACAGAAAGCACCCGAAACGCGTCCTCCGGCATGGGCCGGCCAGTTCTACCCTTCGGACCGGGCGCAGTTGAAGCTCGCAGTCCGGCAACTCGTGGAGGATGCAGTGCCGGCGCGGGTCAAAACTCCGATCGCCCTCGTGGTTCCTCATGCCGGCTACCTCTATTCCGGCCAGATCGCGGCAGACGGTTACCGCCAGGCTGCGGCGGGAAATTATGATGTCGTGGTGATTCTCGGCACCAATCACGTGAGCGAGGCGCTGAACGGCATATCGGTGTACCCGCGCGGCGCCTATCGAACTCCGCTGGGGGATGCGATCGTCGACGAAGCAGTCGCCGGCGCCCTGCTTGCAGAGGACCCGGATTGCTCGGCGGACACGGCCGCACAGGCGAAGGAACACTCGATCGAAGTCCAGGTCCCCTTCATCCAACACCTCTTTCCCGCCGCCAGGATTGTGCCTGTCATGATCGGCAGGCCCGATCCGGAAATGTGCGCGCGCCTCGGAAGGGCGCTGGGCAGGATATTGAAGGGCAGGCGCGCCCTGATCGTAGCCAGCTCGGACCTGTCGCATTTCCCCGGCTACCAGGATGCCGTGGACGTGGACCGTCAAACGCTGGAGTCCGTCGCCGGAATGGATCCCGGCGGGTTCGATGCGAAAATATCCGCCCTGATGTCACAGTACTATCGCGGCCTCGGGACCTGTGCCTGCGGCGCGGGGCCGATCCTGGCCGCCATGTCCGCATCGAAAGCCCTGGGGGCCACATACGGCGTTGTCATGAGTTATGCAAACTCCGGGGACGTGGTGGCAGGGGACCGGTCGCGCGTCGTCGGCTATGGATCGGTTGTCTTCGCCGCAGGCCCGGGAGAACCTGACGTCAAAGCCCTCAGCCGGCCTGCCCGGACGGCGACCGCAACTCCGCTGCAGCCCGACGAAAAAAAGGCCCTGCTCAGGTTTGCCCGGTCGAGCCTGGAGCGATATCTGTCCGCCGGGATCATGCCGCTCGGCCGCAGCCTTCCCTCCAGGCTGCAGTATCCCCAGGGCGCTTTCGTGACTCTGAAGCAGGAGGGACGACTGCGCGGGTGCATCGGGTATATGGCGGAAGACACACCGGTGGGGGTCGCTGCAGGCTATATGGCCGTCCAGGCGGGTGTAAACGATTCCCGCTTTCCGCCGGTTTCCCTCAAGGAACTCGCCGGCCTCGAAATCGAGATCTCCGTTCTGACCCCCATGAAGCCGATCAGCGAGCCAAGACAGATCGTGCTCGGGCGCGATGGCGTCGCCATCCAGAAAGCGGGCCGGTCCGCAGTCTTCCTGCCCCAGGTGGCCACCGAACAGAAATGGAGCCTGACGGAAATGCTGGAGAACCTCTGCGTCAAAGCCGGGCTGCCGTCGGACGCCTGGAAGAGCGGAGCCCAGTTCAGGATCTTCCAGGCCGACGTGTTCAGTGAACACCAGTTCAAATAGCCGGCCCTGGCCGGAGCTTGTTCAGCAATCGAGATCATGATGGACCTGCTGCTCGTAGGACTCGTCTCGATCCTGGGCCAGGCGGTGCTGCTCCGGGAGCTGAACGTCGCCTTCTTCGGTGTCGACCTGATCTATGCACTGTCCCTGGGCTTCTGGCTGATCTGGACCGCTCTGGGCGCCCTGATAGGCAGACGCAACCTCAGTCCCGGCCGCAACCGGGTTCATCTGCTCTTTCTGCTCTTCTCCGTTCTTCTCCCGATCGACCTGGTCTTCGTCCGCGGCGCCCGCATCATCGCCTCCGGCATCCCCGGCGCCTACCTCTCCTTCCCGCAGCAGTTGATCATTATGAACCTGGCGCTTCTCCCGATTGGCCTGCTCTCGGGAACGCTGTTTCAATGGGCTGCCAAAATATATCTCGCGAGAGGCCGCACCCTGGCCGCCGCCTACGCCTTGGAGAGCGCCGGCGGCTTCGCCGGAGGAATGTGTGCAACCCTGTTCCTCATGTCCGGCATCCAGAATCTGCTCATCGCTCTGATCTGTTCGATGCTTGCGCTCTGCACAATCCTGACCGCGCAGGCGAAAACTGGCCAGTGGATTCGCGCAGCAAGCATTGCTGCGCTGCTCCTTCTGGCCTTACTCCTCTGGTTTGCAGCGCCGGTCGACGGGGCGATGACGGCGTGGACCCGGCCGGGCCTCCTCGCAAGCAGGGACACTCCGTATGGCCGCGTGACTGTGACGCGTCAGGAAGGGCAGATTGCCGTGTATGAAAACGGCGCCCTGTCGTTCGAGACCGAGGGTACGGATGCGGAGGAGTTTGTCCACATGGCAGCGCTGCTTCACCCCCAGCCAAGGCAGGTTCTCATCATGGGCGGGGGCATCGCAGGAACGGTGCGGGAGATCCTCAAGCATGCCCCGGAACGGATCGATTACGTGGAGTTGAACGCCGGCCTTTTGCACATTGTCGCCCCCACACTGCCGCAGGACCTGCAGGATTCCCTGAAGGCGCCGTCCGTCCGCACGATTGTCGAGGATCCCCGCAGATTCCTCGGCCGGCCGGGCAACTATGACCTGATCCTCATCGGGATGCCGGAGCCGGAGTCCGGTCAGACCAACCGATACTACACCCTTGAGTTCTTCCGCCAATGCGCCGCCCGGCTCAATCGGGACGGTATCGTCTCGTTCCGCCTGCGTTCCGCCGAGAACCTCTGGACCCCTCAGCAGACATCGCGTGCAGTCAGCATCTACAGAGCCTTAAAAGCGGTCTTGCCGGAAGTTCAGGTGCTGCCAGGCGGCACGAACACCTTCGCCGCATCCCGGCAGCCTCTGCTTCGCGAACCGGACCTGTTGGCTGCCCGGTTGGCAGAGCGCAGGATCAAAGCGCGACTGGTCTCGGGACCTTACATCCGCTACAGTTATGAAAACCAGAGATTCGAGCGGATCGCGCAAACCCTCGCTTCCGGACGCGCACCGGAAAATACCGACGCAAGGCCCGTTTGTTACCAGTACACGGTGATGATCTGGCTGTCGAAGTTCTACCCGGATCTTGCCTCCTGGAATCTCTCTTCGCCCGATTCACGGAGCGCGACGAACCGGTATGCTCTGTGGGCGGCAGGTATTGCGGTCTCGATCCTGCTGCTCCTCAGCAGGCGGTTTCCTCCATTCTGCCGCGCACTCACGGCGGGGTTGGCGGGGTTCGCCGGCATGATCCTGGAGACGGTACTTATCCTGCACTACCAGGTCCGGAGCGGAGTCCTGTACCAGGATATCGGCATACTCCTGATGAGCTTCATGGCGGGCCTGGCCCTGGGTGCGCTGGCAGTGGATATCTGGTTTACACGGCGTGCCGGGGAAATCCCGCTGTGGTCCGGGCCCTTGATCGCCGCCGGCTTCTCCATCCTCAGCCTGGCCACGGCAGCTCGCGTCGGCGCTGCTTCGAGCGGTGGCTTGCTGGAAACAGCCGGGACGCTGGCGGCTGCAGGTATTGCCGTTTCGGCGGTTTTTGCCTATGCCAGCGCCATGGGGTCCCGGGATCAACGGCAGGTGGTCGCTCCCCTATATGCCGCCGATTTGATCGGCGGGGGCATCGGATCGCTTGCTGGAAGTCTTGTACTCATCCCCATGGCCGGCTTGAAAGCAACTGTCGCTTTCATGGCCCCTCTGGCGCTTCTTTTTGCGTTGCTGGTGCGCGTGAAGCGGTAGGGGCGACCGGCCGGTCGCCCGCGCATCACAAGCCAAATATCACACAGCGTATTCGGGCGACCTGCCGGTCGCCCCTACATGTCTGGAAACGCGATGCATTCGATGAAAGTTTCCTGGAAACCCGGTTCGGATGCCAAAGGTACATGCTCGATCGGACCAGGGAAAGGCAGGTCGGGGGACAAGAGCGCCATTTTGACGCCGCGAAGGGCTGTGTTGCCTGCGGAGGTGATCCGGCACGGCGCGATCTCCAGCAACCCGGTGCGAACGGCGCTCTCCAGGCGCACGTAATTGCCGAAGGCGCCGGCAAGGTGCACGAGTGCAATCTGGTTGCGGCAGGCGCCCCAGCGCCGGAGGAGGAGGCGCATGCCGGCGGCGATGGCGGCTTTTGCCAGTTGGAGTTCACGGATGTCCGCCTGTGTGATCACGACAGACCCGGTGAGGGGAAATTCCTGCGCACCGTCTGCCAGCCGGCCGTTGGGAAGGATTGCTCGAAGGTCGAGGCCGGCCGCAACCGCGTCCACCAGGCCGCTGCCGCAGATCCCGCGCGCCGGCGAATTCCCGATCACGTGGCATTCGAGCCGGCCGTCCTGGAGAATAACATGGGAAACCGCGCCGCTGGCGGCTCGCATACCCATGCGGATCGAGGCGCCTTCGAACGCGGGACCGGCAGCGGTGGAAGCACAGAGTATCCTGTGCCCGTTTGCCAGAACGATCTCGCCGTTTGTGCCGAGGTCGATCAGTGCGCTCAAGGTCTCACCGGCCGCAATGCCGGTCGCAAGAATCCCGGCGAGGATGTCGCTCCCCACAAATCCGCCGATACAGGGCAGAAACCGAATCCGGCACGACGGCGGCAGGGACCAGTCGAGTTGGGCGGGTGTGAAAATCTGCTCGTCCATCCGGTCGGGGACAAACGGAGCGTGGGAGAGAGGCAGGACATCGAGCCCCGAAAACAGGTGGTGCATGACGGTATTGCCCGCGAGCACGATTTCTCGCAGTTCGGAGCTGCGCTCGCCGGCCAGGTCGACCGCCATTGCGCCGACGGTGCTGCGTATCAATGGCGTCAGGCGCGGATCGGAAAGCGCAAACAACACGCGGCCCATCACATCGGCGCCGTGAGCGCATTGCGGATTCAACGCAGTGCGCAGACCGAGCACTTGGCCCGAGGCCAGGTCGAGCATCTGTGCCGCGATCGTCGTGGTGCCGACATCGACGGCAATGCCGAGGCCGGCGCGGCCTTTGCCCTCGAGCGGTGCGCTGTCGGCGAGCACCGGCGTGATCCACTGACCGACCTCGAGCTTGAGCGAAGAGTCCGCCCGGGCACAGCACGCCAGGCGCCAGCCCTGCGCCAGTTCATCTTCGGTGAACACGACCCTGTCGGGAATCCCCGCGGGAAGCGTTCCGTCCACTACGCGAATCCGGCAGCCGCCGCACATGTCCGAACCGCCGCACGGGAATTCTACGCCGTATTCGGCCAGGATATCCGCCAGCGCCGTGCCCCGCTGCACTTCGAGGCGCACGTCCAGGGGGAAAAGCTCGACAACCACTGTGTGACTCACCCTCGTATTCTGCCACACTAACGGCGTGTCTCCGCAGGCAAAAAACCCGGGGGAGCGACCTGGCCGGCGGCGCCAAAGACCGGCGACTTTTTGCGCGCGGCTTCGTATCCGGCGCCGGCGGGATTCACGGGCAACGCGCGGCCTGGCCTGCCGTTCGGATCCGCAGCCGCAGCGGAGCAGGAAGGAAACTCTGCAGCGAAGCGGATGGATCTTCCCTTTTCTGTATACTCAGAGGTGATTTCATTGTACAAAAATGCATCGGCAAAACTCGAAAGGGGAGGCGCATGGAAGACAATTCTAAGACATCAGAGGTGTTGTCGGAGGAAACCCCGCAATTGAGTTTTACGCAGAGACTGACCGGCATTTTTTTCGAACCGGGCAAGACTTTCGCGGACATAAACAGGAAGCCATCCTGGCTGGGCATTTTCCTGCTCATGAGCGTTTTTACGCTGGCGCTCGCGTACGTAAGCGCAGCACGTGTCGATCCGGAGGTCGCGATCCGCAAGGCCTTGGAGGCATCGCCGTTTCAACTCTCGGAAGAACAGAAGGAACAGGCTATACAGCAGGGAGTCGCGAGGCAGCGGAATCCGCTCTATAAATACGGAACGCCCCTGGTCGCTCCCGTATTCGTGCTGATCCTGTATGCGATCATCGCGGGCCTCTTCCTCCTGATCTTCGTTCTCATGGGAGCCCCGCTGACCTTCAAGAAATCGTATGCGGTCACGATGTGGGGATTGGCACCGCCGGGGATCATCCAGCAGATCCTCGGCATCGTCCTGCTCTTCATCAAGGACCCGAACACCGTCGACATCACGCAGGGAGTCGTGATGAGCCACCTGGGGGGCCTGGTCGACAGCAAGGCTCAACCGGTGTTGGGAAGCCTGCTTTCATCGATCGACCTGTTTTCTTTCTGGTCGATCGTGCTTCTTGCTATCGGCTTCGCCGCGATCTCAGCCAAAAAGCTGACCACGAAGAAAGCGGCGGTCGGTATTGTCATCATCTGGGCGCTGTATGTCCTCGGGAAAATGGGCTTCCGCGCCTTCTTTTCATGAGCGGCTGAGAAGACGATCGAGCGCACGGCGAAGGCCTCGATGTGTGCATTGAAAGCACTTCGACTGAGCTTCGCGTATCGGAAAGCCACAGGACCCTTAAAAGCGGCAAACCACGGAATGCACGAAGAGGTTTCGTGTATTCCGTGTCTTTCGTGGTGGCAATTCCTGGCCTCATTTCGGCGGCAGGAACAGGCTTGCCGCCCCGAAGACTCCGACATTCTTCCGCAGTTTCGCCGGCAGGATCGGCAGCGAAGCGACGAATTTGCGGTTGATCGTGTATTCCGGCAGCGTCTCGCGGATCCGGTCGAACAGGGGTTTGCCGATCTGTGCGACCCCGCCGCCGATCACGACAGCTTCCGGGTCGAGGACGGACACCATTCCCCCGAGCCAGACTCCGAGGAAGAAGCCGGTCTCCTCCAGGATCGATCGGGCAATCGGATCGTGCCGGCGTGCGGCGTCGGCAATGATTGCCGGCGTGATCAGCCCCCGGTCATCCCGGATCCGCCTCCGCAGGAGGCTCGGAACGCCGGGTTCCTGCTCCAGGCGAACCCGGGCGCGGCGCACCATGGAGGGTCCGGAAGCGAGCGCCTCGATGCAGCCGCGCGTGCCGCAGCCGCAGACAAACGGGCTTTTGTAGTCGATGGAAACGTGCCCGCCTTCCCCCGCGACTCCGTTTTTCCCGTGGTAAATTTTCCGGTCGATGATGACGCCCGTTCCAATCCCGGTGCTCACCGTAATGTAGAAGACGTTGCGGTACCCGGCCGCCGCGCCGAACAGGACCTCAGCCAGGCCGGCGGCATTGGCGTCGTTCTCCACGACTGCGTTCACCCCGAAGCGCTCCTCCACTAGCCTCGCGAGCGGCACATTCCGCCACCCGGGAAGGTTGGGCGGATTCAGAACGATGCCGCGCCGGGGATTGAGCGGACCGGGCGCACACATGCCGATGCCGGCAAGGCCGTCCTTTCCCCCGGCTTCCCGGGCCAGCCGCTCGATCAGGCGAAAGACTTGCCCCAGACTGGCTTTCACTCCCCTGTTCGCAAGCGTCGGTATCACCAGGGATCCGACAAGCCGTCCGCTCTTGTTCACAAGACCGCCGGCAATTTTGGTGCCGCCGATATCGATCCCCATCGTCAATTTCTTTCCGCTTCCTGTATTTTCCATGTCGATTCCCTCGGACAA
>Ga0113563_10000860_pt1 | contig 16046 bp, 13 predicted proteins | sample Mud3Dept3metaG_FD_80117 | JGI IMG/M metagenome (GOLD analysis project Ga0113563, IMG submission 80117) | Freshwater wetland microbial communities from Ohio, USA, analyzing the effect of biotic and abiotic controls - Mud 3 Core 4 Depth 3... | ecosystem: Environmental > Aquatic > Freshwater >...
AGAAGCCAAAAAGGAGCTGCAGGAAATCCATGATTGTTTAAGGGCATTTTTGGAAAAAATATTATCCACCAAAAACAGGCGGATCGGTTCCAAAGATTCCCGGTTTGAGATATCCTTTCAAACAAAAAAATCAATTGGTAGCTCATCTGGGTCCCTTATTGTTTCAGAGGAAGCGGGGGAATATGATCTTGAATTCGATTTTGCAAAACTAATCCTTGAATGTTTCCCCTGGCGGGAAAACGAATTCGGAACGCCCGAACCTTGCGTCAGCCTTGATGATATTCGGCAATGTGCCGCCCCAGGATGTAATAAATATTTTCTCCGGCTTTATAAGAAGGAAAAAGCTTTTTGCTCGAATAAGTGCGCCTGGCGGGTGTATTCGGCGCTTCGGCGAGGTGCAGAACTGAACTCAAAAGGAAAGAAAGGAGGAAAATGAGATGGGGCTCCTTCAAGAATGCCCGGCCTGCAAGAAGCGTTTTAGTCTGGGAAGAGAATCCTGCCTTTGCGGGTTCAAGATGAAAAAGTCTTCCGGGAAGACTTACTGGATAGAATTCTATGAATTTGGCCGCAGGAAACGCGAGCGGATAGGGCCGAATAAGGAAGCCGCCCAGCAAAGGCTTCGGGATGTTTTGAAGGCCAGAACCGAAGAGCGGTATATTGAGAAAGACCCCGCTGCTCGGTTGTCTTTGGGTGCGCTCTGCTCATGGTATCTTGAATTGCCCGAAGTCAAGGTCAAGGATTCATACCGGCGAGATAAGGACTTCATAGGCCATTTAAAGCGCGTCCTGGGGGATAATACGAAGATTCGAGACATAACCACCGGCAAGCTTGAATCCTACCAGACGCAGAGGCTTTCAGAGGATTCCCCCCGGCATCTTGGGGAGAAGATACGCCCGGCCACCGTGAACAAGGAAGTCACCTGCTTAAAAACCATCTTCAATAGGGCGGTTAGGCATAAAAAGCTTTTAAATAATCCTATCCAAAAGGTTGGGAAGCTACCGGAAAACAATGTCCGCGATAAGGATTTAACCCAAGAGGAATTTAACAAGCTTCTTGCTGCCTGCCCTGCCCATATTCAGCCGATGGTTGAAATGGCCTACTACATGCCCATGCGCAAGTCTGAAATTGTCTTCTTAAAATGGGGTGAGGTTGACTTGGCGGGGGGATTCATCCGGCTTCCCGCGCCCCGCACCAAGACGGAATCGGCAAGGGCCGTTCCTATTCATCCCAAGGTAGCCGAAACCCTAAAAAAGCTTCCTCGCGGATTGCATACTGCAAGGGTCTTTCTTCTGGATGGGGAACCGTTCTATGAGTTCAGGAAGGCATTTAGGACGGGGCTTAAAAGTGCCGGGATTACGGATTTCCTGTTCCATGACTTGCGCCATGTTGCCATAAATAATTTGCGTAAGGCGGGAAATGATTACTTCAAAATCATGGGTGCATCGGGACACAAAACCATGTCCTGTTTTAAAAGGTACAACAAAGTAACGGAAGCAGAATTGAAGGGCATGAAATGGACACCGGAAGCCGAGAAAACCCCGCCGATAGCCACCAATATGGACACCAACGAAAAAGGGGTTACGGAAAATATCGCGTAACCCCTTGTTTTTATTGGTAGCGGGGCTTGGATTTGAACCAAGGACCTTCGGGTTATGAGCCCGACGAGCTACCAGACTGCTCCACCCCGCGTCATTTTCTAAAATTATCTTAGACCACTCGTAAACAACTGTCAATATCAAAAAGCCGGGCAAAACACCGTAAGTCGCAAGTCACAAGCGGGAAGGCGAGAGTCCCCTATTTTGCTCTTTTCAGCTGCCGGGCTCTTGGCAATCATACCAAAGCATTCATTACAAGAGCTCCCGGCGCTTGAAAATTCTCAAGAAACAAAGAATAACTTCACAACTCAACAGTACCTTGAATTAATGTTTCCCGGCGGCTTTCCGCTTCGAAGCTTTCAGGGGGTTGATTTCCTTCACGGGTTCCTGGGATTTCTCTTTAACCACGTGGGTGGCTAGGTTGCAGTCCCGGTTGGCCCACTTGGATTCGGGGTCGGGACAGGCGATGCAGAATTCGCCGCCGGGGAAAACTTTCACGCGGTCGCAGCCTTTGCATTTTTCGATGACTGGATAGCACTTTCCACCGTTATAACCACACCCCTTCTTCGACATGAAGGGGCAATCCAGGCCAATTTTGACTACCTCGCAGATCATTTTGCTACCTCCTAAAAAAATGAATCAGGCCGGAAAGCCTGAATTTGAAATTTCCCTGAATATTCATAAGCCAAAAGTTAATTTAATATAATATACCTATTTTTTAATTATTGTCAAATGATTTTTATTTTTGATCGCAACCATTCAATCACGGGTGCCCGTTGCCGTGAACGGAGGACCGGCGGTAAGGCCAAGAGGTGCCCTGGCCTGGGGGCCCGGCCGGTCCGCTGGAATCATAAGGCGCTGGGATCTTCGTGGAGAGGGCGGGGGCCAAGGCCTCCCGCCCCCCTTTTCGGAGAAGCGGTGTTTTCTTCGAGTCTCGGGTCATCCCGGGATGCTGCCGGCGCGTATCCCCCGAACTCCCAAGCCCCAACAAAACTTGTTCCGGGCCACCCGTGACTGAATGGTTACTTTTGATTTTTATTTTGGTTCAAGTGGTTGATGAGCATAGGCAAAGCTCGGGTTAATGAATCTCGCCCCGGATTCACTCCCATCCTCCCCCTCCCCCCGCTGGAGGGGGAAAAATGAAATGCGAATCATATTATTGTGTCGTATTCGGCGGGGTCCAGGATTGCCTCGATCACCACGGGGCCGTTTGCCGCCAGGCCTTTTTTCAGGGCCTCCCGGAACTCCTCCTCTCCTTTCGCCATGAAGGCCTTGGCGCCGAAGAAATGTTCACTGGGCTGGTATTCCGGTCCGAAGATTTCCACCCCGTGGCGGTGATATTCCTTCCGCAATTGTTTCACCTTGATCAGGCTCAGGAACCGATCGCGGAAAACGACGATGACTACCGGCAGACGCAGGCGAACGGCGGTATTGATCTCCCCCACCTTCATCAGGAATCCCCCATCGCCGACGCAGGCTACGACCGGACGCTCCGGCTTGAGGAGTTTGGCGGCAATAGCAGCGGGAATGCCGAAGCCCATAGACGACCAGCCGTTGGAAACCAGGAAATTCCCCGGCCCTTGCGCGTCCCAGAGCTGACCGATAATGTGAGTGTGAGCGCCCACGTCAGAAACCAGAAAGCTGTCGGCGGGCATGATTTCCCGCATGGCCAGCAGAGCGTGGTGGGGAGAGAAATTCGCCTGCGGAGGCGTCAGCGCCCGGTAAAGCTTTTGCCGGTGGGCCTTCAGGGCGCCCAGGTCCCACTGATGTTCGATCGGGTCCTCTTTTAAAAGCGCCTGGAGGATGGAGCGGATCTCCCCGACGACCTCGACGGCGAGCGAGTAACCTCCGGCGATGTCCGCCGGGACCGTGTCAATATGAATCAACGGCAGATCTTTTCTCACCCAGTCCTCGTAATTGAATTCGACCGGGTCGTAGCCGATGGCCAGAACGAGGTCCGCCGGTTTGTAATACTCCGCCACGATGTCCCGCCGGGCGCGGCCCACGACCCCGACGAGCTGAGACCCTTCCTGGGGCACGTGCCCCTTGGCCATCAGGGTAGTGACGACCGGGAGGCGGTGCTTGTTGACAAACTCGCAAAGCTCCGGGGTGGCCCCGGCCCGGTTCAGGGTCAGTCCAATGGCTACGAGCGGGCGTTTCGCCTTGCGAAGTAGTTCCGCGGCCTTTTTTAACTTCCCCTCGTTGTAAGGCGGCATGGAGGGGGATAGAGGCTGAAAAGCCGCCGCGTCTTCTCCGGAAAACTCCTCGGCCACGTCTTCCGGGAAATCCAGATGAACCGGTCCCGGTTGCTCCGCCAGGGCGATCTCGGTCGCCTTCTTCATGATCCCGTAAATCTGGCCGGTCTTCAGTTCGGCGGTCCATTTGGTGATCGGCGCATAAAGCTTCTGGTGATCGATCTGCATCTGCACGGTCCGGCCTTTCCAGAATTTTCCCATCTGAGCCGTGAAAGCGAAAAGCGGGACGCGGTCCAGGAAGGCGTTGCCTACGCCGGTGGTCATATTCGTGGCCCCGGGCCCCAGCGTTGAAAGGCAGGCGCCGGGCCTGCCGGTGAGGCGCCCGTATACGTCGGCCATGAAGCCGGCGCAGGCTTCCTGAGTAACGAGCACGAACTCTACCTTGCTGCCGTAAAGAGCCTCGATGAAACGGGCGTTCTGGCCCCCCGGATAACCGAAGACGTAGCGGGTTCCGGCTTTCTCCAGGGCATCAACCACAATTTCGGCGTTGCTTTTCATAGTCAACCTTTCTTTATTTTTGATAGGATGCGAATTTGCGCAAATGGAAGCGGATTGAGAAGACCCCTCCAAAATGCCTAAAATGGGCGGCGGCAAAACCTCAGCGGATCTTCCCTTTCTCTCCTTGAAGGTGGAAACGGGTGACCACTTTGTCCTTCACGCGGCGCAAGGGCCAGGCAATGAGCAGGCCGATGGCGGCGCCTCCCAGAACATCAAAAGGATAATGGATGCCGATGTAGACCCGCGAATAGGCGACGATGACGGCAATCCCCCAAAAAGCCGGGGCCGCCCGCCCCAGCGGCTGGGCCAGAAACCAGGCGGCGGCAAAAATATTCACCGCGTGCGACGAAGGAAAGGAATACGACATATTGCAATCCGTGAGCATATGGACGTTTTCAAGGACGTGGCAGGGCCGAACCCGGCCGATGATTTCCTTTAAAATCTTGCTGGAAAATTGATCCGTTATCGTCAGGGTCACTCCCAGGAAAAGCAAGAAAAGCAAACCGGCCTTTCGCTCCTTCCACAGGATCCAAAATCCCAGGGCAATCAGGACATAGGTAAAATTTCTGAGTTCCGTCATGAAGGGCATGAACCAGTCGAAAAAAGAGTTCTGTCCCTGACTGTTGATCAAACGGAACAAGGCCGCATCGGCGGCGTTTAAGAAGGTCGGCACCGAATCACCTGCAAGGCGGCTGTCCGCAATCAGCCGTCACTTCCCGGGCTCCAAATTTTTTCCCTGCCCTTCCCTCTCCCCCCCAGGGGGAGGAGCAGAAGGAAGGACACCCCCATGAGCGATGAAAATAGGCCATTTGAATTCATCGATGATATGCTTTATTCTTTTCTCACCCTTACGCGGGCACTATTATTTTCGATTTTATAGAAATTTCATCGCCCTGTCCATTTCTCTTTTCCAAAAATTCCTTGCCAGCCACCCGTTAAACCGATACGATAAATTTATGATCGGTCTTTCTGCAAAAAATGTCCGTAAGGCCCTTCGAGATGCCCTCCTTCCGGCTCTTGGGGCTCTCTTCTTCGCGGCATTTTATATCTTTATGGCTGCCGGAGGACCTGCTTTTGGTAAGTCGCCGGGTACGCTGAAGGTTATGAACACGATTTTCCCCTTGCAAGAGTTTGCCGGCGCCGTCGGCGGGGATAAAGTTCAGGCGGAGTTGCTCCTGCCCCCCGGGGCCGAGGCGCACAACTGGGAGCCCAAACCGAGCGATTTCGGAAAAATCGCCAAAGCGGATGTGTTCATCTGTATCGGCCCGATGATGGAACCCTGGGCGGCTAAGGTGTTGAAGGCCGTTAACAACCCGAGACTCTCCGTGGTGGAAGTCAGCAGCGGCTTGGCCCTCCTCGAGGCTAAAGAGCCCGAAGCCGACTCAAAACATCCGCCTCGCGGCCCCGCGGAGCGGTATTTGGATCCCCACCTCTGGCTCGATTTCTCTTTGGACGCAAAGATTTTGGATTCTATCGCTCGCGTCTTCGGCGAGAGGGACCCTGCCCAGGCTCCTTTCTATCGGGATCGCGCCGAAGCTTATAAGCAAAGGCTCGCGGACCTGGACCGGGCGTACCGGAAAAACCTGGCCGTCTGTCAGCGCCGACAGATCATCATCGGCGGGCATTCGGCTTTCGCCTATCTGGCCAGGAGGTATGACCTCGAGCAGGTGGCGCTTTACGGGCTCAGCCCAAACGCAGAGCCAACGCCCAAGAAACTGGCCGGCGTCATCGAAACCGCCCGGCAGAACAGGGCCAAATATATTTTTTTTGAAGCCTTCGTGAATTCCAAGCTGGCGCAGGTTTTGGCCAAAGAAGCCGGTATCGGCACTCTGGTCCTTCATACCGGGCACAATTTGACTCGGGAACAGCTGGCGAAAAATATCGGGTTTCTCGATCTGATGAAACAGAATCTGGAAAACCTGGCGCGGGGTCTGGACTGCCATGGGCAATGAAGCCCTGATTGCCGTTGAAAATGTCTCCTTCCGCTATGGCGAAACCGCCATTCTGCAGGACGTCTCTTTCGGCATCGTCTCCGGAGACTTTCTCGCCCTGACCGGTCCGAACGGTTCCGGCAAGACCACGCTCATCCGCATCATCCTGGGCCTTTTGAAACCCTCCCGGGGAACCGTTTCCCTGCTGGGCAAGGAGATCGATCAGTTCCGGGAGTGGAACCGGATCGGCTACGTCCCCCAGAAGGCAACCAATGTGGACCCGCTCTTCCCCGCCTCGGTCCGCGAAATCGTGGCCATGGGGCTTCTGTCTCAAAAACCCTTCCCGCGTTTTCTGAAGGCGGCGGACGAAACCAGAATCGACCGGGCTTTGCAGCAGGTGGGAATGGAGAGCCTCAAAAACCGCCGGATCGGCGAGCTTTCCGGGGGGCAACAGCAGCGGGTCTTCATCGCCCGGGCGATCGTCAACACCCCGGACGTCCTCTTCCTCGACGAGCCGACCGCCGGCGTGGATGCCGAGACCCAGGCCCGGTTTTACGAGATGCTCTCCGAATTGAACCGGCGGGAGCGCCTGACCATCGTCCTTATCACCCACGACTTCAGCATCCTCACCAAGCACATAAACAAAGTCGCCTGCCTGAACCAGCGTCTTTTCTTTCACGGGACCCACGAGGAGTTCTGCAGCTCCCCGGTCGTGCAGGAGCTCCTGCAGGGTGAGCACCACCTCGTCTGCCACCGCCATTGAGAGGAGCCATGGAAAACTTCCTGACGTATGCCTTTATGCAAAGGGCTCTTCTCGCCGGGATCGGAGTTTCGATCACCTGCGCGATCCTGGGCGTCTTTCTGGTCCTGCGCCGGGACGCCATGATCGGCCATGGTCTTGCCCATGTGACCTTCGGCGGGGTGGCCCTGGGCCTCCTTTTGTCCGTCGCTCCCCTTCTCGTCACCCTGGCGGTTTCGGTAGTTTCGGCTCTGGGGATTTTGAAGCTCAAGGAAAAGGCCGGGCTTTACGGCGACACGGCCATCGGCATCGTCAGCAGCCTGGGGATGGCCCTGGGGATTCTCCTGGTCAGCCTCGCGGGAAGCTTCAATGTCGATCTTTTCGGCTACCTGTTTGGAAACGTTTTGGCAATCGACCCGGAGGAAGTGTGGCTTTCCCTCCTCCTGGCCACGGGGGTGCTAGCCACCACCATCCTCTTTTACCAGGAGTTCTTCTTCCTCACTTTTGACCCGGAATCCGCGCGGACTTCCGGGATCCGGGTGCGGCGGCTTGAATCCCTGATGGCGGTGTTGGCCGCGGTCACCATCGTTCTGGGCATGAAGGTGGTCGGGCTCCTCCTGGTCTCCTCTCTCTTGGTCATCCCCGCGGCCGCCTCCCTGCAGGTTGCGAGAAGCTTCAAGCAGGCCCTCGTTTACGCCGCGCTTCTGGCCGGAGGTACGACCATTGGCGGGCTGGTCATTTCGTATCGCCTTGACTGGCCCCCTTCCGGGACGATCGTGGCCCTGTCCGGCCTTCTATTCCTGCTTCTTTTTTTCCTGCGGAAAAGCCGCCGGCCCTGAAGCGACCCCGCTCGGCGGTCGTACCCCTTCAGTCACGGGTGGCCAGTCGCTATGAATGGAGGACCGGCCCAAAGGCCAAGAGGTGCCCTGGCCCGGCGGGTCCTCCTGGAATCATAAGGCGCTGGGATCTTCGTGGAGAGGGCGGGGGCCAAGGCCTCCCGCCCCCCCCTTTCGGAGAAGCGGTGTTTTCTTCGAGTCTCGGAACATCCCGGCCGATGCTTCCGGCGCGTACCCCCCGAACCCCCAGGCCGCAACAAAACTTGTTCCGGGCCACCCGTGACTGAAGGGTTACCGGCGGTCCCGGAAAAACCTTGACTTTTCTTAGAAATTCCCCATAATCCGAAGGGAAGGTCAAGGTCCCCAGGCCCGTGGCAAAACCCGGCTGCAGGCTGCAGGATTAAAAGGAGACGACATGACCCAATTCCGGAGATTCTCGGTTTCCGCAGTTCTCCTCGGTTTTTTCCTATCCCTTTTTATGGCCTCGGAAGGCCAGGCTTTTTCCACCTCCGACTCGAAGGTTTTCCACCATGGCTCATTCGCCTTCAAAATCGAAATCTCCATCACCGGAAACGGGAGCTTGAAAAAAGCAAATCCGATCCCCATCACTTCCGTCAAGTTGAAGGTGAAAAATGAAAAAGCCAGTTCCGAGCTCTTGAAGGTCAAGACCATCCGGGTTTATCTGGCCCCGAGCGTTTTTCGCGACATTGAAACCCGGGAATTTTCCATTTCTCCCGGCCAGTGGGTAACTAAGTATTTCCGTCTGCGCAAAGAGGTTCAGCCTCTCCTGGGGGAAAAAGGATACGTTGAAATCGCTTTCGAGAATTTTTCTATTCAGTTCAACCCGCGGGAGCGCAAGTTTAACGGACCGGTTTGAAATCGGGGGATTTCACCTTCCTTGAAAAGACATCCCGCATCGGGGTTTTCGCCGGGGTGACAATCCGAATTGAGTTTTTGCGAACTCATTCGGCGTCGTTTGCTTTCAAATCCTGTTTCTCTCCTGAATTCTTGATTTCAGGCTGGATTCCCACGTGGAGGAAGAGCATGGAAAAAATTCCAGGGGCCGAAGGGGGGACCGTTCCCCAGATGTTTCAATCCCGGGTCAAATTATCCGCCGATCGTGTCGCCTTGCGCTATAAAAAGCTGGGCATCTGGCACGATGTCACCTGGGCCCAATACCTGGAGAATGTCCGGGCCGCCGCCCTGGGCCTGGCGGCCTTGGGGCTGAAGCCCGGCGAGTGCGTCGCGGTGATCGGCGAAAACTCCCCGGAGTGGGTTTACACCGATCTGGGGACCATGCACGCCGGAGGCGTCACCGTCGGCGTTTACGCTACGAACAGCTGGGAGCAATGCCAGTACGTGGTGGAGCACTCCGAATCCCGCTTCTATTTCGTCGAAAATGAGGAGCAGCTGGACAAGGCCCTCCGTTTCCGGGACAGGGTCCCCCGCCTCGAAAAGATCATTGTCTGGGACATCAAGGGCCTCAAGCGGTTTAAGGACCCCATGGTCATGAGCTTCGACGAATTCCTGACCCTGGGCCGGGAGAAGGACCGCCGGGAGCCGGAACTCTTCGCCCAGCGCGCAAGCCGAATCAAGGCGGAGGATCTGGCCCGGCTGATCTACACCTCGGGAACGACCGGCCCTCCCAAAGGGGCCATGCTGACCCATCGGAACATCACCTGGATGGCGCAGGCTATGGCCGAAGGCAACCCCGTCTACGGCCAGGATGAATTCCTCTCTTTCCTCCCCCTCTGCCACATCTTCGAGCAGCTCTTCACCATCTTCATGAACATCAAATACGGCGCCATCGTCAATTTCATCGAGAGCGCGGACACGGTTACCGATAACATGCGGGAAATCTCCCCGACCGTCGCCTACGGCGTGCCCCGGGTTTGGGAAAAATACTATTCGGGCATCATGATCATGATGTCCGATGCCACCTGGCTCAAACGGAAGATTTTTCACCTCGGCCTCGGCCTCGGCAAGAAATACGCCGCCCTCAAAACGGGATATCGGCCAATCCCCCTCTGGCTCCGCGCCGCCTATGCCGTGGCCTATTTCGCGACCTTCCGGAAGCTGAAGGAGCGCCTGGGATTCGACCGGGTGCGGCTGGCCTTCTCCGGGGCCGCGCCGATTTCCCCGGACGTGCTCCGTTTTTTCCAGGCGATCGGGATTCCCCTCCGCGAAGGGTACGGGATGACCGAGGGCACGGGGGTCACCTGCGCCAACCAGGCGGATCGCGTGAAAATCGGGACCGTCGGGCAGGCGCTCCCGGGGCTCGAGGTCAAAATCGCCGAGGACGGGGAAATTTGCTTCCGCGGAGGGAATGTCTTCAAGGGGTACTTCAAGAACCCCGCGGCCACGGCCGAGGTCCTGGAGCCGGACGGGTGGATGCATTCCGGGGATGTCGGGGAACTCGACTCCGAGGGTTTCCTGAAGATCACAGACCGGAAGAAGGATCTGATCATCACGGCAGGCGGAAAGAACATCGCCCCGCAGAACATCGAAAACCAGCTCAAGTTCAGCCCGTACATCAACGACGCCGTGGTGATCGGCGACCGGCGGAAATTCCTCACGGCGATCATCGTCATTGACGAGGACAACGTGGTGAAGTTCGCCCAGGATAACAAGATCCAGTACACGACCTATGCCACCTTGACCCAGCATCCGGAGGTCCGCAAGCTGATCCAGAAAGAGGTTGACGCGGTCAACAAGACCCTGGCGAACGTAGAGACCGTGAAGAAATTCGCCATTCTCCCTAAGAAGCTTTACGAGGAAGACGGGGAAGTGACCCCGACCATGAAGGTGAAGCGGAAATATATTAACCAGGCCTTCAAGGATTTGATTGAAGGGATGTATAAGAGTGATTAGGGTCAGGGTACGTGCCGGCGTCGGGGATGCGAGGGAAAAACAATGTCTTATGTTTTGACCCTAACCACTGACCCTATTTATTTATTCCCGTATACAAAACCGCCAGAATCCTGGTCGGCCTGTCCCCGGCGCACTTGACCAAGTGAGGATAAGTCGAGTCGTAGTAAATGGCGTCCCCCGGCCGCAGGATTTCTTCCTGCCGGCCCACCTGGGCCTTCATTTCCCCTTCCAGGACGAAGATAAATTCCTGGCCGTCATGGGTCGACAATTCTTGTTCGGAAGTGGGGTTCAGGGTCACGAGAAAAGGCTCCATGAAGCGGTTCCCTTTCTCCGGGGCGAGCGACTCGTAGGAGTAGCCGGATTGGCTGCTTTGTTTCTTTCCATACCGGGCGATGGCCGGGCGGGCTTCCCGGCGAACCACGGTCATGGGCTGCTCGGCGCCCGGGGAGATGAAAAAGCCCATCTTCATCTCCACCGCCTTTCCAATCTTGATCAGCTGCCCTAAGGGCGGGATGATTTCGTTCTTTTCGACCCGGCCAAGGACTTCCTCCCGGATTCCCGTGCGGCTGCTCAGGTCCCTGATCGTGAGGCCGCGAAGCTCCCGGGCCTTTCGGATCCGGTCCCCCAAATTCTCCTTCTTCGGAGGGTGCCCTCCTCCCGCCGCCGGGTGGTGCAAGCGGGAGGGGTCGGTCAGCAGGTCATATCCTTCTTCCGGCCGGTGATGGGTTTCCTGGATTTTCTGCTTTTTCGAAGGGGCCTTCTTCGTGCCTTCCTTTTTCATCTTCTCCCCCATATTAAAAGAACAGTGTCCGTAATCAGTTCGGAAAGAGATTCTTTATCCCTTGACCCGAAAAACTGAGAAAAATTCCTCTTACAACGCCCTGCCGGCGACCCCGATACTCCGGGCGATTACGATCCTTTGAATCTCCGATGTACCCTCGCCGATTTCGAGAAGTTTGTGGTCCCGGTAAAACCGCTCGATTTTGTACTCCTTCATCAATCCGTAACCGCCGTGGAGCTGGACCGCATGATTTACACACCGTCCCATGACCTCAGAGCAGTAGAGCTTGGCCATGGCCGCTTCCTTGGAAAACGGGCGCCGGTTCTCCCGGAGCCAGCAGGCTTTGTAAAGTAAATTGCGCGCCAGTTCGATCTCGAGGGCCATATCGGCCAGTTTGAAGGAGTTCACCTGAAAGGAGCTGATTGGGCGTCCGAACTGAATCCGGGTATTGGCATAATGGAGGGCCATCTCGAAAGCCCCCTGGGCTCCGCCCAAACCCATCGCGCCGATGGAGAGCCGGCCCCCGTCCAGGGTGGCCAGCATCTGGTGAAACCCGTCCCCCCGGTTCCCCAAAAGGTCGTCCTTGGGAACCAGGCAATCCTCAAAGAAGAGCTCCCCGGTATTGGAGGCCCGCCACATCATCTTTTTTTTCATCTCCCGCGCCGTAAAGCCGGGAGCCCCTTTCGGAACAATGAGGCAGCTCAATTCCCGCTTCCCGTCTTCGCGCGCCCCGGTGATGGCTTGAACGATAACCACCCCGGTCAGCGGGTTGGCGGAATTGGTGATGAAGATCTTGGAGCCGTTGATCACCCAGCTGTCCCCTTTAATCTCCGCTCTGGTGCGGGAACCGCCCGCGTCCGAACCCGCCCCCGGCTCCGTGAGGCCGAAGGCCGCCAGCATCTCCCCGCGGCAGAGCTTGGGCAGCCATTCCTTCCGCTGCTCCTCGCTCCCGAAATAATATATCGGGCCGATCCCCAGGGAATTTCCCGCGGCGATCGTGGCGGCCTGGGACCCGTCGACCCGGGCCAGTTCCTCCACCGCGATGATGTAGGAAACGTAGCCCATATCCGAACCGCCGTATTTTTCCGAAACGAAGCACCCGAGAAGCCCCAGGTCTCCCATTTTCCGAGTCAGTTCGACCGAGAACTCCTCCTTCTCATCCATTTCGTCGGCGATCGGCGCGATTTCCTTTTCGGCGAAGTCCCGGACGGCCTGCCGCATCAAATTCTGCTCTTCGGTCAGATCGAAATTCAGGGCCATTTCCATCACCTCGCAGAAATCCTCGTAAAAGATTTACCTCCGGATGGTGGCTACAATATATTTTTTTCGATGAGGGAAGTCAAGCGCCCCTTTTTCCGAAAGCCGATAACCTCCGAAAGCTGCCAACTTGATTCCGTCGGCCCTTTTATGGTAGGGTCGAGAAAAAAGCTTTCAGCGTTGCGCGAACGACTCCCTTCCCGAAGGGAGAAGGATTGGGGGCCGAAAGCTGACCGCTGAAAGGTGAAAGCTGGTTTTCTTATGATTCGAATTCTGGGGATTTCGGGCAGTCCGGTGAAAGACGGGAACACCGAGGCTCTTCTGAGGGAAGCGTTACGGCCTTCCGCCTCGGACCCGGACGTGGAAACCGAAACGATCCATCTCTCGACCCTGGAAATCGCCGGCTGCCGGCATTGCAACTGGTGCGTCAAACATCAGACCGCCGAAAAATATTGCCTGGTCTCTGACGGCATGGACAGGATTTATCCGACGCTCCTCCAGGCCGACTTGCTTCTCCTGGCTACACCGGTCCACATCGGCCGTATGTCGGGGTTGATGAGCAACATGATCGACCGCCTGCGGGTCTTCGTCTACGGGAACTTTCATTCCGGAAAGCTGAAGGACAAGATCGGCGCCGCCCTAGTGGTCGCCTTCCTCCGCCACGGCGGTTTGGAAACAACCCTCTCAAGCCTGAACAGCACTTTCGCCCTTTTTCAAATGATCGCCGTCGGCCAGGGAGGTCTTGTTTTGACCAGCGTCGACGGCAAAGGGAAAATAACCCGAGGGGTTAGGCACATGGCTCTGGAGGATTCTTTTGGCGTCTTCTCCGCCAAGGCAGTCGTGTCAAGGGCCCTGGAACTGGCCCGGATCGTTCAGGCGGGGAAAAACAGTTTACGGATGAAGGTCTAAAATGCGCTTAAATTCCGACAGAATTGAAATAGTATACTTTATGTAATAATTTCAATATGCTGAGAGCACATCCCTCTCAAACCTCCTTACAAAAAAGGAGGGCATTCCCCACTTTGAAAAATAGGGGCACGGGGAGATTTAAGTCGGATTTGCCAAAAGCGCTATCTCCGCCATGGCGCTTCCAGGAGCAAAGGATACGTAATGTTGAAAAAACTCTTTACCCCAATCCGCATCGGCAAGATGGAACTCAAGAACCGGATCGTCATGCCGGCTATGCATTTCCTCCCCTCCTGGGAAGGAGCGGTTCTCCCCCATCACACCGATTATTTCGTCGAGAGAGCCAAGGGGGGTGCGGCCCTGATCATCATCGGGGGCTGCACCATCGACGATCTCAGCGGCCCGACGAACATGATCAGCGTCAAAGACGACAAATTCATCCCGGGTCTTGCGGCTCTGGCCCGGGCGGTCCAGGCCAACGGCGCGAGAATTGCCGCCCAGCTCTACCAGGCCGGGAGATATTCCCACTCGGCCCTGATGGGCGGACAGCAGTCCGTTTCTTCATCGCCCGTGCGCTCGAAATTCACCGGCGAAACGCCTCGCGCCCTGACCATTCCGGAGATCAGGCAGGTCCAGAAAAACTTCGCCCTTGCTGCCGAGCGGGTGAAACGCGCCGGGTTTGACGCCGTGGAAGTCATTGCCTCGGCCGGCTACCTGATCAGCCAATTTCTTTCCCCGGTTGTCAACCGGCGGGATGACGAATACGGCGGCAGCTTCGAAAACCGCATGCGCTTCGGTTTAGAGGTCGCGGCGAAAATCCGCCGGGCCGTAGGGCCGGATTTCCCCGTCATCTTCCGCGTCGCCGGGAACGAGTTCATGGAAGGGGGATTGGAAAACGAAGATGCCCGGGTCTTCGCCCATGAGCTGGAGAAGGCCGGGGCGGACATGATCAATGTCACCGGCGGCTGGCATGAGACGCGGGTCCCGCAGCTAACCATGGCCCTTCCGCGGGGAGGATATGTATATTTAGCCGCGGGAATCAAGCGCGCGGTTTCAATCCCGGTCATGGCCTGCAACCGCATCAACGACCCTTTGCTCGCCGACCGGATTCTTCGGGACGGGCTCGCCGACCTGATCGGCTTCGCCCGCGGCCTGATCGCCGACCCCGAGCTGCCGAACAAGGCCATGGCCGACCGCTTCGATGAAATCAATCTCTGCATCGGCTGCAACCAGGGGTGTTTCGACACCCTTTTTGCCGGCCAGCCGGTAACTTGCCTCGTGAACGCTCGGGCGGGAGCGGAGGCCAGGCGGACTCTCTCCCCTGCGGCGCGCCGGAAGAAGGTCCTGGTCATCGGCGGGGGTCCGGGGGGAATGGAGGCGGCCCGGGTTGCCGCCCTCCGCGGTCATGAGGTCGTTCTGTACGAAAAAGAGGGGAACCTCGGGGGGCAGCTCCATTTGGCGGCCATCCCCCCCGGCCGAACCGAGTTTTTGACTTTCGGGCGTTACCTGGAAAACCAGCTGAGAAAATTGAATGTGGCCGTCCGGCTGGGGGGCGAAGCGTCTGCCGCTCAGGTTGAGGCCGAAAAGCCGGACGCCGTAATCGTGGCCACGGGGGCCTGCGCCCTGACCCCCCCCATCAAGGGAGTCGAAGGACCCAATGTTCGCTTGGCCTGGGATGTCCTGACCGGAAGGGCGGACACGGGGAAAGAAGTCATTGTCATCGGCGGCGGGGCCGTGGGTCTGGAAACGGCGCTTTTCCTCGCCCACAAAGGGGCGTTGGACGCGCAGACCCTGTACTTCCTGATGTTCAAACAGGCGGAGAAATATGAAACCCTACGCTCGCTCCTGTATCAGGGGGTCAAGAAAATAACCGTGGTGGAAATGTTAAAGAAGTTAGGGCAGGACCTCGGCCCCAGCACCCGCTGGACCATCCTTCAGGATGTGCACCGCATGGAAATCAAGACCCTCGCCCGCACGCAAGCCAGGGAAATCACCCCCGAGGGGGTGGTCGCGGTACGCGACGGCAAAGAGATCCTTGTCAGGGGCGATACGGTGGTGATTGCCGCCGGAGCCCGAGCCGATAATAAACTGTACGAAGAATTGAGGGGCCGGGTCGAGGAGCTTCACCTGATCGGCGACGCCAAGAGCCCACGGAAGGTCCTGGAAGCGGTTGCGGAAGGATTTGAGACGGGGGCAAAAATATAAAAGAGGGTCAGGGTCCGTAAATAAAAAAAATCCTTACCCTCACCCTGACACGCCCATGGGCCTTAAACGGAAACGACTTCTTTCACTTCCGGAATCTTTGCTTTGAGGCGGGCTTCGATGCCGCGTTTCAGGGTCATCTGGGACATGGGGCAAGACCCGCAGGCGCCTATCA
>Ga0113563_10000862_pt1 | contig 16033 bp, 8 predicted proteins | sample Mud3Dept3metaG_FD_80117 | JGI IMG/M metagenome (GOLD analysis project Ga0113563, IMG submission 80117) | Freshwater wetland microbial communities from Ohio, USA, analyzing the effect of biotic and abiotic controls - Mud 3 Core 4 Depth 3... | ecosystem: Environmental > Aquatic > Freshwater >...
CTCGGGAAACTACGACGCCAACCAGGAGCACTACACCGGCCGGCTCAAGAAGCACAAGCTGGACGACCGGCACCCTTATATCCTGCTGGACAGCAACAAATGCATCCTGTGCGGCCGCTGTGTGCGCTACTGCGGGGAACTGATCGGCGTGCACGCCCTGGGCTTCATCAACCGCGGCTACGAGACGGTCGTCAAGCCCGCGCTTGACAAGCCTTTGCGCGAGACAACCTGCGTCACCTGCGGCAACTGCATCGACGTCTGCCCGACCGGTGCCATCACCTTCAAGGCGAATCTGGACAAACCCGGGCCGTTCCGCACGGTGCCGGCCAGATCGGTCTGCTCCTTCTGCGGCGTGGGCTGCGAGATCGACGTCAACCACACGGGGCGCGACTATTACTTCGTGACGGCCAAGCCGGCCGACCAGTACACCGAGGGCGAGCTCTGCGCCAAGGGTCGGTTCGGGACCTACTACGTGGGGTCGCGGGAGCGGCTCTACGGCTGCACCGTGAAGGGCCGGGGTCAGGTCGGAATGCCCGCGGCCGCCCTGGCACTCCACGCGGGGCTGGCACGGATCCGCGAGCGGCGCGGGGCCGACGCCATCCTGTTCCTCACCTCGCCGCGCGTGTCCACCGAGGCGGCGTGGCTCTTCGCCTCGCTGGCGAAGTGCGAGGGTACGCGCTTCGTCTTCCCGGCCGAGGATCTGCGCCGCCGGGCGCTCCCGGACGTGCGCGGCCTGTCCGGCCGCAACATCTCCACGGCCAAACAGGACGACGTGCTCGCGGCGGGCGTCGTGGTGACGGTGGGCGAGGACGTCTGCGCCTACAACCCGGTCTTCGGCTGGAAGGTCCGCCGTGCGCCGCAGAGCGGCGCCACCTGGATCCACGTCGGGCCGGTCCCGGCCGCCTGGAGGCGACTGGTGCACGTGCACGTGGACTGCCCAGCCGGCGAGGAGGCTGCGGCGCTCAGCGCGATGTGCGGAATCGTTGTCACCAAGGGGCTCGGCGCCGCGGAGAGCCTGGCGGCCTCGGCCAACGCGGACGCATTCCTGCGCTACGGGTTCACGCGGCCAATGCGCGGCGCCGCGGAGGCGGCGGGCCTCGTCGCCGACGCTGCGAAAAAGGTCGTCATCGTCGTCAACCAGGATGCCGGTGTGGGAAGCGACCACGCCGCCGTCTGCTGGGCGGCCGATCTCGCATTGCTCACGGGGCGGACCGGCGGGGCGAAGGGCGGGCTCCTGGTCGTGAAGAACGACGCGAATGGCCAGGGCGTCCAGGACGTGATCTACGACGGCGGCTTCGCGAGCTGGGCGGACCTCGCGCGGGCGAAGGCGGAGCTCCGGTCCGGAAAGATCAAGGGCGTCGTGCTCCTCGGCGTCGACCCGGCAGGACTGGACGGGCTCGACGTCGAGCTGGCCAAAGCGGAGTTCACCGCGGCGATCGATCTGTTCCCGACGACCGCGACCGCACGGGCCGACGTCGTGGTCCCGCTGGCGCCGCTCCAGGAGGAAGACGGGAGCGTCGTCTCGTTCGACGGCCGGATCACGGTCTTCAAGAAGGTCTTCAAGCCGCTGGCGGGGTTTGGCAGCGTGGATTTCCTGGCAGAGACCCTCGCCCAGGCGGGCGGCGACCGGCTGGACCTGCCGGCAGTCCGCCACGCCATCGCCGCGGCGCTTCCGCTGTACCGGTCGCTGACGTCGCCGACCCCGACGGCCTACCTCTGCGACGAGGCGGCCCGGCACGCGGCCCTGTCACGTTTTGCGATGGCGCCGCTCCCATCGGACCATGGCGGCGCGGCGTACCAGTCGGCCACGACCTTCTCGCGCGTGGCCGAGGCAACGGTGCGGGCGAGCCTGGAAGTGAAGCCGGCCGCGGAATTATCCGAGACCCGGTGGGCGGCTCCGCGTCTGGCTTGACTTTGTCCTGAGGTCAGGCCGATTCCAGGATTCGGTCTGGCGTCCGCCCGACGGACGTGATACCTTCCGCCCCGATTATCACTGCGAGGCGTCGAGTTCCCGGGGAGGCCTGGCGCCTGTTCTGCCCGTTTTCCGCCATACCGGATGCCAACGCTTCGGGGGCGTCCCGCACTCCGAGGGGGCGAGGTGCGATGAGGGGAATCCTGGCGGTCCTGTTGACGGGGGTGGCCCTCAGCCTCTGCTTGGTCCTGCCGGCTCTGGGGGGGGCGCCCGCCGGGCCGACCAACGAGGACTGCCTCGGCTGCCACGCGGACAAAGGGCTCGCCAAGGAGGTCAAGGGGAAGAAGGTCTCGCTCTATGCCGACGAGACCGTCCTGAAGGCCTCCGCGCATGGGCCACTGGCCTGCACCGACTGCCACGCCGACATCAAGGAAGTTCCCCACCCCGAGAAACTGGCCCCCGTCTCCTGCCTGAACTGCCACCCGGATGCCGCGGACACGGTTGCCAAGAGCGTCCACGGTCGGAAGGATGGTCCGCAGCTCGACTGTCAGAGTTGCCACGGCGCGCACGGCGTGAGGCGCGCGGCCCAACTCGGCACGGCGCCGTGCGAGACGTGCCACCAGTCCGAGGTGCGAGGCTGGCAGGCGAGCGTGCACGGGCAGGCGGTGGCACACGGGGTGAAAGAAGCGGCCCACTGCTCGGATTGTCATGGGTCCACCCACAGACTCGCCTCCCAGAAGGACCCCGGCGCACCGACGAGCCGGGTGAAGATGGCCGAGACGTGCGGGCGCTGCCACGCGGACCGCGCCCTGATCGAAAAACGGAAAATCCCGATTCCCCAGGCCTTCCAGCTCTATCAGAAGAGCGTCCACGGCCGAGCGGTGGCGGCCGGCCTGCCGGCGGCCACATGCAACACCTGTCACTCCAGTCACGAGATCCGCCGGGCAACCGACCCCCAGTCCACCGTGAACCGCCGGACCATTCCCAAGACGTGCGGCGCCTGTCACGCGGAAGAAAGCAAGGTCTACCTGGAGAGCATCCACGGGACGGCCATGCGCAACGGGGCCACGAAGGCTCCGGTCTGCACGGACTGCCACGGCGAGCACTCCATCTCCGGGGCGCAGGATCCGAATTCCCGTGTCAGCGTCGCCCAGGTGACCAAGACCTGCTCCAGCTGCCACGCGGCGTTGGAGATCACGGAAAAGTACGGCCTGCCGGAAAACCGCGTGACGAGCTACCAGGATAGCTTCCACGGCCTGGCGGCGCGGGGCGGCAGCCTCACGGCCGCCAACTGCGCGAGCTGCCATGGGTTCCACGACGTCCGGCTCTCCACGGACCCCAAGTCCTCGATCTACCCAAGCAACCTCCCGGCCACCTGCGGGAAATGCCATCCCGGCGCCAGCGAGAACTTCGCCAAGGGCAGCGTGCACGTCTCCGTCACGCAGCAGGAGGCGCCGATCCTGTACTACGTCCGCACCTTCTACCTTTTGATGATCGTCGGCACGATCGGCGGCATGGCCGCGCACAACGGGCTGGATTTTCTCAGGAAGCTGCGGCGCACGTATCGCGACTGGCTGGTGACGGAGGCGACGGAGGCGATGCACGACATGGAGCCGGAGGGTTCCGTGCTGCGCATGTCGCTCGCCGAGCGCTGCCAGCACGCCCTGCTGGCGTCGAGCTTCATCGTCCTGGTCTACACGGGCTTCGCCCTGAAGTTCCCGGACACCTGGCTGTTTGCCTGGCTGGTCGCGCTGGAGCAGGGGAGCGCGATCCGAGGCTGGGTGCATCGCGGGGCGGCGGTGGCCATGATCCTGGCGTGCCTGTGGCACCTCGCCTACCTGCCGACGCGACGAGGCCGGGCCCTCGTCGCGGACATGCTGCCGCGCCCGGAGGACGTGAAAGAGGTCTGGCAGAACGTCGGCTACCTCTCGGGCCTGCGGTCCGATCCGCCGCGCTTCGGCCGCTTCAGCTATATCGAGAAGGCGGAGTACTGGTCCCTGATCTGGGGCTCGATGGTCATGGTCGTCACGGGTTTCGCCCTCTGGTTTGAAACCGAGGCCATGCGGTTCTTGCCGCTGTGGACGCTGGACCTGGCCACCATGGTGCATTATTACGAGGCGTGGCTGGCCACCCTGGCCATCGTCGTCTGGCATTTCTACATGGTGATATTCAATCCGGACGTCTATCCGATGAACTGGACGTGGCTGACCGGGAAGATTTCCACGGCCATGTTGCGCCACGAGCATCCGCGGGAGTACGAGCGGCTGCGCGAACAGGAAGAGGCTGAGTCCGACTCCGGCGAGTCGGCAGAGGCGATGCCTGGGGCCACGCCGTCCGGCAGCAAGCCCGCGTAGGCGTTCCGGGAGTTCGGGAATCCACTCCCCGCGCCGGGACGTTCGACCAGTATGGCGGCGCGTCACCGCCTTGAAGAGACTGGCCGCGGGGCCTTTCTGATCTTGCTCCGGAATTGTTGTCACCACGAAGACGCTAAGCCGTTGTAAGAGAATAAGTTGAGCGGAGACGTTCCGAAACGGCATAAGGAGCCGTAACGAAATAGAAAAGGATGTACAAGTTATTTCGTAACGGCTCCTAAGCCGTTGTTAAAGAATAAGTTGAGCGGAGACGTTCCGAAACGGCATAAGGAGCCGTAACGAAATAGAAAAGGATGTACAAGTTATTTCGTAACGGCTCCTAAGGGGGATGGGGTAACAGGGAATCAGGAACCAAAATTATTCAGCGCTCCCTGGGAAGCCGGGGTATTCCCCCGTGAATAAGCAGGTCCGGTGTTCCTCGGTGCCCTGGTGACTTGGTGGTGTCAGTGTTTTTCGGTCTGGGGCTAGATCCCTGGCGTTTTCCGCCAGGCTCAGGTATGGTGAAACCCCCGTAGTGCCCGAACGGGGCCGGTTTCACCGGAGCGCAAGCTGTTTCGGGCGCGTGCGGGCTCGGAGCCGGCCCGTACGTTGGGGTTTCCGCGGGGAGGGCGGAAATGCCGCAGGAAAGACTGGAGGGCCGCAGTCGCGGGTCGGCCCAATCCTTCCTCCACAGCCTCAAAACCAAGTTCATCGCCGCGCTCATTCTCTTGGTCGGCGTGGTCCTCGGTCTGTCCACCTGGTGGAATCTCGGCCAACACACCCGCCACATGATCCAGGCAACGGAAGACAAGGTCCGGGCTGTCGCCGACGCGATCGACGGCGGCATCCAGGTCGCCATGCGCGAAGGGCACACCACGGAGGTGCAGCGCATCCTGGAGGCGATGGCGCGGGACCCGGATATCGAGCACATCGTCATTCTCGACGACAGCGGCAAGATCCGCCAAGCCTCCAAGCCGGCCTTGGTGGGACGGACTGTGGATCCCGATCGGCTGTCCCGGTATCTGGCACAATCGGATTCCGCCGTGACCGGACGCTACGAGAACGGACAGCTCATACAGTCGGTGGTCAAGAAGATCCGAAATCGCACGGAATGCCGTACCTGCCACGGCGCGACCGCGGCGTCTCTCGGGACCCTGCAGCTCGACATGTCGTTTCGCCAGACCCAAAGGGACATCGCGAGCATGGAACGCGCATCGCTGTGGGCCATGTTCTTGACGGGACTGGTGCTGGCCGGCGGCGGCGGCTTTCTCATGACGCGCCTGGTGGATCGGCGGGTGGCGCGGCTGGCTCACGCCATGGCGCGCGTGGAGGCGGGAGATCTGGCCGTTCCGGCGATTCCCGGCGGGCCGGACGAGCTGGGGCGGCTGACGGAAAGCTTCAACACCATGGTGGACCGCCTGCGGGCCGCTCGCGACGAGATCGAGTTGTACCACCGCGAGCGGCTGGATCGGGCCGAACGCCTCGCCACGCTCGGGCAAGTCGCCGCTTCGCTCGCCCACGAGATCAGGAACCCCCTGGCGGGCATCGCCGGCGCGGTCGGGGTCATGGCGGAAGAGCTGCCCGACACGGATCCCCGCAAAGAGATCATGGAGGAAATCCTGTCGCAGACACGCCGCCTCACAAAGACGGTGCAGGATCTCCTGACCTTCGCCCGCCCGGCGACGCCGACGCTCGGGTCTTGTGACCTGCATCTGGTGCTTGACCGGGTCCTGCTCCTCTTAGCGGAGGATCCGATCGCGAAACGCATCCGGTTAGTCCGCAACTACGCCCCCGGCCTCCCCAGCCTGGAGGCCGACGACAAGCAGTTGGGCCAGGTGTTTCTCAACCTCTTGCTCAACGCCGCTCAGGCGATGCACGGGGACGGGCAAGTCACCATCACCACCCGCATCAACGGTGCGCGCGGAGCCGATGGAGAGCCATCGGCGGCCGGAGGCGGGCGCACGATCGAAGTGAGTCTTACGGACACCGGGCCGGGAATCCCGCCGGCGGTCCTGTCGGAGCTGTTCAAGCCATTCTTCACGACCAAACCGCGCGGCACCGGTCTGGGGCTGGCGATCAGCCGCCGGATCATCGAGGATCACGGCGGTTGGATCCGAGTGGAGAGCATCCCTCAGCAGGGTGCCACCTTCCGCATCGGTCTGCCGGTGGGCGCGGCGAACGGTCGCGACGGAGGCAGCGCATGACGTCGCGTCCGGCCAACATCCTGGTGGTGGACGACGAGCGCTTGATCCGCTGGTCGCTCGAGCAACAGCTCCAACGCGAAGGGTACACGGTCCAATCGGTCGAGACGGGCGCCGAGGCTCTGCAGCGGGCGCAGGCGGATCCTCCGGATCTCATTCTCCTCGACGTGCGCCTGCCCGACACGGACGGCGTAGAGCTGCTGGGGCAACTGCGAGCGGCCGACCCGGAGTGTTTGGTGGTCATGATGACGGCCCACGGCGGCGTGGAGTCGGCGGTCCGCGCCATGAAGCTCGGCGCTCAGGACTACGTCAGCAAGCCCTTCGACATGGAGGAGCTGAAGTTGTCCATCCGCAAGGCGCTGGAAACGCGGGCGCTTCGACGGGACGTGGACCGCTTCCAGGAGGAGGCGGCACACGGTTCGGCACTGGATGATCTGATCGGTGCCAGTCGGGCCATGACGGACTTGAAAGCCATGATCGTCCGGATCGCGCAGAGCGACGCCACCACCGTCCTCCTCCAAGGAGAGAGCGGAACCGGCAAGGACCTGGTGGCCCGGATCATCCATTTCGTCAGCCAGCGCGCCCGCGCCCCGTTCCTGGCCGTCAATTGCGTGGCACTGCCCGAGCAATTGCTGGAGAGCGAGCTGCTGGGGCACGAGCGCGGGGCGTTTACCGACGCCCGGGCGCTGAAGAAAGGCCTCTTCGAGCAGGCGGACGGTGGCACGGTATATCTCGACGAGATCGGAGACATGCGACCGGATCTCCAGGGGAAGCTGCTCCGCCTCATCGAAGAGAAGGCTTTTCGGCGTATCGGCGGCGTGAGGGACATCAGGGCGGACGTCCGGATCATCGCGGCCACGAATCGGGACCTCGCCAAGGCCCTGGAGACGGGCCAGTTCCGGAAAGATCTCTATTACAGGCTGAAGGTGTTCCCGCTCTGGCTGTCCCCGCTTCGGGAGCGACCCGACGATGTCCTCCCTTTGGCGCGACACTTTATGCAGCGGTTCAGCCGCGAGATGCGGCGTGCGCCGATCGATTTAGACCCCGAGGTGCAAGCCAGGTTGGTGCGCTATGCCTGGCCGGGAAACGTCCGGGAGCTGCGCAACATCTTGGAGCGCGCCTGCATCCTGGCATCCGGAACAGTGCTGACGGTGGAGCACCTGCCGCCGGAATTGGCGGAGTCGACGCCGGCTCGAAGCGAGGAGACGGCAACGTCGGTATCGCTGCCCGCGGAGGGGCTGCGGCTTGAAGAGGTCGAGCGCGACCTGGTGCGCCAAGCCTTGGAGAGCACCGGGGGGAATCAGGTGCGAGCCGCCAGGCTTCTTGGCATCAGCCGGGATGCCCTCCGGAATCGAATGAAAAAATTCGGCTTTCTCGGATCGTAATTTGTGGGTCGCATGTGGGGACAACTCCCGTGGGATGGTCGAAATCACCCGCATATCATACCTGTGAAGGAGAGGCGGTGAGGAAGACTCTTCTGGGCCTGGTTTCCGTGTTCCTGTTGCTCGCCGGCTGCGGGGCGAACCTGCCACAACTCCGGCCTGCCCTGGAAGGAGACGGAGAGATCTACCTCTATCTCCAACCCTTCCCGCAGGAAGCGAACCGGTTGGCATTTAACGTCGGCGCCATCTCTGCGCTGACCCACGACGGCAGGGAGGTGCCGCTCTCCGTTTCCCTTGGCGAGGTGCGTGGCCGAGACCTGAAGCGCCAGCGACTCCTCGCCGTCGGTTTCCTGCCGCCCGGCGATTATGCGGGATTCTCGTTTCGGATCGCAAGCGCGTCACTGAAGGGCGACGCCGGCGAGTCGGCCCTGCTCGTTTCGGAAGCCGCCACCAAGATCGACTTTCCGTTCAACGTGGCCCGGCGGCGCGGGTACGTCATCGCCGCGCTCCTCAGGTACGCCGAATCCGTGGGAAGCGGTTTCGGGTTCAGCCCGGAGTTTTCCATGTTCTTTCCCGACAAACCACCGACGAACCTGGTCGGGCTGGTCACCAATAGCGGGTCGAATGACATCACGGTGTTCAACAAGAAGTCCCTCCATGTCTTTGACGTAATCCTTACCGGGCGCGGTCCAGCCGGGATGGCCCTGGACCAGCGAACCCGGAGAGCCTACGTTGCCCTCTCGGGTGAGGACGGCATCGACGTGATCGACGTCGCCGCGGGAAACGTCTCAGACAGGATCAGGCTCTATCCGGGCGATGAGCCGCGCGAGGTCGCGCTCACGCCCGACGGCCGGACGCTCCTGTCGGCCAACACGGGGTCGAACACCGTCAGCGTCATCGATGCGGACTCGCGCTTCGAGTTGACGCGGATCCCGGTCGGCAACGGGCCCCGCTCGGTCGCGATCGACCCGACGGGCAGGCGGGCCTTCGCGTTCAACACGCTGTCGAACACCATCTCGGTGCTCGACATCCCGACTCGAAGCCAGATCACGACCATCGGCGTGGATTCCGGGCCCGTGCGGGGACAGTTCAACAGGAGGGGCGACCGCCTCTACGTCATCCAGGAAACATCGCCGTACGTCGTCGTGGTCAATCCGAGCCTGCTCACGGTGACAGGGAGGTTCCCGGTACGATCCGGGATGCGGTCGGTGAAAGTCGACCCCAACACCGACCTGGTCTACCTCGGAAAGGCGCGCGATTTTGCGGTGGGATTGTACGACCCCTTTGCTTTCGCACCCGTCGGTTTCATGGACGCGGGTGCCGCGATAGCGCAGATGACGGCGGACGGCGACGAAAACAATCTGTTCCTGGTGAGTCCCGACCGGAAAGCCGTTCTCGTCGCGAATCTCACAAGCAGAAGGATTGTCGGTGAAATCGACGTCGGCGACGACCCCTATTGGGTCACCATGATGGGCGAACGGTAGGTCCGCGCCGTTCTCCAGCCGAAACGGATCGCGAGCCCCACACCGCGCCGGCGGCATGGCTGAAGACGGGAGGATGGGCACAAGGGCAGTCGTGAACCGGGGCCACGGGAACCAGCGCCCCTCGTCTCCAGGGGACGGGGAATGACGGATCGCCGCCATGCCACCGCGTGAGAGAATGCGCGGGATTCCATTTTGCGTGCGTTCGGAGAAGAAATGGCGCCGGGCGTTACGCGCTCTCTCACTCGTGGCCGTGGTGGTGGCGGCCTTGCTTCCCGGAGAGTCGTGGGGCGACGGGATCCTCGAGGGGGTCAGCGGCAGCGTGGAGTCGAACTACAGCTTCGTCTCCACCAAGACCACCGATGCGTCTGGCAATACCACCAAGACCAAAACCAACAACTACTTCGAGCGATTCACGCTGAACGTGAACTACAATCTGTATCCGAAATTGAACCTGAACGCCGGCGGAACGTTCGAGGAGAACATCACGGATCCGGTGGACACGAATACGATCCGTCACACGGAGCGCACGCGAATCCGGCCGTACGTATTCCTGACGCTTCGGGATCCCATGTATACGGGTTCGCTCGGGTACGATCTGCGGGAGGATACGCTCAGAGTTTCGGGCCTGCCGACGACGACGTTGACGCAGGATAACTACACGGCGTCCTTCGATTGGAGGCCCGAGGGCTTGCCGTGGACCAAGGTGGCGTACACGAAAACGGACACCCACGACGGGGACCGAACCGTGGTCGACAACGAGAAAGACTACCTGTACCTCAAGTCTGAATACAGGTACCAGGGGCTCGACCTGTCGTATATCGGGACGTACACCGACAACCGGGACAAGATCCTGAATTTCGAATCCACGGAATGGTCCAACGAGGGGCGGTTGGCATACTCCACGACGCTATTCAACGGGCGAACCACGCTGAACACGGACAACCGCCTGAACGTCACCACCATCGACACGACGACGGCGGGCGGAGGAGAAGTCGGTCTTCCGGTCTTCCCGCTGGCCGGACTGTCGGCGCTGGACGATACGCCCGCGAACGGAACCCTCGTTCCCAATCCTGCTCTGATCGACGGGAACCTGACGGTGAATGCCGGCGTGAATATCGGGCTTCCGCCGCTCGGCGGGGACACGCGGCAGAGAAACGTCGGTGTCGATTTTCTGGCACCCCAGGAGCTCAACAGCCTTCAGGTGTGGGTCGACCGGGACCTCCCGTTCGAGATCGCCAGCTCGTTCTTGTGGGAAGTGTACACGAGCACGGACAACGTGAACTGGATCCTGCATCAGCCGGCGGCGCCGGCCACCTTCGGACCATTTCTCACCCGGTTTGAGATTCGCTTCCCCAGGGTGACGACCAGATACATCAAAGTCGTGACCAGACCGCTCTCCGGCGCGGTGATCATCCCGCCGGGGTTCGCGACTCCCGGCCTGATTTTCATCACCGAGGTGCAGGCATTCCTCAACACGCCGGCACAGGATATCCGCCGGAGCACGACCCGGACCTTTCAGAACTACACGCTGGATGTCAAGACGAGGCTCCTGAACACACCGACGCTGTACCACGACTTCAACGCCTACTACAACGACGTCAGCCCGGATGGGCAGCGCCGATACAATATTTCGAACGGCCTCTTCGTCAGCCACGCGTTCAATCCGGTCCTATCCACCAGTGCCAACGCATCGGTCGAGTTCGGAGAGGAGCAGGACGAGTCCCGGGTAGCCCTTCTGTATTACGTATCGCTCCTCGCAAACCCTCTCCGAACGCTATCGCACAATCTCGTCTTCAGCGGGAATAACCAAACGGTCGGGGATCTGACAAACCGGTCCAACGCTGTCGTACTTTTCAACACCGCGCAGCTCTACAAAGGCGTCGACGCAAATCTGAACCTTGGCGTTTCCCTGACGTCGGACGAAAGGGAAGGCGGAGGCTCGATCGACCAGCGGAGGTTCTACGTCAACCCCGGCGTGAACATCACCCCCCACCCCTCCTTCGTCATGACGCTCTACTATCTGGGGCAGCTGACGCATACGTCCGGCGGCACCGGCACGCTCGAGGATGTCACGGAGAACAGGTTGGACCTGGCCGCGTCGTGGACGCCTTTCCGATCGCTCTTCCTGTCGGCGTCGGTCAGCGTCGTCGCTCAGACGGGCCAGGAGACCACGGTGCAACAGAACTACGGGCTCAACTGGACACCCTTTCCCGACGGACAGCTCCAGTTCTCATTTTTCTATAATGAAAGTTCTCTTCCGGATAAGTCGCGCATCATCCAGCCCACAGTGCGGTGGTATCTGAGCCAGAGGCGCCGCTCGTATCTCGACCTCAGTTACCAGCGGAACACCTCGCAGTCCGCGGGGCAGAAAACGGAGACGGACGTCATCAGCTCGAACTTGAGAATCTATTTCTGAGCGGCTTGTTGCACCGAATACAGATCGGGAAGGAGCGCGAGGCTTGCCGGGCGGTGTTTTCGAGGCCGTTCGCGTGCGGCACGGGTTGACGGGGCGGCAGACGTAAGGCGCCGGAACCCATGGCGATATTGGAGGCGTCGGTTCTGTTTCGACGACGCGGGCTGCAAGCGGACCCAACCTGGGTCGGCGAGAAAGGGGGTGTTCTCACCCATGCATACGAGTCTGAGAAGCCTGCTGTTGTCGGTCGTACTGCTCCTCGCGGCTTCCTGTGGCCCGACGGTCACCAGTAGCGTGTATCGCGATCCCAACATGGATTTCGGCGCCATCCAGACGGTGGCGGTGATGCCCTTTCAGAACCTGTCGCGGGAGAGCGCGGCGGCAGATCGCGTGCGGGATGTGTTCATCAATGGACTGCTGTCGACGGGCGCGGTCTACGTGCTTCCGGTCGGAGAGGTGGCCAGGGGCGTGGTCCGAACCGACATCCAAACTCCCGCCACGCCCTCTCCCGAGGAAATCGTCAAACTAGCAGCGAACCTCAAGGTTCAGGCCGTCATTACCGGTGTGGTGAGAGAATACGGCGAGGTGCGCTCCGGCAGCAGTTCCGCCAGCGCCATTTCCATCAGCATGCAGATGCTGGAGGGGCAGACGGGAAAGGCGGTGTGGACGGCCACCTCGACCAAGGGCGGGATCGACGTTTGGGACCGTCTTTTCGGAGGAGGCGGCAGGCCGATGAACGACGTGACGAGAGAAGCCGTCAACGATGTCATTCAGAAACTGTTCAAGTAGGTTGGTCGAAAGGTACGACGCGCAATGGGCACCGTCCACGCGATAGGCGGACCTGAGGGCACAGCGCGTCCGGGGGGACGCGCCAGGCACGTGCCCACGCGGAGGCCTCGGTATTGCGGCCTCTTGATTCCGGCGACGTTTCTCTGCGCCTGTCTACTCCTCTGCGCCTGTGCCGGCCCGCGCGAAGGGCTCAGAGCACCCGAGCCGGCCGCCGCGGAGCGCGGCCGGATCGCCGTCTTCCCGATGGAAAATTTGAGCGGCAGCCTAGCGCCGTTGCGCGAGATTCGAGGTTTCTTCCTCGCGCGACTGCAGGCCGCCGGCTACGAGGTGCTGGACGACGACAGCCTGGATCAGGTCATGACGCGGCACCGGGTCCGGTATACTGCTGGCGTGGACCGCGACGTGGCGCTGGCGCTCAAACAGGAAGCGGCGGTCGACGCGGTCCTCATTCCCTCTCTGGAGCTGTACGACGAAACGAGCCCGCCGAAGGTGGCCATGTTCTCCCGCCTGGTCTCGACGGGAGACAGCCCTGCGGTGCTCTGGATCGACGGGGTGGGATTAGCGGGGGACGACGCACCCGGTATTCTCGCCCTGGGGCTGGTCGAAGACCCGGGCGTGCTACTGGCGCGGGCGGTGGACGCGCTGGTGGGATCGCTCGTCAGGGACGGCCCCGACACGGGCAAAAAGCCGCCCGGAAGCGACGGGCCGCGGAAGTTCCGACCCAAGCTCGTCTACCGGTCGGATGCGCTGAATCCGGAGAAGAAATATTCCGTCGCGGTGGTGCCCTTCTTCAACAAGACCGATCGGAAGTTCGCCGGCGAGATCATCGCCCTGCACATGATCAGGAACCTGATGGCGTTCCAGAACTTCGAGATCGTCGAGCCAGGAATCGTGCGGCAGGAGCTGCTCCGCTTCCGGATCATCATGACCGACGGCGTCTCGCTGCCCGAGACCGAGACGATCCTCAACGCGGTGAACGCCGAGCTGGTTCTCAACGGAGAGGTGCTGGACTACCGCGATTACCGGGGCCCTGACGGGGTTGCGAAGGTGGACTTCTCCGTTCTCTTCATCGAGCGGAGGACGCGGCAGGTCGTCTACAGCTCGTACAGCCAGAGTCAAGGAGACGACGGCGTCCTGCTTTTCGACTGGGGGCGGGTCAACACGGCCCACGCCATGGCGTCGCAGATGGCCAGGGCGATCGGGGAGAAAATGCTGCAGGCGGGCCAACGGGGCAGGTAGGGCGGGTCATCTCCGGAGCGGGCGCAGCGCATGCGCACGAGAACTCGGTGCGGAATCGCATCAGCGAGAGGTAGGGGCTCGATGAAAATACGCTCGGCGGGATGTGTGTCGGTGATCGGTATGGTGTGCTGTATCGCCCTGGGGGCGGCGTTCGCCTTCGCCCAGGATCTCCCGCTCGTGAAGGGGAAGAGAATCGTTGCGAGCGTCAATGGCGAGACGATTACCGCTGACGAGCTCGCCCAGGAGATTTCCGCCATAAAGAAAAAGGGTGCGTCAGGTGCCAAGATCGACAGGAAGACGGAGCTGGACGTGCTGCAGCGCTTGATCAACACGCGGCTGATCGTCCAGGAGGCCAGGAATATCGGTCTCGACAAGCTGCCCGAAAATACGATGATGGTCGACTCCTATGCAAAGGAAGCGCTCCGGGAAGAATTGGCCGAGAAGATCATGGGGGGTGCGAAGGTCAACGAGAGAGAGGTCGACAAGATCTACAAGGACGCCGTGCGGGAGTGGAAGGTCAGCGCAGTCCTCTGCGACAAGGAAGACGATGCGAAACGGTTCGAGGCGGAGCTAAAAACGGGCAAAAACTTTGTCGACCTGGCCAAGGCGTTCCAGGTCAGCGGACGCGCCAAGCAGATCGAAGAGGGCATCTATCTGAAGCCGAAGGTCATGGACCCGCAGTTTCGACAGGCTGTATCGAACATGGCGGTCGGGTCGACGAGTTCCATCGTCCGGACCGCATCGGGGTTCGCGGTTCTGAGGCTCGAGGACGTCCGATACGGCGAAAATCCCGAGGAACAAAGCAAGGCGCGACAGACGGTTCTGGAGCGGGCCAGGCAGGAGACGCTCAAGGCATACAACGAATCGCTCAAGACGAAATTTGTCACGGTGAAGCAGGACGTCCTGGACGGCGTGGACTACGAGGCGCCGAGCCCGGGCTTCGACGCTTTGCTGAAGGATACGAGAGCTGTCGCGGAGATCAAGGGGGACAAGCCGGTCACCGTGGGCGAACTCACGGAGCAGTTACGGTATCAATTCTATCACGGCCTGGATCGGGCGATCGAGCGAAAGCGGCTGAACGCGCGGAAGGGCACAACCCTCGACGGCATAATCCATCGGCGGCTCTTCAGACGCGAGGCCCTGAGGCGGGGACTGGACAAGACCGACTCGTACCGGGCCAAGCTGAGAGAGTACGAAGCCGGCGTGCTGTTCGGGGCGTTCATCAAGAAGGTGATCCAGCCGGACATCAAGCTGACAGAAGCGGAGGTCAAAGCGTACTACGATGCACACGCGAAGGAGTATTCGGCCCCCGAGATGATGAGGATTCGAAGTCTCGCATTCACGAAGCGGGGCGACGCCGAGAACGTCATCGAGAAGTTGAAGGAGGGTGCCGAATTTCAGTGGCTTGCGGCGCACGCGGAAGGGCAAGCGGACAGCAACGCCAAAGGCGTCTGGTCCTTCGACGGGAAGCCCGTCATGACCGAGGGTCTTCCGGACGGCATTCGAAAAGTCATCGCCGGGGCCAGGGCGGGGGACGTCCGGCTGCACGCGAGCGGCGACGGGTATTTTTACGCGCTGGCGATCCAGGATGTGATACCCTCGAAACCGCAGCCCTACGAGGAAGCTCGACAAACGGTGGCCCAGCGGGTTATGAACGATAAGGTCAAAAAGGCGGTCGAGGATTACGCCGGAAAGCTACGATCGGCATCGGACGTCAAGGTCTATCTCAAAGGCTAGCCCGCAGGATTCGCGAACACGACTCGCGAACCCTATAAGAATGACCAAAGACGGATACGGATGGCGGAAGGATATCGACAAAGCGTCGAGGGCTTCTCGGATGGTATCTTATCGGGCATGATAATGGATGAGGGTGCGGATGTGAAATTGGATCTCTCGCGTTTGAGACCACAGGTGATCCTCGCCGGCCTTCTATTGGTCGTGAGCGCGTTGCTCCTCTCCGGTTGTGTCGACGTGCAGACGACGCGTCCCCAGTTCGCGCAAAAGGATTGCCTCGACTGCCACAAGAAGTTCGCCGAGCAGTACTTCGGCATGAAGGACGTGCACCCGGTCGTCAAAGAGCGTAAATGCGACAGCTGCCATTTGCGGCACGGCCTGGTCCCCAAGCTGATCCTCAAGAAAGAGGGCAACGAAGTCTGCTACCAGTGTCACACCAAGGAAAAGCTCGGCTTGAACCGGAAGCACGTTCACAGCGTGCTCGCGCGCGGCAAGTGCACGGCCTGCCATAACCCGCACGCCTCCCAG
>Ga0113563_10000863_pt1 | contig 16022 bp, 15 predicted proteins | sample Mud3Dept3metaG_FD_80117 | JGI IMG/M metagenome (GOLD analysis project Ga0113563, IMG submission 80117) | Freshwater wetland microbial communities from Ohio, USA, analyzing the effect of biotic and abiotic controls - Mud 3 Core 4 Depth 3... | ecosystem: Environmental > Aquatic > Freshwater >...
CGGATAGAACAGGCCGAGGAAGGGCACAGGGTACGCCTGGCTCCCCGGCTCATCGGTGAAGTAGCCTATGCATTCGAGTGCGATCATCAGACGCATCTTGACGCCCATTTCGTGAAGCCCCTTGGCGTGGTGTGCGCTGCCCATGTCATCGGTCCCGAAAAAGGGCGGCTCCTCCGTTGAGTATGCAACGAGTTCTACATGCCCTTTTGGCTTCTCCTTACCCAGCAGATATGCAAGTTCGATCAGTCCTGCCACAGCGCTCGCGTTATCATCGGCACCCGGGGTATCTTCTGCGGCGTCGTAATGCGCCCCGACGATAACGCGTTCGCCTTCATCGGGCCCAAAGCAGCCAATCACGTTCTCATACGTCATTCCACCAGCCGTATAGAATTGGGTTGTCACCCGGGCGCCAGCTTTCTCGAAATGGTCACGGATGTAGCCAGCGCACCGCTTCAGGTTGTCGTGGTGGGCATACGACCTCGGATAATGGGCTTGAGACAGTGTCACAACATGCTCCTTCAAACTGACTGGAGAAACAAGCACCATAGTCCTCTCGTCCTGCGAGACGGTAGACTCCGCGCAGCCAGAGCAGATCACGATGAAAGCCAGGGAAAGCAAGCCAAAGAGTAAACGAATGATCAAGGAGCCCCTTATTGTCACTATGCACCATCCGAAGGGCGCAGTCAAATGTGAACCACCGAAGAAAATTTGCTTGACAAAATGGGCCAGTTCGCCGTCGAATAAAGCACTACAATTCTAAGCATGAGGAGGATTTGTTCCATGCCAGTTGACGGGTTCGTACCATACAAGAAGAAGGATGTGCAGAAATACAACAAACTCAGGTGGTGGCTGGGCATCACCTGGGGCGACATGTTTGACAAGGCAACAGATGTTTACCCGGAAAAGATCGGGCTTGTTGATGATACCAGCAGGTTCACGTATGCCCAACTTCGTGAGAAAGTGGACAAGGCAGCTATTGGCTTCATGAACCTGGGTATAAAACAGAAAGACTTCGTGCTTGTGCAGATCCCCAACTGGCACGAATTCGTGGTTGCATACTTCGCCCTCCAAAAGATCGGCGCTATAGTTGTACTCCTTATTTCGCGCCATGGTCTTGCCGAAGTGAATTACCTTGCGGGTTTGACCAACCCGACAGCCTACATAGTGCCCATGCAGTACGGTAAGATAGAGTATGCTCCGCTTATCGAAGGTGTTACCAGCGCGACAAAGAGCATCAAGCATGTCGTCACGGTCAGGTCGCCGGGCGAGAATAAGTACACCAGCATGGAGAAACTGATCGAGGAGTCTCAACTGACCAAGGAGAATCTCAAAGCTCTGGCTGACCGGCGTCCAGACCCCATGGAGGTTGCTTTCATTCTTCCAACGGGCGGGACCACGGGGCTTCCCAAGGCTGTGCCCCGGACCCACAACGATTACATCACCTATGTCGAATACCATGCGAAGGCCTGGGAGATCACAGCCAATGACACGTTGCTCACTGCCGCTCCTGTGAGTCACAGCCAGGGCATGCACTGCGGTCTTGGCGCAAGCTTTCTCAATGCCGCAACCTACGTGCTGACCGAATCGACCGATGCAGAGAACTTGTGCAAGGTAATTCAAAAGGAGAAGGTGACGGCCTTCCCCACGGTGCCTGCCATTGCACAGAGGATGACCACGCTGGAGAATCTCAGGGATTTTGACATCAGCTCCCTCAAGAAAATCTATTGCGGTGGAGCGCCCAGCACTCCAGAACTCGTCAGGTCAGTTTACGAGAACCTGAAGTGTAAATTCGTCAACGCGTTCGGCTCATCCGAGGGCGTGGCCATGATGACCCGCCTCAATCACGATGTGGACACCATCTGCAACACCGTCGGCAAAGTGGACTGCCCGTATAACACGGTCAAGACCATAGACCAGTATGGTAAGAAGTGCCCCGTAGGTAAAGAGGGGGAGTTCGTCTCCAAGGGGCCGACAGTATTCACAGGATACTTCAAGTCTCCCGAGGAGAATGAAAAGATATTTACCAAGGACGGATTCTTCAAGACGGGCGACCTGGCAATGATCGACGAGCGTGGCATCATCAAAGTGACGGGGAGGATAAAGGAGACCATTCTGCGCGGTGGGGAAACGATCGCCGCCGGAGGGATCGAGCGCCTTATCTGCACTCACACGGGGGTTGCGGAGGTTGCCGTCATAGGTATGCCTGACAAAGCCCTTGGAGAGAGGATCTGCGCGTACGTGCAACTGAAGCCAGGGGTCAAGCTCACGTTTGAAGAGCTCATCGCGCATCTGAAGAGCGTCGGGGCATCTGTAATGCAGCTCCCCGAGCGCGTCGAATTCATCGACACCATGCCTTTAAGCAAGGTGGGCAAAGCAGACAAGAACTTCCTCAAGGAAGACATAAAAAAGCGTCTCGGAATAGCGTAACCGGTTGTGCGGCAGGAGGAAGGAGCGTGCGGTGAACGACGAATTGAGATTCAAGCTTGAGCAGGCCCACAGGATAGCACACATGGAGGGGCTCGCCGAGGATGCGAGCCGGGGCCACATCACGGCACGGAAAGAGGATGGGAGAGTCTACATCAAGCCCTGGGGTGTGGGCTTTGAAGAGGTGCATGCTGCTGATTTCCAGGAAGTGGACCAGGACGGAAACCTGCTGGCAGGCGCAGGACGTGTGCACTCGGAGCTGACCCTGCACCTCGAAATCTATCGAAAGAGGAAGGATGTTTTTTCTATTGCGCATGTGCATCCGTACTACGCCATCCTCTTGTCAGCCGTATTCAAGGGCAAGATGCAGGTGGTGAGCCAGCACGGGGTCAGGTTTGCGGGAAAAATCCCCTTCTACCCTTCTGCGGAGCTCATCCACTCGAAAGAGCAGGGTGTGAAATTGGCGAAGACCTTGGGCGATCAGCCGGTCGTCCTGATGAAGAATCACGGCATCACCGCAGTGGGTGCATCAATCGAAGAGGCGGTGATTCTCGGCATCCATTTCGAGCAGGCTGCCAAAGAACACCTCACGGCCACATCGTTCGGGAGGCCGCAGCCGATGCCGCAGGCCGTGGCCAAGAAGCTGAGCGCCAACAACTATTCTCCGGCGCAGCTCAGGATGCTGTGGGAATATTACTGGAAGAAGTTCCAAAAAGAACAGGGTCCCGGGGCCGGGGGCTAGGGTCCAGAGCCGCACGCTCAGTCGTGACTGGTGGTACGTGAGATATGGAATGAGTGAGAGTTATCTATGTTAGGAGGTTATGAAATGAAGGAAAGAATCTTTTACTTGTTGATCGCTTTATTGGTCGCTTCAGGCTTTATCTCCTGCGGGAAGTTGTGGGCCGCAGCTCCGTACTATGAGGGAAAAACGATCAACATCGTCGTGGGGTTTTCGCCGGGTGGTGGCTACGATCGACTCTCGCGGATTCTGGCGAAGCACCTTCCCAAATACATCCCGGGAAAGCCAACGGTACTCGTTCAGAACGTGCCTGGGGCCGGAAGCATGATAGCAGCCAACCAGATCTACAATTTGACGAAGCCTGATGGCCTGAACATCGCGATCTTCAATCGGGGTATGCCTTTCGCCCAGCTCATGAAGGCTGAGGGTGTCAAGTTTGATTTGAGAAAATTCTCATGGATAGGATCAGCGGCGGTGGAGACGGCCACACTCGCTTTAAGGACCGATCTTCCCTTCAAGAGTGTCGATGACATTCTCAAAGCAAAAGAGCCGATCATGATAGGGAGTGGCGGCGGACCAAGCGACAGCAACACCCAGTTCATCGTGCTTTTGAAGGAATTTCTGAAGATCAATATGAAGATCATCAACTATCCGGCGAGCCCTGAGGTGATGCTGGCTGTGGAGCGGAAAGAGGTTGACGGCAGAGGCGCCTCCTGGAGTTCAACCAAACCCTTCTATGAGAGGGGGCTCGTCCGTTCATGGATCCGTGGAAGGTTTTCTGAGCCCGGCATCGAGAACCTGCCTGTAGACGAAAACCTCACAACGGACAAGATAGGCAAGACGCTCATGGCCATGCGCTCATCTGCCGACGGCATTGGCCGGCCATACGTGGCAGCACCGAACACACCGGCCAACATCATGGCCATCCTGCGGGACGCATTCGCCAAGGTGCTCAAGGACCCGGAGCTGAAAGAAGATGCGAAAAAGAACATGATGGAAGTCCAGTTTGTCCCGCCGGAGGAATGCTTGAAGCTGGTGAACTACGTGCTTGATCAGCCGCCTGACATCGTCAAAGAAGCGAGTAAGTATATTAAGTTCTGATAACCGCGCGACACAGGCGAGAGAGGCCCTTCATCGAAGGGCCTCTTCTTTTTGTTTGAGTCTGCGCTGTTTCGGGCTCCCGTGCCATTACTTCATATCAGGCATGCTTTTTCTAACGCTGGCCACCCACGCGTTCCACCCCCGCTCAGCTCCCGAGAGCGCCCGGGCTGCGGCTTTGGCCTCATCATAGGTGAGGCTCTTGATCTTGCCGAACTGCTGCGCGCCGAGCTGGATGACCGTGTTGTCGCGGAGCGCTATGACATACTGCACCGCGTGAGGGATGCTGGGACCTACCACGGTGCAACCGTGGCCACGCATGAGCAGGCCCATCGATTTTCCCAGTGTCTGTGCCAACCGGTCGCCTTCCTCTTTCGTGGTCACCAGCATACCAGTGCCTTCCGGAGAGACAAAATCATACCCGTCGTAATTGGGCACGCCCTCGTAAAAGACGGATGCAGGATGGAAGACGATCCGCACGGGCACCTCAGAGATGGAGATCGTGACCACCGGGATCGGGTGCGCGTGGACCACCGAGTTCACATCAGGTCTGACTTTGTAGATCGCGCCGTGAATGATGCGTTCCGAGTAGGGCCTGAACTGGGTCCTGGTTAGGACGTTCCCCTCAAAATCGACTTCCAGCATATCCTTCTTCGTCACCGTGGCCGGTGCAATGCCGCGGGCAATGAAGAACGTCTTGGGATTCTCGGGATTCCTCACGCTGACGTGACCCAAATAATCGACGATGTTCTCATTAGCCAGTATCCTGTTTGCCCAGACGAGACTACCTACTGCCTCGCGAGCGGTCTTGGGACTGACAGTGTACGTGCCCTGCCGGAAGGATGCATGCGTAGCCATGATCTTCTGTCTTGCCATCTTGAGCCTCCTTACCCCTTTCCAGTGTGACAAATCGGGCAAGGTTTTTCAATAGAAACTAAAATGTTGACTCAGGTCTACTCGGGTCGCTATAATCGAAGGTGCAGGGAAGCATTTACTATACAACAATCTTGCAGGGGGCAGATCATGAGGGAAAGAAGGAAAACTACTCAAAGACTCGCATTTGTTCTTTTCCTGGTTTTCGCAAGCACGCTGTTCGTCGTTCATACAGCGTGCGCCGAGTACCCCGACAGGCCCGTCAATCTTATCAGCTCTGTCGATACAAGCAGCCCCCAGGACATGATACTGCGCGCGCTTGCCGTGGGCGCGGAGAAACAGCTGGGCAAGCCGCTGCCCATTGAAAATAAGGGCGGGGGTGCAAGTACCGTGGGCCTCGCAATCCTCGCGACTGCCAAACCCGATGGCTATACGATCTGCTGCGCGCCCAACGTGGCGGTGGCCAACACACCATTGATGCAAAAGGTCCCGTTCAAGCCACTTAAGAGTTTTACCCCGATCCTCGGTTTTGCGTCTTCTGAAAACTCCTCGTTGCTGGTCAAGAGTGATGCTCCCTGGAAAACGTTCAAGGAATTTATTGAGTATGCGAAAAAGAATCCCGGGAAGGTGAAATACAGCACCTCCGGCGTCGGCTCCGGCATGCATGTCTCAATGGAGTACGTGGCCCATAAGGAAGGCGGCATCAAATGGGTGCATATACCATACAAGGGCACGGGCGCTGCGAGAGTGGCCTTACTGGGAGGGCACGTTGATGCATGCTCCAGCGGCGTTGACTGGCCACCCTTTGTCCAGTCAGGACAGCTAAGGGTCCTGGCCACCCATGGTCGGGCAAGAATGCCCCAGTTTCCTGATACCCCCACCCTCAAGGAACTCGGGTACGGCTTCGTGGCAGAAACAGTCCACTCCATTTTCGGTCCTGCCGGCCTTCCGCCGGACGTGGTCGCAAAGCTGGAGTCTGCTTTCACCAAGGGAATGGAGACAACAGAATTCAAGACAACGCGGGAGCGGCTCTATTACACGCCCATCTATTTCAACAGCAAGGAGTACGAACGCCACCTGACGGACTTCTGGTTCAGGTCGGAAAAGGTCTTCAAGGAGATCGGCATCATAACAGAGCCCGCGACGCAGCCGTACTGATTACTCATACTAACCGGGCGCTCCGGAAGACTGAAAAAGATCCATATAGTACCGGTACGGATGCACCTTGTACGTATCGACCGGCGCAGGCCTGAAGTTCCACGCAAGTTTAGCCCCCTCCTTAGAGATGAGGAACCAGCCGAGATACGCATCATCCCTTCCGGGGAATTCCACCCGATAGTGGCCTCCCCGTGTCTCCTTGCGCCGAAGACTGCTCCCCAGGTACATCTCCGTCACGAGCGCGATGCTTCGCACCTCGTTCGCCTTCATGAGGTGGTGGGGAGATTCCGCAGTCATCATGGGAAGAAACTCTTCCTGGATTTCCTTGAGCCTGTTCTGCGCCCTTGTGAGCCCCTTCTCACTCTTCAGAATGCAGACGTCATAGGGTGCAATAACCTCGCGAAGTTCGTTGAGCACCTCTTTTGGCGGAATACCTGGTTTGCCGAGAGTGGAGAAGGCCTCTTCTTTTGCCTGGGCTGCCAAAGCAGGATCAATGCGGGGTTCGTGAGTCAGTGAAGCAGCCATTTGTGCCGCGTTTTCGCCGGCGATAGTGCCCGTGGTCGCGCATCCGGAGACTGCCCATCCACCCAGGTATACTCCCGGCTCCAGGTTTCTGGCCCGCCCCGCCGCAAAGATCCCCTTAATGTTTGACTGACCGTCGATGTCAGCGTCGACACCACCGATGGCGTAGTTCACCTGCGGAATCCATTCAAGCTTGCTCTTGAAGAAGTCAATGCCCATCTCTTTCAGCCGCAAGTGAGTGAGCACCATCCAGCCGGTGGTAGGGGTGAGCAGCGAAACGCTCTCATCGCTCATTGCACTGGTGTCAAAATAGATGGGTCCTCGACCGGCCAGGTATTCTTCAGCGAAGGCTCTCGTATTGTAATGTGGGTCCATCTTGGCGCCCAGCGTGGGACTGTACCGCTTCATAAAATCCTCACCGAGTGCATTAACGAACCGGCCGCCCAGCGGAAGCAGCATGGTCTGTCCTTCCCAGCCAAAATCTCTTGGTACGTTCCAGACCTTGAGATACTCAAAGTTCCGCAAGCGGACGCCCGCATCCAGAGCCAGTGCAAAGCCTTCGCCGGCGCATGTGTTGGTGCCGTAACTTGACTTCCAACTGCCATTGCCGGTGGCGAGAATGATGCTCTTGGCTTTGACGATATAAAACTCGCCGCTCCTCGTGTGGAAGCCCGCAATACCGGCCACGCGATCCCCATCCTTGATGATCTTTGTGACCTGAATCCTTCCAAGGCGCCTCACGCCGGATTGGCTGGCCTTCTCCACCAGGACCGAAACAAGATTCTTCCCTCCGGTGCCGAACGGCCGCGAAAGCAAGGCACTTACATAATCGAGACCGCGTTGCTTGACGCGTTTCAGAGTCCCTTGCTCGGTGCGTGCAAACTTGTGGCCCATCTCTTCGTAATCGAGAAAGCGCTCGTAGGACGCGCGCATAAGCCCTTCTATAACATCCTGCTCAATGAGGCCGTCGAAATAATAGACGAGATCATCGACCCACTTCATCACGTCATCCCCGGGGTCCCACACGTCCATGTCCCCGCCGGACATGCTTCCCAGTCCGCCCCAGTCGAGCGGGCCTTTGTCTACGATGAGTACATCATCGACATACTTTCTCGCCTTGATCGAAGCCCAGAGACCCGCCATGCCGCCCCCGAGCACGAGCACGTCAGTATGAAGCACGTGCCCCAGACTTTCAAGTCCCCTGTGTACCGCACTCATCATTTCTCCTCCATGGCTTGCGTATATCTCTATTGTCTCGCACGAGCTTCATCTTTCGTCTATGGCCCAATCGGCCGAAGCGAGCGTGGCAGGATTTCCTTAAACGGATGCACAAAGATAGCCTCACTGGGACACCCAAGCTCACACGCAAAGCAGGTCATACAATCGTCCAGATGTGCAGCAACCGATTTGGCCCCGCACGTCATGCAGCGGTCAGCTTCGGCAAGCATCTGCACCAGGTCAAGACCAGTGTACTTTTCCTGAAATGGGTTAGGTCCTTGAGCGGCAAGGACTCTTTCATGCCGCTTCGCACGCGGGATCTGCGCCTTCTCGGGAAGCGCTCCTGTAACGGGCATTGCAAGGGGCGGCAACCATTCCAACTCCATGCCTTTCAGGTAAAACATGATCGCCTGGGCCGCTCTCTTTCCTCCCGCTATTGCGTGCGCCACTGAGGTCGATCCCCTGATGGCATCTCCTGCCCCAAACACGTAGGGCAGTGAAGTCTGGGTCGTTTCCAAATCAGCTTTGATGAGCCTCTTGGCGCTGACCAGGTCTTCGGGCAGAGAGGAGATATCGGGCTCCTGGCCGACAGCAAGGATCACCAGGTCCACCGGCACGTCGCTGCAGTCCGCTCGATCATACGCCGGCGCAAAGACACCCTGTTGATCAAAAACGCTTGTGCATCGCACCAGACGAAGTCCCTTCACCCTGCCCCCCTCCTGCAAAATCTTGTCGATCCCGCGGGAGCAGAGAATCTCGATCCTTTCCGCCTTTGCAGCATCGATGTTCCGCCGGTAGGCGGGCAGCGTCGTATCGTCCTCGAGTGCAATGACCGTGACCGATTCCGCGCCCAATCGCCGTGCGGTCTGGGCTACGTCCATGGCCACATCACCGCCGCCGACAACAGCAACCCTCTGCTTCATAGAGGATATACTTCCCGTCCTCACACCTTCCAGGAATTCCAGACCAGGATAAATACCTTCCGCATCAATGCCCTCCATCTCAATCTTCTTCGCCCTTCCTGCCCCGACCCCGAGAAAAACGGCCCCGAAGCCCTGCGCCCTCAAACCGTCGATGGTAAAGGCATCATTCAGGGCCATACCGCACTGTATGGTTACTCCCATTCCCTGAAGCCTTTCAATCAGAGATGCCGTCACGCGATCGGGCAGGCGGAACTCCGGAATGGCATAGCGCAGCATGCCGCCGGGCTCGTTCTTCGCTTCAAACATGGTTACTCGAAATCCGTCCGCTGCAAGGAAATAGGCACATGTGAGACTGGCCGGCCCCGAACCCACAACCTCTATGGGTGCCACGTGGCGCCTTAGCATTGGCTCGACTTTTTCCTCCAACAGATAATCACCCAGGTATTGCTCGATGGCGCTGATGTTAACCGCTGAGTCCACCTGGGCCCTCGTACATTCTGATTCGCAAAACGCAGGACATATCCTCCCCGTGACCGATGCCAGCGGATTACTCTGAAGCATCATCCGGGCAGCATCGTCCACTCTGCCCATCTGCAAGAGGTAGTGCATCTCGCGCATGTCATTCTGTATCGGACAAGCATACTTGCATGGAGACACGGCAAGCTGGCGTGTCTCTAACCTGAACACATCGAGGGGGCACACCTTCTGGCAGGTCCCACAACCGACGCACTTGGACTGATCTACGGTTCGTATCATGGTTATTTCCTTATCCGAAGTTTGGTCACGCTGTTTCCGCGAAGCAGAGAGCGTTACTTGAGACTATCCGAATGGGCAACGATTGTCAACGCAGCGCATTTTGCCCGCAGCGCATTTTGCTTGACAAAGACATCATCGTATTGAACGATTGAACCAGTGCCCGGAATGGGAATCAGGCCATCACACAGGACCATTAAAGGAGGGACTCGTGAGAACAAAAAAGAAATGTGTTGTTCTTGGCGCAATGTTTTTTGCATGCCTTTTCTTGTTCGGCTCTCTTGACCTGTCTGCACAGTCCGCGTTCAACCCGAAACCGAAGACTGCGCAGGAGGCGATCGAGTTCGTAGTCATGGCGAACCGGATACTCTCCAACGAGAACATCTTCGACTACCTGGGCCACGTGAGCTTGCGGAATCCGGAGAATCCGAACACCTTCTTTATCTCACGGGCCATTGCCCCCGACCTGGTGACGAAGGGTGACATTCTGGAAGTCGACCTCGATGGGAAAGTGATCACGCAGAGCAAGTTCGCCCCCTACTCCGAGCGCATCATCCACGGCTCCATTTACAAGGCACGTCCTGATGTCAACTCTGTCGTGCATGCACACCCCATCGATGCTTGCATCATGGCGAATGCGGGCGTCCAGTTCCGTCCCATGATCCATCACGCCGCCATATTCTGGCAAGGCGTGCCCATATATGATGAGTATGACTTTACCGCGCCAAAAGCCACTGGCTTCCTGGTAACCACGAAAGAAGAAGGGGACCGAGTAGCACGTATACTCGGCCCAAGGAAGGCGATGCTCATGGTTGCTCACGGATGCATCGTGGTCGGCGACAGCCTCCCATATGCTGTTTACGCGACCATTGTCCTGCGGGACAACATTGTGGTCCAGCTCGGCGCGGAGCAAGCGTCTCGCCAGCCAAAATATATGAGCGAGGCGCAATCGAAGCATATGGGCCAGATACTCGGGGGCGGGCTGGAGCGCTCCTGGAACTATTATGTGAATCGGATGAAGAAGGCGAATCCTGACATGCGCTAATACCACGTCGCCTTCATTCATGTACCTTTCGGATATCCACTATGTGGGTGTTCCTCGTCGCCCGGGGTTCGCCGGTTTGCCTGTTTCCTTTCTTACAAGAAGCTCGGTGAAGTATCCGGAGCGGAGCGCGGCGAAAAGGTACGCAGTGACATAGCTGCGAAAGGGCGACCAGCGCTCCGAGTATTTAAGCGCGTTTTCCGGTAATGAATTTTCAGTGTTGCCTGTCAACTGAGCGATCATACGGCAGAGAGCCAAGTCGGCGTGTGGAAAGCCATCGCTGTGGCCCAGGCTCCGGATAAAAAGCCAGTGCGCTGTCCAGAGACCGACACCACGGAGCGCGGTGAGCACCCGGATGGCTTCGGACGCGGGCTCTGTCAGTAATCGTTGCAGGTTCAGCTTGCCGGAAGCTACGTTCCTGGAAATCTCGATGATGTACTCCGCCTTGCGCCCACTCAGCTTGATATTCCGCAGGGCTGCTATGTCGGTCCCTGCCAGCGTCTCGGGCCGCGGAAAACCGTGATAAGTGGTACCGTCAACCTCGATCACCGGTCCGTACGTCTCGATGAGCGAGCGGCGCAGCATTCCCGCCACGGCAGCACTGACCTGCTGTCCCAGAATAGCCTGAATCAGTGCCTCGTACACTGAGGTTGTATGAGGAATGTGCATCCCCCACAGCCCTTCGATGAGTGGCTTCAGTTGCGGGTCATTCACGGCTGAGTGGTAGAATGGCCACACGTCCTGGTCTACGCCCAACATCCAGGAGAGTTTCCGCGTCACCTGTTCGAGTGATGATCTGTCCAGACGATTCCCAATCACCGCAACTTCGAGCCTGGGAGAGTCTATCGTCCCCTTTGAGCGGACCTGTGTGAGACTCAGTCCCTGGGACGTGTCTATAGGCCTCAAGAACGTGCCGTCTTCATAGATTTCTGCGCCGTATCTCTTGCGAAAGAAAGCGGCGCTTGCCGCTGTCAGTTCAAATGAATAAGGCGGCTTGGGGAATAAGTAAAGAACCTCGCGGTGCATGAGGGATTGCGGACTATCCGCCCTCTTTCCTCTCTTGTCCGATGATGCGGGCTTCCAGCTTGAGCAGCGCCTGCTTCCGGTCCAGGCCCCCGCCGTAGCCAACGAGGGTCCCGTTAGAACCTATGACCCGATGGCAGGGGATGATAATGGAGACAGGGTTGGTGCCATTAGCGCGGCCCACGGCACGACTGGCCTCCGGCCTTCCCAGCTTCCGGGCAAGCTCGCCATAGGATCTGGTTTCCCCATACGGTATCGTGCGAAGCAACTCCCACACCTGCCGCTGAAAATCGGTGCCTCTCACATCGAGGACAACATCAAACTGGCGTAAGCTGCCCGCGAAGTATTCGTCCAGTTGCCCCACTATGCTGCCGTTAAAACCGTTGCCCTCTTCAATTCTGATGCCCACCTTCCGCCAGCGCTCAATACGAAGCACAGCCTGTTCCTCTGGCTTCAGGCAGACGAGGCCACGAAGAGAACTCACCAGGAAATACCTGCCCAAGGGGCTGCCATAGCTATCCAGAAAGAAGACCTCCGGTCCAATGTCCGGGCCGTCGGGCTTGCAGAGCTTACACGGGCGGAACCCCTTCGTTCTGGCCTCCGCGCGGGAACTGAACTCAACCCTGTTTTCCGGTTTCATACGCTTGCCTGCCGGACAACCAACACGGCAGTAAATCCTGGTGGTACGGCAGCCCTCAATTTCGTCGCCGCCATTCCTTGGTTTCATGGCCAAGCCTCCTTCGGCAGAGATGACGTCACGTTTTCGGGGCCCGTCGGGCGCGGCTGTCCGGCCAGCCACTCATACTGCCCCTCCTGGACATGAACATGTCACCTCGTCCCTTCCCGTGAAAAGGCCGTTCCGGTCTGCACTGCAGTGAAAAATGGCACTTCGTTCGATGCCCCGGACAATCAGGTGATCAACAGCACCTGTTACATCAATGCCGGTTTGCCGGGACACAGGGGGATGGTAGCAATGGAAGGCTCATAGTGTCAAGCTGAATCTGGCAGTCTAATGGGCACGCCCCTAGGGTCCCTTACGTTCAGGCTCATGCTGGAAACAAACAATTAATCCATTGTGCCGCGCTGACCCGTTGATACGACGCGCATTTGTTTGCCGTTGAGAGAAATGAATTGCCCCATAGGCCCCGCAACGCCTGTACGGCCTATTCAGAGAATGTCTCCATGGTCACGTCCATGTCGAAGAATTCGATGTATTGTCCGTGTATGGCGTGTGTACTTTCACCGGTTTTTCTGAATCCAAGATTCTCATAAAGTTTCATGGCCGGATAATTGTTTTTTCTCACAATCAAATGAATCCGATCCATCTTGAGCTTCAAGAAGCCTATTTTTAGAGTTGCAATCGCGACCTGTCGTCCGAACCCCATACCTGTAAGGTGAGGATGAATGGCGATACGGAATTCGGCTTCGCCCTTGGCTGTGACACTCAGCAGGCTGAATCCTACCTTCAGATTGTCTGACTCGGCAATATAGATCCATGTTTCCGCCCTGTTCCCGTATTCATCAAGCCACCCACCGTGTCTCAGGGCATAATCCATTTGTTCAAATTCATGCTCGTAAGGCGGCCACGTTTCTATTTCTGCGAAAGCTTCTTCTGTAATTGGTCGAAGACTAACCATTGCTGTGCACCCTTATCGCTGACGACGCGGCTTAGCAGCCTGCGGCTATCCACCAGCGGTCTGTTACAGCCGCAGGTTAGGATCACTAATTTATCTTGATGTAATAGTAAACCGCTACATTCTTGGGTCGCGTCTCGTCCGCTACGTTTACCCTCTCTCCCGTCACGGTCGTCACGTTTGCTTTGCCCGCGTCTGCCCCTCCCCTGCTAGTGTAGCCGAGTTCCTTGGTATCCTGACCGATATGCCGGTCCAACTTGAAGGCGTCTGTATCGTGGCGATGCCGCTGTAAGGCGTCCCCCTGATAGTCCCCGGGCTTGCGCTGATCATCCGGGTCTCGCTTATCGTCTTTTCTTCCTTCATTCAACCCTCTCAAAAACATGCCTCGCAAATCTGGCGTAAACCTCGTGTTACCAAGCAACTTACCATACTGAGAGTTTGTGATGTCTTTCTGTCCATCAGCTAATACCCACTTACTTGTTTCCGGATCAAAAACAGATGGATCTCCAACAGTCTTTGCAAATACACCTGGATGTAACATTGATGGCATGATCGTCCCTATGGGGAGATTCGCTATCTTTTGAAGATCTGAAATCTGTTCCAACTCTTTTTTTACTTTTCTAGCCTCTGGTGCGGAGACAGCAATAGTCCCATACGTTGTTATCACCGCGATAACTACAGCGCTTATAGCACTTATTGTTGCGATCAGGATTGTGCTCTTATCTTGTTTTGCCATGGAAATCCTCCTCGCTTCTGATAAAGCCTAACCCAGAGTTGAGCCGGAGCACACTCGATAGGCTCCAACGGGGTGTTCGCTTCATCGGTAAACATCTTTTCGATGGCCTACCTTCACTATCCAGACTGTGAGCACCTCATCCTGAATGGAATAGACGATTCTGTAGCGGCCATGACGAACACGGTATCTTTCTTGCCCGGTCAGTTTTTCATGCCCCGCAGGGCGCGGGTTTTGGGCTAGGGTTGCGATGCCTTGGAGGATGTTCTTGAGGTCTTTCTTGGGAATTGCTCCGAGGTCTTTTTCGACCGATTTCTTTAAATAGACTCTATATGCGCCCATCTCTTTTCAGTCTCTTGACCATCACGTCGTATGGGATTAACGGCTCTCCGGCTCTTTCCTCGAATGCCGCAATGTCTTCGGCGTCCTCTGCAAGCGCCTCTCTAACTGCTCTATTTACGAGTTCAGAGACCGACTGTGACGTTTCAACCGCTTTCAGCCGCAGAGCCTTGTGTAAATCCGGGTCTAAATAAACGGTAGCACGCTTAGCTGCTGTTGCCATGAATCACCTCCATAGTAGCTAAGTAACTATAGCACTAAGACGTTATGATGGCAAGACCGTCATGTCTCATGTTGAATGCGAACACCGGCGTCAGCGAGAGGCCCAATTTCAGGCCGATTCGCTGCACGCAGCTTGTTATGCCTTATTCGTTCTCTCATAAATCAGCAGGCGTAATGGCTACTATTTCAGGGTTGCCTCCACGCCCGTTCTGGAACTGTCAAGAAAGTCGCAAGACCGAGAGCACGACATGCCCCGGACTCGCCGAAGAGGGCTGTGGCGGTGTGGTGTTTGCGGCCATGACTGGCAATCTGCCATGCGACAAGCACACAACGCTCACCTACGGACACGTCTCCAAAGAGTTCCACCTGGAATTCTCCGAGGACAATCGCTTCACTTGCAGGCTGGGGAAAGGTGAAGGATCCCGGGCAATCGAGTACAGCCCACAAGAATTCGGTTGATACAGAACCCCCTGCCGAGGCGACGGACACATCGGGAATCCAGGGGCAGGCGACTCGTTCGCTCCCTTCGACGGGCCCCGCAAATACATGAAGACCGTCACCCAGACCACGGTCCGGACCGCATACAAAGCAGCAGGGAAACCAGTGTTTCGTAAATCCCCGGTAGCATCGCGATGCCGCCTTCGCCTCTTCGTAGCTCGGACACGGAGGCGGTTCGAGCACGAACTTTGTGGGTCGTGCCTCAGCGAGAATGACGCCACCGTCGAGCAGAACGACACCCCCTTCCGTTTCTCGAACCTCCAACTCGGTATCAAGTGGTGCTGGCAGCAGGAGTCGAACAGTGACAGCAGCGGCATCAACGAACTGTGAAAGACACCCACAAACGTAGCCCCCGTTTCCGGATCTCGGAGGTCCACAGAACCGCTTATCGATTACGATCATCTTGTCCTTCAACATTCATCCTTTCGAGCCTGTGTCAAAGCGGGTCAGGACTATAACCATCAACCCATTTCGTATTGACATTGAGTCATTTCCCATTTTTCCGTTTCTGCATGAGGCCTGCATTAAGCCGCGCCGCGAAGCGGCGTCGGCTTGAATGAGTTGCTAGGCATGATTGGATTTTCCCCACTTTCTGAATCGCCCGGTAATCCCCTCATCACCGCGTCATCAGCGCGAACACGCCCCAGCCCAGGTATTCACGCGTGTAAGCGGCGTAGCGCTTGGGTTCCGAGGTTAGTTGGGCTCGAACATCTTTCGCGAACTCGTCGTCGGGATTGGCTTCGAGCCATCGGCGCATGGTGAGCCACTTGGCCGCCTCGTATCTGTCCCAGCTGTCTTGGTCTGCCAAAACCATTTCCACGAC
>Ga0113563_10000864_pt1 | contig 16022 bp, 12 predicted proteins | sample Mud3Dept3metaG_FD_80117 | JGI IMG/M metagenome (GOLD analysis project Ga0113563, IMG submission 80117) | Freshwater wetland microbial communities from Ohio, USA, analyzing the effect of biotic and abiotic controls - Mud 3 Core 4 Depth 3... | ecosystem: Environmental > Aquatic > Freshwater >...
CATCGAGGGCTTGATTCACATTTCCGAGATGACGTGGAACAAACGCGTGAAGCATCCCTCCAAGATCGTCAACGTCGGCGACATGGTGGAGGTGGTGGTGCTGGACATCGACATCGATGCGCGCAGAATCTCGCTCGGCTTGAAGCAGACCGAGCCGAACCCCTGGGATATCATCGAGAGCCGGTACGCCCCCGGAACCGTGATCACGGGCAAGGTGCGCAACGTAACCGACTTCGGCGCCTTCGTCGAGGTCGAGGAGGGCATCGACGGCCTCGTCCACGTGTCCGACATGTCCTGGACCAAACGCATCAAGCACCCTTCGGAAGTCCTGAAGAAGGGGGACGAGGTGCAGGCGGTCATCCTGAGCATCGATCCGGGAAGCCAGAAGCTCAGCCTCGGCATCAAGCAGCTGGAGCCGGATCGCTGGGAGGAATGGTTCAGCCGCCACAATCTCGGCGAGGTCGTCCGCGGCAGAATTGCCCGCATGACCAACTTCGGCGCATTCGTGGAGCTGGAGGAAGGGATCGAGGGGCTGTGCCATGTGTCCGAACTGGACGACAAGCATGTGGAAAAACCCACCGAATTCCTCAATGTCGGCCAGGAAGTCGAAATGAAGATCATCAAGCTCAACCTGGCCGAGAAGAAGATCGGGCTGAGCTTGAAAGCGATGAAGGAGGATGAGCCCAGGCTGGAATTCACCTCCTACATGGCGTCATCCGACTCCGGCAGCGCATCCATGGGAGAGCGGCTCGGAGATCAACTGCAGCGTCTGAAGAAACCCAACACCGACTGATCTGGAGTCGGCAGGATTCGAGCGAATGCCGGAACGGCGTACCAATCTGCTGCTGTGGATGGTCGTGGGGGGAGGGGTGTTTCTCCTGTTCGCCCTCTCCCTGCTCGCTCTCGCGGTCTTCCTGTCCCCGGATTCCAGCCCTTCATTTTCGCTTTCCGGGAACCAGGTCGCCGTGCTGGACCTGGAGGGGATCATCCTTGACTCCAGGGACTTTGTGGAGCAGTTGGAAAGCTACGGCGGCGCCGGAGGCGTCCGCGCGGTAGTTTTGCGCGTCAACAGCCCGGGAGGCGGGGTAGCCGCAGCGCAGGAAATGTTCGAGGCGGTGCGCAGGTTCCGCGCCGACACCAAGAAAAAAGTAGTGGTAAGCATCGCTTCCGTCGGCGCTTCCGGAGGGTATTACGTCGCCTGCGGCGCCGACAGGATCTTCGCCAACGCCGGCAGCATCACCGGCAGTATCGGCGTGATTGCCGAATGGGTGAATTACGGTGAGCTCCTCAAGTGGGCAAAGCTCCAGGATGTGGTGTTCAAGAGCGGAGAGTTCAAGGACAGCGGGTCCCCCTCCCGCCCTCTCACGGAAGCCGAGAGGAAGTACTTCCAAAACCTGATTGACGGCATGTTCCATCAATTCGTGCAGGCGGTGGCCTCCAGCCGCAAAATGGACGAAGGAGCTGTGCGCGAACTGGCGGACGGTCGCGTCTATACCGGCGCGGAGGCACACAGTGTCGGCCTGGTGGACGAGTTGGGCACCTTGCAGGATGCCATCGAAGCGGCCGGCAAACTCGCCGGCATCGCCGGCAAGCCGAAAGTTATCACTCCGCCGAAGAAAAGATTCTCAATCTTGGATATACTGCTGGGAGACGCACGATCGGCGCTCTCCCTGAATCCGGATCGTTCTGAGTCTCACATACGGTTTCAATACATTTGGAAATAGACTGGAGACGAAACACAATGACAAAAGCAGAGTTGGTGGAAGAAGTGGCAGCCCAGTCGGATCTGACCAAGAAGGATGCCGAAGTGATTGTGCAGACAGTTCTGGACAGCATTACGGATTCCCTGCAGCGAGGAGAGAAAATCGAACTCCGGGGCTTCGGCTCGTTTCGCATACGTCAGCGTGCTTCCCGCCAGGGCCGCAATCCCAAGACAGGAACCGGAGTGAGAGTTCCTGCGAAGAAGGTTCCTTACTTCAAGCCGGGCAAGGAAATCAAGGATCTGATCAACCTGTAGCCCGGAGGATTCTCGAGCCGCAAAGGAACACGGACGCAGTCGGGATGACCAGACGGAGGACGGCGCTGCCGGCCGGCCGGTTTTTCCCGTTGCGGGGCGATCTTCCGCTCCCCGAAAGTCCCGGAACGTCGCAATGCAAATCACACCCAGGCTGGAGATCGGATCGGCCGCCAATGGATCGACTGTGGACACCCTGGCGCTACGACTACATCACCGGGATCGATCACTCCGATAGCGGGTGTGTTTTCTGTCGAATCCTGATCGAGGAGAACAAGGACCGGGAAAACCTCGTCCTCTTCCGCGGGAAACTCCTCTTCGTGATTCTGAACCTCTTCCCCTATACCGTCGGCCATCTGCTTGTCATCGCCAATCGGCACATCCCTTCGCTCTGCGACGCCGAGGACGGCGAACTTCACGCGCTCCTCGAAACTGCCCGGACCTGCGAGAGGGCATTGCGGGCGGAATATCACCCGGAGGGGCTCAACCTCGGCTTCAACATCGGCAAGAGCGCAGGCGCGGGAGTCGAACAGCACCTCCACATGCATGTCCTCCCCCGCTGGACCGGGGACGCCAGCTTCCTTTCCGTGGTGTCCGAAACCCGGGTCCTGCCGGAGCAGCTTTCCGCGACCTACCGGCGCCTTCTGCCCCATTTCGGAGGTCCACGCTGAAGCCCTTGCAGCCAGAAGGCTTGTCTTTCCTGCGACGCAAATTCCTATACGATATTAGCAAAAAGCCGCCCGTCCGGGCCTCCGCGTCGTGGAAGTTTGTGCGCCCGCTCCCAGTCGACTCGCGAGTGCCGGATAGTCTGAAAAGCCGCTCCAGTCAAGGGTTTTCAGACCATCAAGTCGAAAAAATCTTTTTCTTTTTTTTTATTGCATGCGTGGAACCCGTATGCTACTTTCACCTGCGTTGTTGGGTCAAAGCGCTTCGCGCTGACACAGGTTCACCGGTATTTTGACATTCCCCCGAATCAACAGTTGCGGGGCAGCAAGCAGGGGACAGGTTGATGCTGCTCGGTGGATTTGTGTTTTCCACAACTGTGGAAAGTTCTGTGGAAATTTTTTCACAACCAGTGGAGATCGCTTAGATTACGCGCGGTTCACCCTATTCCCTGGCGAGTCTGGAAAGATGGAAGTCTGGGCCCAAGTCTTGTCAACCGTCGGCAAGCGGGTCAATCCGCAGTGTTTCGAAACCTGGTTCCGGCCGATTGTTTTCAGTCATCGTGACACCGATGCTGTCCACCTCATGGTTCCGACGGAAAGCTTCCGGCGATGCCTGCTGGAAAACTACTCCGATCTGCTGTGCGACGCCGTCAAGGATGCAACGCACTCGCCGCTTGAGCTGAAGATTGCGGTGCACTCCGCAGCCTCCGGAGAGGTCCCCGGGGGAAACACGCCCGATCCGGATCAACACTGCAACTCTTTCCAGCTCAATCCAAAATATACCTTCGATTCGTTCGTGGTCGGCGCCAGCAACCAGTTTGCCCGTGCCGCAGCCCTGGCGGTGGCGGAGCAGCCTTCGAAAGCCTACAATCCGCTCTACATTTACGGCGGCGTGGGCCTCGGGAAGACTCATTTGATGCATGCGATCGGCCGCTCCATTCAGAGCAGGTTTCCGAAGCTGCGCCTCACCTACATGTCTTCCGAACGGTTCATGAACGAGCTCGTGAACTCGATCCGCTACGACCGCACGATCCAGTTCCGTGAGAAATACCGTAACATCGAGGTGCTGCTGATGGACGACATCCAGTTCCTCGCAGGAAAGGAGAGGACGCAGGAGGAGTTTTTCCACACTTTCAACGCCCTCTACGACGCGCAGAAGCAGATCGTCATCACCAGCGACTGCCCGCCGCGCGAGATTCCGACAATCGAGGAGCGGCTCCACTCGCGCTTCGAGTGGGGGCTGATCGCCGATATTCAACCGCCGGATCTCGAGACCAAGATCGCGATTCTGCGCAAAAAGGCGGAGTCCGATCTGATCGCGCTGCCGGACTCGGTCGCGGTTTATGTGGCCAGCAGCATCCGTTCCAACATCCGTGAACTCGAGGGCGCGCTGATCCGCCTTACCGCCCGCGCTTCCCTCGACGGCATGGACCCATCCGAAATCGACCTCGGCTACGCCAAGGAGGTCCTCAAGGACCTGCTCACGGATGACAGGCGCTCGATCACGTCCGAGATGGTGATCCGTGCGGTCGCTGCCTACTTCGGCCTTAAGCCCACGCAGCTCAAATCCAAGAACAACTCGCGCCGGATCTCCCAACCCAGACAAGTCGCCATGTACGTCTGCAAACAGGTCACGGGGCTGTCACTACCCCAGATCGGCAAGGATTTTGGAGGCAAGCACCACACCACCGTGCTGCACTCGATCCGGAAAATCGAGGAGGCAAAAAAGAAAGACTCCGAAATCGCCGCCGCTCTCACAAAGATCCTTCCTTCCTTCCGGTAGGAACCTCGTTTCATCTCTATCTTCATGGCCGCGACCCTGACGTCTTTGGCGGTCGCCGGACGCCGCGCAATTTGCACATAGTCTTCAACAGCGCAAGTGCCTTCACTCCCTCGCATACTTCCTCTTTTTCACCCCCTCTCGTTTTCAGCACCTGTGAATTCCGTCCGTGTTTTCCCTTTTTCCACAGTTCCTTCACGATTTCCTCCGCTCACCTGTTTTTAATCCAGATCTAATGTCCTTCACAGATCAGACCTTGCCGGCGATTTCAACATATTCACCGCACCTACTATTTATTCTGGAAGACATAGAGTGTATATATTTCCAGAATAGAAAACGTGCTCCGCAGTCAACTTCACCGTCGCACAAAAGAGAGCTTTTGTTTATAATCGAGTGCTTCGCAGAATCTTTTCCAAGGAGCAAGGCTTCATGGAATTCCAAGTCAAGAGAAACCTGTTGTTGAATGAACTGAACCTCGTTCAGGGAGTGATCGAGAAAAAAAGCACGATTCCGATCCTCTCCAACATCCTGCTGGAAGCTTCGGGCAGCCAACTCGATATCACGGCCACCGACCTGGACGTCAGCATATGCTGCGGCTGTGCTGCGGAAGTGGCGGAGCCGGGGACCCTGACGGTCTCGGCACGAAAGCTGTTTGATATCGTACGGTTGCTCCCGGAGGATTCGGAAATCGGATTCGCGCTGCTTGCGAACGACTGGGTGCAGTTGAGGGCGGGAAGGTCCGAGTACAAGGTAGTAGGGCTGCCGCGCGAGAACTTTCCGTCTGTTCCTCCGGTCCCCGCGGAGAGTATCAGCCTGCCCGGTGGCGTTCTCAAGGCGATGATTCTGCGCACCATGTTTGCGATCACCCAGGAAGAATCAAGATACTCGCTGAACGGAGCGCTCCTGATTCTCAATCCGCAGGAACTGAAAATGGTTGCGACCGACGGGCACCGCCTGGCTCTGGTGACGAAAACCGCGGAGATTGCCGGGATTGATTCCGAAGTGCGGGCCCTGATACCCAGGAAGACCATGGTGGAGATTCTCCGGCTCATCGGGGAGGAAGAGATGATCGTCGGTTTTGCCAAGGACGAAAACCATCTGTACTTTTCGGTCCGGGGGAAGAGACTCATCTCAAGGGTTCTCGCCGGCCAGTTTCCCAACTATGAGATGGTGGTTCCGCGCGACAATGACAAGCACATAGTTGCACCGAACCGCGCCCTCGCCGAAGGCATCCGGCGCGCGGCCGTCATGTCGGATGAGAAACTGCGGGCGGTGCGCATGGCGTTCAGCCCCGGTGTCGCCGAGATCACTGCGAGCAGCGCCGAAGCGGGGGAGGCCCGCGATCTGGTGGAGGTCTCCTACGAAGGGACGGAAATCAGCATCGGATTCAATCCGCACTACATCCTGGATTTCCTGAACGTTTGCGGATCCGATGCCGTGAACATCATCGTAAAAGATTGCGAGACGCAGGGAATGCTCACTCCGGCGGGATCCACCGATCTCGATTACAGGTATGTCGTCATGCCCATGAAGTTCTAGGTGTGCAGGTAATCAGTCTCCGCCTCTATCAGTTCCGGAATTTCGATCTTGAGGAGATCGAATTTTGCCCGGGCACAAACCTCCTCTTCGGTCAGAACGGGCAAGGGAAAACCAACCTGCTCGAAGCCGTCTACTTCCTGGGCTACGGACGCAGTTTCCGGACCGTGACGCCGAAAGACTGCGTGCGCCACGGTCAACAGGAGTGCCGGGTGGACGGCCTGGTCGCGCATGGAGGACTGACAAGAGAACTTTGTGTCTCCCTGTTCCCCCGGGACGACAAGCGGCTTTTCCTGCACAGGAAACCAGCCGTCCTGGCTGAGTTCATCGGAAATCTCCACGTCCTGGCCTTCACCCAGGAGCATCTGAAAGTGGTGAGGGGAGGGCCGGGTGAGCGGCGTGCATTCCTCGACCGCGCCATGCTCGCGGTCTTCCCGGGACACATGCACCGCCTCGCCGCTTACGGACGCGCGCTGCTGCAGCGGAACCGTCTTCTCGCATCTTCCGCAGCCGGACGGGAGAGGATAGACCTGACTCTGCTGGAAAGCTGGGAAGAAAAACTCGTGCAGGAAGGAAGCCGCATCCTGTTCAACCGGCGCCTTCATGTGGATGACATCCGGCGAGAATTCTGCAACCCGTTCTGCGAAGGGGAAAATATCGAGATTTATTACAAATCCACCGCTTCCCCGGAGGGCCGGAATGCAGATCAGGTCGAGGATGAATTCCGGCAGAGAATTCGAAAAGCACGGAAGCTGGACGAGCGGAGGGGATTCACTTCCGTCGGTCCGCACCGGGACGACATGGTTCTCCTGCTGAACGGAAAGGCCCTGGCGGATTTCGGTTCCGCCGGACAGCAGCGCAGCTGCCTGCTGTCTCTCTACTTCGCCCAAATGGAAATTCACCGGAAGACCTGCGGGTTCTACCCCGTCTTCCTGATGGACGATGTGGAGGCGGAGTTGGATGATCTCCGGTTGCAGTCGTTCCTGGATCATTTGGGCCTGCGTACCCAGACGATTCTCACCTCAGCCAAAGGGCATGTTCTCCCGGATCTTGGCATCAACGCCCGCAAGTTTCGAGTGCATGAGGGGAGGATTCACGCCGCGTCCGGGTGAGAGCCCGCCCCCCTTCCCAAAGGTGACTGTAAATAGCCAAATTCAAAAGAGATAAATATTTCCTCTCCGTTATAATTTGCTGCATTTTCCGGACTGTTTCATGGTATAATTTGAGGTTCGAATCAGAGCGAATAAGTTGTTATAAACAAATAGGTTTTCTCTGAGTTTTAAGAAAAAATGGAAGATATGCCGCGCACGGAGGAAAAGGACCGGAACGCGACTGCTGCGCCGGGTGCGAGCAGTGGATTCGCTCCCGCAACGCAAACGGCGGAGGATGCCTATGGAGCCGACAAGATCAAGGTTCTGGAGGGCCTGGAGGCTGTACGCCTGCGGCCCGCCATGTACATAGGGTCGACATCGGTGGACGGCCTGCATCATCTCGTCTATGAGGTAGTCGACAACTCGGTGGACGAGGCGCTCAACGGCCATTGCACGCGAATTGAAGTGACCATTCACATCGACAACAGCATCACGGTGGTCGACGACGGCCGGGGCATCCCGGTCGATTTCCATCAGCAGGCGCAGAAGTCGGCTGCGGAAGTGGTCATGACAGTGCTTCATGCCGGCGGGAAATTCGACAACGATTCGTACAAGGTCTCCGGCGGGCTTCACGGAGTAGGTGTTTCTGTCGTCAATGCGCTCAGCCAAAGTCTGGACCTGGAAATCTGGCGCGGTGGAAAGGTGTATGAACAGAGATACGAACGGGGCAAGCCGGTCACTCCATTCGCGGAAAGCGGCAAAACGAAGAAGCGGGGCACAAAAATCACCTTCCGGCCGGATGAACAGGTCTTCGAGACCCTCGAATTCAATTACGACACGATTGCCGGCCGGCTGCGCGAGCTTTCTTTTCTGAACCGGGGACTGGAGATTGTTCTGGAAGACCTGCGGTCGGACCGGCGCGCGGAATTCAAGTACGAGGGCGGGATCGTCTCGTTCGTGGAGCACCTGAACACGAACAAGAATGTGCTGCACCCGGTTCCCATCAGCTTCGAAACGCGCAAAGAGGATGTGGCAGTAGAAGTGGCCATGCAATACAACGACGGCTACAGCGAAACTGTCTTCTCCTTTGCCAACAACATCAATACGCACGAAGGCGGCACTCACCTGATCGGCTTCAAGTCCGCGCTCACCCGCACGCTGAATTCGTACGCACAGGTGCACGACCTGCTCAGGGACCTCAAGGAAAACCCGACAGGGGAGGATGTCCGTGAGGGGTTGGTGGCCGTGGTCAGCGTGAAACTGCGGAACCCGCAGTTTGAAGGCCAGACCAAGACCAAGCTCGGAAACAGCGAGATCAAGGGGATTGTGGAGACTGCGGTCAACGAGAACCTGGGCGCTTACCTGGAAGAAAACCCGCAATGTTCCCGCAAGATCCTGATGAAAGCGGTTGAGGCCGCGCGGGCGCGCGAAGCGGCGCGCAAGGCGCGCGATCTGACACGCCGGAAGGGCGCTTTGGACAGCGGTCTGCTTCCCGGCAAGCTGGCGGACTGCCAGGAACGGGATCCGAAGTTCTGCGAAATCTACATCGTGGAAGGTGACAGTGCGGGAGGCTCCGCCAAGCAGGGCCGTGACCGCAAGTTCCAGGCGATTCTCCCGATCAAGGGCAAGATCCTCAACGTCGAAAAAGCCCGGTTCGACAAGATGCTGAGCAACCAGGAGATCACCACGATGATCTCGGCGATCGGGACGGGCATCGGCAAGGAGGACTTCGCACTGGAGAAACTCCGCTACGATCGCATCATCATCATGACGGATGCCGACGTCGACGGATCCCATATCCGCACGCTCCTGCTCACTTTCTTCTACCGGCAGATGCCGGAACTCGTGGAGGGGGGACACATCTATATCGCGCAGCCTCCGCTCTACTCCGTCAAACAGGGCAAGGCCATCAAGTATCTCCGGACCGAGCGGGAGCTGGAAGACTACCTGATGCAGCGCGCCACTCAGGACGTCGTCGTCACGGTCGAGAAGAGCGGGCAGCAGTCCAACGGCCCGCAACTGGTGAAGCTTCTGAACGGGATCAACGAGCGCAAGTCCGTTTACGCGAAGCTCAACCGCAGGCTGGACGACGCGGAGCTGCTCGATCGCCTGCTGCAGTTCGTGGCGGGGGAAGGAGCCTTGTTGCAGAGCGGCTTCACGCTGAAGCAGCTCTTCCAGGAACGGGAGTTGCTCGAGGAACTCGGTCGAATCCTCGGGAACATCGGATACCAGTACAAGACCCATCTCGATGAAGAGCACGGCCTGCACTCGCTCGCGATTCAGCGCAACGGCAGCAGCGCCAAACTCACGATCAACTGGGATTTCCTCTCCTCGGTGGAGTGGCAGCGCCTTTTCCAGCTCTACTCGGAAATGGCGCCCTTCGAAAAGCCCCCGTTCACCATTCGGCAGAACGGCGGCAACGTCAGCGTAGGCTCACAGGAGGAACTGCTCGAGCACATTCTCACCCTCGGCAAGAAGGACCTCACCATACAGCGCTACAAAGGCCTGGGTGAGATGAATCCCGAGCAACTCTGGAACACCACCATGAACCCGGAGAGCCGCACACTGATGAAGGTCTCGATCGACGACGCGGTGCAGACCGACGCGATCTTCACGATTCTCATGGGCGACGCCGTGGAACCCAGGCGGCGTTTCATCGAAGAGAATGCCCTCAACGTCCGCAATCTGGATATCTGATTCCCGCTATGGATGCAGCCTTCGAGCAGGTGCCCGTTAATCTGATCGACGAAATGCGCAAGTCCTACCTCGACTATGCGATGAGCGTGATCATCGGCAGAGCGCTGCCCGATGCCCGCGACGGGCTGAAACCTGTGCACCGCCGCGTTCTGTACGCGATGCACGACCTTGGCAACACATACAACAAGGCTTACAAAAAGTCGGCGCGCATCGTCGGCGACGTCATCGGCAAGTACCACCCGCACGGCGACACGGCGGTCTACGACACGATCGTGCGGATGGTCCAGGATTTCTCGATCCGCTACCCCTTGATCGACGGACAGGGCAACTTCGGCTCCGTGGACGGCGACAATGCCGCGGCCATGCGGTACACGGAAGTGCGCATGGCGCGCATCACGGATGAACTGCTTGCGGACATTGAGAAGGAAACCGTTGATTTCGGCCCCAACTACGACGGCGCACTGATGGAGCCGCTAGTGATGCCGGCGAGGTTTCCCAACCTGCTCGTGAATGGGTCCTCCGGGATTGCGGTCGGGATGGCGACAAACATTCCGCCGCACAACCTCGCGGAGATCCTCAGCGCGGCCATCCGCCTTATCGAGAATCCGGACGCAGCGCTCGACGACCTGATGGCGCTGGTGCCGGGGCCGGACTTTCCAACGGCGGGGTTCATCTACGGCCGTGCGGGAATCCGGTCCGCATACGAAAACGGGCGCGGCATCATCCTCATGCGGGCCAGGGCGGCCGTCGAGCGCATCGGGCGCGACCGTGAAGCCATCATCGTGACGGAAATCCCCTTTCAGACCAACAAGGCCAAACTGATCGAGCGCATCGCGGAACTGGTCCGGGACAAGAAACTGGAAGGCATCTCGGATCTCCGGGACGAATCGGACCGGGAGGGAATGCGCATCGTCATCGAGATCCGGAAAGAACAGCCCGCCCAGGTCGTGCTGAACAACCTGTACAAGATGACGCCGATGCAGTCCAGCTTCGGCATCATTCTGCTGGCCATTGTCAACAACCAGCCCCGCATCCTGTCGCTGGCGGAGGCACTGACCTGCTTTATCGACCACCGGCGGGATGTTGTCCGCCGCAGGACCAGGTACGAACTGGGAAAGGCCGAAGCCCGGCTTCACATCCTGGACGGCTTGCGGCGCGCGCTGGACATGCTGGACGCCATCATCGCCCTTATCCGGGCATCCAAGGAACCCGCCACGGCAAAGATGGGGTTGATGACGCAAATGGAATTCAGCGAACTCCAGGCGCAGGCGATCCTCGACATGCGCCTGCAGCGCCTGACCGGCCTTGAGCGCGAGAAGATTTTCGCGGAGTATGAAGAGACATTGAAGCTGATCGCGCGCCTGAAGGAGATCCTTTCCAGCGAGCAGGTTCTCAAGGGGGTGATTGTCGAGGAGCTGAAAGGGCTTCGGGACCAATTCGGCGATGAGCGCCGCACCGAGATCGTGGACGAAGAGGTCGAGATTACTCTGGAAGACCTGATCGCGGTGGAAGATGTCGTGATCACTGTAACGCACTCGGGCTATATCAAGCGCACCAGCGCCTCGCTCTACCATTCGCAGGGACGCGGCGGCAAGGGCCGCATCGGGATGACCACGCGCGAGGAGGACTTCATCGACCATGTCTTCGTGGCCTCGACCCACAGCTATCTGCTGATCTTTACCAATCGCGGACGTGTCTTCGTGCTCAAGGTGTATGAGATCCCCGACGTCGGCACCGCCGGCAAGGGCAAGGCCATCGTCAATCTGGTCAACATGTCGCGTGAGGAGAAAATCGCGGACATCATCTCGGTCAAGGATTTCGAGTCCGACCGTTATGTCGTGCTGGCAACCAGCAACGGCATCGTCAAGAAGTCGGCGCTGAGCGAATACTCCAATCCGCGCAGCTCGGGAATCATCGGCATCAGTGTGCCGGAAGATGATGAGCTGATCGGTTGCCAGTTGACCGACGGAAATTTCGACATCCTGCTTGCAACCCGCCGTGGCAAGTCGATCCGTTTTTCGGAGAAGGACGTGCGGGAAATGGGCCGGACCGCCCGGGGGGTGAAGGGGATCCGACTCGCCAAAAGCGACAGGGTGGTTGGGATGTCGGCGCTCAGCGGTGAAGGGCAGTTCCTGACGGTCACGGAAAAAGGGCTCGGCAAGCGAACCGCGGTGGAAGAATATCCGCGACAGCGACGCGGCGGTTCGGGGGTGATCAACATCCGGGTAGGGGTGAAGAATGGGGAAGTAGTCAACACCTGTCACGTCCGCGAGGATGCCTGCGTGATGCTGATCACTGCACAGGGAAAGCTCATCAAACTCTATGTGGACCAGATCCGCAGCACGCAGAGCCGCGCCGCCCTCGGCGTCAAATGCATAGACCTTGAGGAAGGGGACTACGTCACCAGCGTGACTGTGGTTGCCGGAGAAGAACCGGAGGCTCCCGGAGATGATGCCGCCTCATGATCAGCCACGCCGGGTCGGCTGCAGGCTGCTCCTGCTTGTGGCGCTGATTTCCGGGTGCAACTCGGGTTCCCGCCAACTTAAGGATCGGGCGGAGACAGACTGGCGCAAAGGCAAATACAGCGAGGCGATCCAGGCGAACGAAGAACTCTACCGGCTGGAACCGCGCGGCAGGTATGCACCCGGGGCGCTATTGAGCATTGCGGAAATTCTCTACCTCAATCAGCGCCAACTCAAGCAGGCCATCGAATTCTACGACAAGCTTACGCAGGAGTTCCCCGACAGTCCGGAGACAATGAAAGCACGAAAACAGCTGGCGGGAATCTACGCCAACGAAGTCGTCGACCTGAACCAGGCAATCCTTCAATATGACAAGATCCTGCAGGCAAGGGACCTGGAGGACCGTCCGGAAATCCTCTTTCTGAGGGCGGACGCTTATTTCAAGCAGGGAGAGTACTATCGGGCCCTCCGCGAACTGATCCACCTCGAAGAGTCGGGCGTCAGCGGCCACCTCGCGGATCAGGTGGAGCTCAAGATCGGCAATATCTACCAGGTGCAGAAAAAATTCTCTGAATCCATCGCGCCGTTTCGCAAGGTGATCGCGGCATCCTGCCCGGAATGTCGGCGGCGTGCCGTGCTGAGCTTGACCGAAACCTACGAAAACCTGCTCGATATCGACAAGGCCATCGAAACAATCCGGTTGCTGGATGACACGCCGGAAAACACGCAGATGATCGAGAGCGAGGTCGCGCGCCTGAATCGGAGCCGCAAAGCCGTGGAGACCGGCGCCGGACTCGAATTGAAATATCCTCGGCCCGCCGAACCTCCCGCCAAGACTGCGACACGGAAGAAGCGCGCCGCCTCTCCAACGAAGTCGGCCAAGAAATAGGTTCCTTGCGTCAAGAAATAGAATCCTTGCGTTTGGGTCCTGGGTGCTGGGTCCTGGGTGTTGGGTCCTGGGGATCGATTGAGCTAATGGCTGTCTCCGCCATGTGGACCGCGTTTGCGCAATCCCCCGGCAGCCCTCAGGAATTTGCAAAGTAAAAAGATTATTGCGCTTGCAGCTGGTGAAACGTATCACTATTCAATCCTCCCAACCTCTGAAATCTCCAAACACTCAATCCCTGATTCCTCCGATCCAATCCCTTCAGCCCTCAAACGCCAACACCCAACACCCAGCACCCAGCAAAGGTTGGGTGTTGACACTCGCGGCGGGGGAGAGTAATTTATGCCCTCGTTAGGGGAGGGAGGTGTATAGCTTGGCGGAAGTTGTCATCAATGAAGGCGAATCTCTGGAGAGCGCACTTCGTCGTTTCAAGCGCAAGGTGCAGCAGGAAGACATCATCAAAGACGTCAAGAAGCATTCGTTTTACCTGAAGCCGGGTGAAAAGAAGCGGATCAAGCAGGCACTCGCACGCAAGAGACTCCGCAAAAAGATGCGCGGCGTGCGCGTATAGCACGCCGCAGTGGATGGTTGGAATCCGTCCGCAGAAGACATTGACACTGAGGAAGCTGTCGGCGCCGCTCCGATACCCGCACTGGAGCCGGCCCGACGGCTTTTTTTATGCCCCAAGCTCGAGTTGTCAAGCGTCTCGCCCGCGAGGGAGCGGGTGAGGAAGCACCTCGTCGCAGCCGGATCACCCGCTCGCTGACGCGCACGGCTCGTAAGCCGATTTCTGAATCCGTTCCAGCGGGGACGTCGCCTTCGGCCGGGAGGAAAATCACCTCCGGAGTTCACTCGCGGGCGGGACTTGATCGCAGTGCGGCATTCCAGTTTCCTCGTCGTGAGGCGCATCGATGAACAGCGGATTCAGGCGAGTCGTTCTGGCTGTGCTCGACGGTGTGGGCATCGGAGAAATGCCGGATGCTGGCCGGTTTGGCGACGGCGGCAGCGATACGCTGGGACACGTTCTCGCGTACGAACGTCCCAAAATCCCGCATCTGGCTGCATTGGGATTGGCCGGCATCCGGCCGCTCCCCGGTGTGGAGGCTGTGGGCTCCCCGTTGGGATCGTTCGGGAAGGCGGCGATTCAGTCCGACGGCAAGGACACGACCGTAGGACATTGGGAAATGGCGGGAATCATCAGCCGTGTTCCTTTCCCGACCTACCCGGAGGGGTTTCCCGCCCGGATCCTGGAACCGTTCGAGAAAGCGCTCGGATTGCACGTGCTGGGAAATCGTCCCGCCTCCGGAACGGAAATCATCGAACAACTGGGGGATGAGCACGTTCGGACGGGAAGGCCGATCGTATACACCTCAGCGGACTCCGTTTTTCAGATTGCGGCCCACGAGCGGGTCGTTCCCCTGAAGGAACTCTACCGCATGTGCGAAATCGCCCGCAGGCTGCTCGACGGTCCCGACCGGGTGTCCCGTGTGATTGCCCGCCCGTTCGTGGGCTCGTCCGGCAGTTACCGTCGCACTGCAAATCGCAGGGACTTTGCGGTTCCGCCTCCTGAAGCAACGCTGCTCGACGCGTTGAAGAATTCGGGCTCTGAGGTCGTCAGCGTCGGGAAGGTCGCTTCGATCTTTGACGGGCGAGGCATCACCTCCCAGGTGCCGTCTCACAGCAACGAGGAGTCGATGGATGGCACGCTCTCGGCGCTCGCACGCCCCTTTGAAGGCCTGATCTTCGCCAACTTCGGCGATTTCGACACGCTCTGGGGGCATCGGAATGATCCCGCCGGTTTTGCGGGCGGCCTCCAGGCCTTCGATCGACGGCTGCCCGAGCTGTATGCAGCCCTGCGCCAGGACGATTGCCTGATCCTGACCGCAGACCATGGCTGCGATCCGCTTTCCCCGGGGACCGACCACACGCGGGAGTATGTGCCCATCCTGGTGTTCAGTCCAGGGCTGGCGGGGGGAGTAGACATAGGAACGCGCAGTACGCTGGCTGACATGGGGCAGACGGTAGCCGAGAACTTCGGTTTGTCCCTCGATGCGGGGGAGTCGTTTCTTAAGGGTTTGAAGTAGCGGCTGCCGGGAGAACCAGTTCGCAAATGTCGCGAAGGTTGCGATAACGCTGGTCGAAGTCCAGGCCGTAGCCGATGACAAATTTGTCCGGAACTTCAAACCCGATGTAATCCGCGCGGACTTCGACCTGGCGGCGGGACGGCTTGCTGAGCAGGGTCACGATTCCGAGTGAGCGAGGGCCACGCGATCTGAGGTTCTCCATCAAGTAGTGGAGTGTGAGGCCGGTGTCGAGAATATCCTCGACGAGCAGGACGTCTTTTCCCTCCAGGCTCTCGTCCAGATCTTTCAGGATGCGGACCTCCCCGCTGGTCTTGACCTCCGACCCATAGCTCGCAACCGCAATAAAATCGAAAGAGACGTCGATCTGGATGGCGCGGACCAGGTCCGCATGGAAGATCGTGGCTCCCTTCAGGACGCCGACAAGATGCGGGCGTTTGCCCCGGTAATCCCGGGTAATCTGCAGGCCCAGCTCCTGAACCCGCGTGCGAATCTCCTCGGAATTCAGCAGGATCGGGCCGATTTCTGCCGCGATGGGGGCGTTCCTGTCTTCCGGCACGGCTCCTCCACTCCAATTCGGGATGCAGGCTAATCATTATCACAAAACCGCAGCAGCCGAAACGATGAATCAGATTCCGCCTTGGAGCAAAGGCGTCCCGCGCGCAGATGTATGGGCCTTACCACTGCCTCCGCACCTGCGGGCCCGACGCCTGCGCTCCATCCACTCCGCTTCGAGCGCGGCCGAGAATGCCGTACGTGAGAACCCCGATAGCGCTTGATGACGGCGTCGCGATGGAATACATTTCAATC
>Ga0113563_10000866_pt1 | contig 16008 bp, 16 predicted proteins | sample Mud3Dept3metaG_FD_80117 | JGI IMG/M metagenome (GOLD analysis project Ga0113563, IMG submission 80117) | Freshwater wetland microbial communities from Ohio, USA, analyzing the effect of biotic and abiotic controls - Mud 3 Core 4 Depth 3... | ecosystem: Environmental > Aquatic > Freshwater >...
CCCAACCGCGTCGCATCGCAGAACGCCTTGGTGTAGTCGTAAATCTGCTTGCTGGTGGTGGCGTAGAAGTTCGCAGGGTACGACAGCAGCACCAACTCCGCGCCCGCTTTCTCGGTAGCCTGCACCACTTCGATGTTTTCCTCGAGCGTATTGAATGCGGCGTGGTGGATCAGCGCGAGCTTGCCGCCCGCCTCATCGTGCGCCCACTGCGTGAACTGCACGTATTCGGGTACGGTGATCGCGACTTCCGACACCAGCAGCGTGCCCCAGAATCCGTACTCTATTTCCTTGCGGATGTCGAACCGGATGCCCTTCTCATTCAGCCTCTTCAGATCCCGCGAGAACGACGGAATCACGACATTGGCGACCCCGCGCATGTTTTCCCGCGCCCATGCCCGTGCTTCATTTTTCCCGTAACGAACCATAGTTAATGCTCCCGATCACAGTTGGACAACGTTAAACTTCCAGAACAGAGGCCACCGCCGTCACACCGCAGGATTGATCTGTTCACTTTTTTCCCTTGACGGACAGGCCGACGGGCAGCGCGGTCCCCACCCCGCGCTCGCGCGCCTTTTCAAAGCACATCTCCGCGACCGCGATATCCTGCAGCCCCGAGCCCACCGACTTGAACAGCACGATGTTATCGGTCCGCTGGCGCACGGCACGGCGGCCCTGCACCACATCCGCCAGCGCCACGATCCTGGACTCGAAATCCACGCCGGCCGCGCGCGCCGCCAGCATGTCGCCGGTCTCGTGCACCACTTCCTCGGGCACGTCGGCGACGATCAGCTCGGCGCGCCGGATGACTTCGGAATCGACCTCAAACTGCTCGGGCAGCGTCGAGCCGATCGATGTCACCAGTGTGCCGGGCTTCAGCCACGCGCCTTCGAGGATCGGCGTCTCGTCGCGCGAACGCGCCGCGGCGATGATGAGATCCGCCCCGGCGATTGCGGCGCGCGCCGAATCCGCGGCGCGGCATTCGAGCTTCAGTTCCTGCGAGAACCTGCGGGCGAAGCCCTCGCGGCTCGCCGGGGTGGGGCTGAAAACCGCAAGCGACTTGAAGGGCCGCACCGTTGCGATCGCGCTCGCGTGCGCCTGGGCTTCCTGTCCGGCGCCCAGCACCGCGACATTGATACTGCCGGGCGGCAGCAACCGATCGACCGCGACCGCGGTCGTTCCGGCGGTGCGCATCGCGGTAATGTGTTTACCGTCGAGCAAACATACGAGTTCAGCGCTTGCCTGGTCCCACAGCGGGATCAGGTAGCTCGCCTGCGGCGTGCGTGCGCGGCCGATGATCTTGACTCCCATCGAGCGGCCCGACGCAGACAACGCTGCCAGCACCCGCAACCACGCGCTGCCTTTGCGCGCGACCACCCGTGGTGGCGCGGCCTGCGGGTCGTCCGGCGCCTGATAGGCCGAAGCGAGGCAGGCGATGACCTCCGGCCAGGTCAGGAGCTGCTCGGTATCGGCTTCCGACAGAAATAATAATTGAGTGGACACCCTTCACTTCACGGCATACGGATTGACCGGCGAGCCAACCGCACCGGTGATCGGCAGCGCGGGCGCGACGAACAGGAACTCGTAGCGCTTGTCCTGCGCGCACTCCTTCGCGAGCGCGCCGAGATCGAAGATTTCGCCGACCGTGAGCCCCATGATCGGGATCGCGATCCAGTGCCACGGCTGGTTGGTATCCTCGGTTTCGTTAGGCCGCACTTCCGCGCCCCAGGTGTCCGTGACAATTGCCGCGACTTCCTTCTTATGCAGCCAGTCGAGTGTCTCGAAGGCCAGCCCCGGCGCATCGCCCCCCGAATAGCCGTCCCAGTTCTTGTCGGCGAACTTGCGCTCGACATGGCCCGTGCGCACGAGCAGGAAATCGCCGCGCTTTACTTCGACGCCGAGCTTTTTGGCGGTGTAATCGAGAATCTCGTTGGTGACCGCGAATCCGTCGGGCAGCCATTTCTTGCCGAGTGCCCGCGGCACGTCCAGCAGCACGCCGCGGCCGATCATTTTTTCCTTGGTCTTCTCGATTCCGCCTTTCATCGCACCGGCGCTGGTCACGTTGCGGCAGTCGTAGCCATTCCACATGAAATCGTAATACATGATGTGGCCGAGACCGTCCCACTGCGTGCCGCACTGCAGCGGCATGATGATGATGTCGTCAGTGCCGCGGATCTTGCGCTGATCGAGCACGCCGGAAAAAGCATCGGTACCGGTGCGCGTCATCAGGTGGATGGGATTGAAGCGGCCGAGCGCCGGATATTTCGTCTTGGCGCCCTGCGGGCCATGCTGATCGTAGTTCAACGCGAGCGAAATCACTTTGCCCCTCTTCACCAGACGCGTGGCCTCGACGATGCATTCGGGGGTGACGAAATTGAGCGTGCCGATTTCGTCGTTTTTCCCCCACCGGCCCCAGTTCTTCAGGCGCTTCGCCGCTGCGTGTATGTCCTTCCTCGTGAGCCTGCGGTGTTTCTTTTCGGTGGTGTTCCTGATCTTGAGTTTGCGTGCGGCCATGACAATGCCTTTCCTCTGGTTTTGGAGAAACTGCGGCGGAGATGGAACGGAACAGCGAGTCTAGCCAATGCCTTGAAGCAGTGTCAACGCAAATAGCGCCTCCCGGAAAAAATCTGCGCGCGTTCGCCGGACCTTGGCCGAATGCACCGTCGGTCGCTACTGGCTGTGATAGATGCCCGCTTCACGCGTCACGCGTGACCACTTCTCCGCTTCCGCCTTGATGAAGGCGGCAAACTGCTCGGGACTGCTGCCCACCGGTTCGGCGCCCAGACTGCTCAGGCGCTCCCGGATCTCCGGCGCAAACAGCACGCGCGCGGTTTCACGCTGGACCTTTTGCAGAATCTCCGGCGCGGTGCCCACCGGCGCGAGAAACCCGCCCCAGCCGGTGACGACCACTTTTGGAAAACCGCTTTCGATCATGGTCGGCGCGTTGGGGAAAGCGGCCGCGCGCTTCTCGCCGCAGGTTGCCAGCAGCCGCAGTTTCCCCGAGGCAATGTGAGAGGACACGCCCAACGCGGCGATGAACATGAATGCGGTCTCGCCGCTCACCACCGAGGTAAACGCCGGCGTCTCGCCTTTGTACGGAACGTGCAGCGTTTTGATCTTGGTCTCGACGCGCAGCAGTTCACCCGCGAGGTGGGTCAGATTGCCGATACCGGCCGAGGCGTAGACCAGATCGCCCGGCCGCGACCTGCCCAATGCCACCAGTTCCTTCACCGAGCGCACCGGCAGGAACGGGTTGGCGACGAGCGTCATGGTGTTGGTCACCGTCTGCGTAATCGGCGCGTGATCGCGAAAAGTATCGTACGGCAGCGCTTTATAGACATAGGAATTGATCGTCAGCACTGAAGTGAAACCCTGCAGCAGCGTGTAGCCGTCGGGCTTCGACTTGGCAAGCGCTTCCATGCCGATGATGCCGTTCGCACCCGGGCGATTGTCGACGACCACCTGCTGGCCCCACGCTTCCGTCAGTTTCTGCGCGATCGTACGCGCCGTGATATCGACCCCGGAGCCGGCCGTCGTGGGCAGGATGATGCGGATCGGCCGGCTGGGAAAATCAGCCGCATCGGTCGCCGCGCGGCTTGGCGCGACGGCCAGACCGAAAACACCCGCCGCAACGGCGAGCAACGTCAGAGCGCACGAAACCGGCGCGTTCAGGCGATTTTTCACCCGCGCACCGAGGCGCGGAATCGGCGCTGCATTACACGTGAACATCTGTTCCTCCCTGTGCTGTTGGTACCCTGTCAAATGCTGCGGCAACCGCCTCCATCCACGTGCCAGGCGGCGCCGGTGACAAAGCTCGCGCGCGCGGACGCGAGGAATGTCACGACGTCCGCAACTTCTTCGGGCCGTCCCATGCGCCCGAGCGGCAATTCAGCCACCCGCTCTTTGCGGATTTCCGCTTCCGGCCTGCCCGTCAGCGCGGCGAACGTGCGCATGGTTTCATCCTGAATGTCCGTGTCGATGATGTAAGGCACGACCGCGTTCACCAGGATGTTGTCCGGCGCAAGTTCCCACGCCAGTGACTTGGTGAGCACCAGCACGGACGCATTGTTCACGCCAACGGGCATGGTCTTGGCTCCGTTCTCGCGCGCCGCCAGGCCGGAGAGGTTGACGATGCGCCCCGCGCGGCGCGCCTTCATCGGCGGAATCGCGTAGCGCAGGCAGCGCACGTAGCCGTTCAACTTTTGCTCGAAGATCCCGCCCCAGCGCTCCTCCGTAAGGGTGGAAAAGTCACCCGGCATGACGGTGGCGGCGTTGTTCACGAGTATGTCGAGCTGACCGAACGCATCGAGCGTGGCGTCGACCAGAGCCTTGGCATCCGAATCGCGCGAGAGTTCGGCCGGCACCGCATGGACCTCGCCTCCCGTCTCCCGCGCAAGAGCCGCACGGGTGGCTTCCAGCCGCTCCGCGTTACGGGCGGAGATCACGACCCGCGCGCCTTCCCGCAGCAGCGATGCCGCGATGGCCCGCCCCACTCCCCGGCTGCCTCCCGTTACGATCGCGACCTTGCCCGCAAGTCCCAAATCCATGTCGCTTCCGCCAATTACCGAATCTTACGAAACCGGATGAAAGTCAGGTTACGCTCGACGCCCGCTCACCGCCGGCAACTGCTGCGACTATGTTACAGGCTGGCGCCGATTGCAATAGTCCGGAATTGGCTGAGAGGCCGCGCGAATTCAGCGCTGCTCACCTGCTGCGCGCAACGCCGCAAGCAGCGCCTGGAACGGCAGCCGAACGCAGTCGTAGCGGCTGCGGTGACCGTGCACCGGCGCGAACGCTGACAACTCGTGCCAGCCGGCGGGCGGCGGCGCCTCGCGCTCAAGCATTGCCGAAACCCCCGTGCTGATTTTCTCAACCTCCTCGACTCTTGCGCCCACTGCGCGCTTGCCGATGACGGAAGCCGCCGCGCGACAAAGCAGGCAGCCCTTGACGTGATGCGCGAGCGCCGCGATCCGGTTGCCCGCAACGTTCACTTCCATCTCCACGCAGTCACCGCAGAGCGGATTATCGATGAACGCGCGCCCGTCGGGCGCAACGAGCGCACCGTGACCGGTGGCGTCATTCGCCAGCGCCTTGATCGCTTCCTGGTAGATGCGGCCCGCGCTGCCCGCGGCGTCGGCCGCGAACTCCGTCACGCAGCCTCGCCCCGGTAGCGCACCTGGATCACCTGGGAGAGAATGGAAACCGCGATCTCGCACGGCGCGCGTCCGCCGAGGTCGAGTCCCACCGGCGCATGGATGCGCGCGACCCTGTCGCCAAGTCCCGCCTCGGTGAGCCGCGCAACGCGTTTGGCATGGGTGCGCGTGCTGCCGAGCGCCCCGACGTAGAACGCGGGACTTCGCAGCGCGGCAATCAGCGCCGGATCGTCGAGTTTGGGATCGTGAGTCAGCGTTACCACGGCAGTGGTCACGTCGGGCTTCAGCCGCTCCAGCGCCGTGTCGGGCCACTCATCCACGAGGGTTACGCCCGGGAAGCGCTCCGCGCTCGCAAAAGCGCGCCGGGGATCGATCACGATCACCTCGAAACCGGCGAGTGTCGCCATCGGCGCGAGAAACTGGCTGATGTGCGCGGCGCCCACCACGATGAGGCGCGGCGCGCGCGCGTACGAACGGACGAACAGGTCCTGCTCGCCGGGCAGCATGCCGCTGCGGCCTGCGACGAGCATGCGGCGCACCGCCGCGCGCTGCGCATCAGTAAGATCGACCGCGCCTTCCCACCGCGCGCCATCAAAAAACGCCTGCGCGCCATCGGCAAGCCGCGTCACCACCGCGCACGAAGTTCCCGCCGCCGTTGCGGCCCGCAGCCGCTCATACAGCACCCACTTCATTCAAACCGCTCCACATACACGCGCACGCGCCCGCCGCAGGCGAGTCCCACCTCCCAGGCCTGCTCGTCGGAAACCCCGAATTCGAGCGTGCGCGGCTTGCCATCGGCGATCGCGGCACGCGCTTCAGTCACCACCGCGCCCTCGATGCAGCCGCCCGAAACCGAACCGACGAATTCACCGCGCTCGTTCACCGCGAGGTGGCTGCCTTCAGGGCGGGGCGAAGATCCCCAGGTCTGCACGACCGTGGCGAGCGCCACGCCCTGGCCTTCTGTTTTCCAGCGCTCGATGTGAGGGAATATCTCGTCGGCGTCCGTTCGCATGGTGTCCCCTTTCAGTTGACGAAATGATGGCACAACGCCGGCTGGCCGGAAAGCCCGCACAAAAAATGGCGTAAGTTTGGCGTAAGTTTGTGGGCGCAAGATTCGTCCCTGCTCAGCCACGAGGCAAATATCGTGGCGATCAACAGGAGATCACAATGGAACAACCTTTGAATCCGAACATCGTACCGCGTGGTCCGGGCGGGACTCTGGGTCACATTTTCCGCGAGATCGTGATGCTTTGCACCGGAGGCATGGCTTATCCCAACGCATTTGTCGAAGGCATGGATTGCACCGCCATCCAGAAGGAAACCCAAGGCACGCTCTACGACAAGAAAACTTAACAGCCCGCTTTCGCACACTCTTTGGACCAGACGAAATCCTTGTCTCCCGGCGGCGGTTAGAGCATGCCATGCCCATCTCCCGTGGCAGGAACGGCTGATATGCGGAGGTGGGTGCTGGGTTTGCTCGGGGCCGCGCTGGTGGCAGTGCCCCTCTTTCTCAGTCACGTCGAGCCGCTTGGCATGCCGGGTGTGGCCGGATGGGCGAGCGTCCCCAGCGGCCTGCCGACCTGGTTGCGCGTATCGATACTGGCAGGCGCCTATCTGGTCGAATGGGGCCCGGTGTTCGCCGGTGTGCTGATCATCTTTTTCGCCAGTCGAATCAAGCGTTAGGAATTACCGGGCCGGCTCCGCGCCTACCTCGACAACGGGAGCTTGACCGGTTTGCCGCTTCCGGCGGCGAGTTCGATCGCGAGCGTGGTTTCCAGGTTGACGCGCGCTTCCTGCGGCGTCGCCAGCACGCATTTCCTGCCCGTCGCAAGATGGTCGAGCCACGCGCGCGTCTCGTTCGCGATCGGCCCCCAGAATTCCCCGAGTGCCCACTCCCCCGGAGTGCCGCTGCCGAGAAACACCATGTTGACGGTGTGATCCGGCAGATAGACGTGGGGGATGCCTTGCTCGGTATACATCAGCTGGTCGGTGTGATCGTCGTCGAGGATGATCACGCCTTCGGTGCCGAGTATCTCGACGCGCGCCGCGTGGCCGAGCGATGGATATTTTTCGGGCAACGCGTAGCAGACGCCAAGATTGACCACCGCGCCGTCCGCGTAACTCAGGATGGCCCAGTTCACATCGTCCACGTCGTGGCCGGCCGCTTTGAGCACGCCCTGCTGGCCGCGCGCGTAAACTTCGACCGGCGCACCGCCGTCGAGCATCCAGTTCATCAGATCGACGTAATAAGTCAGTGCATCCACCACCGGGGTCGCGCCGGGGTTGCGTTTGAGCATCGCGAGCGCCTGCGAGCGTGAGTTGTAAACGCGCGCCGCCCCGCCGATGACCTTGCCGACCCGCCCCTGCACGATCTGCTCTTTCGCGACCAGATAACGGTCCTTGTAGCGCCGGCTGTAGCCGACCCGCACTTCGACGCCGGCCTTCTGCGCCGCGGCGATGATGCGGTCGGCATCCGGAACGCTCAGCGCAATCGGCTTCTCGACCAGCACCGGCTTGCCCAGTTCTATCGCGGCGAGCACCGGCTCGAGATGTTCGCCTTCGCTGGTCGAAACGATCACCGCGGTCACTTCGGGCCGCGCGATGATTTCCCGGTTGTTGGTCGAGCAAACCTGCGCGCCCACCTGCTGCGCGAGTTTCCTCGCATTACCCTCCGCAAGGTCGGAGACCGCGAGAAAAGTCACCGCCGGATGCCCGGCGGCAAGCCGCGCGCGCAGCGTGCCGATGCGGCCCGAACCCACGACCGCGATCCCGAGTTGTTTGCGTTCGATGATCTGCCTCCTGCCGGCATTTTCTCATAACTTCGCGGGCAGGCGCTGCGCAGACGTCTTGATTCGACACAATGTGCGACCCGCCCGACGGCGGCGGCTGCGCTATACTGGCCTCCCAATATGACGCAAGACAGCCACGCGCGCAGGATCGGCCCCCTCCAGCTTCCGGTGCGGATCGTGCGGTTTTCCTGGCGGGACCTCGCGGTAACGCTGGGCCCGATACTGCTGATCAGCGTGGCCGCGATCTGGGTCGCGTTCCATTTCGTGCGCCCCGCACCGCCCGACACCATCATCTTCACCAGCGGCCCGGACGGCAGCACCTTCCAGAGCTTCGCCGCTCAGTACCGCGAGATACTCGCGCGCAACGGCGTGACGCTCGAGATTCTGCCGTCGAAAGGCGGGCTCGAGAATCTCGAACGCCTGAGTGATCCGAATTTTGCGGTCGACGTCGGGATCGTGCAGGGCGGACTGGCTGCCGGGAAAAACATCGACGATCTGGTGTCGCTGGGAAGCATCGCTTACGTGCCGCTCGCGATCTTCTACCGCAGCGCCACGCCCATTGGCCGGCTGTCGCAGCTGAAAGGCAGGCGCGTGGCGGTCGGCGGCAAAGGCAGCGGGACGCGATCTCTTGCGTTGACTCTGCTCAAGGCCAACGGCATCGAAGCGCATGGGCCGACCCGGCTGCTCGATCTGGGCGGCGAAGACGCCGCGCGAGCCCTGCTCACGCACAAGGCCGACGCCGTGTTCCTGGCTGGAGATTCGGCAACACCGCCGATCATGCGCAAGCTGCTGCGCACGCCCGGAATCCGTCTCTTCGATGCCGTGCAGGCCGACGGTTACGCGCGCCGCTTCCGCTATCTGAAAAAGCTGGAGCTGCCGATGGGTTCGATCGACCTCGGCATGAACCTGCCGGCGAAAAACCTGTCGTTGCTCGCACCCACGGCCGAACTTGTCGCGCGCTCGGATCTGCACCCGGCGCTGTCCGATCTGCTGATCGAGGCGGCGCGCGAAGTGCATGGCAAAGCCACGCTGCTGCAGCGCGCGGGCGAATTTCCCGCGCCGCTCGAGCACGAGTATCCCATCAGCGACGACGCAACACGCTATTACAAGTCAGGCAAGAGCTTTCTCTACCGCCACCTGCCGTTCTGGCTCGCGAGCCTCGCGGACCGCACGATGGTCGTGCTGGTGCCGATCGTCCTGCTGCTGATCCCGGGATTGAAGATGGTGCCCGCGCTCTATCGCTGGCGCATCAGCATGCGCATCTACCGGCGCTACGGCGAGCTGATGGCGCTCGAACGCGAAGTGCTCGCGCAGCCTGACGCCGGGCAGCGCACGGAATTGCTCAAGCGGCTCGACGACATCGAGAAGGCGGTCAATGACCTGAAGGTGCCGGTGTCATTCGCCGGGCAGTTCTACGTGCTGCGCCAGCACATCATTTTCGTGCGCGCGCAGCTTACGGCAGGCGCGGCCGCGGCTTGACGTTACGCGCAGCCGTTTCGCATTCTCATCAGGCAAACTATCGGCCTACTCATGCCGATTCAGTGGCTTGAATGCGGAAGTACTCACGGCTGCGAATCTACCACCCCAAACGCCGCCTGCAGGTCGACCGCACTCTGTCTGAGCGCCGCATCGCCGCGCAGCGCCATTTTCGCCACCTTGTGGGTAGGCGTATGCGGCAGCTCGTCCACAAACACGACGTAACGCGGCACTTTCTGCGGCGCCAGCCGCTCACGGCACCATTGCGCAATCTCCTGCGCGGTCAGCGCCTGCCCGGGCTTGAGCACGACCGCCACCAGGATCTCGTCCTCACCCAATTCCGCCGGCACCGGGATCGCCGCCGCCTCCAGCACGGCGGGGTGCGCATCGATCACCCGGTCGAGTTCGGCGCCGGCGATGTTCTCGCCGCGGCGACGAATGATGTCTTTCTTGCGCGCCACGAAAAAAAAGTAACCGTCCGCATCGCGCCGCACCAGATCTCCCGTCAGAAACCAGCCGTCGCGAAACGCGGCTTTGGTTTGCTCCGGATCGCGAAAGTAGCCCTGCATGATGATCGGTGTTCTTACCATCAACTCGCCGACCCCGTTGACCGGCACTTCGCGTCCGTCGTCATCGACGACGCGGCATTCGGCCCAGGGGCGGTCGGGATCCGGGTGACGGCCGACCGGCCCCATGCTGCCCGGTTTCTGCGGGCCCTCGAACGGATTGCACGCGACCCCGGGTATCTCGGTCATGCCGTAGCCGCCGATCAGATGCGGAACGTGAAATTCGTTGCGAAACGTCTCGACCACCGCCTGACGTGCGCCGTAGATCTTGGTAATGCGATGTGCGGGGCGGAATTCGCTGCGCGGGCGGTTCATCAGGATCGTGCCGATCGCATCGATGATGTTGACTTCGGTCGCACTGCTGTCCGCCGCCGTCTGCCAGAACGTGGAAGCTGCAAAGCGCGGCACGATCACCATGCAGGCGCCCGCGGCAAGCGTGCCCGCGACCGAATAGAACAGCGCGTTGATGTGGAAAAGCGGCAGCACGATCATGATGCGCTCGTCGGGCTGGACATGCATGCGCTGCACGAAAGCCTCGCCGCACGTGACGAAACTGCGCTGGCTGTGCATCGCGCCCTTGGGAAATCCGGTCGTGCCCGACGTATAAACGATGAGGCAGGTGTCATCGGCGCCTGCGTTCGGCGGCAGCGCCGCATCCGGCGCCGCGGCAATCAGGTCTTCGAGCGCCGGCACGCCTTCAGCCGCGCCGTCGAGCAACAGGAACCACGGCGCCGGTGTGATGCCGCTGCTCGCTGCGCGCGCGACCGCAAGCGTTTCGGAACTGCACGCGACCGCCGCAACGCCGGCGTGATCCAGCACGTAGCGCGCCTCGGAAACGCCGAATTCCGGATTGACCGGCACCATGATCGCGCCAAGGCGCGCCAGCGCGAACAACATCAGCGGATGGCCGGGATTATTGCGCGCCATCACCGCGACGCGGTCGCCTTGCCGGATGCCGTGCGCCGCAAATGCGCGCGCAGCGCGCAGCATCGCATCGTGAAACGCGTCCCAGCTCCAGGTGCGTCCCTCGTACATCATGAACGGACGCCGGGGATCGCGCCGCCTGCGGCTCAAAAGCGCGCCGTGCAGAGAATAATCGTGCGCCGGATATGAACGCAGTACCTCCAGCGGCTGCTTCATTTCCATGAACCGCCAACCCCGGACAAGCGCGTCGTTATTGGAATCCAAACAACCGTGCCGGCGTATCCCACAGAACTTTGCGCCTGTCCTCCGGGTCCGGCAGCCAGCGCGGCAGGCAGGTCAGGGGCGGGCCGTAATCCATGCGCTCGTCCATGCGCACGTACGGCCAGTCGGAGCCCCAAACACAGCGCTCGAGCGTGTAGGCCTCGATCGCCGCGGCGATGAAGGGATCGACATCGCGGTACGGGTAACCCTCACCCGACGAGCGGAATGGGCCTGAGAGCTTGACGACTGCGTTACCCGACCTGCCGAATTCGAGCAGCGCGCGGAAACCCGGCTGCGAGACGCCGCGCGCCACGTCGGGGCGTCCGAAGTGATCGATCATGACGCGCACACCCGCCTTGCGCAGGATCGGCGCCGCCTCGACCAATTCGTCTTTCTGGCAGTGGATCTGGAGGAACCACTGCAACTCCTTCACGCGCGCGAGCAGCCGCTCCGCGCCCGGCTCGATGAGCGGCCGCATGCCGTGGCCCATCAGGTTGACGCGTATGCCGACGACGCCGCCATCGGCAAGCGCAGCCAACTCGCGGTCCGCAAGCGCGGGAGTTACCAGCGCGATCCCTTTAAAGCGCCCGCCGGAGTTGGCGATGGCGCTGAGCATGCAGCGATTGTCGGGACCGTAGGGCCCGGCGCCGACCAGCAGTCCGTGCGTGAACCCATGCGCGTCGAGCACGGCGCGAAACTTTGCCGGGGTGCCGGCCTGGCTTGCGTGCGGGTGGTACAGCGTGTCAGGCGAAAACGGATAGGCTTGGTCGCAAAAAACATGGGCGTGGCAATCGGCGGCACGAGCGGCGGTCATTAATGGTCTCCCTGCGTAAGGTCCCCGGAACCCGCAGTATAATCCGGTCTTTCCCCGGGCCCGGTTCAGCGCCGCAAAGGAGCGTGTTCGCATGTTCGCCACACCGCAGCTGATCCGGACCGAAGTCTTCACCGAAGTGCCGCGGGCGCTGCGCAATTCAAGCATCATTGCCGAGCGCCGGCCGCGTACTCTACCCGCATCTGTAGCAACGCTCTGACAGAATCCGAATACTGCCTTTAGGAGACCGGACATGGCACTGAAAACACCCGAGCAATATGTCGACAGCCTGCGCCAGCTGAACATTTGCGCGTACGTCGGAGGCGAGCGCGTGGCGAGCGTGGTCGATCATCCGGCGATCGCGCCGCACATCAACACCGTGGCCAAGACCTACGAACTGGCTCACCAGGCCGAACACCGGGAGGTGATGACCGCGATCAGCCATCTTTCCGGCGAGCGGGTGCATCGCTACACGCACATCTTCCAGAACACCGACGACCTGGTGAAGAAAATCCAGATGCTGCGCCTGCTGGGCCAGACGACCGGAACCTGTTTTCAGCGCTGCGTCGGACTGGATGCGCTGAACGCCCTGTATGCCACTTCGTTCGAAATCGACCAGGGCGAGGGAACCGGTTATCACAAGCGTTTTTGCGATTACCTGCTGAGGGTGCAGCGCGACGACCTGATGCTGGCGGGCGCAATGACCGACCCCAAGGGACATCGGGCGAAAAAACCCTCCGAGCAGACCGACCCCGACCAGTTCGTGCACGTGGTCGAGCGGCGTCCGGACGGCGTCGTGATTCGCGGCGCCAAGCTGCACAACACCGGCGGCATCAACTCGCACGAAATCCTCGTGTTGCCCGGCACCGGGCTGGCGGCCGGGGAGAAGGATTACGCCATCGCCTGCGCCGTGCCAGCCGGAGCGCCCGGGGTCATTTTCATTTTTGGCCGCCAATCCAACGATACGCGCAAACTCGAAGGCGGCTGCGACATCGGGAACCCCCGGTTCGGGGTGGTCGGCGGCGAAGCGATGGTGGTGTTCGAAAATGTGTTCGTGCCGAACGAGCACATTTTCATGAACGGCGAGACCCAGTACTGCGCCGGCCTGGTGACTTATTTCGCCACCTGGCATCGCGCCAACTACGGCGGCTGCAAGGGCGGCAATGCGGATGTGCTGATCGGGGCGACGGCCAAGATGACCCGCATCCTCGGCACCGACCGCAACGCGGTGGTGCGCGACAAACTGACCGAGATGATCCACATGAACGAGACGACTTATGCCTCGGCAATCGGCGCCGGCGCCATGGGTTACAAGCTGCCGTGCGGCTCATATATGTTCGATCCGATGATGTCCAACACGGTCAAGCAGAACATCACGCGCAATGTCTACCAGATCAGCCGCCTGGCGCACGATCTGGCGGGCGGATTCCTCGCCACCATGCCCGATCAGAAGGCGCTTGAGAATCCCGAGATCGGCGCGTACGTGAAGAAATATCATACGGCCAATCCCGATTACGACGTGATGGAACGCATCCGCATGGGGCGCTATATCGAAAACATGACCAGCGTGACGAGCATGGTGGAATCCATGCACGGCGCCGGCTCGCCGCAGGCGCAGCGCATCGTCATGCTGGGCCTGGCCGGCATCGAAGCCAAGATCAAGATGGCCGAGCAGGTCATCGGCGGTACCGATGACGTCAAGGGCATTGTGCTGCCGAAAAGCAACTGACGCGCTGCCTGCGCTGCCGCGACGGAGGACCCCGATGCAAACGACGATGTCGTTCGAGCCGCTGACGCCGACTGCTTTCCTGCGACGCTCGGCCACGGTGTTCGCCGACCGCGTGGCGGTGATCGATGGCGAGCGTCGCTACAGCTACGCCGAGTTTCTCGACCGCGCGCTCAAGCTCGCCGGCGCACTGCGCGCGCTTGGCGTCGCACCCGGCGCGCGCGTCGCGGTGCTCGCGCCCAATACGCATGTGCTGCTCGAAGCGCACTACGGCGTGCCGTTTGCGGGCGCCGTGCTGGTCGCGCTCAACCAGCGCTTCACCGCGACTGACCTCGCCTGGATTATCAAACACAGCGAAGCTCAAGTGCTGATTTACGACCACGAGCTGGAGGGCGTCGCGCGCGATGTCGCGCAGCGCGTTGGGAGCGGGTTGAAGCTGGTGCGCGCTGGCGGCGCTGACGAATACGAACCATTGCTTGCCGCCGCGGCACCGCATGCCGAACCGGTCGCGGACGAGCGCGGCATGCTTTCGATCAATTACACCAGCGGCACCACCGGCAGGCAGAAGGGCGTGACCTATCACCACCGCGGCGCCTACCTGCAGGCGCTGGCGATTGCGGCCCACCTGCGGCTCGATTGCGAGAGCGTGTACCTGTGGACGCTGCCGATGTTCCATTGCAACGGCTGGTGCTTCACGTGGGGCGTCACCGCCGCCGGTGCGACGCATTTGTGCCTGCGCAAGGTCGATCCCGCGCTGATCTGGCGGCATCTGCGTGAATCGAACGTCACTCATCTGAGCGCCGCGCCCACCGTGCTGATCATGCTCGCGTGGGCGCAGGAAGCCGCGCTTGGCAAGCCGCGGCAGACCGTGCACGTGAACACCGGCGGCGCGCCGCCGACACCAGCGCTGCTCGAACGCATGGCTGACCTCGGCATGGAAGTGACCCACCTCTATGGGCTCACTGAGACCTTCGGCCCGGCGGTACTCTGCGAATGGCGCGCCGACTGGAACCAGTTGCCGCGCGGTGAGCAGGCGCGCATCAAGGCGCGCCAGGGCGTGGGCAACGTGATCAGCGAATCACTGCGTGTGGTCGATGCCGAGGGCCGCGACGTGCCGGCGGATGGCGCGACGCTGGGCGAAATCGCGCTGCGCGGCAACAACGTGATGCTCGGCTACTACCGCGACGATGAAGCGACGCGGCGCGCGGCGCCGGACGGCTGGTTTCGCACCGGCGACCTCGGCGTGATGCACCCGGACCGCTATATCGAAATCAAGGACCGCGCCAAGGACATCATCATCTCCGGCGGCGAAAATATCGCGTCGGTCGAAATCGAGCGCGCGCTGTCGGCGCATGCGGCGGTGCTGGAAGCGGCGGTGGTCGCCGCTTCCGATCCGAAATGGGGCGAAGTTCCGGTCGCGTTCGTGACCCTGAAACCGGGCGCAATCGCGAGCGAGGCGCAACTGATCGAGCATGCGCGCGGCATGCTCGCGCACTTCAAGGCGCCGAAGCAAATCGTGTTCGGTGAGCTGCCGAGGAACGCCACCGGCAAGATCCAGAAATTCGTGCTGCGCGAGCGCGCGAAAGGACTGTTGAAATTGTGATCGTCCGCGCACCGACTTCGGGTCGTGGGGTTGGTCGCGGCTGCTGTACTCAGTGAGACTGCAGGGCCAGCACCGCGCGCTTGACGGTCGGATCGGAGGGATCGTGGCTGAGGGTGAATCCGAGGCCGCTCACGAACTTCAGCATGCGTGAATTTGACGCGAGGACGTGACCCACCATCTGCTTGAGCCGCTTCTCGCGCGCGACTGCGATCAACTCCGACATCAGGCGGCCGGCGACCCCCTGGCCCTGCCATTGATCGGCGATCACCACCGCGAACTCGCATGATTCGCCATCCGGATTGGTGATGTAGCGGCTGACGCCGATTTCCACCTCTGCCCCGCCGCGCTGCGTCACCGCGATGAACGCCATCTCGCGGTCGTAGTCGATCTGCGTAAAGCGCGCGAGCATCTGCGGCGTCAGTTCGCGCAGCGTGTCCATGAAGCGGAAGTACTTGCTCTCCGGTGAGAGTCCTTTCACGAATTCGCGCTCGAGCTCCGCATCCTCCGGACGTATCGGCCGTATCGTCACCTGCGTGCCGTCGGCGACCTGCAATTCGTGCACGCGGTGCGCGGGATACGGATGGATCGCCATGTGACCGTAACGGTCGAGGCCCGGGTGGGGCCGGCCGACCACGATACGCGCGTCCACTGCAATGACTCCGGTTTCATCGGCCAACAGCGGATTGATGTCGAGCTCCCGCA
>Ga0113563_10000867_pt1 | contig 16004 bp, 13 predicted proteins | sample Mud3Dept3metaG_FD_80117 | JGI IMG/M metagenome (GOLD analysis project Ga0113563, IMG submission 80117) | Freshwater wetland microbial communities from Ohio, USA, analyzing the effect of biotic and abiotic controls - Mud 3 Core 4 Depth 3... | ecosystem: Environmental > Aquatic > Freshwater >...
GACCCGATCCACTGCGCGCGCAGCGCAGGCGCAGGCGCGCCTCTCGAGCGCTGTCATGACGACCATTCTCGGAGGAGAATCTGACCGCGAGGCGGCGCGCGCCGCGCCGCCTCGGGCAAGGGTCCAAGGACCAGAGGTCAGAGCTTCCGGGCGGATCCATTGCGCAGCGCGGCGAGGCTCGCCAAGACCGCCGCTGCGAGCAGCCTTGCGTCGGGCTCGGGGACGAGACTCGCGACACGAAAACCGCTGTTGTTGCTCTCGAACGTCGGATCGAAGCTGAGCCGGAACGACGCGGTGAAACCGGCGGTATCGTTGTTCCAGCTCCCGCCCCGGATCCCCCGGTTCGGGTCGACGATCTCCTCATTCCACTCCCACACGTTCCCACCCTGGTCGAACGTGCCGTTCGGGCTCGCCGAGCCCGTGTAGGCGCCCACGTCGGTCACGCCCCCCACTGCGAAGAAGCAGTTCGCACGGTTCGCCGTTCCCGTCGGCGCCGAGCAGACCGTCTCGGTGTCAGTCCCGGCCGGGAAGTCGAAGTAGCTCGCCGCCGCCGGATCGTAGTACGCCGCCTTGTACCACTCGTTCTCGCTCGGGAGAAAGATCGTTCCGCGGTTGAACCGGATCGTCGATCCGTTGCTCGGCGTCGCCGTCCCGCCGAGAAGCGTATACGCGCCGTCCTCCGTATCCCCACTCGTCTGGCCGTTGTTCAGCCAGTTCGTGAAGCGCAGCGCGTCGTAGAACGACACGAAATTCACCGGCTTGTTCGCGAAGCCGGGCTTCACCGCATACGTGTAGCTGCCGATCGTTCCGCTGCGCGTGATGCCGCCCTGCGCTTCGCTGCCCATGTTCGGGTTGTAGAGTCCGAGTGGATCCGCCGCCGCCTTGGCGTTCAGCAACTCCGCGTACTGGGCGTTGGTGACCTCGACCTTCGCGATGAAGTAGGAGTACCCGACGGCGCCGCAGTTCGCGGCGAAGCAGTTGCTGCCTGGCGTGTCCGGGGCGTTGCCCGGGTTGCCGACGAACACCCAGTCGATCGTCAGCGCCGACGCCGGCGCCGCGAGCAGCGCCTGCCCCGACAGCAAGAGCGAAGACAGGACCCCAAGCACGATCCGCGAACGCAATTGGACCCTCCCCTTCACTCTCCTCTGCGCTTCTCCCGCAGTCCCATTTCGAGCGAGACGCTACCTCAGGAACGGGCTCGCCTGAAGGCTTTTGCCCGCCCTCCCTGAAGAGCAAGTGCATTCTGTGTAACCCGAAATGGCGGAAAGCCCGGAATGCTCGGGAGCGTACAGACCCCCGATCTCGGCCGTGACGGAGGGCGCTGGCAGGATACACGTCCCGCGTGGCGGAAGCGGGGATCGAAGCCTCCGTCGAAAGCATCGGCGATGCGTACGACAACGCCTTGGCTGAGACGATCAACGAACCCGGTTCAGCCCTACACGAAGGACCGCGCGCAGCGCCGCGCGGACTGCGAGCGGCGGATTCGAGGTTGACGCGGGGGCGCGCGAAGGGCGAGGATCGCAGCGATGAGCGTGCCTCGTGCCACCGCCAGCGCTCGTGGGGCGCCTGAGCGGCGCTTCGACAATCCGTTTGAGGACACTAATGTGTGTCTGTTTCACGTCGCTCTCGACACGCTCGTGTGCCCTCCCCCGCCGCGGCCGGCGTGATGCGCGCAATCCGCCTCCTCGTGCGCGGCCTCGGCGGACTCGCGCTCTCGACTCTTCTCGCGCTGCTCAGCGCCGCGCTCTACGCGGCGTTCCGCGACGTCTCGTACGAACAGCGCGACGACGCGGCGTCGCTCGCGCGCAAGCGCAGCGAACTCGCGTGGATGGCCGAGCAGGCGCGTGCAGCAGGCGGCGTCGCGCGCCCCAACCTCATCGTCGTCTTGTTCGACGACCTCGGTTACGGCGACCTCGGCGCCTACGGAAGCCGCGCGCTCGCGACGCCTCGCATCGACCGGCTCGCCGCCGAAGGCGCCGTCTTCGACACCTTCTACGCGCCGGCGCCCTATTGCACGCCATCGCGCGCCGGCTTCCTCACGGGCCGCTGGCCAATCCGCACCGGCCTCACGAACATCGTGTTCCCGCGCGGTCACGCCGTGAACCACCTGCAGCGCATGACCGGGCGCCAGGTACGCTTACCGGCCGACGAGATCCTCCTGCCCGAAGCGCTGCGTGCCGCCGGCTACGCCACCGCAATGGTCGGCAAGTGGCATCTCGGCGACGAGACGCCTTCGCGCCCCAACGATTTCGGCTTCGACCACTACTTCGGCGTGCTGCACAGCAACGACATGGCGCCGCTGCCGCTCTGGCGGAACCGCGAGATCGCGACGCCGCATCCGATCGATCAGCGCCTGCTCACGCCGCGCTACACGGATGATGCGATCGCGTGGATCGAAGCGCACGCGGACGGACCGTTCTTCCTGCACTTCGCCCACAACTTCCCGCACATCCCCCTGCATGCGACGCCCGAGCAAGCGGGCAAGAGCGGCGCGGGCCCCTATGGCGACGTGATCGCAGACCTCGACGCGAGCGTGGGGAAGCTCGTCGATGCGCTGGCGCGGCTCGGCATCGCCGAGAAGACGCTCGTAGTCGTCACGAGCGACAACGGTCCGTGGTATCAGGGGCGCGCGGGGCCGCTGCGCGGCCGCAAGAACGACACATTCGAAGGCGGCATGCGCGTACCGTTCATCGCGTGGTGGCCGGGGCGGATTCCCGCAGGTCGGCGGGCAGGCGACGTCGCGATCGGGATCGACTTGCTTCCCACGGCGCTCGCGCTCGCGGGCGTTCCGCTGCCGCGCGACCGCACGATCGACGGCATCGACCTCTCGCGCGCGCTCATCGAAGGGGGGCCGCTTGCGGAGCGGCCGGTGCTCTACTACTCCGATCGCGCGCTCCAGGCGCTGCGGCTCGGGCGCTGGAAACTGCACGCGCGCCACGGCGTCTACGGCGGAGCGCCATGGTCGTTCGCGTGGGTGCCGCTCGTGGCGCACGGCCCCTGGCTCTTCGATCTCGCGCGCGATCCCGACGAGGCCTACGACGCGTCGTCGCGCTACCCGGCGGAACTCGCGCGGCTCACGGAGCTGCGCGAGGGCTGGCTCCGCGAGCTCGAAGCGAATCCGCGCGGGTGGAAGTCGCCCTAATTGCGTGGCCGGCCGCGCTCCAGATCGGCTTGCAGCGCGGGGAGACCGTCGGGACGGAAGTCGGCGGTGACGGCCGCCTTGAACCAGTTCCCCTCGGCCTCGACCGGATTGAGAGCACTCTGCCTATCCGATTCGTTCAGCCTGTGGCCGGATCCGAGTCCGCCAGGCCAAGCCTGGGAGAGGGGGAAGGTGATGACATAGCCGGAGAGCCTCCAGCGCCAGACGCCGCAGGCGCAGGCGGCGAAGGCCGCTGCTGCGCGACGTGGCAAGGGCGGCGTCCCCCGGCGCTGAGGCCCGCCGAGGATCCTCGAATTGGTGGTGCAACGATCCCCAACGAGAGAAGAACGTCGATGAAATGGGATCTGGGATTGGACGTCCATGCCGCGAGCTGCGCGCTCGCCGTCATTTCGCAGGCGGGCGAGCGACGTACGGACTTCCCGATCGAGACCGACGGCCACGCGCAGGTCGAGGCGATGCGGAGGATTCAGGGTCGCAAGCATCTCATGCCGGAGCGAGGGCGGCCCTTCGCGCGCGACCGCGCGGGGGCTCCGCGAGCGCCTCGAAGCGCTGCCCGATGCGAGCGCTCTCGGGGTGGCGGTGGATGCGCGCGTGAGACGCCGGTCGCTCCGCTCAGAGCGCGCACACCGCGGCGAGGCTCGAAAGCGCGACGGTGCGACGCCCTTCGCGGAGCAGGTCGCGGTCGTGGCCGTTGGTCAGGTACGCAAAAGAGAGTCCCGTCCGGGGATCCGCCCACGCGATCTGCCCGCCCGCACCGAGGTGTCCGAACATCTCGTCCGAGCCGGTCCGGCCAAAGCCGAGGAAGACCTTGTCGGGCCCGCCGGCGACGACGAGACCGAGCCCGCGATTGGCGGGCTTGCGGAACATCGGGTCGAGGAACGCCGGATTCCGGATCGTTCGCGCGTCGCGCAGCGTCGCGGCCTGCCACACCCGCGTGCCATCCGCGGCGACGCCGTCGTGGACGAGCGCCTGATAGAAGAGCGCGAGGTCGGCGGCCGTCGCGGTGCCGCCGCCGCCCGGCACGCCGACCTCGCGCAGCAGCGGATCGTTGAAGCGCTGGAGATTCTCCTCGGTGACTTCCGTCACCGGCATCGGCGGGAAGCCCTTTGCGACGAGTTCCTCGTTGGTCCAGGCGCGACCGACGTGCGTGACGTCCGCGAGCCGCGCCTGCTCGGCGCGCGGACAGCCGACGCGCAGGTCGGGCAGCCCGAGCGGCTCGGCGATGCGCGCGCGCACGAAGTCGCGGAAGTCGCTCCCGCTGCGCGCCTGCACCAGCGCCGCAACCACCCACATGCTGCTCGACGCGTGGTATTCGAAGCGGCTGCCCGGCTCCCAGTTGAGCCGCCAGGTCGCAAAGCGCTCCGCGAGTTGCGACCAGCCGACCTTGCGCGGATCGAGCGGCGCCTGCGGAAAACCGGCCGTGTGCGTGAGCAACTGCTCGAGCGTGACGGCGCCCTTGCCGTTGCTGGCAAACTCGGGAATCACCGCGGCCACCGGCTCGTCGAGCCGCAGCTTGCCTTCGCCCAGCAACAACCACGCGGCGGCGGACGTGATCGCCTTGGTACACGAGAAGATCACGTAGAGCGTCTGATCGGTGGCCGGCGCCGGTCGCCCTTCGTGTGTCACCGCGCCGAAGCTGCGCAGCGCGGCGATCTTGCCCTCGCGCGCGACGGCGACCTGCGCCGAGGGAAGTCGCCCTTCGCGCACGTCGCGCTCGGCGCGGTCGAAGAGGGCGGCGACCTTTTCGGGATCGACGCCGACGCTCTCGGGGGAGCTGGCGAAGTGCTCGGGAAGCGGCATCGGCGCATGGTAGGGCGAGGGCCCGTCGTTACAATGCGCGCCGATGGTGAAACTGTCCGTCGATTTCGAGCACCCGTCTCGCCAGTGGTGGGAGTCCGGCGGCCAGCAGTTGTGGGACGGGATCATCGAGGAGGTGGGCGCTTCGTCGGTCGTCACCGACGACGACATCGCGCAGTCGTGGCTCGCCCAGGCGCGCGCCCTCCCCGGCTGGGACGCCGGTCCCGAGTTCGCGCCACACCCGATCCAGTCGCGCAGCCTCGCCGAGGACGATCCGGACGCTTAGCGCCGCTTCTTGCGCCGCTCATCGTCCCACGCGAGGACGGCGGGCAGCACGACGACGTAGCAGATGAGAGTCGCCGCGACGCCGAGCGTGAGTAGCCGGCCGAGCGACGCCATCCCGCGGTGCGAAGCGAACGCGAGACTTCCGAACGACAACACCGTGGTGAGCGCTGCGAACCAGACCGCGCGCGCCGTGGAGGTGGCGAGCACGTCCTCTTCCTCGGGATTGGTGCGGTGGCGATGCACCAGGTGGACGCCGTTGTCGATGCCCATCCCGAGCAGCATCGGCAGCACGATCACGTTGGCGAAATCGAAGTGCCAGCCGAGGCCCACCAGCGCGGCGCAGGTGGCGAGACCTGCGAGCCCGAGCGGAAAGAACGCGAGCGCCGTGTCCCACCAGTTGCGCCACAGCAGGAACAGGAACAGCGCCGTCGCGACGAACCCGAAGAGCATCGCCTGCTTCATCGCACCGGACGTGACGCGACCCCACTCGATGAGTCCGACCGCGGGACCGGTGCCCTCTGGCGCCACCGCGAGCACGCCGTCGACGAACTCCTCGAGGTTCGCGCTGTCGTTCAGATCCCTCTTGGGAATCACCGTCACGCGCGCGCGCCCGTCGTCGGCGAGCATCATCTCACGCAGTTCCGGGGGCAGCGTCTCCAGCACGACGTCGTCGGGCGAAAGTGACTCGGTCAGCTCGCCGAGCTGCTCGATCAGCGAGCCAACGACGTTCGTCTGCACGCGACCGAGCAAATGGCCTGGAGACGGCGCCGCCGCGAGCGCGGCGCGCAGGCGGCCGAGCGCGGCGCGCAGGCGCGCTTCACTCGCGTCGAGGCGCGCATCGGCGTCTTGGCCCGCACCCGCGGCGAGCGCGGTTTCGAGTCGCCCGAGCGCCGCGATCTGCGTCGCGCCATCCGGCGGAGCACCCCGCTCGGCCACCGGGGGCACCAGGAACGCCATCGTGTCGAGAATCGCGCGCTTCTCGGCCTGGCGGTCCGGCACGTAGTCGACCAGCGTCTGCGCGCTCTCGACGAACGGCAGCTTCGCCAGCTCCGCGGCCTTCGCCTGCGCGGTGGCGAGATCGGGCTCGACCAGATCCACCGTCCAGGGCGAGGTACTGCTCTGCTGGAGCAGATCCTGGAACGCCTGTACCGATTCGGTGCTCGGGTCGCGCAGGTTCACCGGGTTGTGGTCGAAGCTCGCGCGCGGGATCAGCGCGAGCGAGCCGACCCCGACGGCGAACGCCGCCCAGCGGATCGGCCGCGCATAGGTCACCGGCACGTGGCGAAGCCGCCCCGCGAACGGGAGCGAGGGCGCTGCGAAATACGGATGCGTCCGCGCGCCGAGCGCGAGCAAGGCCGGCAGCAGCGTCAGGCTCGACGCGAGCGAGAGCAGGACGCCGGCGCCGGCGATCAAGCCCAATTCGGCGACACCGCGGTAATCGGTGGGCCAGAACACCAGGAAGCCGATCGCCGTGGTGACCGCGCTCGAGAACAGCGCCGAGCCCATCGACGCACCGGTTTCGCCGAGCGCATCGGTGCGCGAGCGACCCTTGGCGGCCAGCTCCGCGTAGCGCATGCAGAAGTGGATGCCGAGTTCGCCGCCGAGGCCGATGATCAGCACGTTGAAGGTGGCCGAGACCTGGTTCAGGTGGCCGATCGCGGCGGCGGCGAACGCGTTGCTCCAGATCAGGCTGACGACGAGACTCGCGACCAGCGCGACGAGTACGCGCAGCGAGCGCACCGCGAAGAACGTCGCGCCGGTGAACAACGCGAGCGCGGCCAGCGCGAGTTTCTTGCCCTCGCTCTCGACGACCCGCAGCTCTTCGTAGTTCAGCACTTCGGCGCCGGTGATGCGCACGCGCACGCCGCGCTCGGGTGTGAGGCCGGCATCCCGCGCAGCCGCGCGAATCGCCTGCACGGCGGGCTCCGCGAAGAGCAGCTCGTTGAACTTCGAGTTGGGCCGCAGCGCGATCACGCGGTGGCGCGCTTCCTCCGAGAGCGAGCCGCCGATCAGCGCGTCGCCCCAGGGATCGGGCGCGGCGCGGCCCGCCTGCGCGGCTTCGACGGCGGTGCTCACGCGGTCGAGCGCGCCGGCCAGGTCCATGCCGACGTCGTTTCCCTCCCGCTGCGCCTGCACGGCCTTGCCGAGGAGGTCCGAGATCCCGACGACGCTCGCGTCGCGCGCGATCTCGGCGAGGAACGGCTGCACCGCGGCGAGCCGATCGGCCAGCGCTTCGAGTTCCGGAACGTCGAGGTAGAGCAGCGCGTTGCGCTGGAAGAACTCGCCCCCGCCCGCGAGCTGCACGCGCTCGAAGAGATCGGAACGCGTCGACAACCGGACGGCCAGCGCGTCGGCTGCCTTGCCGGCTTCGAAGGCGCTGTCCGCCTCGACCAGCACCAGCAGGTCGTCGCTCGCCGAGCGGAACGCCTGCTGGAATTCGCGCTCGCGGGTGCGGAACGGCAGGTCCGCCGAGATCATCGCGTTGGGATCGGCGTTGATCCCGAGGTTCATCGCGGCATAGACGCCGAGCAGGGCGGTCGCGGCAAGCACGATCGCGACGACCCAGGCCGGCCGCCGGTCCACGAACGCAACCCAGCGCGCCGTCGCGCTGCCGACCCTTTCGTCGAAGCCGTGGGCCAGAGTGTCCCCCCGTTCGCCCGATCGCACGCCGGGAGCGCCCATCGACGAACGCGGCGGTTTCTAGCAGATCTCCAGCATCCATCTGGCCGATCCGTTGCGGACCCAGAGCGGAGCTGGAGCGAAGTGGGCGGGTTCGCGGGTCGCGCCTGCTACGCAACCCCGCTCAGGCAAAGCCGGGCGGCGCGACGAAGCCGCCGATCTCCGGCGCGAGCGCGGCGGCAAACGCGATCGCGGTGCGGTCTTCGAGATACGGCGCGACGATCTGGATGCCGACCGGCAGGCCGCCCCGTGCGAGTCCCACCGGCGCCGCGACGGCGGGCAGGTATGCGGCGCTCGCGTGCCCCGCCCAGAAGAGCTGATGGAGATACGGCAGGGCTTGCCCGTTCACCGTGACGGTGCGCGTCGCGAGGTCGCTGTGGTCGTGTGCGAACGCGACGGTCGGCATCACCGGCGCGAGCAGCACGTCGAAGTCGCGGAAGAGCGAATCCCAGCGCGCACGCAATTGCGCACGGCGCTCGTTCACGATGTTCCAGTCGCGATGGCGCTGCGACGCGCCGCGCACCAGGTTCGCGGTGGCGCTTTCGTCTTCCGCAGCGAGGCCGGACAGCGTCGCGTCGAAGAGCTGGAGCATCGGCGGCGGGAAGCCGGTCGCGAGCACGCCGTAGAGCAGGCGCAGGTAGATCGAGAAACTCTCGGCGCCATCGACGGGACGCACCTTTGCGTCGATCGGCGCACCGCAGCGCGCGACGGCGTCGACCGCCGCATGCAGGCATTCGGCGACCGCTGCGTCGACCGGGCAGATCGGGTCGTCGAGCCAGACCGCGACGCGGAACTCGGCGAGTCGCGTGCGCCGCGGCGGCGGCAGCGTCACGCGCCAGGCGCGCGCGTCCCAGACGTCGGGACCGCCGAGCACGTCGAGACCGAGCGCGAGGTCGCCCGCGCTGCGGCCGAGCGGTCCGAGCACGCCCATGTCGGCCGTGGCGAGCGTCCCGGGCGGTCCCGGGATGTGACCGCGCGACGGCACCACTCCCCAGCTCGGCTTGAGTCCGTACACGCCACAGAAGTGCGCCGGGTTGCGGATCGAACCGCCGATGTCGCTGCCCAGCTCGAAGCCGGTGAGTCCCGCCGCGAGTGCCGCCGCCGAGCCGCCGCTCGAACCGCCCGGAATGCGCGCCACGTCCCACGGGTTGTTGGTGGTACCGTACACCTCGTTGTAGGACTGGAAGTCACCCGCGTAGATGGGGAGATTGGTCTTGCCGAACACGACTGCGCCCGCGTCGAGCAGGCGCTGCACGGCGGGCGCGTTCCCGGCGGCGCGGTGCTCGCGCAGTTCGGGGGCGCCGCAGGTCGTCGGCATCCCGACCACTTCGATCGAATCCTTGATCGTGATGGGCAGACCGTGCAGCGGGCCCCACGACTGCCCACGCGCCGTCGCCGCGTCGGCCGCCGTGGCGCGCGCCCGCGCGTTTTCGATGTCCCACGCGACGATCGCGTTGAGCCCGGGATTGAGGCGCTCGGCGCGTGCGAGGAAATGGTCGAGCACTTCGCGCGAGGAGAGTTCTCGCTTGCGCAGGGCGGCCACGAGGTCGGTGGCGGAACGGAAGGCGAGATCGGTCACGAGGCGCTCGACTGATGCATGAGATTCCCCCTGAAAGGCCCACCGAGGCGGACGGAAGTTGCCCGAGGAACCGGTCCCATGTCCCTCGTTTCTCGAGTCGGGCCTCGGTTACCCTGCGCGAACCATGTCGAAACTCATCTACCGCGACCACCGCTCCGACCCCGCCGGCTGGGCCCGCGAACTCGGCATCTCGCGCGAGGCCGTCGAGGTCTATCTCGCCTGCGAGTCGATCGACCTGCACGTCGACTCGTACATCTGGAATCGCATCTTCCGCTACGACCTGCGCAAACGCCACGGCGGCGGTCTCTTCGGCGCGCGCTTCCTCTCGATGGTGGACTTCCCGCGCGTGCGCGAGGCGCGCCTGTCCGGCGCGATCTGGGTGATCACGACGAATCCATTGCGATCGCCCGAGACGCGCCCGAACGCCTTCGTCGAGAACGTGCGGCGGCTGCAGGGCATCTTCGAGAGCGTCCCCGACGACTTCCAGGTGGTGCGCAACGTGCGCGAGTACCGCGCCGCACTCGCCGCCGGCAAGCACGCCGCCTTCCTGGGGATCCAGGGCGGCAATGCGCTCGACCGCGACCTCGACGCGCTCGACCTGATCCCCGACGACCTGATCGTGCGCATCACCATCGTCCACCTGTCGTCGTCGCGGATCGGCGTCACCTCTTCGCCGGCCGCGGGCGCCCGGCGCGGCGAGGGGCTCTCGACGTTCGGCAAGGACTTCGTCCGCCGCCTCGACGAGAAGCGCATCCTGGTCGACCTCGCGCACATCAACCGCGAGGGCTTCTTCGACGCGATCGCCGTGCACGATCGCTCGCTGCCCTTGATCGTCACGCACACCGGCGTCACCGGCGTGACGCCCCATTGGCGCAACCTCGACGACGAACAACTCCGCGCGATCGCCGACAGCGGCGGCACGATCGGCGTGATGTACCAGTCGAGCTTCCTCGGCGATTCCGCGTGGGGCGGCCGCAGCGAGTCGGTGATCCGCCACGTCGAGCACATCGTGAACACGGTCGGCGAAGACCACGCGTCGCTCGGCTCCGACTGGGACGGCGCGATCACCCCGCCGCGCGATCTGAAGAGCCCGCTCGAGCTGCCGCGCCTGGTCGAGCACATGCTGCGCCGGCACTGGAGCGCGGAGCGGATCCAGAAGGTCCTCGCGACGAACTACCTGCGCGTGGTCGAGTCGGTGCGCGGGTAGCAAGCGCTCTCGCGCCGGTCAGCGGGCCTCTCCGCCGCCGAACATCGCCATCCCGTAGTCGCCGACGCGCTGATAGCCGAGCGCGCGGTACGCCGCCTTCGCGGGATGGTTGTCCCCTTCCGTGAAGAGCACGCTGCGCGGAACGCCGCGTTCGCGCGCCGCGAACAGCGCGCCCGCGACGGCCGCACGCGCGTAGCCCTGCGAGCGCAGCGGCGGCGGCGTCCACACGCCGCCGATCTGCACGCAGCTCGGCAGCGCGGCGTTGTACGCGGCATACGCAACGGCTTCGCCGCCGCGTTCGAGCACGAAGTGCGCGTGCTCGTCGTGGTGGCGCTGGATCTCCTCGCGGCACTTCGCGACGAGCGCCTCGCCCGGCTGTTCATGGAGATGCAGGTGGCGGTAGTCGTGGCGCCATGCGATCAGCATCGCCAGCTCGCGATCGTGCGGCCTGCGGCAGAGCCACTCACCGCGCGCGAGCAGCGCGGGCACCCGCAACTGATCCAGCTCGAGCGCGAAGAGGTCCTCGATGGAGTCCAGGTACGGCGAGGCGGTTTCGAGACCGAGCGCCACACGCGCGGCGATCACCTGCGCGCGCGGTCCGAGGATGCCGCTCACCGCACGACCACTCGCGCGCACCGCCGCGCGCGCGACGGCTTCGAGATGGCGCGGCGCTTCGAGCAGCATGTTGCCGTTCCAGCAGTGGTTCGCGAGTGCGCTGATCGCGCCCGCCTCGAAGGCGGCGGCATAGCTGGCCTGGTAGACGGCGCCGCGGTCGACGAGCCCGCCCTTGCGCAGGTTGTTCTGGAAGAACAGCGTGGTGTGCGGATGCGCGGTGAAGAAAGCGTCGAGCGCCGGCTCGTCGCCCGGAACGAGCACGCGGATCGTCGCGCTCAGCGCGCCCTCATCGACTTCGTTCGCCTGCGGCGCCCTGCGCGCGCGTTCCGCGGGCTTGCGTGAGCGGCGCCTTCAGCGCCGCGACGAAGGCCGCTGCGTCGTCGATTGCCGCCTCGCGGCTCGACGCGCGCGCGATGCGGTCGACCAGCGCGGAGCCCACCACCACGCCGTCGGCGTGCTGGCCGATGAAGGCGGCCTGCTCGGGCGTCGAGACGCCGAAACCCACACATACCGGCACATCCGAGACGGCGCGAATCCGCGCCAGGTTTTCGACCAGGCGCGGCGGCAGACCCGTGCGCGCGCCGGTGACTCCCGTCAGCGACACGTAGTAGAAGAATCCCCGCGTGCGCTTCGCGAGCATCGCGAGGCGCGCTGCGGTGGTAGTCGGCGCGGCGAGCAGGATCGCGTCTACGCCGCAGGCTTCGAGATTCGCGTAGTACGCGGGCTCTTCTTCGGGCGGACAGTCGACGGTGATGACGCCGTCCACGCCCGCCTCGCGCGCGGCTTCCGGGAACGCCCGCTCGCCCATCGTGAGAAAGGAGTTCGTGTAACCCATCAGCACCAGCGGCACGTCGGTCCGGGTGCGCAGCGTCTTCACGAGTCCGAGGATCCGCCGCAGCGTGGTGCCCGACGCGAGGGCGCGCTCGCTCGATTGCTGGATCTTCGGGCCATCGGCCGTCGGGTCCGAGAATGGCACGCCGAGTTCGATCACGTCGGCACCGGCTTCGGCGAGCGCCGGGATCAGCGCCTCGGTGAGGGCGAGGTCGGGATCCCCTGCCGTGATGAACGGCACCAGCGCGCGTTCGCCGCGCGCGCGCAGCGCCGCCATGCGATCCCCGATGCGTCCCATCAACCCGCCCGCTCTTTGCGCTCCTGGAGGATCTTGCGAACCGTCGGCACGTCCTTGTCGCCGCGGCCCGAGAGGTTCACCAGGAGGATCGCGTCCTTCGGGAGTGTCGGCGCGAGCTTGCGCACCTGCGCGATCGCGTGGGCCGACTCGAGCGCCGGGATGATGCCTTCCATGCGCGTCAGGTAGAGGAACGCATCGAGCGCCTCCTCGTCGGTGATCGCCACGTACTGCGCGCGGCCGCTGTCGCGGAAGAAGGCGTGCTCGGGACCGACGCCGGGATAGTCGAGGCCGGCCGAGATCGAGTGCGCCGGGAAGATCTGGCCGTCGTCGTCGGCCAGCACGATGGTGCGTTGGCCGTGCAGCACGCCGGGTACGCCCGCGACCAGCGTCGCGCCGTGGCGGCCGGTGCCGATCCCCTCCCCGCCCGGCTCGACGCCGAGCATCTTCACCGCTGCGTCTTCGAGGAACGGATGGAAGAGGCCCATCGCGTTCGAGCCGCCGCCCACGCACGCGACCAGCACGTCGGGCAACTTGCCTTCCATCTCGAGGATCTGGCGGCGCGCCTCGATGCCGATCACGCGCTGGAAATCGCGCACGATCGTCGGATACGGGTGCGGACCCATCACCGAACCGATGCAGTAATAGGTGGTCTCGACGTTGGTCACCCAGTCGCGCATCGCCTCGTTGATGGCGTCCTTCAGCGTCTTCGAGCCGCACGTCACCGGAACGACGCGCGCGCCGAGCAGCTCCATGCGGAACACGTTCGGCGCCTGGCGCTCGACGTCCTCGGCGCCCATGTAGACCTCGCAGTCGAGGCCGAGGAGCGCGCACGCAGTGGCCGCGGCGACGCCGTGCTGCCCCGCGCCGGTCTCCGCGATGATGCGGCGCTTGCCCATGTGCTTCGCGAGCAGGCACTGGCCGAGCACGTTGTTGATCTTGTGGGCGCCGGTGTGCGCGAGGTCCTCGCGCTTCAAGTAGACCTTTGCGCCGCCGAGAGCCTCGGTGGTTCGCTTCGCGAAGAAGAGCGGCGTCGGGCGACCCGCGTAGTGTTCGAGAAGCGAATGCAGCTCGGCCTGGAAGGCGGGCAGCGCGGTGATCCGCGGGTAGGCCTCCTCCAGCTCGACGAGCGCCGCCATCAGCGTCTCGGATGCGTAGCGGCCGCCGTAGGGCCCGAAGCGTCCGGGCCGTGCCGGGGTCGCTGCAGCTGCGCTCATCCACCTCCCTCCGCGCGGCGCACCGCCGCGATGAACGCGCGCATCTTCTCCGCGTCCTTGCGGCGCGGCTCGCTCTCGGCGCCGGTCGCGACGTCGACGCCCCACGGCAACACGTCGCCCACGGCTTCGATCGCCTGCTGCACGGTGGTCGGGTCGAGACCGCCGGCGAGGATCACGTCGTAGCCGGCCGCGATCAGCACGCCGGCGTCCGCCCAGTTCCACGCCTGGCCGCGCCCCCCTCCCTCGGTCGGGTGATCGAGCAACAGGATCGAGCCGGGATAGCGCTTGGCGGCCTCCTCGTCCGCTCCGCGCAGCGCCTTGATGATGGGCAGCTCGATCGCCTCGGCGTCCTCCTCGGTCTCGTCGCCATGGAGCTGGACGCGCTCCACCTCGATACGGCGCAGAGTGTGCTCGATGTCGTAGGGATCGGCGTCGCGAAACAGCGCCACGCGCTCGACCTGCCCGGCCACGCGCGCCGCGATGCGCTCGGCCTCGGCGAGTTCCAGCGCGCGCGGCGAGCCCGACACGAAGTTGAGCCCGATCAAGTCCGCGCCCGCGTCGACGGCCGCCTGCGCGTCGTCGGGCGTGCAGACGCCGCAGATCTTCACCCGAACCTTCACGATGCCCCCCGCAAGCGCGCGAGCGCCCGACCCACGTCGGGCTCCCGCATCAGCGCTTCGCCAACCAACACGGCGTGTGCGCCCGCCGACTCGAGCCGGCGCACGTCGTCGGCCGTGAAGATGCCGCTCTCTGCGACCACCACCACACCGGCCGCCACGAGGCGCTTCGCGAGGCGCTCGGTCGTGCCGAGATCGGTCGTGAAGGTGGCGAGGTCGCGGTTGTTGATCCCGACCAGATCGGCGCCCGCGCCGAGCGCCGCGTCGACTTCCGATTCGTCGTGCACTTCGACGAGCGCGTCGAGCCCGAGCGCAGCGGCGCGCTCGCGCAGTGCGCGGAGCTGTGCGACGTCGAGAGCGCGCGCGATCAACAGCACCGCGTCGGCGCCCGCGACGCGCGCTTCGTCCACCTGGTACGCGTCGACGAGAAAATCCTTGCGCAGCAGCGGCAGCGAGACTTCGCGGCGCACGGCTTCGAGCAGCGACAGCTCGCCGCCGAAATATTTCTTGTCGGTGAGCACCGAGATCGCGGCGGCGCCCGCGTCGGCGTAGGCCTTGGCGCAGCCGATCGGGTCGAAGTCCGGCCGGATCTCGCCGCGGCTCGGCGAGCGGCGCTTCAACTCCGCGACGACGCGCGGGCGCGGCCCGTTCGCGAGCGCCGTGCGGAAACCGCGCGTCGCCCCGCGACACGCCTCCGCGCGCGCGCGCAGCGCGGCCGGCGCGTCGCGCCGCTTCGCCGCGGCGATCTCGTCGCGCTTGTGGGCGAGGATCTCGTCGAGAATCGTCATTGCTGCGTTCGTTCCACCAGGGCCGCGAGCTTCGCACGCGCGGCGCCGCTGTCGACGCTCTCCCTTGCGAGCGCGAGACCGCCGGCCAGATCGGGCGCCGCGCCGGCGACCCAGAGCGCGCCGGCGGCGTTCACCAGCACGAGGTCGCGCCGCGGGCCCGGCTCGCCGCCCAGCACGTCGCGCACGATGTGCGCATTCTCCGCGGCGTCGCCGCCCTGCAGCTGCTCGCGGCGTGCGCGCGCGATGCCGAGTTCCGCGGCGTCGATCCCGAGCGTCTCGACGACACCGCCCGCGAAGCGCGCCGCGAAGGTCGGTCCGGTGGTGGTGATCTCGTCGAGGCCGTCGCTGCCGTGCACCACCAGCGCCGCCTCGGCGCCGAGCTGGGCGAGCGCGTGCGCGAGCGGCTCCACCAGTTCGCGCGCGTAGACGCCGACGAGCTGGCGCCGTACGCCGCACGGATTCACCAGCGGCCCCAGGCAGTTCATCAGCGTGCGGATGCCGAGTTCTTCGCGCACCGCTGCGACATGCCGCATGGCGGGATGTGCGCGCCGCGCAAACAGGAAGCCGATGCCGATCTCGCGCACGATCTCGGCGGCGCGCGCGATCGGCAGATCGACGCGCACCCCGAGCGCTTCGAGCACGTCGGCGCTGCCGGCCCGGCTCGTCGCGGCGCGGTTGCCGTGCTTTGCGACCGGCACGCCGGCTCCGGCCACCACGAAGGCAGCGGCGGTCGAGACGTTGAAGGTGCCAGAGCCGTCGCCGCCGGTTCCGCAGGTGTCGATGGCGCGCGGATCCGGCGCCGGCGCGCCCTCGGCGCGAGCCCGCAGCGCGCGCGCCGCGGCGACGATCTCGTCGACCGTCTCGCCCTTCGCGCGCAGCGCGACGAGCAGCGCCGCAATCGCGACGGGACTCGCCTTGCCGTCCATGATCTCGC
>Ga0113563_10000868_pt1 | contig 16000 bp, 11 predicted proteins | sample Mud3Dept3metaG_FD_80117 | JGI IMG/M metagenome (GOLD analysis project Ga0113563, IMG submission 80117) | Freshwater wetland microbial communities from Ohio, USA, analyzing the effect of biotic and abiotic controls - Mud 3 Core 4 Depth 3... | ecosystem: Environmental > Aquatic > Freshwater >...
GGATGGCGCCGAAGATTGAACCCTGGGCAGAGGCGGCATCGACAATGGCGATAGAACGCCCGCGCCCACTGGCTGGAGCGAGGTCGGCGGCTATTGTATAAGCTGTCAACCACATCAGCGAGGAGGCGATGCCCTGGATAACGCGGGCGACATACATCCATATTAAGCTGCTAGCAACGGAAAAAACGCTTAGGGCGGCAGCATAGCCAAGGATGGCCGCGACCAAGAACATCTTTCGCCCATAGCGATCCAAACCCCAACCGACCAGTGGTCTAGCGACCAGGGTGGTGATAGAAAAGGCTGAATAGAGGCCACCGATTTGGAGGGCGGTGGACTCGAGGCGATGAGCATAGATTGGCAGCAAGAACATCAGTATGCCAAAACCCAGCGATGCCAAAACAATCGGCCAGAATAGAATAGACGATGCCTGTTTAGTCTGGGCTAGATTTTGGGAAACCATGGATGGATTTATCCCTAACTATGCAATCGGGAAAGGTGATCAGAGAGCAATGATTTCGCATTGTCAATGATGGCTGGCATCAGGCTATCTTTACTCTCATCAGACCGAAGCTCCTGAACGGTTTTCGGATGGCTGAATGAGATAGAAGGAGAAAGCTTCAAGCTATTCGGAAAGAGCAGTTGCTGGGAGATCTGGAAGATTTCTGCCACTTTCTGGCGCCGAAATCTTTCTTTTCGAATGCGGGTAATGGGGTTGTGATACCAGCCAGGGGAGAGCACCCCGCTGACAATGGAAAGAACAATCTGCGTTTGTGGCACTTGTCTTAAAAATAGCTCCAGGCTGGGCGACCATTTTTCTAGCGATGCTTCGGAATCCGCTAGAAACGCCGGATCAGGATCAACAATACCAGTGGGAAAAATAATTAACGCTCCCGCGGAACGAAGCTGGTGAACAGCTTCACGCACCGCAGCAGAACGCCTAAAAACATTATGACCAATTTGAATGAAATGCGGGCCAATGTTCTCCAGGTAGCGAAGAAGAGAAATTTCACTGGAGATGGTCTTAACATCATCTCGATGCAAAGTTGAAATGATCAATAGCAAATCGAAGGCTGCCGGATGGTTGGAAGCGATAAGCAATGGACCTTCCTGCGGGATGAATTCCGCGCCATAGGTGGTAAGCTCATTAATAAATCGAGACGACCGGGAGCGGAGGCTTTCTGGAAGACCATCACGCCGGACTTGCTGATCCAGATCGCTTAATATCATCGAAGCGCGTTTAACGGCGGGGAAAAGCAAAGGTTGGAGGATTTTCTGAATGGAAGTATGACCAGCAATTCCCAGCATCCAGTAGATTTCTTTAAGTATTGAATCCCTGAGTTTCTCTTCCGCGGTCAATAGTCCCCTCTTATATCAGGATGATTAGGTTGTGCCCTTCCGTTCAGGCTAAGTCTTCCAGGCGATCAACGTAGCTGGCGAGTATCTGGAAGGCGTCGTCTACCGGTTTGGTGGAGGTTAAATCTACGCCTGCCATTTTCAAAGCATCGATGGGATAAACGGAGGCTCCTGATTTCAAAAAACTCAGATAATCTTCGACGGCTCCAGGAACGCCTGACAGGATGCGACGAGCCAATGCGTTAGCACCAGCGATGCCAGTTGCATATTGAAAGACGTAATAATCAACGAACAAGTGACCAAAAGTAGCCCAGGTAATTCCAACGCGTGGGCGGTCAACTGTAACATAATCCCCATAAGCCTCTTCAAAGAGGTCAGCCATCAAGGCGTTCATCGCTTCAGCATTTAAGCCATCTCCACGCTCAACACGCTGGTGAGTTTCCAGCTCGAAACGCGCCAGGGTGGGCATTAGCAGAAAGTAGCGGTAGAAGTTAGCCATCGCTTCTTCGATAACACTGATCTGAAAGTCCCGGTCAGGGTAATTGTCCAAAAGGTAAGCTCGCACCATCGCCTGGTGAAAATTTGAGGCCACTTCGGCAACGAACAATGGGTAATCCGTATAAACAAATGGCTGCGTCTGCCAGGTGAGATAAGAATGCATGGAATGACCCAGCTCGTGGGCTAGGGTGCTCAAGCTGAAAATCTCGCCGTTATAATTCATAACGATGAACGGGTGTGTGCCAGGAGAGCCAAAAGAGAAGGCTCCGGCATTCTTGCCCTGGTTAGGGTAGATATCCACCCAGCGATCTTCAAGGCAACCTTTGCGGATGACTCTCACATAATCCTTGCCCATTGGCTCAAGTCCCTGACAGATCATTTCGATTGCCTGTGAAAAGCTGAACTCGTGTTTCTGGGTGGTGAGCGGCGCCCACATGTCGAATGGTTGTAATGCTTCAATACCCAAAATCCGCCGCCGGACAGCAAAATAGCGGTGCCAGGTGGGCAGGTTGCGGCGAAAAGTATCAATCATGTTGTGGAATACTGACACTGGAATGCTGTTCTCGAAGAGCGCAGCTTCCAGCGATGAGATATGGTGTCTGGCGTTGCTCTTGAAGACGAATTGTTTGATAGAAGTAGCGAGGTTGTTCGCCAGTGTATTATTGAAAGCCAGGAATTGGTTGGTGTAGCTTTCCCAGGCGGAGTGGCGTAACATCCGGTCCGGATTGGCATAAATTTTATTCAGGCTGCCCTGGGTAACTTCGACCTGCTGCCCATCGCTCCCGACAGCTGGATGGAACTTGAAATCGCCATCGGTTAGTGTACCGGCGGTGATTTCAGCGCCGGCAAATGGATCGGCTAACAAACCAAGCAGCTCTTCAACTTCAGCTGACCGGATATGGGTTTGTTTTCTAAAGAGATTGTCAAAGTAATGGGCGTATATTTGCAGCTCTGGCTCAGTTTGTATCCACTCCTGAATGATTTGCCAGCCAATCTCAAGGATTTCCGGCTCAATGAAAGAACCAGCGGCAAGAGCCTGCCCAACCAGTGTTTTTGCCTTCCCTATCATGCTTGCTGCTGTCTGGTCGGTTTTATCTACCTGATAAGAGATGTAGGCAAACATATCGACCTTTTGGACGCGATTAAATATGGCATCTCGACATTGGAGCACATCCACCAGCGTAGAAGGTATGTTTTTAAGCGTCCCCTGGAAGGCGCGCAGCCTTTGTAAATCGCCAGGGATTTTTTCAACTTCTAATTCCCAATCTGACAGGGAGGGAAACACACTGGATGCATTCCAGGTATATTCGACAGGAATTTCATTGCGATAGGGCACTTTGTTTTCAGTCATGATATCACCTGAATTTCTTTTTCACTTATTTGAGAGACGAATTGTTTTGCCATTCAAGCAATAGGGGCTGGTTTAGGTTATTCGATAAAATAACCTCAAATTGGATATCGCCGGGTGGAAGCTCGGAAGGATCCAGGGATAAATGACCGCCGGTGACGTCAACTCCTAGCACCTGTACGGTTTTCCAACCATTATTGGTATAGCGAACTAGGGCAGGTGTGGATGGCATCCCCCATCGCAAAGAAGCACCATCGCTGGTCTGCTCGATGGTGGGCGTGGGGAGTGGAACGCTGGAAAAGCTTGCCAGCTTGATAGAAGCGATTGGTTCCCTACCTTTGACCAGACGAAGGGATGTGTAAGCCTGGGCGGGTTGGGGGATAACGAAGTTGATGCCAGTGAACTCAAGGCCTGGCTCATCTACGGAATAAGTATCCACGGGGTATTGGGCAACTGCGTTTCCAGAGCTGTCCAGGAATACAATCGCATAGTCGCTGTTGCCGGTAATTACCGCTGGAACCGCTTCAAAGGCATAGGATGGCAGCAAGGTAGGATTGCCATCGGTATCGAAGGTGGCTCGGAAAAGAAGGCTGGCTTCCGAGGTTCCAACCGGAGCGCTCAGCCCGTGGGCGATCTGGTCGTTGTACATCTTTTTATAGGTGTAGTCAGAGATCCACGGTGGACTACAATAACTCATAATATCTTTGTAGTTGTCCGGAATTAACGTAGTAAGTCTGAGGCTGAATCCATACTGACCGATTTTGGCGTTGGGATAGGGATAATTCTGATCGTAAGGGGTGACACCGCACGGGGCATGCTTCCTGTTTAGTGTATGACCGATCTCATGAGCGGCGATCACCTCAGCATCGATCCCATAGGTGGGTGAATCAGCCATGCCGATAGCGACTCGCGGCGCACCCAGGGTACCCAATCCAACATACCCGCTGCCAGGCCACCAGGTATTCCCGCTTCCATCTTCAACTGGGATCACACCATACCACACCTGGGAGGCTGGGGCGTTGGCGGCTTCTTTGGCAGTAATTACATTGTCAATTAAGGCATTCCAGTACGCAGATTGCGTCAGGTCTCCGGAGAAACTCATCGTTGTTGTGCCCTTAGTAACAGTAACGGAAGCCACAGGGTAAATATCCATCAGAGGGGTGGTAAAAATATCCTGTGTCTTTTTTGGAAAGACCAAACCCGAAATATCATAATATTTGATGGGCACCAGCATGATATCCAGGGGAGGCACAGGATTGAAAGTTAATGTTTGTGTGTAGACATTATTCGTTTCGTTAAATTCCGCCTGGATATCATTTGCATCGACCTTTGCCTCTAGCTGCACCTGTCCGCTAAGCCAGGCTTGGGGTAGCGCAACATTAAAGGTTGAATTGATATCTGACCGTACTGGGTTGGTTGATACCGATTTTGGGCCGATGATTAATGGCGCTCCAGGGAGAAGCGCCCCATCTTTGCTTGCTGAAACTGATACGGTGATATTCGGAGTCGATTTCTTATCATCCGACTTGGCGAAAACTCGCACCATTGTGGGGCGACCTTCAACCAGCGGGACATCATCCAGGGTGTTTTGGGTGGCCTGGGTTATTTCCAGATCGGCGATGGTCAAATCGAGGGGCTGGCGTAGTAAGGGTAGATAATACTTGTTGGCAAATGGCACAGCCGGGTCGGGGTTTGTCTCAGTGGTTTGGGCGGCAGTGCCCGTGGTTGAAGCCAGGAACAGGATCATGCTGATCCAGATCCATAGGTTAAGTTTATTCTTTAACATTAAATTCTTCCGAGACCTTTCAAGATTCGTTCTGGGGTTAATGGAAACTCATGGAACCAGATTCCCGTGGCGTCATGAACCGCGGCAATTACCGCCGGGGCAAGCGGCAAGAAGGGCATTTCCGCCATACCGCGCGCTCCAAATGGGCCGATGGGGTCGGGGTATTCCAGGATGATGGATTGAACGCGGTCAGGAACATCCAGAACGGTGGGGATGAGATACGTTGACAGGTGTTGGGTTTGGACATAGCCCCCATTTTGAACGAAATTTTCCAGGATAGCATATCCGGCAGCCTGTACGACGCCACCTTCGATCTGCCCCTCAACCTGTTGCGGATTAATGGCTTTGCCTACGTCATTGGTTGAAACGACGTCCTGGATATGCACATGTCCTGTCTCTGTGTCAACTTCAACAGTAACGGCTTGGGCGACGTAGCCATAGGCGAAATTCGGGCGGCAAAAACCGGTCTCCGGGTCGTAGGGGGTGGTGGCAGGCGGTAAGTACTGGTAGGTTGAAATGGCAGGGCGATCTTCAGCGCGCCATTTCTCCAGGGCGGCTCTGGCTGCGCCGATAATCGAATTTCCAGCCATGAAGGTCATGCGAGAAGCGGAGGAGCTACCAGAATTATCGCTTGTGGCAGTGTCTGAAGCAATCAGCTCGACCTTCTCCAGCGCGACGCCGACGGCCTCAGCAGCCATTAGGACAAAGGCGGAGTGAGCGCCCTGACCGACATCCGCTCCGGCATGGTGCACGACAACGCGCTCGATCTCTTCTGCGCCGTGCAGCTCTACAGTGGCCCAGGCGTTATCCTTCATTCCAAAAGAGAAGCCAACATTCTTGAAGGCGGCTGCGAACCCTATACCACGCTGAATGGGGGATTGAGACGGGTTTGTAATCTCAAAGGATCGCTTCCAACCCTGCTCAGTTTTAGACCATCCGGCAGAACTGGCGCAGGTTTCTACCACCTGGTGTAGACTGACTCCTTCAGGTAGTGGGGTGCCCACGGAGAGCAAATCGCCTTCGTGCAAGATATTGCGCATGCGCAACTCTACAGGATCCATGCTTAGCGCCTCTGCCAGGCGATTCATCTGGGTCTCGGCGGCGAAAGCACCCTGCGGGCCGCCGAAGCCGCGAAAGGCTCCGCCTGGGATGTTATTTGTATAAACCGCGTAGGAATCGACATTTACATTGGGTATTACATATGGCCCGGTGCACATCAATGTGGCGTTACCGAGAACTTTGGTAGAGGTGTAGGCGTAAGCACCGCCGTCTGCAATCACCTCCACTTCGGCAGCGATCACTTTGCCTTCCCGGGTAGCACCCCAGCGCGTGCGCAGGATATAGGGATGTCGTTTATGGTGACCGATAATCGATTCTTCCCGGCTCCAGATGATCTTTACCGGGCGTGAAATGCCACGTTGGTGCAACCGCCAGGTAGCCAACGCCAGCACGATTTGTACTGACATATCTTCTCGCCCGCCAAAGGCGCCACCAATAGCCGGGTAAATCACGCGCACTTGATCATCGGGCAGATCGAGGGCGTGAGCGATCTGTTGCTGATCCTCATGCGTCCACTGGCCGGCGACTATTACTGTCACCCGGCCTTCTTCGTCGATATAGCTTAACCCTGCTTCTGGTTGCAGATAAGCGTGTTCCTGGGCGGGTGTACGATACTCACCTTCAATGATCAAGTCTGCTTGATTAAAGGCTTGCGCAACTTCTCCCTTGCGAATGCGATCGTGGCAGAAGACATTCGAACCGCGATCTGGGTGGAGCAGAATTGCGTTCTCTCGCATGGCTTCTAGCGGGTCTGTGACCACAGGGAGGTCCTCATACTCAACCGTTATCAGGTCGCGACCTTTAGCGGCAATCTGCTCTGTCTCGGCGATCACTATGGCTACTTGATCGCCAATGAAGCGCACTCGATCAGCAAAGGGCTTGCTTGATCCTGGACCACAAAGCACCGGTTGGTCAGGCATGATCAGACCATATTCATTAACCGGGACATCTTTAGCAGTGAAAACGGCAATCACTCCTGGCAAAGCCTCAGCCTTGGCGGTATCAATGCTTTTAATGACAGCGTGCGGGCGGTTGGCAAAGAGAATTTTCATGTACGCCTGATCCGGCAGGTTGATATCCCCCGGAAAGAGCGCCTGACCAGTCACTTTTGCCACTGCATCGATGCGGGAGAAGGATTGTCCTATTGAAGCATCTTTATTCATCTACTAGCTCCTTCTCAACTGCGATATTTCTTCCAATAGCGCTGGATGCCAGCGGTTGACATCCAGGAAGGATTAGCCGCTTCATAGGCTTCAAGCTCAGCTTTAGAGAGTCCTTCTGCCAAGGAGCGGTTTTCAGCCCATATTAGAAACTGTCGATTGAGCTCTTCGTAGGGTAAATCGGCAGGCATGACGTCTAACATCCATTGCTCGACATCGTCGAGAGCTTTCTTTATTGCAACCAGGTGCCATTCAGCATCGTCAAAAATTCCAAAATGGGTGGGAGCTATAAGTGTGAACGCGCCTGATGTATAGAGATTCTGGAGCTTCTGTTGACTTTGTCTCCATATATCAAGGTTGAACTCTGGAGGAGGCATGGGCAGGCGCAGGTGGCGTGAGCCAGGTATGCGAATGCCTCCAATGTCTCCAGAGAAGCACACACCCGAAGAAAGGTATACGTTGTGATGGTTGGCGTGCCCCGGGGTTTCAATAGCCTGGATTTGTAATCCATCGATTTCCAATACATCGCCATCGGCAATCACAAACAATTTTTCGGGCGGTACGGGTAAGAATTCTCCCCACAGTGTATCCATCATATCGCCATAGATGCGCTTGGCGCTGGAAAGCAGTTTTTCTGGATCAAGCATATGCGGAGCGCCCGCCGGATGGACGTGGATGCGTGCACCTTGCCGGGCTAACCAACCAGCCGCGCCGGCGTGATCGAGATGGATATGGGTCAGGAAGACATCAGTGATATCTGAGAAGCGCAGATCGTGCGATTTCAATCCAGCCTCTAAAGCCGGGATGGTTGAGGCTGGTCCACTTTCAATCAGGATGGCACCATGAGCATGAGGGATGAGATATACGGGAATCGCATCCGAAATTTGCATAAAATTCAAGTCAATCGTTTGGATATCTCTTCCCTGATGAGTATTGCTAAATGACATTCGGATAATCCTTCCAAGTTTTGTAATCTGGTGAAGTATACAATAAGATTGCAGTTCTTTGATATAATCTTATTACCTTAACTTGGTAGATTAATCCCACTTAGTCGCTTCATCTAACATTTGTTTTTCATCTGGAGTCAGGCGCACTGCAACGGCTCCCAGATTATCCTGTAACTGTTCCAGGGAGCGCGCTCCTATAATCGGGCTGGTGACCAATGGATTGGTGAGCAACCAGGCCAGGGATACCTGGGAGAGAGAAAGGTTGCCCTTTTCTTGGGCGAGGTTTTTTAGCTGATCGAGAAGTTTCCAGTTGCGCTCATTGAAGTGACGCTGTACACTGCGGATCCTTGCGCTAGCGGGCTGGTCGTTCTTGTTGTATTTCCCGGTTAAAAAACCGCCAGCCAAAGGGCTGTAGGGAATCACGCCTAAGCCATATTGGCGGCAAACATCAGCTAATTCGCGCTCGAACTCAGCGCGATGCACCAGGTTGTAGTGTGGCTGGAGCGAGTCGAAGCGCGCTATGCGGTGGTATTCACTGGTCCAAAGTGCTTCGGTCAACCGCCAGGCAGGATAATTAGAACATCCTAGATAACGGATTTTACCCTGGCGGACGAGGTCGTCCATCGTGCGTAGTGTTTCTTCAATGGGAGTGTGTTCATCATACCAATGGGCCTGGTAAAGGTCGATGTAGTCAGTTTTTAGCCGGCGCAACGAACTTTCCACAGCGTTCATAATATGAGCGCGTGATAATCCTTCATCGTTAGCGCCATCTCCCATTCGACCACGAACTTTAGAGGCAATAATTACTTTATCGCGTGGAATTGTGGAGCGAACTATCCAATTACCGATGATCGATTCTGCTACGCCTCCAGGATTGCCTTCCACCCAGCGAGAATAGACATCAGCGGTGTCTATAAAATTTACGCCAGCCGCGAAAGCTGCATCGAGTATCTGGATTGAGGTGGCTTCATCAGCTGTCCAACCAAATTGCATACTGCCTAGACAGAGTATTGAAACCTTCAATCCAGTTTGTCCTAAGTTTTTATAATCCATGATTGATCTCCCATTGTTAATTATTAGAAATGGTAATCTTAGCATATTCTTTCAAAAGCAGTAACCGAGATCAGCTCTTCTATGAGCAGTGATCCCGGTCACCGGAGACAACGAACAGAATTCTACAAAACGCTAGATTTTTATTATGGGTTTAAATTATAAACTCTTCGCCTTTCTATATGCATCTACAGCTGCCTGGAGCTGCTCCATATGAATATTGACATGCGAAGGCTCATCCAGGGCATACAACCCACTTCGCCAGAGGGTGCTTTTACGGTTGGAGAACTCGTGCGGTATATTCGCATAGAGAGCAATCGTTTCTCGATAGCATTTGGTGTATTCTTGAAGTAATTCGGGTACAGTGGGATAGGCTGCTAATGTTGCCACATTGCGAGCGTGAATATTGCCACCCCAATCATCCGACCAGGTTTCGTGACCACCGATCATTTGAACAAGATTAAGTTGTGTATCTCGCTGGCCGTGTATCAAGTGAGCAAGGATCTCTTTGGCGCTCCACTCATCCGGAGCAGGTTTGTAAGAGGCGGCCTCTTCGGAGATGGATGCAAAGAACTTCTCGATTTGAGAAATTTCGTCTTCAGCTTTCTTTTCCACAGCTTTGATCAATCCTTCTAAAGTAGTGGGAATCTCCGGCAACGGTCGTCTGGAGAGTTGCATATTTAAAGATATCCTTTCTGTGCCGCGATAGATCGTGGCATCCACCCAGTCTCCTGCACGCTTACGCTGGAGAGCGGAGGTCAAGTCTTCAGTTGTGCGAATTTCCATCTCCGCCAATCCAACCAGAATATCCTCTTTCTGTAAACCGGCGGACTTCGCCCCCATCCCATCTACGACGCCATCAATGAGAATACCCTGGGAGACTGGAGATCCAATTTTCTTGGCGATATCTCTATTAAATGGGGCAAAGAAGATACCCATCATTGGACGTTGGGTGAAGCGCAGGTCCTCACCGGTTTCCAAAACTGAAATCAGATTCTGCAGACCGCTCTCCCATCCATAATGAATATCTTGCCGGATGGATTCCCAGGTTACTCCTTTTCCCAATCCTTTATGGATTAACAGGAATTGAGTCCCACCAGTTTTTTTCTTTAATGTGATCAAAACTTGGGTATCCCTAGGATAGTTACGACCACGCCAGGTAAATGAAATCGATTTATCGGGATCAAGAGCGATAAACTCGCCGCTGGTATAGTAGCCCGAGTTCCAGGCGGCGTAGAAACGCCCGCCAGGCTTTATTTCGGTTGTGGCGATGTCGCACATCCATTCACGCATGGCTGTACTATTTGTAAAGCTGTTGTAGACCTGCACAGGAGGCGCTTTAATAACTCCCTCGAATTTTAGAGATGTAATGGACATTTGGTTTCTCCTTTAGTTTCTATATTTTGGATTGGCTTGTCTGTTGTTCCAGGATCTTAATCTGAATTAAGGAAGACTTTGTATCATTTACCCGATGGTATTACCTTGAGTCGGGTCAAGTGGTTCAAATTGTGCAGGAAAAAACCATCGAAAACAGGACATTTATTCAATTATGCTTTGCGAGCATGCTGAAAGGGCTGTATGAAATCGCGCTGGTGAACGGATCGCCTGATATCCAGGCTGCGATACCATAACCAGACGGTCTGAGCGGCAACGCTAATGCTTAAGTTGGCCAAACCGACATACAAGCCTATAGTGCCACCCCATACGACACCTGCGGTAAGGATAATCGCACTGGATACTAGATAGATGACTACCGATTCAGTAATACCGCGAGTCTTGCGACCATGCAGGATTGCACCCTGGTACCAGCTCTGGTAGACCGTTAGCGCCGGCAATGGCAGAGCCAGCCATAAGCCGCGCTGTGCCAGAATAACAAGGTCAATAGTCAGAGCTGAGATGTACTTTAACCATAAAGTTGACAGTGGTGACAAGACAAGGATGAGAATGGCAGCAGTTGATACTGTGGCTAGAATATCCGAAAAGCGTTGTAAGGATGGGCTGGATCGTTTTTCATCGAGCAAAGCCACAACCACTTCGTTGTAGGCTGTTCCCATTCCCCGAAACATAAAAATTATGCCAGTTATTACCGGCCAGACCGCCAGCGATTCGAGCGGGCGTGGCATGCGGCTCAACGCAGCGCTGCCAATTGGATTCGCCAGTAGGGTGAGCAACGAAGTCATCGCCAGGGGAATGTAAAATGAAAGGAAGGATCGCAAGTTAATGCGTGGTTCTGAGATTGGGGCACGCCTCACTTCTCCATTCAGCACAGGACGCACAACAATCCCTACGTAAATGGCTTCGCTAATCACTCCAGCGGCTATCGCACCAGAACCTACAGCAATCCCGGGAATAGTGCCGATCGAATAACCGATCATAAGAACGAGCAAATCCGCGGTCAGCCGGATGAAAGATCCAACACTGATAGTTTGGGAATAGCCAAAACGAATCAATACGCCCTGATTAAACCGGCGATAGGCGATCGCCCATGACCAGGGAACCATCAACATCATACCTAAGCGGGCAGGCTCAACGATCACTTTTGGAGCACCGATAATCCCCTCAACTATCAGGTAATAAAGAGGGGTGAAAGCGACCAAAATATGTAAAACGGTCAGGCTTGCTCCAGCAACCATCATAAACCGCCGCACTTTTTGGTAGGAATCCCAATCCTTACAAAGCGCGGTGGAGGCTGCGAGTAGCATGATGATGGGGGCTTCGATAATGAGAGAAAGGGGGAAAACTACACCACCAAATGCAGCCAGGTTGATTTTTGGTTCAGGCAAGCGTGCAATAAAGGCAGTAACCAGTGGATTTTCGATGCCCATCAAAAGCCAGGAAGCGGCAAGAGGCCACCAGGTATTGAAAATACGGCGCATCGGTAGAAGTCCAGAGGTATGACCGGGAGTATCCATACAGGTGCGAAGTATAGCACCTCGTGGATTTAATAACCATCTTCGGATTGTGTTATTTCTCACATAATTATTAGAGTTGCTCAAAAACTTACGCAATGCGTCATATAGTGCTTGACTTTCCTAAAGTAATTTGGTATTCTGTAATTACCGGCTACCGAACGGTCGGTAGGAGATCAGCATGACGCGTGATGAGATCCTGGATTCAGCTGTCCAAATCTTCAGCCAGAAGGGTTATCATGCCACGTCCATGCAGGATATCGCCAAGGCTGTCAAGCTTCAAAAGGCCAGCCTTTATCACCATATTCATAGCAAGCAAGAAATATTAGTCGCAGTCCTGGATCGAGCTTTAGATTTGCTGATCGAGAATATTCAGGAGGTTACACTACTTCCACTTCCTGCTGATATGAAATTACAGCAGGCGGTTCAAATCTATCTTAAGGTGATGCTTGAAAATCGCGACTTGGCTGCCGTTCTGCTGCTTGAGCACCGCTCTTTAGACCCGCAATTAAAAGAACAACATATCCCTCGCCGAGACCGCTTTGAGCGTTTATGGCGAGATTTAATCCAGGAGGGAATGGACCAGGAAGTATTTGTCTGTCAAGATTCAGCCCTTGCTGCACGGGCTTTGCTTGGCATGATGAATTGGTCGATCACTTGGTTTCGACCTGATGGCTCGCTATCCTACAGGCAACTGTCCGACCAGTTTTCGGATTTGTTCCTGAAAGGGATAATTCCCCGTAATCATAACCAATGAGCCAACTGGTTTTAATTTAGAACGATTCTAATTTCCACGATGATGGAGGTGAAAGGAAAGGATGCTTATTTTACTCTATCGTATACATCCATCTAGAATTGATTATTCGTAAGGAGAGTCCGTCATGTATTCATTTGAACCTTCTGAAGAACAGAGTATGTTAATCGATGCTGTTAACCGCTTTGCAGTTAACGATCTGCGCGCCAATGCGCATGACGCAGACGAAGAGACTCTGTTCCCACCCAAATTGATCGAGAAGGGGTGGGAACTGGGCATCCTGCAAGCTTCTGTGCCAGAGGTTTACGGCGGTTTCGGCGAACGCTCTGCGGTCACAAGCGCCCTGGCTGCTGAAGAGATGGCCTGGGGTGATCTCGCAGGAACCCTGGCGGTTATGGCGCCTGGATTATTTGTTATGCCTATCTTACTGGCGGGCAATGAAGAGCAAAAACAAACCTACATACCACCAGTGATCGAAGCGGAATGGCAACCTTATACAGCGGCATTAATCGAACCAATCTTTGATTTCGATGCATGCTCGCTAAGCACTGTTGCCCAGGAAGATGGCGAAGATTACCTCCTCACTGGTAAAAAAGCTTACGTGCCCTACGCTAAGGAGGCACCGGCGATGATCGTTTATGCTCGCCTGGGAGAACAGACGCAAGGCTTCATCGTTCCTAAGGAAGCTGAAGGGCTGGAAATTGGCGAGCGGATGAAGCTCTTAGGTATTCATGCTTTACCCACCTATTCGATGAATTTAAATGGGGTGCGGATACCCAAAGCAAACCGCCTTGGTGGGATTGAAGGGCACGATTTTACGCCCATCCTGGATGCTATGCGTGTCGCCCTTGCTTCTATGGCGGTAGGTGAGGCGCGAGCTGCGCTTGAGTATTCAAGCGATTACGCGAAAGACCGCGATGTGTTTGGGGTGAAGGTAGCGCAAAAACAATCCATCGCCTTTATGATCGCTGAGATGGCGACTGAGATCGAAGCCATTCGCATGCTTGTATGGGAAGCTGCCTGGATGCTGGATAATGCCAAACCTGAAGCCAGCAAAAGCGCCTATCTAGCTTTGACTGGCGCCATCGATATGGCGATGATGGTAAGCGACCGGGCGGTGCAAATCTTAGGCGGCCATGGTTATATTCGCGAACACCCTGTTGAGCGTTGGATGAGGAACGGGCGCGGATATGCCATGTTGAACGGTATAGCCATCCTTTAGCACACGAAACGAAGGAGATTAAGATGATTGACTTCGAAGTTCCAAAACCCATAGCGATGACCAGAGTCGCATTCGAGACGGTTGCTGTGAATATGATGCGCTCCAAATCACGTTATTTTGACGAGCACGAGCACGAGATCCCCTGGGACTATATCAATTTCATGCACATGGCTATGCGGCAGACGGGGGCTGGCTCACTGGCGCCAAGCGATGGCAAGAAGAAAGTAGACGCAGAGGGTAAACCTCGTCCACCCATCGGCTACCAATCTCTGGCGCATATGTTGGAGATGCTTTCGTGGGGTGATGTTGGCATTTACCTGTGTACCCCAGGTGGTGGTTTGGGCGCAGCGGCCGTGGAAGCCGCAGCCACTCCCGAGCAGAAAGAGAAATTTTTAGCGCGTTTCAGGGGTGAAAAACCCACCTTTGGTGCAATGGCGATGACCGAGCCGCAAGCTGGGTCGGACACTTCTGCCATCCGTGCCACTGCTGTTTTGGACAAGGAAACGAACGAGTGGGTGCTCAACGGTGAAAAGATCTTCGTCACTTGTGGTCATAAATCATTGGTTGAGAGCGATGGATTTGTTGTGGTATGGGCAACTATCGATCCCACTGCGGGACGGGCTGGGATGCGCGCTTTTGTCGTCCCGGCAGGAACACGCGGCGCCGAAGTGACCAAAATGGAACATAAACTGGGTATCCGGGCAAGCGATACAGTCTCTATCGTATTGCAGGACGCACGGGTGCCTTTCGACCATATTTTAGGCAGTGCCGAAGTTGTGCGTGAACCCACTTCGACTGGATTTAAAGGCGCAATGGCTACCTTCGATGCAACCCGACCGTTGATAGCAGCAACTGCGATGGGCGTGGCGCGGGCGGCCTTGGAGTTTGTAAAGGAAAAACTGGCTGAGAACGGCGTTGTCATTCGATATGGATTGCCTCGCCAGAAGCTAACCAACATCGAGCGCGAGGTGATCGACATGGAAGTCTTGCTGCGCTCAGCCTGGCTATTGACGATCAAAGCAGTTTGGATGGCGGATAATCGAAAACAGAATGTTAAAGAAGCCTCAATGAGCAAGGTACGGGCGGGAGATGTCGTCACTAAGATCACCCAGAAGGCGATTGAGCTTATGGGTCCACTCGGTTTCAGCAGGGAGTTCCTGTTAGAGAAGTGGTTCCGCGATGCTAAGATCAGTGATATTTATGAAGGCACTGGCCAGATTAACCGGCTGATTGTTGCCAGGCAGGTGTTGGGGTATAGCGGTCGGGAGCTCAGGTAATTTTGGGATTTTAGATTGAGCTTGCAGCGATTGACATTATTGGTATGAAGATGGAGTGTTTTCAATTGAATACTTGCACCTTAACAATCCACAGAAGAGCAGGTATAAGGAAATGAGCCGATTTTCAACGGGATTGTTGTGGGCGAAGTTATGGCTGGCTTTAATCTTGATTCTGATCTTTGCCGGGTGCATACCAGGTGAGAATTTGATACCAGTTCGCACGCAAGTTGGCGGAGAGGACGAAGCAATAGCAGAGGAAGTAACACTAAATATTGAGGTTGTGACTGTGGTATCAACAACCGAAGATATGCAAATCCAACTGGAGCCTAGTATCAGCCCGCTGCCCACCAGCATTCCTAGCCAGACTCCCACACCTTTGCAAACTCCTGATCCTTACGCGAATTACACCATCGATTATTTGACAAGCCGTGAGTATGGGAGCGGCGCGCTGCAGATAGAGGGTGTTATGGCTGATAACAGTTATTTCACCCGCTATCTGGTATCCTATCCAAGCGATGGGCTGACCATCTATGGTTTCATGAATGTGCCGAAGCGAGGTACCCCACCTTATCCGGTGGTGATCGCCCTGCACGGGTATATCGATCCAGAGATTTACTCCACGCTGGATTACACCACC
>Ga0113563_10000869_pt1 | contig 15984 bp, 15 predicted proteins | sample Mud3Dept3metaG_FD_80117 | JGI IMG/M metagenome (GOLD analysis project Ga0113563, IMG submission 80117) | Freshwater wetland microbial communities from Ohio, USA, analyzing the effect of biotic and abiotic controls - Mud 3 Core 4 Depth 3... | ecosystem: Environmental > Aquatic > Freshwater >...
AAGCCCACTTGGGGCACGTGGTGGGAATGGGATGCGCGCATGACCAGCGAGCTGATCCTGTTGTTCCTGTACATCGGCTATATGTCGCTGACCGCGGCCATCGACGATGTGCGCCGCGCCGACAAGGCCGGCGCGATCCTGGCCTTGGTCGGCGCGGTCAACATTCCGATCATTTATTTTTCGGTAAAATGGTGGAACACCTTGCATCAAGGCGCCTCCGTCAGCATCACGCGCGCGCCGAGCATGGCTAAGACCATGCTGCTGGGCATGCTGATCATGGCCTTGGCCGCCTGGATGTATTCCATCGCCGTGGCCTTGTCGCGGGCGCGGCTGCTCATGCTGGAGCGGGAAAAATCCAGCGCCTGGGTACAACAAGTGCTGGAGCAAAAATCATGAACTGGGGTAGTTTTTCCAACTTTATCGATATGGGCGGGCGCGGATTTTATGTCTGGAGCTCGTATCTAATTACATTGGTTTGCATCGTCCTGGAACTGGGCCTGCTGGCGCGGCAGAAGCGCACGCTGTGGCAACGCCTGACGCAAATCATGAAACTGAACAAACAAGGCTGATCATGAAACCAAGGCATAAAAAACTCTTGTGGGTGCTCGGCGGCTTGGCGCTGCTAGGCGTGGCGTCGGCGCTGGTGCTGAATGCGCTGAAGAGCAACCTGAATTATTTCTACTCGCCGACCCAGGTATCGAAGCACGAAGCGCCGGCCAATCGCAGCTTTCGCCTCGGCGGCCTGGTCGTCGAGGGTAGCCTGAAGCGCCAGAAGGACGGCCTGACCGTGGACTTCATCATTACCGACACCGCCAACAATATTCCGGTCAGCTTTAAGGGCATCCTGCCGGATTTGTTCAAGGAAGGTAAAAGCGTCGTGGCGCAGGGCAAGCTCAACGCCGAGGGCCGCTTCGTCGCCGATGAGGTCCTGGCCAAACACGACGAGAACTACATGCCGGCAGAAGCCGCCAAGGCACTGGCCGACGCTAAAAAACTCAACGCTGAGAAAGCCACCAAACCATGATCCCAGAACTCGGCCACTTCGCACTCATCCTCGCCCTGATGCTCGCCCTGGCGCAGGGCATCCTGCCGCTGATCGGCGCAGCGCGTAATCAAAACACCTTCATGGCGCTGGCGCGCCCGGTGGCGCAAGGCCAATTCGTGTTCGTCGCCATTGCTTATGCCTGCCTGGCTTACAGCTTCGTGACCAACGATTTCTCGGTGAAAAATGTCGCCATCAACTCCAATTCGCAATTGCCGACGGCCTACCGCTTTGCCGCGAGTTGGGGCAGCCATGAAGGCTCGATTCTGCTGTGGATTTTCATCCTCAACGTATGGACCGTGGCGGTGAGCTTGTTCTCGCGCCATTTGCCGCAAGTCGTCGTGGCGCGCGTGATCGGCATCATGGGCCTGATCAGCGTCGGCTTCCTGCTGTTTACCCTGCTCACCTCCAATCCCTTTGAGCGCATTCCCATGCAGCCGGATGGCCGCGACCTCAACCCCTTGTTGCAGGATCCTGGCATGGTAATCCACCCGCCGATGCTGTACATCGGCTATGTCGGCTTCTCGGTAGCCTTCGCCTTCGCCCTGGCGGCGCTCATGGGCGGCAAGCTGGACGCCGCCTGGGCGCGCTGGTCGCGGCCCTGGACCACCACCGCCTGGATGTTCCTCACCTGCGGCATCGCGCTCGGCAGTTGGTGGGCCTATTACGAATTGGGTTGGGGCGGCTGGTGGTTCTGGGATCCGGTGGAAAATGCCTCCTTCATGCCCTGGCTGGTCGGCACCGCCTTGATCCATTCCCTGGCCGTCACCGAAAAACGCGGCACCTTCAAAAGCTGGACCGTGCTGCTCGCCATCTGCGCTTTCTCGCTCAGCCTGCTCGGAACCTTTCTGGTGCGTTCCGGCGTGTTGACCTCGGTGCATGCCTTCGCCACCGATCCGGAGCGCGGCATTTTCATTCTGGCCTTCTTGGCGGTGGTCATCGGCGGCTCCTTGCTGTTGTTTGCCTGGCGCGCGCCCAAGGTTGGCCTCGGCGGCAAGTTCGCCCTGATCTCGCGCGAAAGCTTTTTGCTCGCGAACAATGTGTTGCTGTTGGTGGCAGCCGGCGCGGTGCTGATCGGCACGCTCTATCCCTTGTTCGTCGACGCCTTGGGCCTGGGCAAGCTGTCGGTCGGCCCGCCCTATTTCGACACCATCTTCCTGCCGCTGATGGCGCCGGCGATTTTCCTCATGGGCATCGGCCCGATTGCGCGCTGGAAAGAACAAGCCGCGCCGGAATTGGCGCAGCGCCTGAAATGGGCGTTCGGCATCGCACTCGTCAGCGCCTTGCTGCTGCCGCTGATCCTGGGTAAATGGAGCGCCTTGATCAGCTTCGGTTTGCTGCTAGCGTTCTGGGTGATTGCCGCCGTGGTGTACACCATCTGGAGTCGCCTCAAACTGGATAGCGGTTCGCTCGGGACGCGCATCGCCAAGCAAACGCCCAGCTGGTGGGGCATGCTGCTGGCGCATTTCGGCATCGCCGTGTTCATCATCGGCGTTACCCTGGTGAAGGGTTATGAAACGGAAAAAGATGTGCGCATGGATATCGGCGACACCACCACTGTCGACAATTACACCTTCACCTTCCGCGGCGTGAAGCAGGAACCCGGCCCCAATTATCAAGCCTGGGTCGGCGAGTTCGACGTCATCCACAAGGGCAAGCCTTCGCACACCATGCATCCGGAAAAACGCATCTACAACGCCACGCGCATGTCGATGACGGAAGCGGCGATCGAAACCGGCTTCACCCGCGACTTGTATGTCTCGCTGGGCGAGCCGCTGGAAAACGGCGCTTGGGCGGTGCGCGTGTATCACAAGCCGTTCGTGGACTGGATCTGGGGCGGCGCGGTATTGATGGCGCTGGGCGGCCTGTTGGCGGTTTCCGACCGGCGCTACCGCTTGGCGCAGCGCACGCGCAACACGGAAGCGGCCGTGGCCCTGGGGGCCGGCAAAGCATGAAAGCGCGCTTCCTCATCCCCTTCCTGGTTTTTGTCGCGCTGGTGGTATTTTTCTATATCGGCTTGAACCTCAAGCCGCGCGAAATTCCTTCGCCGCTGATCGGCAAGCCCGCACCCGCCTTCAACCTGCAGCAACTGCATGAGCCGGATAAAACGTTCAGCGTCGAGGCGATGCGCGGCCAAGTATGGGTATTCAACGTCTGGGCCTCGTGGTGCGTCTCCTGCCGCGACGAACATCCGCTGTGGGTGGAATTCGCGCAGAACAACAAGTTGCCTATCGTCGGCCTCAACTACAAGGATCAACGCCCGGATGCCTTGCGCTGGCTGTTGCAGCTGGGCAATCCCTATGTGTTAAGCGTCATGGATAGCGAGGGCCGGGTCGGCATCGACTACGGCGTGTACGGCGTGCCCGAGACCTATGTCATCGATAAGCAGGGCGTGATCCGCATGAAACATATCGGCCCGATCACGCCGGACGTCTTGACCGGAAAAATTCTGCCCTTGGTACAGGAGTTGTCGAAATGATGCGCGCACTGCTTGGCTTACTCATGCTGGCGCTGGCCGGCGCAACCCTGGCCAAGGAGGCGGCGCCCTTGGCCGAAGACCCGGCGGTCGAAGCGCGGCTTAAACACATCAGCAAGGAATTGCGCTGCCTGGTTTGCCAGAACGAAACCTTGGCCGATTCCCAGGCCGACTTGGCCAAAGACCTGCGGCGCGAAGTGCGCGACAAAATCAGCCAGGGTCTGGACGACGAGCAGATCAAAGCTTATCTGACCCAGCGCTACGGCGACTTTGTGCTGTATCGCCCGCGCATGACGGCCACCACCGTATTGTTATGGTTTGGCCCGTTCCTGCTGCTGCTAGGCGCGGCATTCGGCGTCGCCCGCTTCATCAAACAGCGCCGCCGCGCGCTGGAAGAAACGCCGCTCACTCCCGAAGAAGCGCAACGCATCAAAGCACTATTACCCACAGAGCAAGGCAAAAGCGTATGACCACACTGTATCTCATCGGCGCCTTGATGGCGCTCGGCGCCACGCTGTTTGTCGCCCTGCCCCTGCTGCGCGGCGCCAAGCAAAGCGCGGCACCCGCACAAGACGCGGCCAATGTCGCGATTTATTCCGATCAACTCGCGGAACTGGAAAACGACCTGAAAAATGGCTTGCTCACGCAAGCCCAATTCGATCATGCCAAACCCGAGTTGGAACGGCGTCTGCTGCAAGACGTGTCAGCCGGCGGCGCTGCGCTGCCGACTGCAAGCTCTGCAATGCCACGTTGGGCCGGCATTCTCGTCTCCGTCCTCGTCCCCGTGTTTGCCATCGGCGTTTATTTCCTGATCGGCAAGCCCGAAGCGATCGATGCGCCGGTTTTCGCGCAGCCATCCCAAGACCAAGACCCGCGCCAGCAGGAGATCGAGGCCATGTTGCCGCAGATCGAGCAACGGCTCAAAGAGCAACCGGACGATATCGCCGCCTGGACCATGCTCGGGCGCGTCATGATGGCGCTGCAGCGCTTCCCGGAAGCGGCGCAAGCCTATGAAAAAATCACCCAGATCAAGCCGCAGTCGGCGCAAGCTTTTGCCGATTACGCCGACGCGCTCGGCATGGTGCAAGGGGAAAAACTCGCCGGCCAACCAACGCAAATGATCGCAAAAGCGCTGAAGCTCGACCCCAAGAATCACAAAGCGCTGTATCTGTCCGGATTCGCTGAGATCGAAGCCGGCAATTACCAGACAGCGATCGCCCAATGGGAAAAATTGCTCGCGGAACTTCCACCCGAACAAAAAGGCGTGGATAAGCTGCGCGAACAAATCGCCGAGTTGCGACAGCAAGCCGGTTTACCGCAAGCCGCGGCCGAGAAGAAACCTGCCGCCGTACCCGCAGCTTCGGCAGCCTCGGTTTCGGGTCAAGCGCGCTTAAGCCCCGCCCTGAAAAGCTTCGCCAATCCCGAGGACACCGTATTCGTCTTCGCCCGCGCCGTATCCGGCCCGCGCATGCCCTTGGCCATGCTGCGCATCCAGGTCAAGGATCTGCCGGTCGAGTTCAATCTCGACGACAGCATGGGCATGACGCCGCAGATGAAATTATCGGACTTCCCCGAAGTGGTGATCGTCGCCCGCGTTTCCAAGGCCGGCAGCGCCATCTCCCAGCCCGGCGACCTGGAAGGCGTAAGTGCTCCGGTGAAACTCGGCACCCGCAATCTGAAAATCGAGATCTCGCGCAAGATTGAGTAAATCCTTTTTTGCCACAGAGAACACAGAGTTCACAGAGAAAAACAAACAGGTGTTTACCTATATCGAAATAAGTTGGCAAAGCGCGCGCTGAGGCTGCTACACCCTGAACCTCTGTGTGCTCTGTGACCTCTGTGGTAAATCGATTTTGACCTTGTTAAATCAATCCCCGCTCCGCCAACGACACGCCGCCGCCCGCGGCGACGATGAAGTGATCCAGCACCCGTACATCCACCAGCGCCAGCGCCTGTTTCAAGGCGCGCGTGATGGCTTCGTCGGCGCGGCTGGGTTCGGCCACGCCGGAGGGGTGGTTGTGGGCGAAGATCAGGGCCGAGGCATTCAGGTGCAGGGCGCGCTTCACCACTTCGCGCGGATAGACGCTGGTTTCGCGCAGCGAGCCGCGGAACAATTCCTCCATCGCGATGACGCGATTTTGCGTATCTAAAAATACCGCCATGAACACTTCGTATTCGCGGCTGGCGAGTTGCAGCCGCAGATAATCGCGCACCGCTTGCGGCGAGCTCAGGGCGTCGCGCTGCTGGGCTTGTTCCTTGAGCGCGCGCCGCGCCATTTCCATTACCGCTTGCAGTTGCGCGTATTTCGCCGGGCCCAGGCCGGGCACGGTGCAGAAGGCTGCTTCGCTGGCGTGGCTCAAGGCGGTGAGACTCCCGAAGCCATGCAGCAAATCGCGCGCCAGATCGACCGCGCTTTTGCCGCTGATGCCGGTGCGCAAGAAGATCGCCAGCAGCTCGGCATCGGACAAAGTGTGTGCGCCTTGTTGCAGCAAACGTTCGCGCGGGCGCTCCTGCGCAGGCCAGTCGGTAATCGCCATCCCCATCCCTTTCCCGTAAAATGATTTGCATTATGGCGCAAAACAATTCCAAACGCATATTGCTCGGCGTGACCGGCGGCATCGCCGCCTACAAGGCGGCGGAATTGCTGCGCCTGCTGGTCAAGGCCGGGCACGAGGTACAGGTGGCGATGACCGAGGCCGCGACGCATTTCGTCGGCCCCGCCACCTTCCAGGCCTTGTCGGGCCGGCCGGTGCTGACCCATCTGTGGGATGGCGCGAACGGCAACGGCATGACGCATATCGACGCTTCGCGTGCGGCGGATGTAATCCTGATCGCGCCCGCCAGCGCCAACTTCATCGCCAAGCTGGCGCATGGCCTGGCCGACGATTTGCTCTCCACGCTGTGCCTGGCGCGCGCTTGCCCACTGGCGGTGACGCCGGCGATGAACAAGCAGATGTGGGACAACCCGGCCACGCAACGCAATCTGGCGCAACTGCGGCAGGACGGTATCGTGCTGTTCGAGCCGGCCAACGGCGCGCAGGCCTGCGGCGAAGTCGGCATGGGGCGGATGCAGGAAGCGGACAGCTTGCTGATCGAACTGGAAGCGCTGTTTCAACCCAAGCTTCTGGCCGGCCGACGCGTGCTGGTGACGGCGGGGCCGACCTATGAAGCCATCGATCCGGTGCGCGGCATCACCAATCTGTCTTCGGGCAAGATGGGTTATGCCGTGGCGCGCGCAGCCTGGGAGGCCGGTGCGGAAGTGGTGTTGGTCAGCGGGCCGACTGCGCTGGCGGCACCCTCGCAGGTGCGCACCATTCAAGTGACCAGCGCGCAAGAAATGCACGACGCGGTGCTGCGCGAAATAAAATCCGCGTCGATCTTCATCAGCGTGGCCGCGGTGGCCGATTATCGCGTGGCGCAAACCGCGCGGCAAAAAATCAAGAAGAGCGATGCCGCGCCCACCCTGAGCCTGACACCCAACCCCGACATCCTGGCGCAAGTCGCGGCGCTGCCCAAGGCGCCGTTCTGTGTCGGCTTCGCGGCGGAAACCGAGAAAGTGACGGCGCAGGCCAGCGCCAAGCGTGCCCGCAAGAACATCCCGCTGATCGTCGCCAATCGCGCGCAGGACGCCTTGGGTCAGGACGAATCGGAACTGATTTTGATCGACGCCAAAGGCCGGCACATCTTGCAGCGTGCCGATAAACTTGTTTTGGCGCGGCAGCTTATCGCACACATCTCAGACATGTTGTAAGGCACAGTCATCGCGCTGCGCTTTTCGTGATGCAGCGCCTGCTGCATAATCGCTGGCAACGCTCCTAACTAAGCTAAAAGAAAGAAAATAATCCGTGCAAAAAGTCGATCTCATCATTCTCGATCCGCGCATCCAGGAACAATTGCCGAGCTACGCCACCCCCGGCTCCGCCGGCCTGGATTTACGCGCCTGCATCACCGATCCCTGCGTGCTCGAACCGGGCAAAACCGAACTCATTCCCACCGGCATGGCGATCCACATCGCCGATCCGGCCTATGCCGCGCTGATCCTGCCGCGCTCCGGTCTCGGACACAAGCATGGCATCGTGCTCGGCAACCTGGTCGGGCTGATCGATTCGGATTACCAAGGCCAGCTGTTCGTTTCCTGTTGGAATCGCGGCCAGACCAGCTTCACCATCAACCCGATGGAACGCATTGCGCAATTGGTGATCGTGCCGGTGGCGCGCGTCGATTTCAACATCGTGCAAAGCTTCAGCGAAAGCGAGCGCGGCAGTGGTGGTTTTGGCAGCACCGGTAAGCACTGAATAGAAAAAACTAAAGCCGGCAGGCGGGCACGTCGGCTGAACAGACACTCGCATTTGCTTTCTGGCGGCACGAGGTCGGAGCAGAGCATGCAATCTTCCTTAGCGCGCATTACCCTTGGGGCATTGCTGGCGGTACTGGCGTGCGTCGCCATTGCAGGGTATTTCTCGTATCGCGTCACGCACGAGCATACGCAGCAAATCAGGCAGCGCGCGCCCGCCTATGCCGGCAAGCTGCTGGCGCAGGAGATTGTGGCCGTGGCGGCGCCTTGGGGCCAGGCGACGCAAGCCATCGCGCAATCGACTCTCACCCTGCGCCTGCTGCAAACGCAGGACGAAACCGAGCGTCGCCAGCGGCTTGCCGAAATCGTCAGCCTGCACCCGCATTTGGGACAAATCCAGATTATCGGCAGCGACCAAGTTCTCGGCCAACAACCTATCTCCGCCCAGTTGAGCGTGCGGCAATTGCGCATGATCGAAAGCGCAGCGCAGAACGCCAAAACCCACTTGCACGCCGAAGCGCCGCTGCTCACGCTGATCGAGCCGGTGCGTAACCCGGAGGGCGCCATCCTTGGCTATGTCCTGGTGACGCGCCATTTTCAGGAAATCGGCACGCTGTTCAATCAAAGTCCCTTGATCGACGGCTACGCCGAATTGCAGCAGGCCAACGGCCACACCGAAATATTGTTCAAGCGCGGCAACGAACAACTCAAGGCGCACAGCGCATCCGTGACGCTGGCGCTGGAAGGCACGCCTTGGCGCTTGGCGCTCTGGGCGCGCGACCCCGGCACACTGGCCAACGATCCGCTGCGCGTCCTGTACGGCTTGGGTGCGGCGCTGACGCTGCTCATTCTGGCAATTTTCGGCCTGGCTTATTATGTTGGTAATCGCGCCCTACAACGCGATTTGAGCGCGCTGGCCAAGCTGTTTTCCGATATCACGCATGACCGCATGCGCAAGCAGTACGATGTCCGGCTGCAGGAAACCAGGAACGCTTACCAGGTCATGTATCAGTTGGGCAAGTTGATGGTCGGCAAACACTTGCGCATGGTGAATTCCGCCGAGACCGATCATCTTTCCCAGGTCAGCAACCGGCGCAGTTTCGAAGCCAAGCAACGCGAGGTGTTCGCGCGCGTCCACGAAGGTTGGGCGCACAGCCTGCTGATTCTCGATATCGATAACTTCAAGCAGGTTAACGACACCTATGGCCACGAGGCGGGCGATCAATTGATCGTGCAGTTCGGCCAGGCGCTGAAGAAAAATTTACGCGGCAGCGATTTCGTGGCGCGCCTCGGCGGCGACGAGTTTTGCGTGATCTTCCCCAACACGCCGCTGGCGAAAGCCAATGAGCTGGCGCAGCGTCTGCGCGAAAAATTTCCCTCGCAAATGGAGTTACTGCCCAACGTAACGCACAAGGTCGGTTGGAGCGGCGGTTTATCCGAATACAACCGGCATGATCAATCGGAGAATGCGGCGCTGGCGCGCGCCGATCAGGCGCTGCTGGACGCCAAACGCAGCGGGCGCAACCGCACGGAGATCAAGGCCGCGTAAGCGACCCGCGCAAACAACCTAAGCTTCGATCAGCACCGCCTGGATGGCCGCATCCAGTTCGTCCCAGGTGCGATCGCTTTTTACCACCACCCGCTGCACCCGGTCGCGCATTTCGCGCTGGCGTGCTGCCGAAGCATGGTTGTCGGTCAGGGCCACGACCGGGATGTCGATGCCATTGGATACGCTTTGCAGTTGTCGCATGAATTGCACGCTGTCCAATTCCGGCAGAGTCCAATTCAACACCACCATGCTGGGCCGGTTACGGCGCAGGGTTTCCATGGCTTCGACGCCATTCGAGGCCTGCGCCACTTTCCAGTTGGCCGCCTCCATTTGGCGCGCCAGGTGTGCGCGCAAGTCGTTATTTTCTTCCACGATCAGGATGGTATTGCTCTCGCCGCGCCGCACCCAATATTGCACCACCGGCACCAGCACCTCTACATTGATCGGCTTTTGCAGATAATCCGCAGCGCCCAGGCTGAATGCAAACATCTTGTCCGCGATGTTCGACAAAATCACCACCGGGATTTTTGCCAGTTCCGCCCGTTGTTTCAAGCCGCGCAGCACGGTCCAGCCGTCCATCCCCGGCATCAGCACATCCAACAGGATCAGCACCGGGTTATGCTTTTGCGCCATGGCCACGACTTCCGCGCCGTTGCCGGTGCTCACCACCCGGAAGCCCGCCAAGCTCAGGGTTTCCTGCAGCAAGCGCCGAATGATCGGATCGTCGTCCACCACCAGCACCGTGCTCACGGTTTTGCGCCGCTCCGGCAGCACGCCGCCGATCGGGCGCGCCGCGGTTTCCACTACCTGCGGCGCGCCCATGGCAACGGCTTCCGGCAAGCGCACGGCAAGCGGCAATTCCACGGTAAATACCGCACCCTTGCCGATTTCGCTCTGCACGCTGATATCGCCCCCCATCAATTGGCAAAAGCGCCGGCTGATAGCCAGGCCCAATCCGGTGCCGCCATATTTGCGCGTGGTCGAATCATCGGCCTGGGTAAACGGCTCGAACAGGCGCGTCATTTGCGCCGGACTCATGCCGATGCCGGTATCTGCGACTTCCAGCACGATCCAGGGTTCGCCATCCTGTGTGCACGTGGCGGCACGCAGCGTAATCTGACCCTGCTCGGTGAACTTGCAGGCATTGCCGATCAAGTTGAACAGGATTTGCCGCAGCTTGGTGATATCGGCGCACATGCTGCCGACCTGGGCATCGCACGCGGCACTGAAGCGATTGCCGTTTTTCGCCACCAAGGGCGCAATCGTGGCGCCGACTTCCTCCACCAAGTCAGGCACATCGAACTGCTCCAGATGCAAATCCATGCGCCCCGCTTCGATCTTGGACAAATCCAGGATGCCGTTGATCAAGGACAGCAAATGCTGGCCGGCGCGTTGGATTTGTTTTGCATCCTGCGCGGTCTCCGATTGCCCGGCGGCTTGCGCACTTTCTTCGATCATGTCGCTGTAGCCAATAATGGCGTTGAGCGGCGTGCGCAGTTCATGGCTCATATTGGCCAAGAACTGGCTCTTGGAGCGATTGCGCGCCTCGGCTGCCATTTTATCCATCAAGGCCGACTGGATCTCCGCCTCGGCGCGTTTGCGCTCGGTGATATCCTGCATCACGCCGAACAAGCTGCTACGCCGGCCTTGATCGTCGAACGAGGGTTCGGCATACACGCTGACGTGGCGCAAGGTATGGTCGGGGCGCAGCACGCGAAACTCGCCTTCCACGATGCCGCCCTGCGCCGCAGCGCTGGCAATTGCATTCGACAAACGATCCCGATCCTCGGGGTGGATCATGGCAATCACTTGCTCGTAGGTGGTCGCGTGCTGCGCCGACAAGCCGAATATTTCATTCAACTCTTTCGACCATACCCATTCGCCATACACCGGGGAGTATTCCCACTCGCCCATCTGCGCCACGCGCTGCGCGCGGCGTAGTCGTGCCTCGCTGCGGCGCACCACCTGCTCGGCCGCCAGGCGTTGGGTAATGTCCCGGATCACCGCCACGCCCAAGTATTCCTGTATCCCACGCACTGCGGTGAAGCTGATTTCCAGCGGGAATTCGCTGCCATCCGCGCGCAGGCCATAGATGTGCTGTTGCATGTCCTTGACGATTTTCTGAATGCCCTGTTCCACCTTGCAACAGTTCATATCCGATTTCAACTTGGGAAATAAATTGCAAACCAGCATACCGAGCGCGGCCTCGGCACCATAGCCGAACAGTTGCTGCGCAGCCGGGTTGAAGGCGATGATCTTCGCCTCTTCGTTGATCATCACAATGGCTTCCAAGGCATTGTCCAGGACTGCTTCGGCACGCTCCTTTTGCGCGGTCATGAGGCGTTCCTGCAACTCTTCCGCCAGCGTCACGCCGATCCAATGGGCGCACAGCTCGAGCAATTCCATTTGCGTGCGATTGATTTCGATTTTTGCCGTATCGAAACGAAACAGACTCAACACGCCGGTCAGTTCCGCGCCGATCGGCAGCGGCAGTCCGACATAGGCCAAGCTCCGGCTATCCCCCTGGCGCGCACTGGACAACACCGCGTCGCTCTCCATGACTTCGTCTGCGAAAGCCAACCAATCCTCCAGGGGCGGGCGTTCGGATAGGGAGAATACGCAAGGGATTTGCAGCAAACCGTCATGCTCGCGATAGCTGATACTGGCCGCATCCAATTGCAAGCGCGCGCACACCAGATGCAACACTTGCTGGATGCGATGCTGCGCCTTGCTGCGTTGCGCGGTGATGGCGGCAAAATCGGCGAGCCAGGCTTCGCGGCTGACCGCGGCATTGAAGGTTTCGACGGTTTCGCGGATTTCCGGCGCCGCAAACTCGGTGGAAATGAGCGGCACTTGCTGCTCGCCCAGCTTTAATTTGTGCGCCATTTGCGTGGCCAGCTCCAGCGGACGCAGCCCATTGCGCAAGGTGAGCGCGATGACGCCGAACAACACCAAGATCGCCGTGCCGACGATCAACAACTGATCGATCACATCCTCCCAAGCCTGATTGATGAATTGGGTGTGCGTGATCTCCGCTTGCAGCCGGCCGTAATTCACGCCGCCCAGCACCACGTTGTGCTCGATGGATTGATCCGGCAAGGCCAGCATACGGCTGAACCAAGGCGGGCTGCTCAAAGGCTGCGGATTTGACTGGGTCCTAATCTTGCCGCCATCCGGATCGGTAAAGGTAAAGGCGACGAAAGGTTTATGCACAACGCGCGCCTTCAGCACTTGTTCGATGGTGGTGTAATCGCCGATCACCGCCTGCTCGCCCACGGTATTGATCAAGGTCTTCAGCGTTGCGCTGGCCTGGTCGGCCACCAGGTCGCGATAGAGTTTGACTTCCGAGGCAATGAACAGCGAGGTCGCCAGCGGGTACATCACCAGCAAAATGATGCCGGTGGCGCTGAGTAGCCGCGCCAATAAACTGATGTTGCTTATCTTAAAACCGGGCATAACTATTCCTTGAGCACTTTCTCGCGATGGAATATTCGATAATTTTCGTAATCTCGATCTGATGCCGCCAGAAAGCCGCCGGCGTGAGGAAGTTTCAGCAAGGCCGCGCCTTGCGCCAGGATTCTTTTCCCCTCCTCCTCGTTGCGCATTTCCACAAACGCTTGCTGCACCGCACGGATGGTCGCTTCCGACACAAAATTGGGGTTGGCCATGATCGCCAAGTCGTTGTAAATTTCGGACGACCACAACACGCGATAGCGGAACGACTCGCGCTTGCCATAGGCCGCGATCACATCTTCATTCACCCCGGCGGCCATGGCCCGGCCGCTTTTCAATAGACCGATGACGCCCTCCTGATTGCCGGAAAATATGGGGACAATTTGGATACCATTTTGCAGCAGCGCGTTCATCGGCACCTTGAAACCGACAAACGCTTCCGCGGAAGGGAATGCCACGGTCAGCCCCTGCAGCGCTTCGATACTGCGCACGGCAGAGTCCGCGCTCACCACCAGCTGGCCGCGAATGCCGTCGGTGTCCGGGCGCGCAATCACGCGCCATCCCAATTGCACGCGATCCGGCGTGAATAGATGATTGGTATAGGCAAATTGCGCTTCGCCGCGCACCGTCAGCGCGGTGGTTTCGGGCGCGGTCTTGCCGATCTTCAGCTTCAAGTCCACGTCCGCCTTTTTCGAGACGTAGGCCAGGATCGGATTCCAATATTGCGCGGTCAGGCTCGGGCTGCGTTGGTTCAGCACGCTGAAGTAATACACTTGAGATTGCGCCTGGGCCGCGCCCGCCAGCAGCAGGGCGCAGGCCAGTAGAGTCCAGCGTTGCAGGGTGTTTTGCATAGGGTTACGCCATCGCCTTCGGTCGATTGTGCGTGACGCGCAGGCTGCTTTCCTCGGTATCCTTGAAGCATTGGCGCACGCGGATGAATTCCGCCTCGATTTCCAGGAAAGCCTGCACCACCTCGGGATCGAAATGGCTGCCGGCGCCTTGGCCAATGATGTTGAGCGCGTCGGCATGCGCAAAGGCTTGTTTGTAGCAACGTTGCGAGGTGAGCGCATCGTAGACGTCGGCCAAGGCCAAAATCCGGGCGGCGATCGGAATCGACTCGCCGCGCAAGGCATTGGGATAGCCGCTGCCATCCCATTTTTCGTGATGCCCCTCGGCAATGTCGATGCCCATGCGGATCAGCAAGTTGCCCGGATGCTGCGCATCCACGGCGCGCAAGGTCTTGCCGCCGATCGCGGCGTGGGTCTTCATGACTTCCCATTCCGCCAAATTCAGCTTGCCGGCCTTGAGCAGAATTTGGTCGGGGATCCCCACCTTGCCGATGTCGTGCAAGGGCGATGCGGCGTAGATCGCTTCGACGAACTCCGCATCGAGCATCTTGCGATATTTCTCCAATTTCGACAGCTGCTGCGCCAGGGCGCGGCAATATTCGCGCATGCGCTCCAGGTGCGCGCCGGTCTCGGTATCGCGCGACTCGGCGAGCTTGGACATGGCGAAAATCGCCGCCAATTGCGCCGAGGTGATTTGCTTGACCTGCGAACGCACGCGCTCTTCCAATTCGCTTTGGTATTGCGCCTCGCGGTCGAAGATCTTCTTTTTTTGCAGCGAGGCTTCGACCCGTGCGCGCAGCAACACCGGGTTGAAGGGCTTGGGCAAATAATCCTCGGCCCCGCTTTCGATGCACTTGATGACGTTCTCCATTTCATCGTTGGCCGAGACCATGATCACCGGCAAGTGCAACAAGGCGCTATCGGCCTTGATCGCTTGCAACACTTCGTAGCCGTCCATCTCCGGCATCATCAAATCCAGCAACACCATGTCACAGGGGTTTTCATGCAACATGCCGAGCGCCTCGCGCCCAGACGCCGCCGTGACCACGCAATGGCCGAGCTGCCGCAAGCGCCGCGAAAGCATATCGCGGTTGGCTTCCAGGTCGTCCACCACCAGAATTTGAGATGTCATGCGCTGCCTGCGGATAAAACAAGAATTATTGCTGTACTTGTTATAACGGTCGGCGGCAACTCGACTTTAGGCGGCCTACAAGGCCAAATGACAATCGATAAATGCTTGCCACTGCAGGTTGGGATGCCAAATGGCTTCGACCTCGGCTAGCGCCGCGGCGCGCGGCCATCCCAGTTCCAAGATACGGTACAAGGCGAGAAAAGCGCTCGCCCGCATATTGGCGGCGCAATGCAGAAAGATTTTGCGGCCCCGACAGCGCCGCATGGCCGCGCAGAAATGCTGAAAGTCCTGCGGCGCGGGGGCTTCCCAAATGACGGGGATATGTATGAACTCCATGCCCAAGGCGCGCACCAGATCGGGTTCGTCGGGCACGGAATAATCGGCGTCGAGCAAGGCCAGGTTGATCACCACCTCGAACCCGGCCTGCGCGACTAGCAGGAATTCATCAGCGAGCGGCTGGCCGGCGCTGGCCAGATCGGGGGCGCACCAGCGGAAATTGTAAATTTCCTCCAGCGCGCCTTCTGGCGTCATTTCAATTCAGAGGTGCAATGCGGGCAGCGCGTGGCCTTGAGCGCGATAGTGGAGGCGCAGAACGGGCATTCCTTGGTGTCGGGCGCGGCCGGCGCTTCTTCCTTTTGCAGGCGATTGATGTTCTTGATCAGCAGGAACACCGCGAAGGCCACGATCAAAAAGCTGATGATGCTGTTGATGAAGATCCCGTAGTTCACGGTCACCGCACCGGCCTTTTTGGCATCCGCCAAGGAGGCATAGGGCGCAGCCGCGGCCACGCCATCCTTCAACACCACGTACAAATTGGAAAAATCGACATTGCCCAACAGCATGCCGATGGGCGGCATGATCACATCATCCACCAAGGATTTGATGATCGCGCCAAAAGCCGCGCCGATGATGATGCCGACCGCCATATCGACCACATTGCCGCGCATTGCGAATGCTTTGAATTCCTTGAGCATCTGATCCTCCTTGGATGGTTAATATATTGTTGTACATTTTATAGTTTAGTTTTAAACAGCAAATATAAATGGCCCTGTTCGGGCCATTGTTAATACTGGCGGAGGCGGTGAGATTCGAACTCACGGAAGAGTTACCCCTTCGCTGGTTTTCAAGACCAGTGCCTTAAACCACTCGGCCACACCTCCTCAAAACTGTCCTTTGCGCTGGTTTTAGCT
>Ga0113563_10000870_pt1 | contig 15978 bp, 28 predicted proteins | sample Mud3Dept3metaG_FD_80117 | JGI IMG/M metagenome (GOLD analysis project Ga0113563, IMG submission 80117) | Freshwater wetland microbial communities from Ohio, USA, analyzing the effect of biotic and abiotic controls - Mud 3 Core 4 Depth 3... | ecosystem: Environmental > Aquatic > Freshwater >...
AAGCACATGAAGTGCTTTACTCGTTCATGCCACGCAACCCAATCAGCGGAAACACCTCCGAAAGTGTGATCAGCGTCAACGAAGACGAGGTCGGCTTCTTCGGGCAGCGTGGGGATAAAGGAGTGAGAACGGATGAACGTAACGTACGAAGACAAACCATGCGCCGCCAGACGATCAGCAGCGATAGCGGGCTCGACCTTGTCGTACCCGTTGTCGTACGTCCACACATGTCCACCGTTCAGCCGGGCCGCCTGCGCAAAGAACAACGTCGTCTGCCCTCGATACGTTCCAAGCTCCACGAGAGATCGAAGACCATTCGCTCTGATCAGAGCGTACATGAGAAGCATGTAGAAACGAGTAGGGTTGATCGTACGATCAAGAAACCTCGAGAAGTCATACTCCTCGAAGTTCGTCTCCGTGGGCGAGTGCGCTACGCTCTCGAGACCCACCACTCTAACTTCTCCATGAGATGCTTGCAGCAGGGCCATTTACGAGAGAACCCTGCTGCAAGCACTTTGAACTGCTCATACGCGAGAGGGTTCCTCGTCTCTCGAACCCTCTCCGCGAACGCTTGGAGGGACCGGTACTGAACAGCCCGGTCCCTCCACTGGCTAGGTCTGGGTTCCAACTTTCGTGCCCCCAGTATTCCAGTTGAATCCATCGGCCTCCGCGGTAGCCGCCTCGGCTATCCGAAGGACCCCGGAAGTATCGAACCAGAGATACCAGTCGTTCCCAGCCGTATCCTGGAGAATGAACCCAGACGGCTGAGCCTTCCCGGTCTCCAGTGTGAGCCGGGTGAACCCCGTGAGAGGACGAACGGTCTTCGAAGCCATTGCTAACTCCCGCCGCTCGAGCCGTACACCCCCTGCCACCGAGCGAAGCCCTTGGAGTAGCGAGCGTAGATCTTGAACAGAGCGTCCCCTGTCAAGAAGTCGTCCGCCTCACTCGTCTCGGGCTTCACTCTCCACCAGAACCGGAGATCGTGCCCGTCGCCGCTGTCTCCGCCCTTCTCCGTCAGCAGGAACCACGAATCGGTATCCGTGAGGTACCGGCAGAGCAGGTACGAAGCAGTGTCAGCGAGAGGGTTGATCTCGTTGTTCGCGGAGTACGGCTTGTACTCGCTCTGGAGGATCTCCTTCGCGGCCCACTCGAACGCGGGATCGATGATGAGCAGCTTCGGAGCCAAGATGATCGGACGACCACGATCGTCGAGGAGCGTCTTGTAGTGATCCAGAGCGGCCTGGTAGGCCGTGTACGAGAAGTCGACGTCTGTCGACGGCTTGTTCGCCTGCACTGCCCCTCCGTCGAGGCGAGTGTGCGAAACGTGGCAGAGCGCCAGAGAGTCGAGTCCCGTGTACGCAGCGTTGAACGCGTTGTTCAGCACCGACCACGCGTCGATCTCCACCTTGTACGCAGCAGCGCGTCCGAGCTCCGCGGCCATGCGATTCATGATGGAGTACAGATCGTCGTCGTACATCTCTCGGGTGATCCTGAACCCGAGACCGTAGGACGAGTGGGTGTACCGCAGCGTGCCACCCATGATGGGATCGTCGAAGTCGACCGCGACCCCTTCCGGCTTCGTCTTCATGCTGCCCAACCCGGCGACCGCCGACTCCTCTTCGTAGGCCCGCTGGCTCGTCTTGATATTGAGCACAGGGATCCACTGATTCGGCTGGCGATCGATCGCGTTGAACGTCACCCTCCAGAGACCGGGTGCCAGGAGGGTAGCAAAACCGCCAGTTGTTGCAGTCATGTGCTATCCTCCTACGAAGTTGTGGCGCCCTGCGAGTTCGCCACACCGAAGCTGAAGATTACGCGACCGAGGTAGTCGCCGACGACCTCGTTGTCCTGAAGCCAGTGCTCCCAGATGAGAGCACGAGCGTTCGAGCCAGCGACGGTGCCGTTGACGTACCACTTCCCGGACGTTCCCTCCTTGGTTACCCCGTAGTACCGACCGCGGTCCCCGAGAGCTGTCGCGAGCGTCCCTGAACCGTTGTCGAGATTCCCAAGGAAGAGAGTGTCCGGATGAGCGAGGAACACGAGCTGCTTCTTTGCCCCAGCCGTGCCGTTCTGACCAGCTCGAGACGCGACGCCCATGATCCGGGCAGGGTTGGTACCGCACTCGGTGAGGTATCCCCACTCCACCCAGACCACTGCGCCCTGCACGAACGTCTGGCTCGCAGCTTCGGCGAACTCCTCGCCGGGAACCGCGAGTCCTGAGAGCGTCCGAACGGGACGGAAGGCAATCCTTGGCTGTGTCGCCATATCGCCTATCCCTTCTGAAGAGGCGCGGCGGAGTCATCCCGGAAGACAAAGTCTTCCCGCAGAGACTGATCGCGATAGCCCCTGCTTCGGAGTTCTCTCCGTGCCTGTTCGTTTGCCTGTGCGATCATGGTGTCCAGTGATGCCTTCTGCCTCTCGGCTTGTTCCCGTTTGGGTTTCAGGACTCTCTCCTCAAACGTGTCGCGGCGGACTCGCATCAGAATCACATCGCCGCGCTGACGGACCGACCCTCCGCCGGGGTTTTGCGTGGATTGAAGGTCACGGAGTTCGGGAGGGAGCTCCTCATTCGCTCCTTTCACCACCTCGAACCCTTGGTCAACACGCGTGAGCATGTTCAGATCCCGCTGATTGCACCAGCGGTAGTAGTACTCGGGATCCTTGTCCCGAATGAAGAGGCGATCCCTAAGTTCTGTCATAAGCCCTGCTCCTGTACGGTCTGGAACTCGCAGGTCGTGATGCGAGGTCGATCTGATCCTGAGTTACCCCCTGATCCTCGAGGATGAGAAGGTACTCCTCCAGAGGAATTCCGCTTGCCGCTGCACTTCGCTCCACCTTGTCCGAGGCGTGCAACTTCGGCTTACGCTCCTTCTGCGTGGGAGCCGCTGCACGAGAGACCGGCGTCGGGGTAGCAGCAACCGGAACGGGCTTGGGTGAAGGAGGAGGCGGAGTTTCTGTCTCGATTGGAGGTGCCTCCTCTTTGGAAGGTGCCGGTGGTGAAACAGCCTCCTCCTTCTTCCCGAAGAGAGCCCGCTGCACACCTTCGTCCTTCTGTGCCTTGACGTTCAGGTAGAGAAACTTGTGCAGTCCCTTGGCGATGCGCTGTACAGGAGGGATCGTCTGCTTCGCCTTGTTGATCTCCTCCTTGAACGCCTCGTAGTCAGGAACAGTTCTCGCGAACTCAGCCTCATCGTCCAGTTCGAGCCGCTGCCAGATGAGCGACTGCGCGGCATCGACTCTCGGTGCAGCGTGGGCATTGAGAGTCGATCCCGGATCTGGCTTGGCCTCCCTTGGAGGCCCCTGCGGCGTTTCCAGGCCCTCCTTCATCGCCTCTTCCAGGCTCTGTGCGTACTGCAGCACGTTGCTCACATGCTGCCCGGAGAATCTTCCGGACTGGATGATCCCGTTCTGATCAATATCCAGTTGTGGGATTTCGGCCATGTTCAGGCTCCTCCTTCGCGTTCAATGCGCGAAGCTCTTGAATCTTACTAGAAAGGTAACGCGCCGCCCCCTGGAGGCGGTAGAGGTCCCCCACCTGCTCCTCCCGGAGCGACCGGCGGTAGTGCTCCTGGAGGTCCTGCTCCAGGTCCTCCAGGAGGAGCGCTTGGCATCCCACCGGGAATCGGCGCCATTCCTGCTTGTCCACCGAGTGCTCCTCCCATGTTCATGAGTGCTGTCATGATGTGAGGTACGACTTGATCGATGTTCTCCAGGTCGAACCTCTCCACGAACCGCTTGATGATATTCTGCATCGCGTCCATGATCTGGAGCGCGATCATCTTCTGCGGGGGAGGCATCTGAGGATTGAAGACCAACGCAGCTGCCTGCATGAGCTTCATGTAGTAGTCGTTGAGGACGGTGATCAAGAGCTGCATGTTCTGCACCTCGAGATCCCTATTCACCGCCTCACTGGTCAGCGTGATCTTGAGGCCCATCGTCAAACGAGGATCCCCCGGGGGGAACATAATCATCTTCCCCGGCGCGTACTCGTACCCCTCCGGCCTCATCTGCTGCTCTTGCTGAATGGTGAGGTAGAGTAGTTCCTCGATCGCATGACGCATGTCGTCGATGGAGATCCAGAAGCGGGTATTTCCTTCGGAGATGAGAGCAGTCGTTCCAGTCGCAGTTGCCCGCGAACCCACGATCGAGCTCTCCATGCCGAGGTTGTAAGTGCTCACCCCCGATCTCTTCTCAGCGAGGTACGCGTACTTCTGTTCCATCGCGCCGAGTGCGGGAGAGGGTTCACTTAGATGAAGGACGTTTACATCCTCTCTCGGCTTCTCGGTCACGATCTTCTTCCCAGGGTAGATCTCCGGTCTCTCCCCGAGATCCGCACTAGGGCTAACGACTAGGATCCCTGCGTTCGCTGCGGTGGCAGAGTCGACGACCTGGTTGTGAGAGGTGGAAGCACCAATCTGCAGGTTTTCGACGAGCTCTGCAACCCCGACTCCGTGGAGTTCGAAGGGTTGAAGCAGGAAGGGGATCTTCACGAAGTGTCGCGCGCGCCCGAAGTACGGATTGTATATCTTCCTCACGAAGACGTCGTGGTCGTACGAGTAGGTAAGGATGACTTCCTCGAAGACGATGGCCGCTTCCCCTTCTTCGGGAGTCTCTCCTGGGATTTCCCAGAGCCCTTGGATTTCGTAGAGTTCGTAGAGCAACGGGTTCCCGCGGCCTTGGTGTCCTGTCTCGTGCTGGGCTCTGTACCTCTCGTCCTCCCTCTCCTTCGGGTTCTTGAAAAGCGCATCGAGGTTCTCAAACACGCCGTCCTGTTGGAACTTGATCAGCTCCGCCTTGGTGTAGCGAAGACGCTGCGCGAACCAGGGCAGCTTCTCCCACTCATCGAAACCAGTCGGACAGATCACGTCCGCTGCCGGAACAGCGTGCCACTTGACTCCTGTGTAAGTCGGGATCTCTTGAGAGACGACGCTCCCCTGAGCGTCGTACGCGTGAAACACCCTCTTCTCATCAGTCCAAAGGGGCTTTACGTAGACGTCCCCATCTCTCGGGAGAACGGCAAAGATCTGACGTAGTCGGTCCCGTGCCCCTGAGACCTGGATGAAGTGATTGATCCAGTCCCGAAAGTTCTTCTCCTGTCCCTCGAGGTCGGGAGAGAGGATCTTCACCTCGGCAAAGTCTGTCGTGCCGAGCACACCGCGCATCAAACGCGCCGCAATCGCGTCACAGCTGATCGGGACGAGGGGGACGACGATGTTGCTTGCGTCGGGCCACGGGAAGTTCTTCTTCGCGTGCTCCGGCTGCGCCTTGTACGCGCGCAGCATGTTGGCGAGGTGCTTTTCGCGCTCTGCGTGAGCTTCGAGCGCGATCTTCATCTGCTCCCTCACCTCCACCCTCATCTTCTCTTCCTGCTCCGGCGTCAACTCGAGCGGCTTTGGCGACAGTCCGGGCATTCTTCTTTACCTCTCCCGGGTCCGAGGTGCGCGTGTACACGCACTCCCCTTGAAATCCGTGCGCTTTCGCGGTGGGAAGACTCTTCATTTCAATACCCCGTTATCGCGGAGCGGCTTGAGAACCTGCGTGCTTCAAACGAGATGGCCCTCTTACTATCTCGGGTGTTCTGAGAGACGTAAGGGAGACCAAGCAGTGTCCGCGCTGCGGCTGCTGCGTCGAGTAGATCGACCGTTGGAAAGACGGGAAATCCGAGCATCTCTTCCCGGAATTGACGATGACCGATACCGGTCTTGTTCATGAAGAAGATGTGTTGCTCGGTGAGAGGGAGGAGGGTGCGGATTCTCGCGTGCTTGTCCCCGATCGGATGAGCGTCCTCGATCGCGAAGTGGTAATCGAGTTCCTTCATGACTTGGTATAGAGGGAACTTCAGGACGCGCTGGAACGCAACATCCTCCACCGCTGCACGGTGACACCGCCAGCGCTGATGCATTCCGATGTACTTACTGAACAGCATCGCGGGATTCTTCCAATCCGCGAATGCGTCGAGAAGGAAGAAGCGTCCTCGGTGATCCCGTGCGAAGACGACGATAGCGTTCCGCGCGTTCTTCTTCTGCTCTTTCTCAGAGAGAGCGGGGTCCCAGAAGAGAACACGACGGAGAGAGTCGTAAGAGACGACCTCCGTCTCTCCCTCGAGATCGAGGACGAGGTTTCCCTCATCATCGAAGGAGTAATACCGAAGGTCCTTCTCCTTGAACTCGGCGAGGGCAGGATCCCTCGGATTGTTCAGGAAGAGCATGGAGTACATGAACGAGCCCTGTTTCGCGCGTACACGCCTACAACTCTCCTCGGGGAAGAGCTCGGGGAAGTAGTAGTACGTCTTCGAAGGATCAGGTGCGTGTACGACAGGGTCCATCGCGTAGACGGGTTCTTCTCCTTGAGAGACTCGCCTCGCGTCGCTGTCCAGCTCTTCCCTCGTCCAGTGGAGAGGGCGAACGAGAAAGTCGAAGAAGTCCTTCTCCTCTTTGATGATGTGATAGTAGAGATCGTCGATTCCCCAGCGGGTACCGATCACGAGGAGGTATCCCTCGCGAGTGTTTACGAAGAGGGCCTCGCTGGCCCGGTACCAATCAAGGACGCGCCTGCGCACGGACGGGGATTCCATGCTCTTGTCGTCCTCGAGGTCGTCGAAGATCATAACGGTGTAGTGACGAGAGACTAGGTGAGTGTCAATCCCTGCGCACTCGATCGTGTTTTCCCCGTAGACGCCCTTCCGAGGGAAGAGGAGGGCATCATCAGTCCAGGTTGTTCGGGAGAGATCGGGGATGATCTCCGGAAAGAGCCACTGAAGGACGTTGTTCTTCTCCACCTGCTGCTTCAACGATCGGATGTTCTTCTGTGAGTTCTCAGAAGAGGCCGAGCCGAGGAGGATCCTGTGCTCAATGCCGGGCGAGCCGCAGAAGTCGTCCTGGATGAGAATCCAGAGGGGGAGAGACTTGCTTCCTACCGTGCTTTTGTAACAATCACGAGGGATCAGTACACACTTACGCCTCTTATGTTCCTCGTGCAGCGGGGGGACTCTCTGGATGAAGTTACAAAGCTCAAGATGGGGTACCTGCTGCACCTTGTTCCACTGAAGCACAGCAGTAGTGAAGAAGTAGAGAGAGGAACGGGCGTTCTGCCTCGTTCGTTCGCGAAGCTCATCCGCGACGGACGAAGTTGGACGCGAGATCCCGAGCGACTCAAACAGAGCTTGCTGGGCTCGCGTCGATAGTACGTCCAATCCCTGCCTCCTTAGCGCGCCGTTCGAGCTCCTCAAAGAGCTCTGGAGTCATACTCAAAGTGAGAGAGCCCGAGAGAACCTTCCGAACCGGCGAATGTCCAGCGCGGTCCAGCCAGTCCTGCGCGATTTCCTTCTGGAGTTTCTCGTCATCCGTCCCCTCGATGAGTTCAAGGAGACGATCCTGCATGTATCCCGCGAAGTCGAGGAACTTCTCTTGCACATCCGCGTGCGTTTTCTTCAGAGAGAGCGGGAGAGCGTCGTAGTTCTTCCCGATCACCCAGTTCTCATACCTCTGATACGCAGGATCCTTCAGCCACTGGCGCACAGTATTCACGCCGAAACCGAGTCGTTTCGCTAGGTCGGTCGCGTGAAGAGAAGGAGTGTCTGTGCGAAGCTGCGCAAGGAGCTTCCACTCCACACGCACAGGATCCGGGTAATCCGGCAGCGCTACCTGGGCAGGCTGTTCCATGTTCGAATGATTGTACTGTAGGGGGAGAATGGCCGACAAGCGGCGATGTTTGAAGGCCACGTGTTCAAAATGTTCTATTGGTGAGGGGACCTAATATATAAAGTTGGAGTGTGTGGTCTGGGGGTTAGGGGGTGTGTATAGTTGAGGGAGAGGAGGTGGTGGAGAGCGATGAAGTAAGGAATCGAGGTGCGCGAGCAAGGGTCTCGCGTATGGCAATAACCTTTCCCAAAGGAGAGCCCTATGGCTCGCCTAGCGCTCTGGCTGATAAAGCCAGTTGCGCATCACCCCGACTGGGGTTGGGACACTGCCCGCGGCTTCGTCGTCCGGGCTTCGTCCGAGGAGGAGGCACGCATGATCGCCTCCCTCCCGACGCGTTGCACCGACGACGTTCCCCCTGAGCTGATCGAGGGGAGCGGGGACGAGGGTCCTTACCCCTGGCTCGACAAGAGCCAAACCACGTGCGTGAGGCTCCACGACCGTGGTCCTCGCGGAGTCATCCTCCGCGACTTCCTCAACGGCTAGATGCCGGGGGAGGGAGGGAGCGTTGCCTCTCTCCCTCCCGGAGTGCGAGGACAGGTGTTCCTCGTATGACAATAACCCGCCTTTGGGAGAACGACCATGTTCAAGGTCGTCCGTCCGTGGCGCCCCGTCGCCGAAGGGGAGCTCAAGGTGCAGGTTTGCCAGTTCAATGGCAAACTGTACTACCAGCTCCTCGTCGAGAAGAACGGGAAGACCTATCGCCTCCTGGCGCACGAGGTCTCCACGTTCTTCGACGAAACCGACAAGGAGGGGGCCCTTTAGGGCCTCCTCCCTCGGCTTGGAGAATAGGGCCTTCGGGCCCGTTCTCCATGCTGTGGTTCGCCCTCATTCACCGCGGTAACTCGTGGTGAGAGTTGGTGTATTGACGTAGAAAGGAGGTGATACTATGTGCTGCGACACGTGCGGTTGCAACGACCCGGTCGTTGTCGTCAACGGCTTTGGGCTCTGCGAGGACTGCTCTGAGGGAGGAAGAGCAGAGTCGCTCAAGAGCATCAAGGCGAGCTGGGTCAAGAAGGTTCCCTGCTACTACTGCAGCGAACCTTGCGCGGGATCGGGAGAGGTCCCGGTCATCTGCGACGAGTGCGATCGGATTATCGAGAGACTGACCTCTCTCGAGTGAAAGGGGGCTAAGCCCCCTTTTTTCTTGACTCGCACAAGCGAGACCCAACGCTGGAGTGAAAGTTGGTGTAGATGAGTAAGAGGAGGTGTGTATGGAAACGCACGAAGGAGTCGCGAAGGTCGGCGAGTGGAAGAAGATCGAGGTCGTCGGGCGCATCGTCGTCTGGAGGGGACGACGATTCTACCAGTTCAAGATCCTGAAGGGCGACCGGCTCTTCAAGATCCTCGGTCACGAGGTCCGCGAGTTCTACGAGGACTCGAACATGGAGGAGGGGGCCCTCTAGGGCCCCTTTCTCTTTGCTCGGCGGAGCCGCATGACCCTGTGTGAGAGTTGGTGTTGAATGTGGAAGGAGGTGTGGTAGATGTTCAAGATCAACATCGATCCCCGGGGAGTCCCGAAGGAGCACTTGTGCTTCTCCTGCAAGTCAGGACTCGTCAGAGTCCAAGACGGCAGGACGACAACGCTGTGCAAGTTCGACCAAGTGTGCAGCGAGATTCATCGTACACACGCCGTCAACAAGGTGGTGACAAGATGCACAGACTACGACGACAAGCGCCTGCCGGACCTCTACGAGTTGGAGAGGATCGCGTGGACGCTCGAGACGACCGAGAAGAGAGTGATCGGATTCAAGCCCCCGAGAAAGGAAGGAGTGGGATGACCAACAAAGCAGCGCTGGAGCGGATCTGGAAGAGGCACAAGCAGGAAGTGCTCGCGTTCTTCTGGGCGCAGCACAGGAAGGAGGAGTGGGATCGGTTCCGGACGGAGGCGCGGGAGGAGCTCGAGATCATTCTCAGGGAGATCGAGGAGAAGGAGGCGTGAGATGGAAGAAAAGGACAAGATCCTGGAGCAGCTGAACCAGACGATCGAGAAGATCTGCAAAGCCTTCGACGACTCGAAGGTGACGATGGACAAGTTCGCGTTGGCGGCCTTGATCCAGCTGCTCCCCAAGCTGGCGGTCGACATCGGAGCGGAGCCGCTCGAGGTCCTTGCTCTGCTCTGCAGGCATTTCAGAGAGGAGGTCGCGAGGGAGCGGGTGGAGCAGATCATCAACGAGATGGCGGCGGCGGTCAAACCACAGGGCTCGTGTTGAGAGTTGGTGGATAGAAGTGGAAAGGAGGTGATAGCATGGACAGAGAATTCCCGTACAAGAGCGTTGATGACGCACGAGCGGATTCGTACCGCAAGTGCGGAGTCAGCGCGAGCTGGAAGGCGTTCGAGCTCCAGCTCGTGCGCACGGGCTTCTATCAGGTGATGTTCCGCAAGGATCGGAACAACCGCCTGGCGGAAGATCGTGCAAAGTACCTCAGAGTTCTTGAGCTCGCAAAGCGAGACAAGACTCTGGCGGCTGCGGTCGCAGAGGCGGAGAGCTCGAAGCTCTAGCCGGAAGCATTCGGGGCGGTGCTCGAGAGGGCATCGCCCCCCTTTTTCCCAAGGAGGGAACATGAGGCATACGCATCTGTGCGACTTCTGTAGCAGAGAGTTCAAGTGCTGGTGCACCGATGAGAGCTGGTGCAAGGAGATGAGTGTCTCCTCTCTCATCTTCTGCGCGAACTGTCAGGGAGAACCGGACTATCCAGAGAGCGCGGTTCGAGGTCCGAAGACGCCGGAGGAGATCGAGGAACACTTCCGCTTGAACTCCTGAAAGGGGGAGGGCCCCCTTTTTTGCTGACCTCTTTAACGCCACGCGCCGCCTGATTGCCCCGCGTCGTCGGCATTTTCGCCCATTCCCTGCTGACCCTGCGCAGCCCCACGCTGAGAGAAGATCGCTCCGCGCGGTTCTATCCGAAGAGGGGGTGGGGGTTTACCCGTCGAGGGGGGCACCCCAGACCATACGGTGAGAGACAAATCTTGGCCTTCAACCGGCACGTTCTCTATTCTAACCTTGAACACTTTTGAACACTTTTGAACACTTTATTGAACACAAACACGAGCTAAGTGCTTGAATTTAAACGAGTTAGCTCGTGTTCGATTGAACACATCGTGCCGCCTCTTTAACAAATCGGGTTCAACGTTCGTCGATATTGTTATATACTGTTTGAATTCCAGAATATGTATATAACGTTCTATACTTAAAGACATACGAGGTTAGAGAACGTTGAATTCACGTAAATCTTTCAGCGCGGCATTGTGTGTTCAATTGAACACGAGTTAACTCTTTTAGAATGAACGAGTTAAGTCGTGTTTGTGTTCAACTTTGTGTTCGATCGAACCTGATGAAACTTTGAGAACGACCTTTCGTGTATGTACATGTAAGGAACGTTCGAAAAAGAACGTTGACTTCCATTCTCGTTCCATGTTATAATATACCCATACTGGAGGTTCACATATGCAACTACTCTATCCCACGTTTCGTCGGACGCTGAGCGGATCGACGGGACGAATGGTCTCACTCCCGAAGGATCTGTGTGTCGCTGCGGGCCTCGAGGATGGGGTCCCTGTGCAGCTGTCCGCCGTAGCGATCAACGGGCGGAAAGCGATCCTGATCGAGGTGAGCCATGAGCCAGTCGGAGCTGAGAATAGTTCCGCCGATCTCGCTAACGGGGAGTAAGTACTATCGTTCACGATTGATCGTGAACGAGGATGGAACTACCACGCCGGTACTTGTGTACCTTGCGCAGCGCAGGTACGGCGGGTATAACATTAAGACGCACCGTCCCTTCTGGATCGACGGTGACTTCACTCACGAGGAGGAGGAGAACGTTGGACTGGTTGAGGTGGGCGTAGATGCTTCACCTCGTCCAAGACGATCCTCGTACGGAGTCCCTTCGGGGACGCTGGAGTATCAGAGAAAGTACAGGGAGGCGAACCGTGAGAGACTCAGAGGATACGCGAGGAAGTATGCGGCGAGAGTTAGAGCGACGAGTAGACTCGTCGGGTCGCTCGAGGGGGACCTGCGATCCCTCATCAAGGGACTTGCCGTGGTACGAGATGGTGCAGGGGACGATCAGCGCGATAGCGAGGGAGCAGGGGGTGAGCTTGCTCGATTCGAGCATCGCGCAGCTGTGGCACGGGACGAGGGAGCAGGGCTGGACGGATCGAGAGATGAACGACTTCGTTCGGTCGCTCCGCCCACCGGTGAAGCTGATCCTAGCGGAGAGGTCCACGATCCCTCCTCTCTTCTCGGTGTCAGCGTTCAATCCGCTCGCGTTGAACGAGGAGAAGATTGAGTACTTCGTGCAGCGCGGAGTGAACATGTTCCGTCACTTTGGATGGACGAGCTGGGGTATGTACGATAGAGAGAGCGCGAGAGAACGTGTGTACAAGCTAGCGGATGCTAACCCGTCTCTCCTCTTCATGCCCACCGTTCTCTGTGACACCCTCGCTCACCCGGTCGACTATGATCGGACTGTGCGAGCGTGGGGGGACGCGCCGGCGAATGTTCTGATTGAGCTTGCGAATGAGCCGTATCATGCCTCTCAGAGGGATGATCTCTTGCCGTGGTGTAATGAGTTTAAGTGGGATCGTCCGCATTGGGCAGCGGGGGCCACGAGAGATGACGTCTCTCACGATCTCACAAATGGGACGTTCGTGACGAGACACTTTGAGAGATTCGATGGGGATTCGCTTCATCGAGACGACTCCGCGGGGTGGAGATGGGTGAGGCATGCGAGGGAGGGGTGGGATCTTTCGGGCAGCGTGAACAAGTACGTGCATGATAACGAGCCCCGACGGACGGACATGAATCCGATCAAGCACTTTACTGCGGGAGTGCTTGCGAAGATGTTCAGGATGGGGACCACGTTCCACTACTCAGGTGGACTCATCTCGAGCCTCCCGACGGACATCGAGCGTATGTGCCTCGAGGAGAAGGTGAGAGGATTCCGTCTCATCCCAGACGAGTGGAGAGGACTCTACTACACTCCGGGCTCCAAGGAGTGTCCGTTCGACAGCTTCGCAGGGGCGATCAGGTGCTACTCGGTGATGACACCGGACGGGAAGAGCGGATGGGTCCTCGCGCTCGGGACGACTACTCTGCTCATAGAGTGGAGAGAGGGGGTAATGACGGAACGCTTGGAGAGGAAAGAGCACCCGTTCGGCGGGTGCGCCGTATACAGAGTATGGAGGTGAGATATGCTCCGCATGTTCGGCGCGTTCCTTCTCGCGCTCACTCTCGCAGGAGCGGCTGTGTACGCACAGAGTCCGTTCCCGTGCGGAGTGCAGCTGCCGAATGGAGACTGGGTCCCGTGCGACCATCCGTTGGCGTATAGAGATGTGGGGATCCTAATGAAGCCGGGACACCGCTACTGGGCAGCGTACGGCTTCGAGATGGTCACACTCGGCTCTCTCCGATCAGTGACGAGCGGGAAGTGGATTGTGATTGGAGAGTTTACGAAGTCGGGCGGGTCCCCGCCGGTGGGACAGCTCGTTCAGTTCGAGGTGGAGAGGAAGTACTCGGGGTGGATTGATCTAGGTCCGGTTCAGTACTGAGTGCAGGGTGGACCCATCATGGAGGGCGACCGGGCCCCTCGAGGTCAAACTCCGCTGGGAGATGGTGGGTCCACTCTTTTCCCGTACCGTTGAGTTTCCCCTACGGTTCTCTCTTGATTTCGACAAAATTGTGTGGTATAATTATTTATAAAATGAACAAGAACCCTGTCTACACAAACATATACATCGAGGTAGATGAGAGGGGATCATCCTACACTCGATGTATTCGGTGTGAGACGATCACACCACTTGCGTTTGCTCAGCTCATCCGAGCTGGGTATTTCACGTACGTGGACAACCCGCACTTCGGGATCGCGGGGGATTGGAGGGCGAAGATCAGGATCCCGATCGTGAAGAAGGGGTATGGATGCCCCTCGTGCGTGGACGAGTACGAGATGCTCGTCGTACACGGAGACACTCGTGCGTTTCTCATGAAGTGAGGTGTGACATGGCAGAGATGGCGCCCGTCGTGATCATGAAGAAGTTCTTCGGGACGAAGCCCGGACAGACGCTGCAGGAGTTCAACGAGGAGCTCAAGCAGCTCAGCCCGGAGGAGAGGGACGAGCTCGTGAAGCTCGCGGCGGCCGAGCTCGGAGTAGAAGTGAAGAAGTGAACGAGGGAGGTGAGAGCATGTTCCGAATCGGACAACGCGTGAGGTTCAAGGACGACGTCGAGGGCGTCGTCACGTTCGTCGGAGTCGACGACCGAGTGCCTGATCGTGGGCAACTCGAGAAGCTCAGCGTCGACGCCGTCGAGGTGCAGGTCGGTCTCTTGCAGTACCGGCTTGTTCCTGCAATCCTCGCGGACCTCTGGATGGAGAGAGTGAAGGAGGAAGAACATGCGTAGGGAAGAAGAGGAGGCAACGATCAGACTCGCGAAGGATCCCCTCTCCTGGAGCCGCTGGCCACTTCTCCCGATGAAGAAGCGGACCGGCAGGGAGCCCTTGCTCGGGTACCTCTTCGACGAGGATCACTCGAAGGGGTACAAGGTGTACGAGGGGAACATCTGGGATTGCACGCGCACGGGCGTCATCCTCGGAGAGTTCGCCACCGTGGAGGACATGATCAGCGACGGCTGGGTGGTGGATTGACATGAGACGAACATTCGAACCCCTTCCGAAGGATAGGGACAAGCTGCCCGAGTACGCGCCTTCCGAGGTTTACAACATCGCGAAGACCGCGCTGGACATGGTAGCAATGCTCAAGGAGCGCTACCCTGATGTCACTCCGCAAACGATCGAGGCGCTCGGAGTGGTCTGCCATCTACTCGCTCACTCGATCGGCGGTGCCGCTCGACATGCTGTGGTCACCGTGCACAACGTGAGCGAGATCGCAGACGGATTGTGGGAGGTGATAAAACAAGAACGTTGAAGTCCAACGCGTCATGGGATATAATATCCCCATCATCAGAAGGGCGAGAGCCCGAGGAGGAACGATGTCCATTCTGGACAACATTCGGAAGAAGGTCGACTCCATGTCGGCCGAGGACCTCCGAAAGGAGTTCGCGGCGATCAAGGCAGCCGAGGAACTTCGGCGTGCCAAGATCAAGGAGTACAACGCGAAGGAAGGCGTGAAGGAGAAGCGCCTCGCGTACTCCAAGGCCTATCGGGAGAAGAACCCCGACAAGTTCAAGGAGTCCCGGAAGGCCTACATGTCCAAGCCGGAAGTCAAGGAGAAGATGAAGGCTCGCCGGCTCGCGCATGCCGCACACATCAAGGCGGTCCTGGCGAAGGCCAAGGAGCTCGGCATCGCGTAAGGGTGAGGGCGCCTTCGGGCGCCCTTCCTTTTCCCTACAGGAGAACGTTGATGTCAACGGTAGTTCTCTTCTCCGGCGGGTTGGACAGCACTGTTCTCTTGACCCTTGCGCTCTCGAGAGAGAAGGTGTTTCCACTTACCATCAACTACGGTTCGAGACACAATGCGAGGGAGATGATGGCAGCGTTGGAAGTGTGCAACGCTCTCGGCATTGCTCCTCCGACCCTTATCCACCTCCCACACAACATCTTCTCCTCCTCGTTCACCCGTGGAGAGATCCCCAACGGGCACTATCAGGAGGAGACGATGAAGAGCACGATCTGTCCGAATAGGAATATGGTGCTCCTCTCCGTCGCGGGAGCGTTCGCGGCTTCACGCAAGGCGAACACGGTCATGTACGCCGCGCACGGTGGGGATCACTACATCTACCCTGACTGCACTCCGAAGTTTATCGAGGAGTGCGGACGGACGTTGTTCACTGCGACGGAAGGAGCCGTCAGCCTCTCCGCTCCGTTCATGAACATGACCAAGGCGGAGATCGTGCAGCTTGGTCTGGAGCTCGGCGCACCACTCGCACGCTCTTACAGCTGCTACCACGGAAGGGAGAAACACTGTGGCAGGTGTGGGACGTGTGTGGAACGGGCGGAGGCGTTCTCGCTCGCTGGTGCTCTCGACCCTACCGAGTACGAAGACCCCGACTTCTGGAGAACGGTAACGAAGGGAGGGAAGACATGAGTCAGATCCCGGATGAAGCAGCGCAGTTCGCATTTACCTTTTGCCCTCCCGGCTTTGCCTCTTGCATCGCCGGGGGAGCAGTCCTCGACTTCGAGCGCGCGAAGGACATCGACCTCTGGGTCCTTGCGGGAGACCGCATGCCGGAGGAGGTGGCAGCGCTCACCCATGATCACATCGACCTCATGGGGTATAAGTACGAGATGTGACAGCCGTACCCACAGAGACACATGTTCAAAGTGGC
>Ga0113563_10000874_pt1 | contig 15955 bp, 13 predicted proteins | sample Mud3Dept3metaG_FD_80117 | JGI IMG/M metagenome (GOLD analysis project Ga0113563, IMG submission 80117) | Freshwater wetland microbial communities from Ohio, USA, analyzing the effect of biotic and abiotic controls - Mud 3 Core 4 Depth 3... | ecosystem: Environmental > Aquatic > Freshwater >...
TGCTTTTTTGCGCCTCCATTTGTTTCTTTCAAGTTTCATCCAGTATAATTCCCCTATGCACAATCGCGCAACCCCCTTAGTCATTGGAATTGCAGGTGGATCCGGCTCGGGAAAAACGACTCTAGCACACCTGATTCTCGATCGAGTTGGCAGTGAGCGCATCGCTTTTCTTCCTCATGATGCTTATTATAAAGACCTGAGCGAATTGCCACCCAACCAACGTGTTTCTATTAATTTTGATCACCCAGATTCTCTTGATACGGGTTTACTGATCACTCATATCTTGCAATTGAGAAATTACCAACCAGTTGATTTACCTATCTATGATTTTAAAACTCATAGCCGAACCAAGGAAATCCGGCGGATTGATCCGAAACCTGTAATCATGGTTGAAGGAATTCTAATATTTGCAGAGCCAGATTTACGTAAATTGCTGGATGTAAAGATTTTTGTCGACACTGACTCTGATTTGCGCCTAATCCGCAGATTAAAGCGAGATATCGAAGAGCGTGGAAGAACCACAGAATCAGTGATCCATCAGTACCTATCGACAGTTCGCCCGATGCATATGGAATTTGTCGAGACATCAAAACGTTACGCGGACGTGATCATTCCTGAAGGTGGACAGAATGAAGTAGCTATGGAAATGGTTGTTGCCAGACTAGAGGCTTTATTAACAGGGGACAAATATACATAAAAACTAAATCGATGAATATCTCCAAGTAAATATGTATGAAATCTGAGCAAAAGTTACTCCTGGCGCGCATCCTCGCCATTATCTTTGTAGTTTCGCTCAGCCTGTTCATATACAGTATTCGAGATAAGGCTCCACAACTAGCAAAATTCGGTTATCCAGGCATATTCTTATTAGCTTTTTTTGCTTATGCCACGATTATCCTTCCTGCTCCAGGATTCTTCTTCGTTTTTACTATGGGAGCAGTGTTCAATCCTATTGGAGTAGCCATTGCTGCCGGTTTGGGAGCAGCTTGTGGGGAAATTGTAGGTTATCTTGCCGGCTTTAGTGGCCAAGCTGTTGTACAAAAATCGAAACACTATGAAAGAATCTGCAATTTTATGGAGACCAACCACCGGCTTAGAGATGTAACTATCTTGGTCTTCGCCTTTATTCCCAATCCATTTTTCGATCTCATTGGTATAGTCGCTGGTACTCTCAGATTCCCTATAATACGTTTTCTATTCTTATGTGCATTTGGGAATATACTAAAGATGTTAGTTATTGCATACCTCGGTGAATCTTTTTTTGAGTATTTTAATATTTCATTGTAAAAATCTTTTAGTTAAGGAAGTATATCATGTTAGATTATTCAAAACTCGACTCATATCTACTTCAACATTTGGATAAAAGCATTGCGGAGTTATCGCGACTCGTTGCACAACCCAGCATCTCAGCACAGAATATCGGGCTGATAGAATGTGCACAATTGGTTGGTGAAATGCTTAGTAGGCGCGGCTTTAATGTTGAGATTATTCCTACAGTTGGTGCTCCCGTAGTTTTCGCCGAAAGGAAAGGCATCAGTGATAAAACTCTTTTGATCTATAACCACTACGATGTTCAACCCCCTGAACCTCTAGAACTTTGGGTTACCCCCCCATTTTCCCCTACCTTAAGAGATGGAAAGTTATTTGGTCGAGGCTCAAGCGATGACAAAGGCCACATTGTCAGCCGCTTCTTTGCCTTGGACGCCATATTGAACACAGACAGAGAACTTCCGTGCAATGTGAAATTCATCATTGAAGGTGAAGAGGAGACAAGTAGTGTGCATTTACACGAGTTTATCGAAAAAAACCAGGAATTATTACATGCAGATGCCTGTATATGGGAATTTGGAGGAGTTGACCATCAGGACAGACCCAATCTACATTTAGGCTTACGTGGTATTTGTTATGTAGAGCTATCCATTGAGACAGCAGATAGTGATGTTCATTCTGGCCTTGGTGGATCAATTTTCCCCAATCCCGCTTGGCGTTTAGTTTGGGCATTAAATAGTCTGAAAGGTTCCGATGGGCGAGTACGGATCCCAGGTTTCTATGAGTGTGTTAAACCACCCACCACGCGAGACATAGAATATTTAACAGCACTTCCTGAAGTTGCAGAAGAGTATCAAACCCATTATGGTGTGAAATACTTCCTTGATGGTTTGACCGGTGGTCCAGAATTGCGTATTAAGCAGGTCTTCGAACCCACATGCACAATTTGCGGATTGACCTCCGGCTACCAAGGACCTGGATCGAAAACCGTGTTGCCAGCCCGTGCGTCTGCAAAAATTGATTTCAGACTCGTGCCTGATCAAGACCCATTCACAATACTTGATCTCTTAAAGAAGCATTTACAATCCGGAGGATTTTCTGATATCAAAATTGATTTTCTCGGAGGTGAGCCTCCAGCGCGCACAGATCCGGATGATCCATTCGTGAAATTGGTAGTCTCCACCGCCAGCACTGTTTACGATCAACCAATGCAATTAACTCCTATGATCGGTGGTTCAGGTCCCAATTATCCATTTGTACATTTGCTAAAACTACCAGTAGTAACAGCTGGAGCGGGCTACCCCGGTAGCCAATCACATGCCCCCAATGAGAATATTCGATTGGATCTGTATTTGAAACACGCTCAGCACATGGTTCGTATTCTGAAAGAATTCGGAAAAGGATAGAACTCAAGTGAACAATGATATCCGGGTGATTATCGTTGAACATGATCCATTCTCACGGAATTGGATGGCGCTATTGGCTGCGAGAGACTGTCGTACAAGAGTGGTGGGGGAAGCTGAGGACCTGACTGATCTTCTGCCTTTATTGAAAAATCAGAGCAGCCGCATTGATTTAATTCTACTTGACACAGATATCCCAGGAGAGGTTGACTGCATTCCACTGATACTAAAAGAAACCTCCAACAGTAAACATCCTCCGTCGATTCTCTGCACGGGAATTAAACCTAACTTACATGTTCTTAACCAATTATCCCATCCCATTTTCAAAGGTTATGTTAAGAAAGGTGAAATCCAAAATTCTCTCGTATGGGCAATTACCTTTGCAATGGAGGGTTATTGGGTGATTTCTGACAGCATTCAAGCGCTCGCATCTTCCACAAATTTCTCCCTACCGAAACCGTGCATAGTGATCGAAGGTCGTTATATAACAAAAAACCTTACCGAACATCAGGCAAATGTCGCTCGTTTGGCTTTCATATTCAGTATGGAGAGACATGACCTGGCTAATGAACTTGGGATTACTGAAGATTGGGGATACGGATTGGTAAGTGCAGTGTACGAAAAAATTGGTTTAAAAGAGATTCTCTCTGGTGAATTCGATACAAGCAATTACTTTGGAGATAATCACCTTCTCGTCGAGTTGTTCGAAAAACTAAGAAAAGGGATCATCTCCCCAGTAAAAGCTCGTGATATGGAAACCCTTGCCTTCCATTTACTAACTATGCCCGAATTCACAGAACTAAAGTGATAGGAAGTAAAATTTCCTTGGATTATTTATCTATAACCATCTATAACCAGATACCCAAGATTATCTGTGGGTGGATGAGGCATTAAAGAATTAAAAACTCGTTATGTTCCTGAAGAACCTTTTACGCCGAAAGATACGGACTCTACTCACCGTTCTGGGCATTAGTATTGGTGTTGCCGCTATCATCGGCTTGGGTTCTCTGGCCAACGGACTGGAGAATGGTTATCAAGCGATGCTTACCGGTAGCAAAGCTGATTTGATTATAAGCCAGCCAGACACTTTTGACATTAGTTATAGCTCGATCGACGAGAAGATAGGCGAACAATTAGCTGCTGCCCCTGAGGTATCAGAAATTAGCGGTATGTTAGAAGGATTTACTCAGACAGAGGATGAACCATTTTTCTTTGTCTTTGGTTATCCACGGGAGAGCTTCGTTTTAGGCAGATTTCAAATTATGGATGGAATCGGCTTAAGGGATAAAGAGCTTCACAAAATCCATGGAAAACCAATCTGGTTGGGTTCAGCCGCAGCAGAGGTTCTCAATAAAAAACCAGGTGATACGCTCCGTCTTACTGGAAGCAGTTATAGGATTGCTGGCATCTACCAAACTGGGGATGTTTTTGAAGATAGCGGGGCTATCCTTGAGTTACGAGACGCACAAGACCTGCTGGGTAAGCCTCGCCAGGTGAGTATATATTACATCCGATTGAAGGACCTGGCATTAAAACAACGCTTTATGGTTCGTTTCGAACGGCTTTGGTCTGATTTATCCTTGAGCGGGGTTAAAGATTTTGCAGATAAACAAGCACTCCAGGACTATATTCTAGGTTTCGTTTGGGCAATAGGAGGATTGGCGATTATTATCGGCGGCGTTGGAATGATGAACTCCCAATTGATGTCTGTCATGGAACGCACCCGCGAGATCGGCGTACTGCGTGCAATTGGCTGGAGTAAATGGCGTGTTCTGTGGATGATCTTGAGAGAATCGCTGGCAGTTTGCCTGCTTGGCGGGATGCTGGGCATCGGATTAGGCTGGTTATTACTCATGTCTTTATCAATGAGTACTGTAGTCATGGGGATAAGTTCAGCTAACCTCCGCCCAGAGCTTATCGTTCAAGCATTTTTCATAGTGATCGTACTCGGTCTTGTTGGCGGATTGTATCCTGCCTGGCGAGCATCTAAGATGCAACCTGTGGAAGCTTTGAGATATGAAGGTGGAAGTATTGGTAAGGTAAAGCGATTACCATTCGGCGGTTTGGCAGTTCAAGGATTATTTCAACGGCTTGGTAGAACAACGTTGACTTTGACAACTATCGGTATCACCGTAGGTGCCATTATCGCGCTCGAAGGGGTAATGAAAGGTTTTACAGGATCCTTCGAACAGACATTGCTTGGAACACAAAATGAAATTATGATTCGCCAGGCAGATGTATCCGACACAAGTCTAAGTGCTATCGACGAGCGAATTGGGGACAAAATTGCTGCAATGCCTGAAGTTAAGTATGTAAGCGGGGTGATTATCGCTGCAGTTGTGTTACCGGATACAGGTGGATTCTTCATTATTGAAGGTTATGAACCAGGAAGTAATTCAGTCCAACGCTTTAAGATCATCGAAGGAAAACCTCTCTCCAGCAATCATGAAATTATCATTGGAAAGCAAATGGCAGACTTATTAAAACGTCGTATTGGCGATAGCCTCGATTTGAGTGGTGTTCGATTTCGGATAGTTGGTATTTATGAATCCAAAGTGAGTTGGGAAGAGCTTGGCGGTGTGATCACCTTGAGAGACGGTCAAACATTCACCGGTCGCCCGCGCAAGGTCACCATGTACTCAGTAAAACTGCATGATCCCTCTCAGGCTAATGAAATGGTCACGAAAGTTAATCGCCAATTTCCAGAAGTTTATGCTTCCCTGACAGGTGAATTTGTCCAACAGATGCCAGATATGCAAAATTCGAATGGAATGCTGAATGGCATTTCCTTCTTGGCGATACTTATTGGCGGCGTCGGTGTTTTGAATACCATGTTGATGGCGGTTTTTGAACGCACCCGAGAAATTGGCGTTCTGAGAGCTTTGGGTTGGCAGCGGAAAGCGATTCTCGGGCTTATACTGAAGGAAGCGTTGATTTTGGGTTTATTGGGAGGTTTCGTGAGTATAGGCATTGCATTTATATTAGCTCATTTGATGCAGAGAGAGCCTACCCTGGGAGCTTACCTTACGCCTTCATGGGATTGGATAATTTTTCTCCGAGCAATATCGATCGCTTTATTACTAGGTCTTTTAGGAGGACTATATCCGGCTTATCGAGCAACGCGGTTACAGCCAATCGAAGCTTTAAGATACGAATGAAGAAATTACCTGCGATGGTTGTTAACTAAAATATAAAACTACTTGATTAATTGAATGGAAATAGTCGTGGAGGCACCTATGCCGTTGTTCATAAAAAGAGTTCTATTGATCGTTTCTCTCCTCGTTGTAGGATTGTTCATGTTATCCGCGTGCAGCTCAATTGCTGAGAAAACAGCTCCTACCGAGGAGCCAATCCCTTTTGAGGAAATACCTCCTGTCGTTAACGCTACTGGGGTTGTCGTACCAGCCGAATGGTCTATTCTCAGTATGTCCACTTCTGGGATCGTTGAAGAAGTATTTGTTGAGGAAGGAGATCATGTAGACGCTGGGCAAACATTGATTCGCTTGAAAGGGAAAGAAGAGCTTCAGGCTGCGATCTCAGAGGCTGAATACGAAGTTGTTGTTGCCCAAAAGGCTTTAGATGATCTTTACGAAAATACCAGAACTAAACTAAATGAAATATTGGAAAATATTGCTCGTACAACCGATCAAGTTCGAGATGCTCAATACCAATTGGATAATTACTCCGTCCCGTATTACCAGGCTAACCTGGAACCAATGGAAGCGCTCGATGCGATGAAAGAGAAGCTCGATCAGGCGCGTGAAACTTTTGAGCCCTACAAATACAAATCAGAAAGCGATTCTACCAGGGAGGATTTGAAAGAAGAGTTAGATGATGCTCAAGCAGATTATGATTCAGCAGTCCGGCGAGTAGAGTACACAAACACATTGGAAGTTGCAAAGGATAACCTTGAAAAAGCACGTCAGGATTACGAAACCTGGAAAAACGGCCCAGACCCTAAAGAATTGGTAGTAGCAGAAGCACGCTTGAAAAACGCACAAAGTGCATTAACTGCAGCTAACGCCGCATTAGAGGACTTAGAATTAAAGGCTGATTTTTCTGGAACAGTTACAGAACTGAACGTTCGAGTCGGCGAATGGGTGGATCCAGGTATACCAATTTTACAACTCGCAGATTTAGACCATCTACGAGTCGAAACTACCGACTTGAACGAAATTGATGCTGCTCGAGTGGATACCGGTGCAAAAGTAAATATAACTTTTGATGCCTTGCCTGGAGTTGCTGTAGAAGGGATAGTGAAAAGCATCGCGCCAAAATCATCCCAAGGTTCTGGTGTGAACTACAAAGCGGTGATTGAATTGAACGAAATTCCGCCTGAATTGAGGTGGGGAATGACTGCTTTCGTCGATATTGCAGTGGAATAAGTAAAGGTATAATCATTTGAATGGATTCTTTTGTTGCCCTGGATATTGAAACAACTGGTCTTGATCCTGAAAAGGAAGCGATTATTGAAATTGGTGCAATTAGGTTTAATGATCGTGGGATCGAAAATAAGTGGGAATCATTAATTAATCCCGGGCGACGAGTTCCACCCTTTATCACACAACTAACTGGAATCACTGATCAAATTTTAATCCAGGCTCCAGCGCTTCACGAAGTGATCGGGGACCTGGTGAAATTCATTGGAAACTTGCCGATAATCGGTCACAATATAAGTTTTGACTTAGGATTCTTCAAACGACATGGTGTATTCCCCCACAATGAGGCAATCGATACTTACGAAACCGCCGCAATTCTTTTACCTACCGCTAGCCGCTATAATCTGGGGGCATTAGCTCAAGCACTTGGAGTGCCCTATCCTGCGAAACATCGTGCAATGGCGGATGCACAAGCGACAGCTGCTTTATATCAACGACTCTATAGAGAAGCTCTTTCTTTGCCACTTCCATTGCTTGCGGAGATAATTCGATTAAGTGAAAACCTGAATTGGTCAGGAAATGGCCTGTTTCGCCGGGCAATCGCCACCCGTTCACGCGAAATTGTCTCACCAGAGTCGATAAAACATTTCTATCAAGGTCCACTCTTTGAAAATTTCAATCCTATATTCAATGCACCCTTAAATCCAAAGGTTAATTTGGCGTCGCTTGATGTTGATGAGATTTCGGCATTAATGGAGCCAGGTGGAACATTCGCCCGAAAATTCACCCAATATGAATATCGTCCGCAACAAGTGGATATGCTACGATCTGTGGCTCTTGCTCTCTCAAATCAGCATCATTTAATGGTAGAGGCTGGCACCGGAACTGGTAAAAGCATGGCTTATTTAATTCCGGCAGCTATATGGTCCATCCAGAATAACCAAAGGGTGGTGATCTCTACCAATACTATTAACCTTCAAGACCAATTGATAAATAAAGATATCCCCGACTTGGTGAACGCATTGGGTATCAATGTTCAAGCGGTAGTCATAAAAGGTCGGTCGAATTATTTTTGCCCACGTCGATTTGAAATAATGCGCAGACGAGGGCCAGAAAATGTTGATGAGTTACGAGTTCTGGCAAAGGTTTTAGTCTGGCTGCAAGGGACAACGAGCGGTGATCGATCTGAACTAAACCTGAATAGTGGTGCAGAAAGAAGTCTCTGGTTACGAATATCAGCTGAAGACGAAGCCTGTTCCACAGACACGTGTCTTAAAAAAACAGGAGGGCTATGTCCATTTTATCGCATCAGGCAGTCAGCGCAGAGCTCCCATTTACTAATTGTTAATCACGCCCTCTTATTAGCCGATGTTGCCACAGGAAATCGAGTGTTGCCAGAATATGATTACTTAATTATTGATGAAGCCCACCACATTGAGTCTGCTACCACCAATGCGTTGAGTTTCAAGGTAACTCAAGTAGATACTGTGCGATTGTTGCGCGAACTTGGCAGCTCTTCTTCCGGATTATTAGGATGGCTACTTGAAGCCGCTCAGGAAAAGATCAATCCATCAGATTATGCAAGATTGCATAAATTGATCGAGAATATCACAAATCACGCCTTCCAATTCGAGCATCTTATGAGAAATTTCTTCGCATCACTCGATTTTTTCCTGCAAGAACAGCGCCAGGGTCAAGAAATAGGGATGTATGCTCATCAAGAACGGATTGTTCCTTCTACTCGCAGCCAACCTTCCTGGGAAGACGTTGAAATAGCTTGGGATGAAGCTCAGCGACCTTTGAAACATCTCCTTAATGATTACAACCTTATCCTTAAAGGTTTGGTTGAGATTTTAGAAATTCTCTCAGAAAATGATCAAGAGTTGTTTAGTTCCTTATCAAACAATTTTCGGCGTTTAGACGAATTGTCATCTAACATCAATGCCATTATTTTTACCCCATCTCATGATCAAATCTATTGGGCAGAAATTCAATCCAATGGGACAACCTTATCCATCCACGCAGCACCACTCCATATCGGTGCGCTTATGGAAAAGTATATTTGGTACGAAAAATCCTCGGTGATATTGACTTCGGCCACTTTATCAGCTACTGGTGATTTCGATTACTTGCGAGGTCGACTCAATGCAGTCGACACTGATGAATTGATCTTAGGATCGCCCTTCGATTATGAAACCTCTGCTCTCTTATATTTAGTGAACGACATACCTGAACCAAATGACCGCAATGCCTATCAACACGCTGTTGAAGTTGGGCTTATCAATCTCTGTAGAGCCACTGGCGGAAAAACTTTGGTTTTATTTACTTCTTACGATCAACTCAAGCGAACTTCGAAAGCCATCACACCAATTCTTGCCAAACATGACATCCTGGTCTACGAACAAGGAGAAGGTGCTTCTCCTCATAGCTTGTTGGAGACATTTCGAAGTTCCGAACGAGCTGTGCTGTTAGGTACGCGTGCATTCTGGGAAGGAATAGATATCCCAGGAGAGCCGCTTTCTGTTCTGGTTATTGTAAAACTTCCCTTTGACGTCCCATCAGAACCGATCATCGCAGCTAGGTCTGAAACCTTTGAAGATCCATTTAACGAATACTCATTACCAGAAGCGATATTAAGGTTTCGACAAGGCTTTGGTCGGCTTATTCGAACGCAATCCGACCGTGGCGTTGTCGTTGTTTTCGATCGGAGACTTCTGACTAAACGATATGGGAGACTTTTTATTGAATCGCTTCCCCAATGCACGATCCAAATTGGATCATTGTCAAACCTACCCCGCTTCGCTTCTCAATGGATCAATATATAGTTCGGACGATTATTCAACTCTATGGAAATTGTTGGTGTTGAATTTGGATTAGCCTTTATGAAATGGGGTGGTAATTAGCTTTTGTTTGAGCGCCCACAGTTTCTCTGAAAGCGACACATGATAGATATGTGGGTACATGATTCGTCTCACTCCAGGATCAAGACGCTCAACATCCAGCTGGCGCTGTGTCCTGATCTCTTCTATTGATGGTAGATCGATTAATAATCTACCCTCCTTTATTACTTCCACCGCTAAGGGTTCGATTCTTGAAATATCTTCCCATGCCAGATGGCGAAATTTGGAGTGATCTGTTGGATGTCGCAAGGTAACAGGATCATTCTGATTAGGATCTTCCTCAGATAGGGTAATTAAATCAGCAGTAGCTTTGCCACGCTGGTCGTATAGACGCCAAGTCCGCTTATCCCCAGGATTGGGTGTTTTCGACGGCGATTCAGAGATTTTTATAGCAGGTATCCAGCTTCCATCATGATGCACTGCCACGAGTTTGTATACTCCTCCCAATGCAGGTTCTCCCCATGAAGTAATTAACCGAGTCCCCACACCATATACCAACCGTTTGATCAGCTCCTCTGCATCGAGACCATACCGTGGCGCTTCTTGCATAATCTGAGTAATTATTTGCCAGATAATTAATTCATCCAAATCATTTGAGAGAGTTATCGAAACGTTGTTAAAACCAGCGTCATTCATCATCTTTGCTGCCTGGATGCTTAGATATGCCAAGTCTCCAGAATCTAATCGAATACCTACAGGGTTATGTCCTCGGTCTCGAAGCCATTCGAAAACTTTTATGGCATTAGGCACACCACTTTCCAGTGTGTCAATCGTATCGACGAGCAGCACACAATCATCAGGATACAACTCAGCAAAGGCTTTGAATGCATCCAATTCGGTCATCCCCAAGGATAAGAAAAGCTGAACCATGCTATGTGCATGTGTCCCTTTGGGAGGATATCCCAAAATTGCAGATACACCAACATTAGACGAGTAATCTGCCCCGCCGATTAAAGCTGCCCGGGTTCCTGCATTACCACCTTTGTCATGCGCTCGACGCAATCCGAATTCCAACATGACCTGACCACGACCAATTTCTCTAATGCGCGCTGCTTTCGTCGCCACCAGTATCTGGTAATTCAGATGATTTAGAAGCGATGTTTCAAGAATCTGAGCCATCGCAAGGGGACCTCTTACAACTGTTAATGGAACATTCGGATGAATAACCCGACCTTCGGGAACTGCGTCTAGATTTATCCCAGAAAAATCTCCGTATCGTAATAACCAATCCAGGAAATCTTCTTGAAACAACCTCGTTCCTGTACGGCTTTTTAAACTCCTCAGGTATTGAATGTTTTCTTCTCGAAAACGCGCGCCAAACAACCAATCTAAGAACCACTCAAGACCTGCATTGATGCAGTAACCAGCTTTATGCGTGCCGTAATTAGGATAATCCCGAAAGAAATGATCAAACTGTACGGTCTTTTCATGGTATCCCATTCGAAAGTATAATTGTGCCATGGTCAATTGATACATATCTGTAAACAAGATTTTTTCAGCCATTTCTTTATCTACACTTTTCATGAAAACCTCTCGATTTAGCGCTTGATAATCTCAGACTGGCCTAGAAATTATCAAGAACACTTTGTTTCACTTACGATAAAATAACAACTTACCTCAGGCATTCACTCCGATATGCTTACATATCTCAGGATATATTGATTGCCCTCGATGAAAGATGTCTTCAAAAATAAAAGACTTCAGTACAGGTCCGCGCACCTTCATTTGCCCGGTTGCTAAAGCTTTACCCAGGGGAAGGTCAGCCAACAATATCTTGTGCAAAGTATCAGCACTCAACTCAATATCGATTTCGGGTTTTAACTTGGAGGGGCCGTAGATGATTTTTGCGGGATTATGACGTCCATTAATAGTTACTTCTGCAGCAGGGTTATTACATCGCATGGACATGATCAATCGAGATTTCGAAATAATTTGTACTGATTCGGGGAATTCCATCTCAATAGTCGTCAATAACTCTTTTAAACCATCGTAAAGTTGCTGGCTATTCTGGTAGATCGGCATGTAGAGAATCCTCAACTATCCAAAATAAATTGATTGCCTAAGGCTTAGCCGAGAATTATTCATAGTTTTAATGTTTTTTTGTAATTGTTCAGAAACCATTGAAACTATATCTGCATTTTCAATAGATTCCATACATCCATCTTCAACTTGGATCGCTTTTCCAAAATCGATGAACCATTTTGTGGGTAAGGGGATAACATCCGCCTCATCCGCACCAACGATTGAAACAGGTATGATAGGCGCTCCAGTCATCATCGACATGTGAACAAATCCATCATATCCAAATTTGAACGAGAGTTTCTTATCTCTTATTGGCATCCCCGTTCTACAATAACGCTCAGGAAAAACAGACACCAATTCATCCTGTTCTAATAAACGAATACAATTCTCTTCATTTATCAACACCTGACCAAGTTTCATTAACACGATAGAGATAAATGGGATAGATGGAAACGACAAATCATAAAGCGATCTCACCAGTCGCTGATTTGGATGCTCATTATAGATAGTTGTGGCAATCATCACTCCATCCCAAGGCAAATAACCAGAATGATTACAAACCAATAATGCTCTACCTTCATCCGGGATATTTTCCATTCCCGAAGTTTCCACTCGCCAAAATGATTTGTACAGAAAATCGAAGAGAGGTTTAACAAACTGAAGAACTTCTGGATCGTAGCCCCATTCGTCTGTTTCATAGTTTCCAGTGATACGCCTCTTCAGCAAATCGGATTGATATTCCAGGGAGTAATTCAACATATAGAAAATACCTTTCCAGGTATCTTTATCGAATAAATCTTCCCCAACACTCGTTTTAAAACGTTGTAACATGCCATTTTCCAGGCTTTCCGAAAATCGGTTAAGGTTTTTTCGGATGTATTTTCTAAGCGGGTGTTTTGATAATGATTCTGGCGAAGTCTCAATAGTTCTTGTGTTTATTTGCTTAATAAATTCTTCAATTTCTAATTGAATCTTATCCTGTTCTACCTCATCAGAAATTGATATATCAACTATTTCTTGATTTAAATTTTCATCACCCGAAGTCATTATATTTCTCCTCCATCCGAAGATCTAGTTCAGAAGCATCACTTTCTCTTTCTTTGTGCCGTCTCTCAATAATTTTTCTAAGGCTTGCTTCATCGTATTCAAGGTATCTGGCTTCGGGTGTAAATCGTCGCAATCGCTGTTCTCTAGCAAATTCACGTAACGCTTCTTCCGCTGTATACACAGGCTTAAATCGTAACTCCTGGCGCATTTTTGTTAAATCCCCTACCCAAGAATATCTCAAAAAATCAGGCTCAAGCAGCCAGTATTTTGATAGCTGGTCGTTGGCATCTCCTATGGAACTTATTCGCAAATAAGCTAATGGGTGAAAAATTGGAATTGGAATTTTCGACGTAAGGGCTAATAACTTGCTAAGTGGCAGCACCCCCTCAGCAGCAACATTAAATATACCTGGCGTGTCATTCTCGGTAACATAGAAGAGAGCATCAACCACATCATTCTCATGGATTATTTGCATTCGTGGATCAAAACCCATTAACATTGGTACTATGGGTTCTTTTAGATACCTTGTTAGGGGAGTGATTGCCTGGGGTCCAATTATGTTTGCGAAACGTAAAATCGTTATGAGCATTTCCGGAGCTTGTTTTCTGAAACCTTTACAGAACGTTTCAATTTCTACCAACTGGCGATTGCGACTATCCGAACGATTTACTTTGAGAGAATTTTCTTCGGTGATGAACGAAGGATTGTTAGGATATGCGCCATAGACCATCGTACTACTTTTAAGAATAATTTTTCTAACCCCTGCTTCAGCGCATGCGCCAAGTAACTTCATGGTTCCTAAAACATACTTCTCAGATGAGGAGCCCGAAGGTTTAGGAAAATCTGGAATAGCCAAATGACAAACAATGTCTACTTTCTCGGTTTTCAATAAATCCGTTATCAGTGGATTCCGCAAGTCTGCCCGGACGAAATCAATGCCTGTAATTTCTTCTTCAGGTGGGATGGAATCGAGACCAATTACAGAATATTCCAGCTGATCATTATTACTCTGACCTATAATAATTTTCCGAGCAAACGCACGCCCCCATGAATTAGCTATCCCTGTGACTAAGACTATCTTACGATTCGACATTGACACCTCCAAAACACCCAGCTCGTGATCAAATGAAATGGATCTTATACTTTAATGAAAATTCATCCTATCAAAGGAATCCAAATTTAGTTCATTTCAAAATTAAATCACTATAGCCTTTTTCCTTGAGCAATTTCGGATACTCTTTGTATAAGGGTTGAACTGCTGGTAAGAGCTTAAGAATTTTTGTTATTGGCCCGGTAGCAACAATGTCCTTCTTGGATAATGCAGAGGCTAGATTGACCTTCCCATGCCAAAACGCATGGGCAATATCTGCTTTCATCGTCATCACCACATCAGGCTTTAATGAACATTCTCCATGAATAACATCCACATAAGCACCTGGTTGAGACGGTTTATCCTTAGCATTGACAGTTGTGACGGCTTCAGGATTAGTATAATGGAATTGTATTACGATTCCAGCCTTCGCAATTTTTGGGCCTACTTCGGGATTAGTTTTTGCTCGGTCCATCAACTCCCCCACACATGCATAGAATTGCTCTGAATCGTGGAAAATGCCCATTGTGAATCTTTCCTCCTTGGATTATTCGCGAATCTTAAAATAACTAAGCGGTGAACAATATCAATGCCCCTAATAATAACAATATTTATTATTTGATGAATTTCAACTTACCAATTCTTTAATGCTCTTTGTAGTATAGTGTAGAAATTAATGCCCGTCAATGGACATACGAATTGCATAAATAACATGCATCTAACTTGACAATGATGACGCGGTGTGTTATATTAATTAACGACGCACTGCGTCATAATTTGATGACTTGAATGATTAGGAGAAGATCGATGAAATGTGTTCGAAAAACCTTTTTGATTATGGTGGGTGCCATATCAATTGCGTTTGACGAAGTAAGTAAAGCGATCGAAGAAGCAGCCCAATCGATCGATGATCAGCGAAAAAAACAGAAAAAACCTTTTATTGAATTACAAAAACAATCCGATTACAAAGAATAGCAAAATTACAAAACTGGAGAAGGAACAAATGGCTACAAAAGCAACAACACCGAAAATTGAAGAAGTAAAACCTATCGAGAAAGAAGAACCGAATCCCTTATTGGAAGCCACACGTAAAATCCTGCTTGCAGGTGTTGGCGCCATTGTCCTCGCTCAAGAAGAGATAGAGGACTTTGTTAATCGCCTGGTAGAACGCGGTGAAATCGCTGAGAAAGATGGGAAAAAGCTCGTCCGTGAGATGATGGCTAAACGTAAAAAGGAAACAGCAAAAGCTGAAGAAGAATTTAACAAACGGATCGAGGAAATTATCAAACGCATGAATGTCCCAACAAAGGTAGATATCGACGTCCTTAGTGAAAAAATCACGGCCTTAACTAAAAAAGTAGACGAGTTGAAGAAATCCTGAGTATATAGGCGTTACTCACACTTGCTGGTGTTTGGCATTTGGTTTTTTGTCAAGCACCAGTTTTCTTTTCTTATTATAATTACCGACTAATTGGGTGACCGCTCAGGAGATTTCCATGCCATTGATAAAACGCTATCCAAATCGAAAACTATATGACACTGGCGCAAAAAAATATATTACATTAGAAGGAATAGCGGAATTAATTCGCAAGGGCGAAGACATCCGGGTTATCGATCATAATACAAATGAAGACATCACTGAACTGACGCTAACCCAAATAATCTTCGAATATGAGAAAAAACAGACTGGTTTATTGCCCAAAGCGGTGATGGCCAACCTAATCCAAGCTGGAGGCGATCGAATCTCTGCCTTACAGAGAACATTAATTTCCCCCCTCCTTTCTTCACGTCAAGTAGATGAGGAAATTGAAAATAGAATTAAACACCTTGTACAGATAGGTGAAA
>Ga0113563_10000875_pt1 | contig 15949 bp, 22 predicted proteins | sample Mud3Dept3metaG_FD_80117 | JGI IMG/M metagenome (GOLD analysis project Ga0113563, IMG submission 80117) | Freshwater wetland microbial communities from Ohio, USA, analyzing the effect of biotic and abiotic controls - Mud 3 Core 4 Depth 3... | ecosystem: Environmental > Aquatic > Freshwater >...
GAGCACCAACATCCGCTTGCCGTGTGGCAGCGACGACATGACAGCGGACTCTACCGCCGCAGTGCCCGATCCGGTCAACACCACCGCGGCATACTCCGCTTCCATCCCCGGCACAAAGAGCTTCAGCAGCTTCGCCTGAATCCCATGCAGGAGTTCGGTAAATTCCGACTCCCGATGGCAGACATCCGGACGCAACAGCGCCTGCCGCACCCGCTCCGACACATTCACCGGCCCTGGATTCAGTAAAATCATATTTACCAATGGCTGGGGCCAAAGGGCTAACGGCTAGAGGAAATTCCCTGAACCGTTCGCCTCTAGCCTCGTGCCTCTCACCTTCCCTGTCATGCTATCGCTTTCATGAACCGCTTCGTAATGTCCGGCGGATCGAGCATCACGCGCCCCACATCTTCCACCATCTCGTTGACTTTCACCAGCAACATACTCGGCCCATCTTTCTTCAGCATATCTTTGAACTCGTAGACGAGGTCTTCGCGTTCCCGCACCCGTTCGATGTTCACATACCCAGCCGCCTTCGCGACCTTCTCAAGCGGGACCACATTGGAAATCGTCGGCTGATTGCCGGTCGTACCATAGACTTCGTTGTCGAACACCACATGAATGAAGTTCTTCGGCTTCAGCGCCCCCACTGTCGCGAGCGTCCCCATGCCCATGAGGACGTTCCCATCGCCGTCGAAGACGATGACTTGTTTATTCGGCTTCGATAACGCCACGCCCAACGCAATCGCCGCTGCCGATCCCATCGACCCGATCATGTAGAAATGGGTCGGGCGGTCGGCAATCTTCTGCGCCTCTCGGGACGGAAATCCATTACAAATGATGACGGGCTGGTCGGTGAGCAATTCCAACAATGCGGTCATCGCCATGGCCCGACTCTGCATCGTGCCTTCTTCCGGCCTCATGGATGCAACCCTTTCACGACACCCTTTGTGATATTCAGCGCCAGGGGAATCCGTTTCTTCATAAACGTCTCGGCCACCCACTTCAGATCGTCGATGACCGTCTTTTCCGTCAGCGTCCGATGAGGGATCTTCATCGTATCGAGAAACTGCGGCATGACTTCGCCCATCACCAGATGCTCCGGCGCATCTTTGCCACAGTGACCACGCCAGGACACGATCAGGATGCAGGGCTGCTGATAAATATAATTGAGGGAGATGAGCGTATTCAGCGATGTGCCAAGCCCAGAGTTTTGCATCAAGACGGCGGGAATCTTGCCGGCCATATAGGCTCCGGCTGCCATGGCCACGGCTTCGTCTTCGCGTACCGCTGGGGTGTAGAGACGCCGCTCCATCAACTCGGCGATGATGCCGCCCAGAATCGAATCCGGAACCCCAGTAAAGAAATTTACACCAATATCTTGGAGCGCTTGGACGAACGTATCGCTTTCAATCATCTGGTCGATTCCTCGGCTCTATGTACATGGAAAAACCCGCGCATTATAAGCTATGCTTTTGGACATTCTCAACAAAGCTGCGGGAGTTGCGCCATACGATCGGTCATGGTAGCGTTCTGCCATGATCGGACAGCAGAGAAGTCATATGGGTCGATACCTTGTCCTGCTGGGGCTCCTGCTCTGTCTGAGCCGCCCCGTTCTCGCCCATGCGGTGCCGATGCTGAACGATCCGAACGGTTTTCAGAGCCTGGCATGGGGTGTTGCCCTGACCACGAGGCCGGACTTGGAAATCGCCAGGGCAGGCCCGCATGTGAATGAATACCAATTGAAAAACGGCCCGCCATTGTATGCCGGAGTCCCGGTCGAGAGCCTCCGTTTCTTATCGGTCGACGAGCAATTCGCCCGTGTGACCATTCACTACCAGGGGGAGGATCGGCACAAACAGATCCTTACCTATCTGGAGCAACAGTTCGGTTCCCTTGAGCGAGTCCCAGGGCAGATGATGCGGGGCCTCAATCAGCAGTATACGTGGCGCGGGACCGATACTGAAATCAGCGTGACCTACCACGCGAACACGGAGCGGGGATTCATTTTTATCGACAGCCGAACCCTGGCTCCTCGGTTCAACGACCACATCACCGATTCAGCGGAGTAACATGCTCCCCCGTCTCGACACAAACTCTTGGGTCTGGCGCACTTCCTTCATCTGCCTTTTCTTCTCGTTTATCCTGCAGGGTACCCTGGCATCAGCCGTACCGATGCAGAACGATCCAAATGGGTTTGAGGGTATACCCTGGGGTGCAATATTTTCGGAAACCGACACCTTCGTGAAAGTCGAGGACACCGGCCGTTCTCAAACCTATGAGCTGAAGGCCGGGGCTCCTTCACTTGGCACAGTGCAGGTCGACTCCATGCGATTCGTGACTTCCGAAGGCAAGTTCGCTCGTTGCACTGTCCGCTACCAAAGCAAAGCGACCCACGACCAGATTCTTGCCTATCTCCAAGCTCTCTATGGTCCGCTCGACCACACACCAGGACAGATCGCCGGCGGTCCCGTAAAATTCTATAGCTGGACTGGGTTCGAAACCGATGTGAACCTCCGATACGAGACCGGCACCGATCGCGGCATCATCTTTTTTGAGAGCCAGGAGCTCCGCCGAAAAATGACCGACAGCAATTCAGCCACCGTGTTTTGACAGTCGTCACCCCGATCTTACCCGGCCTTCCCGAAACGATTGACTGGATGATGAAAAGTCAGGCGGCTTTCTGAAAAGTTACGGTTCAGGCCAAGGCTGAGATGCAGAACGTCAGGTTTTGTTAACCTCGACCTCAGCCAGTCCTATTCGGCCCCCTAACGTCCCCCCCCCCCTTCTGATGGGGCCGTTATCCCCTCTCTTTAGGAATTGTTGAAATTCTTGAATACGGTATTCTCACACTGTCGCGGGAGACAGAGGAACCTCGGCGCAATCACTGTGGAGGTACCGATGAAGCTGAACCACCCCATTCTCAAGGTCAACACCCAGAAAGCTCATTCGCTCTTAGATCGGCGCTATGCTGAACGGGTTTCAATTCGATACCGAATTACTTACTTCGGAGAAGAAGGTGCGCGAATCGTTGCCGGAGAGGGAGCCTTGAAAGACCTCTCTAAAACTGGCTGCAAGGTCTTGGGCGTGGCCACGAACCCGCTAGGTAGCCGTCTCACTCTGCTCCTAGACCTTGAGGATGGGCAAGCTCCCATGCTCCTCACCGACGTCATCGTCTCCTGGATTGCTCAAGACTCATTTGCCGTCAAATTCCCCAAGCTGTCACCAGAGGAACGAAAGCGTCTGCAAGAAGTTATCTGGAAAAATATCAGTTTGTCGTCCTTAGACGATCGACGAACGGCATTCCGTATCGTCTGAGCGTCGACCTAACATCGCGAAGGAGACCAGACCATGCCTCCTGACACCGCCACTCCCGTTGCCACAGTAGCTGAATTCTCCGGTCAATCCGAGCGTCGTCATGGCGGCCGTACTCCGACACTTTTCTCATTACTCTATTCCTGCATGGATTCCGGCCAGATGCTGATCGGTGACGGCACCGTCACCGATCTCTCATCGAGGGGGATCGGCATTCGCGGGAATCAATCGGTCACACCCGGGATGAAAGTAACCCTCTTCATCGACCTTCCTGGAATGGAAGAGCCGCTCTGCATTACCCAGAGCCAAGTCTCCTGGGTTGAAGGATGTCGATTTGGGGTGGAGATGAAGACCCTGACGTTGGAGGAGAAGAATCACCTGCGATTCTTCTTGTGAACTCGTGTCGACCCCCCTCAGACCTTGGCCGCGGCACCTGAGGCCCAGCAGGAACAAGGAGGCATATCATGAAACGAGCACCGGTCGCATCTGGAAACGGGCTTCAGTCTGTGGTCGAAGCGGTCAATCGGAGACAAGAACCACGGCCCTCGGTGGAGTTCCGGTTAATGTACTCGGCGCAAGACCCTTCCGGCGAGGTTCTCATGGGCGATGGCATGGTCACGGATCTCTCGCCTACGGGATTGGGCATTCGCGGCAACGCCTCCGTCACGACAGGAAAAGAACTCACGATTTTTCTCTATCTCCCCGACGGGCAAGATCCACTGTTCGTGATGGAAGCGAGGGTGGCTTGGGCCTCAGGACGTCGGTTCGGAGTCGAGATTCTCAAGATGAATCTGCGTGAGCGCAACCGGCTCCGTTACTTCTTGCATTCAAATCTCGCGCATTTTGAATAGGATGCCAGCCTGCGGCATGGAGGGCCCCAATGGCTAGACGACAACGGACAAGCACACGACTGACGACCCAGCCCCCAATTCAGGCCACTGACAGCAGAATGGCGCAGCGGACTTCTGTTCAGATCACGGTTCGCATTCAACAATACATGGCCTCCAGAAATGGCCTCCAGCATCTTGAAGATGGGGCGGTCCTGACCTGTCCGAGAGCGGGTGAAAAATATGCGCCCCACTCGTCTTGCCCATGGGAGGTTTCTGAGATCTCTGCCTGACAATCCCCGAGACGTCTGATCCAATTCTCATTCTGAAGGTTCTAGTGGTCTGGGCCGTGGGAAACGAATTCCTTCTCGTCACCGCACACGAGCGAAATGGACACGTGTCCTAAGCCCTTTCAGGTGACGTGGTTGAGGGTGAAGCAGAAACAGTCTGCGTGAAAGTGCCATTACTCAGGCGCTGTATCTGGTGATGCCGGTTCGAGACGAATCCGCCTATCTACGAACCCCGCACGGGCAGGCCCGTCATATGAATAGACGATGGCTGCACGGTTATGTGTCGAGTTGTGAGCGACTGAGAGTAAGTGGGAGGCTGGCGGCATGAAGGGCGTCAACCGTTGAACGCCGATGAGATCCATATGGGCAATCCTCTAACGTGTGATATCCGACTTAGGTTTCCGCTAGAACTACCTTGCGAGGAGTAGGGCGTATACAATTGATCTTTTTTCTCTGTCAAGCGCTTCTTACGTACGAGGGTTACATTAATACTTCCTTCTTCTTCGCCGATCATAATGACGGTAAAATCCGGACTCGGTGAGTACGGTTCATGATTCGAAGAGCAGGCCAATTTCTGCTAGCATTCACGACTCATCGCATCAGTTAACCTGAATAACTCGCGTGCAATTCCTATCCAAGGCTTGCCCTCTAGAAGAGTAGCATGCTAGGATTTTGGTGAGTAAGCACTTACTTACCATGAAAAAGCGAACCTCACAGACCACGAACGGGAACGGGCAGCGGACTTCTGCTCGCGATCGTCAGGCCAGCCTTATCGCTGCCGCCGCTTCGCTCTTCGCTGCGAAAGGGTTCAAAGGCACCACCACAAAAGAAATTGCCAAAGCGGCGGGTGTGAGCGAGGCGTTGGTCTTCAAATACTTTCCGACGAAACGGTCGCTCTATGCCGCAATCCTGAAAGAAAAAGTGAGTGTCAACGAACTGCTCGAAGCGGTGGAGGCGGCGGCCGAAAAACACGACGACCATCGCGTGTTTACGATGATTGCGAGCTATCGCATTCGTCCCGGCGTCGATTCCACGTTCCTGCGGCTCCTCTTGTTCAGTGCGCTGGAAGGGCACGAACTCTCCAAGCTGTTCTTCGGCAAGCACCACAAGGTGTTCTACGATCACCTCGCCGCGTACATTCGCACGAGGATTGCGGACGGCGCGTTTCGCCCGGTCGACTCCCTTCTGGCAGCTCGAGCGTTCATCGGCATGGTCGTCCATCACCGTCTACTCCATGAGATCTTCGGAGTCTCGATGCACCGATCCCATGAAGACACGGTGGCGACCTACGTCGATCTCTTCCTCACTGGGCTGATCAAGGTGCCGGACGCCCGCAAGCCGCCGAGGAGGCCTTCGCGATGAATCCCCTGAAGCAACATCCGATTGTCACACTCGGGGTCATTGTTTTCTTTGCCGTTACGGCTCTCGTCGTGTTTCGCCTCAGCAGCGGCGCCAAGACCGACGCCCACAAATCCCGTGTCATCACCGTTGCCACTGTGGCGCCGCTGAAACAGGACCTGGATATTCGACTCACCTATACCGCCGACATTACCCCCAACCAAACGGTCAATCTGTTCTCACGGGTCGACGGCTACATTGCCAAGGTCTACGTCGATAAAGGTGACTTAGTCAAAGCCAACCAACTCTTGATCGAGATCGATCACTCGGATTATCGGCATGCCGTCGACCAGGCCAAGGCAAACCTTGCTGCAGCCAGAGCAAGAGTCGCGCAGCAGGACGCCAGCGTGCGCAATACCACCCTCACGCTTAATCGGATGCAGGCGCTGATCAAAGACCAGTTCGTCTCGCAGCAAGATCTGGATAACGCCCAGGTCGCATACGACGCGGCGGCAGCCGCGCTCGAATCGCTCCACGCACAGGGCCAGCAAATGGAAGTCGCCCTGGCACAGGCCGAGACGAACCTGGCCTACTCATACATCCGTGCTCCCTTCGCGGGCTATGTGGCCGAGCGCAACCTCGATCTCGGCTCCTATGTCAGCGGGACTACCGCCGGCACCTCCACTATCTCGCGCGGGATTCTCACCCTCCATGAGATTCAGACGGTCCGCATTCTGATCGAAGTCGTCGAAAAAGACGTCCCGCTCATCCAGGTGGGCCAAAAGGCAGAAGTTCGCGCCGAGGCCTATCCCGATCGCGTCTTCGAGGGTACGGTCACCCGTGTCGTCCAGGCACTGAACCGGGCCACCCGCACGATGACGATCGAGGTGGATCTCCCCAACAAGGATCATGTCTTGAAAGGCGGCATGTTCGCCCGCGTAGAGGTCCTGGTCGGCACCCACCGAAACGCGATTCAGATCCCCATCGACGCAGTGAGTCGATTGGAAGACTCCCAATATGTCTACATCGTACGCGAAGGAAAAGCCCAGCGGGTGCCGGTGGAAATCGGAGTTCGCGACGAGAACCGGGTAGAGATCACCAAGGGCTTGGACGGGTCGGAGCAGGTGATCGTCTCCGGGAAAGACCTCGTGCATGACGGCAGTCCCGTGCAAACCCAGCAGATAAATTCCGTAAAAGGTGAGACGTAAACCATGAAACGTGATGCTACGACATCCTTCCGCCCTCCAAGTCCCGACTCGTTCCCTGACGTCTTACCTTTCACGTCTCACGTTTCACGTCTCACGTCTTCATCATGTGGCTAACCCTCCTGGCACTTCGCAATGGCATCGGCATCCTGATGCTGTCCCTGGCCATGGTAATCCTGGGCGCCACCTCTCTCCAGCGGCTACCGGTCGATCTCTTTCCCCAGATTCAAGTGCCCGTCGCCTTCGTCGGCGTCATCTATAAAGGCGCGCCGCCGCTCGACATCGAACAAAGTGTCGTCTATCCCATCGAGAAAGCCGTCAGTTCTGCATCGAACGTCGAGCATGTCGAGTCGTTCGCGAAGCAGGGCATCGGCGCGGTGCAGATTTGGTTCAACTGGGGCGCGGACATTAACGTCGGCCAGATGGAGGTGATGCAACGTATCACCCAAATTCTCAACAGTCTCCCGCCCGGCATCCTGCAACCCTTCATCGTCAAGTTCGACGTCTCCAATATCCCTGTCTCCCTCGTAACGGTCTCCAGCGACGATCTGGACGAACGGGCCCTGTACGACCTGGCCTCTAATACGATTGCGCCGCAGATCGAACAGATCGCCAACGTCGCCGCTGCCACCGTGGAAGGCGGAAAGATCCGCCAGATCAACATCAACCTCGATCCGGCGTTGTTGAACGCCCGGAGCCTCTCGATCCTCGATGTCGTTAAATCCGTGAAGGCCGCCAACCTCATCCTCCCCTCGGGCGACATCAAAGCGGGCAATCTGGACTATAACGTCTTCACCAACAATCAGTTCCGCACGGTCGACCCGATTCAGGACGTGATCGTGAAGGTCAACCCTCAGGGCAGCCCCGTGCGCGTGCGGGATGTCGGAACTGTGACCGACTCGTCGGATATTCAGACCAACATCGTCAGGACGGACGGGACCAGGGCCGTATATCTGCGGGTGAACAAACAGCCCATCGCCAACACCGTGGCGGTGGTGGATGCGCTGCGCAAGACTTTGCCGAAGCTGGTCGGCATTCCACCCAGCGTGAAGGTCGGAATTTCCTTCGACCAATCGGTCTATATCCGCCAGTCGATCAGCAACCTCATCGAACAGGCGCTGCACGGATCGCTGTTGGCCGCAGCGGTTATCTTAATTTTTCTCCGTAACTTTACGAGCACGCTGATCATTTCGGTCGCCATTCCCCTCTCGATCATGGTGACCTTCATCGTGCTGTACTTCTCCGGGCAAACCCTGAACGTATTCACCCTGGGGGGCCTGGCCCTCGGGATCGGACGGCTCGTCGACGATTCCATTGTGGAACTCGAGAACATTCAACGCCATCTCAACACCACGACCCGCCGCTGGGACGCGATCCTGGAAGCGGCCCGCGAGGTGGCGATGCCCATTCTCGCCTCGACGATCACCACGGTCGTCGTCTTCCTCCCAATTTTCTTCGTCGCCGGGATTGCCCGCTTGCTTCTGATTCCCCTGACCATCACGATCGCGATCTCGCTGTTCACCTCCTTCTTCGTCTCCCGCACGGTCACCCCGGCACTCTGCTACAAATTCCTCAAGCCGGAACAGGAATCTCACCGTTCGATGCCGACATGGTTCGTGCGCCTGATGAATTGGAGCCGTGAGCGGTACGAGTCGTTGGACAAAGGCTACGAAGAATCGCTCCGCTGGGTCTTGGTCCATCGCTGGCGCTTCATCACCGGCATTCTGCTCCTCTTTGCCGCTTCCCTCGCGTTGGCGCCCAAGATCGGTCCGGAGTTTTTGCCGGCGTCGGATGAAAGCCAGTTCCGGATTGTCCTGCGCGGGCCGGTCGGTCAGCGAGTGGAGAAAACCGAGCAGCAAGTGGCCGAGATCGAACGGGTACTGCGCGCACAGATCCCTGCCGACGAGTTGGAAACCATCGTCTCCAGTACCGGCGTGTTAGCCCAGGGCCGTTCCTCCCTGTTCAATCCGAATACCGGCCCCCATACGTCGAGCATCTCCGTCCATCTCGTCACGCCGGACAAACGGACAAGAAGCCAAGTGCAAATCATGAACGACGTGAGGCCCAAAGTCCTCAAACTCTTTCCGGGCGTCGCAATGTTTTTCGATCCGGGCGGGCTCATCAAACGAATCACCAGCTTTGGGTCGCAGAAGTCGGTCGACGTGGAAATCTACGGCTACAATTTCGAGAAAGCGCGGGATGTCATCCGGCAAGTCGAAAGCCTGATGCAGCAAATACCTGGCCTGGCCGACATCGAGGTCAGTCGCGAGGAGAACTATCCCGAGGTCAACGTGGTGGTGGACCGCGAGAAGGCCGCTCTCCTTGGTATCAGTGAAACGGATGTCGCCAGTGCCGTGCTCTTCTCACTCAACGGCAACGGCCCAACCGACCCTATCATCTACACTGACCCCCAAAATGGGAACGAATACTACATCAGCGCCTGGCTCGCGGAAGAACATCGAAAGGATTTCACAGACATCGAAAATATCATTTTGACCGCACGAACAGGAGAGCCAGTCCTTCTCAAAAACGTCGCCTCGCTCAAGCTCAATGCTAGCCCGGTAAAGATCGACCGCAAGTACTTTCAGCGGGTGGTCCATCTAACCGCCAACCCTGTGGACCGGGATCTCGGCGCCATCACCGCCGACCTGGAGGCAGGCTTAGCCAAGATCCAACTCCCCACCGGCTTCAGCATCCGGTTGGCCGGCCAGATTCAACAACAGCGAGAGACATTCGAAGGCTTGATATTTGCGACGGTTCTGGCCTTGGTCCTCGTGTACATGGTGATGGCCGCGCAGTTCAAATCGCTGATCGATCCCTTTGTCATCATGTTTTCGGTCCCGATGGGCTTCCCCGGCGTGATCCTGATTCTTTTCCTGACCAATACAACCCTCTCCACTACGTCGATGATGGGCATCATCATGATGCTAGGCATCGTGGTCTCAAACGGCGTCCTACTGGTCGATTATACAAACGTCCTCCGTCGGCGAGGGAGGGAATTGCACGATGCGGCGGTCACCGCCGCGCGGACACGACTCAAGCCCATATTGATGACCTCCCTCGCCACCGTGTTTGGGCTACTCCCCATGGCCATTGGCTGGGGCATCGGTGGCGAAACGAACGCCCCGTTGGCGCGCGTGGTCGTCGGAGGGCTCAGTTTTTCGACGATCCTCACGCTCTTTCTTGTCCCCACGATCTATGTAATGTTAGAGGAACGGTTCCCCCGCCATGCAGACAAGGCGCCACAGGATCTCGACTGGATACCGCCAGAGCCGGCTGGTTGATGGGAGAGTACTGGAAGGTTGCGGCTCAGGCTGGGAGAAAAATGGTCTGATCTTCACTCGACCTAGACCTCAGCCTTGGCCTACTTAGCGAAACTGGCTGGTTACCCGACGGTAGGAAAAAGCGCCCTCAGTTGCATCGCCAACCCAATGTCCCCGCTGATCTTGAGCCGACCCGACATGGCAGCGGCTGGCCCATTTAACTGGCCCTTCATGATCTTGATGCAATCCTCTCCTGCCATCGACAGTACGACGTGCGGGTCCGCATGCATCCCCTCTGCCACCTGACAGGCCCCCTCCCGAATCGTGAGAAAGTATTGCCCGCCCTGTGCGCCGCTCAGATCGAATTGGTAGACCGCATCAAGATCTTCAGCGGCTTCTGAATCGAGCCGATCTGGGAGAAGCTGAAAAAACTCTTTGATCGTGGCGGGGTTCATAGCTCGTGGGAAGGCAAAGAATCTCTCGGATCGGTACCGGGAGCCGCGGTGCCGTGGCCCCCAGTCCCTTCCTAGTAACGGAGCGTGACCGTCGCGGTACTGCGACGCGCGCGGAAAAAGTCTTTGGAGAACACCTCGACGACGCCAGGGTCATAGCCCTTGCAGCTAAAAATATCGAGGTAGGCGTTGTTCGTATCGTTCGCAAAATGGCCGCTAATCAACGAGGTCGAAATCAGCTGAACCATGGAATAACCAGCCACACGACCTGAGCCGAAATCGACGACCTGGCACTCGCCAAAACGCTTCATGTCGATGAGCTCGCACAGCTCAACGACATAGCGGCGGATATGGTCGGCATTGCGAATCAGGTCGGGATGACAATCTTGGAGATCGACGGCAGTACAGAGTCCCCACGCCTTCCCCTCGCCCACCATTTCCTTGGGGGCAGTGGGCGCGGCTACTGGGGACTCGGATGGAAAGATCGCGGACTCAGAGTCAGACAAGCTACTCATAGAAATTGTACACCTTTCTGTTAAGAGGGTGAAAAAACTCCCGCTATGGACCATTCAATCGGACTATACCACGAAACTTTTCATATCAGGAGGAATGGGGAAACTTTTTTTCACACCGAAGCCTTCAGGGACCGCTCGATCGATTGACAAGGTTCTCACCGGTCGGAGAGAATGCTACACATGGCTCATGTCATTCCATCAAATCCGAACCAGACTCCGCCCTCAGCCGACCTCCCCGATCGACTCTGCACCTGGTGCCAGCTTCCGATGAAGAAGCGTCTCGTCGGGGGAAAGCGGTTTATCCACTACACCTGCCCGAAGTGCGTTTTCCAGCACACAACCAGGCTTGGCCCAAAACCACCCAGTTCAGCGCACTAACTGGCTGAGGTCAAGGTTGAGCAAAGATCAGACTTTTTCGACCTTAGCCATTGACCTGAGCCGTAACCTTCCAGAAAGCTGGCGGGACTTTTCGGCAACCTGCTAGAAACCCCTGTCGGTCTTTTGTCCGGTAAGCTGAAGTACACCGCCCCTCATCCTTCATCAACCTCTTTCATTCAAGTAGAGGAATTCGCTACTGTGTCGCCCATAATGAGCTCACCGCATGCTCACCGACTCCACCGCTCATCGTACCTCTGTCTTCTCCTCTTTGTCGGACTCACCGCCTGTCAAACTATCCCCACGAAGACCTATGAGGTCCGTCAACGAGCCTTTACCTATCAACCCTCGTCGCTAGTCCGCGACTATCAAGAGGAGTACGCCTATACCCAGGAGCGGCGGGAAACCGTCGCCAACGGGCAAGCGAACGGTGTATTGGATCGGCCCCCAGCCGCCACGACCGTCCCGGCCAATCTGACCGGCCTACCCATTTCTGGAGGAGGCTTCCGGTCAGCCACATTTCCCCTTGGAATCCTCCAGACGCTCCACGACATGCAGCGTCTGCCCAAGATTGACTACCTCAGCACCGTCTCTGGAGGGTCTTATACTGCAGGATGGATGCTGGCCCATCTGGGACAAGAGCAGGACGATGCCTGCGGCAACCTGGTCCAAACCATGGATCAGGGCAAGCTCCTCGACTCGCACGACGATTTCGTCACACACCTGCGCCACCATGCTGGGTTCATCAAGGAAGGTGATTCTGGGAAGGCTCGAAACTCATCTGGGGCTATGCCTGGCGACTTCTGCCCTACTACATGTGGGATCTAGCGCTCCACATCAAAACACCTCCGGACATCGGAAACGAGCTGCATCTGTTCACGCCCTATGAGGATCGCATCCAATTGACATATCTCCGGTGGAAACAGGAGACCCCGCTGGTCCGATTTAATCGCAAAGACGCCGATGCCCCCTTACCTCATCATCAATATAAACCTAGTGAACCGGGGAAGACCTCGCGCCTTTGAAAGCGAAACGGACCGCCCCTACCTCGATAATTACAACGTCGAATTTACCCGCGACTACACCGGCTCGGATAGCCTCGGCTACATTCAGAGCGCCGGGTTTGGGTTGCCCGTGGTCGGAGCCCAAACTGAGGACAGCAAGCCCGCCTGATTTAATCCACGCAAAGTGGTTGTCGAAGACCTGACCGAAGGCACCTGCCACAAACCGAGAGCAGAACGCATCAGACCCGAGGCCTGCGTTCGCCTGTCGCAGGCCATGACCGCATCCGGCGTAGGGTTGGACCTCGACAGCCTAGTGGAGGAAGGTACCGCAACGACATCCTACGCTTGCTGATGCGGTTCGGCACCGCTCCCTTCAACATCAACAACGAATATCAGACCTGGAACTACGCCCGTCGGAACAACACGACCCTCAGTACCATCTGGGACTATTTCCTCATGGTCACCGTCCTGCACATCTGGCCTGATACCAAGAGCCGCTGGATCGAAATTACCGATGGCTCGTTCTACGATAACCTCGGCCTTCAGTCGCTTCTGCGTCACCAAGTGAGCCGCGTGATCGTCGGCGATCCCACGCTAGACAACACGCGGCAGTTCGACTACCTGCAAAATCTGCAGGAGAGCATCAAAGGTTATTTCGCTGAAGGCGCCGAATGGTGCGGCGAAATTCTGGAGAAGAGCGAGATCGTCTGGTATCGGCGCTTCTGGGTCAAACGACCTGACGGCACCCCGACGGTTACTCACTACCTCAAACCCTATGTCTACAATGCGGTGCTATTCAAAAGGAACCCGTCGCTGGCTGCACCGGGTAAGATCTTCGTCAGCGCCGATCCTGAAATGTGTCGGTCCATGGACTCAGCACACTCGCCAGTTCCCCAACCAACCCGACACACCTGGATGCAAACAGGCTCCTGTCGATGATAGGGAACGACCAGGCCCGCGAACGCGCGCAACTGGCCATCAAGAAGGTGAAGAGGTTTGTGGAGTCACCGAATGGGAAGGGATTCCCACAGACCAGCACCGTGTTTCAGTGGTACGAGTTGGAAGAATTCGAAGCGTACCGGCCACCTGGGATATCTCATGGGTTGGGCCTACCTGGCAAACGTCGATTTGTCCGAGGGGGATCTGAGACCGAACGCACCCTGCCCGTGCGCTCTAGCGGAAAACGGCTATCTGCGTGAAAAACTGGTCTGCACGTGATCGTCGAAGATATGGGTGAGTCGTTCCCTGTCCTCTGGACTGATTGAGGTGATCTTCGAGCCGAACTTTGGGGAACGCACGTGGACGACTTGCAATCCACAGCTCAACACTCTCCCTTGCTCAAGCTCAATCATGAGTTGGAGCGCATCGCCGCTCTTCACGAACAAGCGGCTTTCAATCCGGACACCTGTCTCGCTCACATCCAGAATCTTGCACGGCGCGGAGAGAGCCCCCCGTTGCAGACGGCCACCCCGACTGACCTCGACGCGTGAGGCTTTTCGCTTGAACCCCATGTCTCCAGCCTCCTGTTTTCAATATCATACGCAAGAGGCCTCACAACTCAAATGAAATGCCAATTGGAGCTACAGCCTTTTCGCGACGAGGGCACGCACCTGCTCCATGCGCGTGCGATTGACGCCAAGATCGCCGTAGCCGGTGCGGGAGGCGGAGCGGAAGTGGATGGTCTTGGTGTCATCGTCGAGCAGAAATTCGACATCGTCTACGAAGCGAAGCAACAGGCTGGTGGCTTCGTAGTGGAGATAGGTCTCGTTTTCCTCGACAAGCTGCATACGGGGCAAGGAGCGGATGACTTCCTTCAACGCCTCTTTTGCCTCAGCCCTCGATTTGCGATAGGAGATGGGGGCGATCGCATGGCCCTCGTCCTGGGCCTGAGTTGATACGCAGTTGGGGCTGGAGGGGCAAGGAGGTAGTTGTTTCATCGATTATGAGAAGCAAGTGGCTGCTTGGCCAACCGGCACAATGTAGCACCCGTCTAATCTAGACAGCCGTAGAGTACCAGTATGGCTTCCATGAAGCCACACTACCACTCAATGCAACTGTTCCGAGATAAACAGACAGGACACACCAACGGGCAAGCTCGAAATACCACAACAACGCGGGCGCGCCAGGAAAGTAGAATCGATTAAAAATGGATATCCCTTTACCCCCGTAAGAAATATTGGTACCGTGGCGCCGTGGAAAAGGCACGACCTCTACCCGGTGTTGAGTCCCCCCGCACATTCCAGGACATGGACGACTGATTCCGGAGCGAAGCCGGCTGCCGTGGCGACATCCGTCGTTTGCGCTGGCCTGCTGGGTTCGTGTGGCGACATTGCGGAGTTGTTGGGGAGCCGTGGGTGATGGCGCGCGGTGTGTTTCGAGGCCGAGCGTGTGAGGGTGAACCCTCGCTGACCGCCGGCACGGTGTTCCAGGACACCCGCAAGCCGGTGCGGATGTGGGTGCTGGCGATGTGGTTCATCCCCAGCCAGAAGAACGGAGTGAGCGCCTTGAGCTTGCAGCGAGTGCTGGGCCTGGGCAGCTCCGAGACGGCCTGGACCTGGCGGCACAAGCGGCGTAGGGCCAGGGTGCGGCCAGAGCGTGAACGGCTTTCCGGCGAAATCGAGATTGACGAGACCGATGGGGGTGGTCCGGAAGAAGGTAAGCGAGGCCGGGAAACCGAGCGCAAGGCCATCGTAGTCCTGGCACCCGAGAAACGCGGTCACGCCATCGGTCGTATCCGCCTGCGCCGCATCAATGACGTCTCCGCCGAGAGCCTGCGGCAATTCATCCGGGAGACGATCGAGCCTGGCGCGACCATTCATACCGATGGCTGGAAAGGCTATGCCGGACTTGCGAACGTCGGCTCTTCCCACCGCATCACGGTGATCACCGCCGGCCCCGAATTGGCTCACGAGGGCATGCCACGCGTTCATACGGTCGCCGCACTGCTTAAGCGGTGGTTGCTCGGTACGCTCCAAGGTGGCATTCAGCATCAACATCTCGAGTACAACCGCGACGAATGCACAGTTCGCTTCACCCGCCGTCGCTCCCACGCTCGCGGACTCCTGTTTCACCGCCTCGCCCAACAGGCTGTCGCTGGCGGACCGGCATCCTACCATTCCCTTATTTCAGGCATAGCGCCTGTACGGGGATGAAGGGGATACCCACTTCGATTAAAATCTATGAATACCCATGTTCCAACCGCATAGACAAGGCAAAGTATCAATCCAACAACTGCCAAAATTCGAATGGAGCGTGGATTTCTTCGGTGACCACTCATTACCCCATGCTCCTCAATACAGGGTTGGACAATCAATGATCGTTCATACCCATAATTCCACCACCAGCACCGCATCAGGAGGGATGAGCTC
>Ga0113563_10000877_pt1 | contig 15921 bp, 15 predicted proteins | sample Mud3Dept3metaG_FD_80117 | JGI IMG/M metagenome (GOLD analysis project Ga0113563, IMG submission 80117) | Freshwater wetland microbial communities from Ohio, USA, analyzing the effect of biotic and abiotic controls - Mud 3 Core 4 Depth 3... | ecosystem: Environmental > Aquatic > Freshwater >...
GGATCGAGCCCGGCGCGCTCGAGGATGAGCGCAAGCATCGCGGTCGTCGTCGACTTGCCGTTGGTGCCGCAGACGGCGACCGTGCGATAGCCCTGCGAGACGAGGCCGAGGAACTCGAAGTAGCTCATTTGCGGGATGCCGAGCCGCGCGGCCTCGACGCGTTCGACGTGCGACTCCGGCGCGGCCGACGTGTAGATGAGGAGGTCGAGGTCAGGATCGACGTTGGACGAAGCCGGCGCCAGCACGCGGATGCCGGCGCGTTCCGCGTCCGCCGTGACGACGCTCGTCGCTTCGTCGGAGCCGCTGACTTCCTTCCCTTGGAGACGCAAAAACTTGGCGGCGGCGGAGACGCCGATGCCGCCGATGCCCACGCAGTGGACGCGGTGGAGATGGTCGAGGTCGAGGGGCATTGCCAGCCCAGCCTACCCGTTCGATGCCGTTATTTCAAGCCTCCCATCGCCGCTCCATTCATTTCATCAGCAGAGCCGCCCCGGCCATCGTTCCCTTGGGTACGAAACCGCTCTTCGTCAGGATCTCCTCGACCTGCGTGCCGCGAAGCTGAGGATGCACCGCCACGAACCGGCCCGCCGGAATGGAAGAAAGTTCGTCATACCGCGTCGCGGCCGGGACGCGATCATCGATCCAGATGATCCTTCTGCCGGGTTTTCCATAGGCATCAAGAAAGAACGGGCTGACGGACCAGTCACTGGCCGGAACGAGGAAGATCGTGCCATCGGGTAAGCCGGCCCCCAAGGCGTTTTCTTCGATCATGATGGAGAGCGAGTCTTTGTAGCCGACGGCGGCCGACGATGCCTGCATGTACGGGAGCAGCATCAGCTTTTCCGCCATGGACGCGTCACTCCCCATGCGCGCATCCGGCGCCCGCAGGCCTGCCGCGACGCTGATGACGTAAAAGAGCGCGTACAACGACACGACGAACGGTATAAGCCATCTCCGCCCGGCGGACCATAAGAAGCCGATTCCAAGGAGCGTGAAAGGGATCGTCGCGATCACGTAGCGATCCGTGTCCCCTCCCGTCTTGGAATACCAGTCTGCGATGTAGAGCACGCTCGCCACGATGCCCGCGATGAGCATGAGCGCGAACGGGCGGGTCTTCCGGCGCGACAAGCCGATCGCCAGGCCCGCCCAGGCAAGGATGGTCCAAAACCAGCCGGCATCGCGCAGGACATACCACCTGATCGTCCACGCGAGATCGGACAGGCCCGGGAAGAGACTCGGCCCCTTCAGCGCGAAGTTCCAAGGAAGGCCGTAGGCGATGAGCGGCAGCACCGATGAGCACGCACCCAGGATGACGCCGAGCCGCAGCAAGACCTTCAGGCGCTCCAAGAGCGCCTGCCGCGGCCGTTCAAGGGCGATGAGGAGGATTCCCGTAAGGAAGGGCAGCAGGACGATCAAGGAGTGCAGGCGGATGAGCGACGTGACTCCGACGAGAATCGAGGCGACGACGAGGTCGGACTCTTTCCTTGTCTGATAGAATTTGACGAATGAAAGGAAGGAAAAGAGCATGCCGGCCAATGCCGGAATGTCGCTCATGGCTGACTGCCCCCAGTACCAGATGATGGGATTCGCCGCGAAGACGGCCGCGATGAGCAGCGCGAAGGCGCCGGATGCGAAGAGCCGTTTCGCGACAAGATACAGTCCGGCGGACGCCGCACCCGTGAAGAGGACGGTGAAAAGCTTCGCGTGCAGGATGAGCGTCAGCGCGTCGAACGGGACGACGGCGCGTGCCTTGAACGAATGCGTCAGTAAGGAAATCCAGCCCCAATAGCCAGGCCAATGGGCCGCATGGATGGTCCCGTTACGCAACGACGACGAGACAGCATGAAGGAAATCGAACGCGTCATTATGGAATATGGAGGGCGTCCACGTCGCCAAGTACAATGAGACCGTGGCGGCGAATACGGCGAAGGGCGTGAGGATGGAGCGCAGGAGCCTGCTGTCCGTTGGACGCTCCGTGTCCGACCGCAAGCCCGTGCCGACGCCGACTTTCTTGGCGACCACCAGCACGGATCCGCCGAAAGGAAGCGTCATGATTTCCAACAGCATCCTTTCCGCTTCGATCCACGCTAACAAGCCATTATTGATGATCCACGGCAGCGTGGCATGATACGAGGCCGCTTTCTCCCGCTTTGAAGCGCCCGGAAACTTGTCCAGAAGCCCGCGGATGAGCAGATACGGCATCGTGGGCATCATGTATGGCGAGAATTTCTCGATGCGGAATCCGGCGCCGCCGATCTTTTCACGCAGGCCCTTCAGCGTATATCGCCGATGGTGATGAAGCGCTTCGTCATGCTGCGTCCAGAGCCAGGGATGCGCAGGTACCGTAAGGAGCAGGAGTCCTCCGTCCTTGAGGACCCTGTACATCTCCTTCAGGGCAGCCGCGTCATTGCCGATATGCTCAAGCACGTCGAGCGAGGCCACGACGTCGAAGGCGCCGTCCGCATACGGTATGGATTCCACCGAACCCAGGACGAGGTCCTGGAAGCCTTTTCCTGCCGCATACGCAAGCGCGACGGGATTGGAATCCAAGCCGCTCGTGCGTCCGAATTTCTTCAAAAATCGGATATTGCCGCCCGTCCCGCATCCGACTTCAAGGATCTTCAGGTCTTCGCTGCCTTTCGTGAACCTGCGCAGCGTGCTCTCGAGGATGCGTCGACGGCCGACATTCCACCCGCAGGTGCCCTCAAGAAAGGCCAGCTTTTCATACTCATCCCTTTCCATAAGACCTGGGTCCTAATTCGTCGTAGGTCACGCCGGATAATGTACATCACAAGCAAAATTTGTGAAAGCAAAAAGAGACCCTCGATGGGGTCTCCGGAGATCGGTCAGGCGGCCTTGGCGCGGCTCTCTTCTTCGGTGCGTCCGTCCCAGGCCGAAAGGCTGGCGTCGAGCGCGACGCAGATCACGCCTTGATCGGAGAGTCCGACCAGCACGGCCTCGCCGCGCAGGAACATGACGCATTGGAACGTGCGGATCTCGCCGTCGGACTCGTTCAGCGTCCAGCCCGCGTGAAAGAGCGCGGTCTTGGGGTTGAGGTAGATCTCGTACGGAATCATCACCATGACGAGCTTCCGGTGCTTGCGGACCATCTGCATCATGTTGATGACGCATTCCTCGCGCTCTTCGCGCGTGCGATAGCCGTCATTCTCGCGGAACGTGACGGGCTTCTCCTCCAGCCGGCAGAACGCCGGAAACAGGGGCTCCTTGCGCCCGGGAAGCAGCGGCCTCCCCGGAATGATGCGCCTTTTGCGAAGGTACGGCTGCGTGCTCTGCGGAACGACGGACTGGCTTCCAGGACTCTTGCTAGGCATGTTGTGCCCTCCCGCCTCTTTCTTTACACGTTTTTCGGAGGATGTCAAGATGCGGGCAGGTCATTTTCGAAAGGAGCCGCCATGGCTGATGACAAAAAAGCCGGGATGGACAAGGCGGCCGAACAGGCCAACGCGCCCATCAAACCTGACGAGGTCGTGGTGACGGTCAAGCCGCGCCAGGAGAACCTCCCGTCGCGCCGCGGAAACGAGAGGGCGCACGAAGCCGCGCGGGAGCGCAACGCCGACAAGAAGGAGCTGGCCGACAAGGCCAGCGACGGCGCGACCAAGGAGGTCCGCAAGGCGATCGAGAAGGCCGCGCCCAAGGGACGCGACGCCCAGAAGGACGCCGCCGAAAAGGCCGCGCAGGACGTGGGCGAGAAGCTTCCCCAGCGCATCTTCAAGGACGTGCAGGTCGACATCGCCAACGAGCACCCGATCGTGAAGCCGGCCACCGAAGGCCCGCCGCCCGATCCGCCGCCCGGCAAGAAAGGCATCTGACCCCGTACATCGCGTAAAGATGCTTCGCATCCACGCGACACGGGGTTTTTCTTTTACGAGGCGCGTTTCCGCGCGATCGTCACCAGGTTCTCGCCGCGGATCCAGTCGACGAGGTCGCCCTTGCGCACGTACTGCTGTTCGACGACGTCGAACCCGGCGTCCTCGCAGAGCTGGCGAAGCTCTTTCATGCGGAAGGCGTGGTAGTAGCGCGGGAAGACCGGCTGCTTCCAGGTGACTTTCAGGTCGCCGAAATCCCAGCCGTTCTTCTTGCCGAACATCTGGTGCAGGAGGACGCCCCAATGCCGCGGCTGCCACCAGTTCCAGACGGCGATGAGGGCGTAGCCGCCCGGATGCACGGCGCGCGCGAGTTCGGAGACGGCCGCGGCGCGATAGGCCGCCGACGGCACGTGATGCAGGACGCCCGCGGCCACGACGACGTCGAAGCGTCCGTCCTCGACGGGGAGGTCGAGCAGGTCGCCGGTCTCGAAGGCGACGCGCCCTTCCGCGACTTCTTTCGCCCAGCGCGTCTTCGCCCTGGCGATGACGTCGTCGGAAAGGTCGACGCCGGCGTAAGAGACGCCCTTGCCCTTGAACGTCTCGAAGACGCGGCCGTCGCCGCAGCCGACGTCGAGGACCGATTCGCGCTCACGCACGTAGTCGACGAAGCGCTCCAGTTCCTCGCGGAACAGGCGCTCATGAGTCTGGATCGTCTCGACGGCCGCCTTCCGGTATCCCTGCCGGGTCGCCGCCAGGATCTTGTCCGCGGTCTCCTTCTTCATACGGCGTCATTGTACCCCAGCCGCCGACTCTGGCAAAAAACGAGAGCCGTGCTAGACTGTCGCCATATGTTCGATGCCCTCAAAGGAGCCCGGATCCTGGTCACGGGAGGCGCCGGATTCGTCGGGTCGCACCTGGTCGACCGCCTGCTCGAACTCGGAGCCGGCAAGGTGGTCGTGCTCGACAACCTGATGACCGGGAAGCGCGAGAACGTCGAGCAGCACGCTGCCGACGCGCGTTTCACGTTCATCCACGGCGACGCCAACCACCGCCAGACGATCGAGACCGTCTTCCTGGTCCATCAGCCGGAATACGTCTTCCACCTGGCCGCCTTGGTCGGCGTGAAGCGCGTCGAGGAACAGCCGCTCGAAGTCCTCAAGGACCTCGACGGCATGCGCGGCATCTTCGAGCTCTCGCACTACCACGGCGTGAAGAAACTGCTCTTCACCTCGTCGTCCGAAGCGTACGGAGAACCCGTCTCGATGCCGTCGGCCGAACACGGGCCGCTGAACGCCAACCCGCGCGATCCGTACGCGCTGGTGAAGCTGATCGGCGAGAACCTCACGCACCACTACTGGCACAAGTACGGCCTGCCGACGGTCGCGCTCCGCTTCTTCAACGTCTACGGGCCGCGCCAGGAATCCTCCGGCTACGGCTTCGTCGTCAGCATCTTCCTGGACCGCGTGATGAAGGGCCTCGCCCCCGTCATCTTCGGCGACGGCACCGCCACCCGCGATTTCGTCTTCTATAAGGACAACATCGAATGCATCCTGCGTTCGATGGTGAAAGAAGAGACGAACGGCGAGACGATCAACATCGGCAAGGGCAAGCCGACCGAGATCAAGGAACTGGCCGAGATGATCATCAAGCTCTCCGGCAAGAAGCTCTCGCCCGAATACGCGCCGACGCGCAAGATCGAGATCAAGTACCGCTCCCCCGACACCGCCAAGATGGAGAAACTGCTCGGCTGCAAGGCCACCACGCCTTTGGAGGAGGGCCTGCGCATCACCTACGCCTACCTGGAAGAGAAGAACCGCACGGCATGTGCGTCCTGATCCTCTCCGCCTTCTACGAGCCGTTCGTCTCCGGCGCGGAACGGATGGTCGTCGAAACCGTCCGCCGCCTGGCCGGACGGTTTTCGATTACGGTGGTGACCGCGCGCCTGGACGCCAAGCTCCCCCGCCGCGAGACGCGGATGATCGAAGGCACGACGCTGACCTACGAGATCGTGCGTCTCGGCTTCGGGGCGAAGTGGGACAAGTTCCTCTATCCGCTCCTCGCGCCGCTCTGGGCGCTGCGCCAGCCGCACGACCTCGTCCACGCCGTGATGGAGTCGTACGCCGGCATCGCGCTCTGGTGGTACCGCGCCTTCGGCGGGAAGAAGCCGACGATCATGACCCTGCAGAGCGGCGACCTCGACATGCCGGAGAAGAATCGGAAGATCCCCCGTTTCGTCTGGCGGAATATCCATACGTCGCCGACGATCGCCGTCGGCATCTCGACCGCGCTGACGCGCCGCGCCGAAAAGCTCGGAGCGAAGCGGACGATGACGATCCCGAACGGCGTCGATTTCGGCCACTTGAACGAAATTTTGCAGGTGGAAAAATCCGTACATCGGGTCGTGACCGTCGCGCGGCTCTCGCCGGAGAAGGGCCTGCCGTTCCTGATCGAGGCGATAAAGATCGCGCGGCATTCCGTCGAGGACGCCGAGCTCGCGATCGTCGGCGGCGGCGCGCTCGAAGCGGAACTGAAGACCTACGCCGAGAAGCTTTCCTTGCAGGACGTCGTCCGCTTCCTCGGCGCCAAGCCGAACGCCGAAGCGATGGCCGAAGTCGCGAAGAGCGCGGTCTTCGTCCTTCCCTCGCTCGGCGAAGGCCTCGGCATCGTGCTCCTCGAAGCGCAGGCGCTCGGCGTGCCGGTCATCGGCACCGACATCGGCGGCATCCCGGACGTCATCGAACATGAAAAGACGGGACTGCTCGTCCCGCCGTCGGACGCGAAAGCCATCGCCGCCGCCATCGTCCGCATCCTGACCGAACCCGGGCTGGGCGACCGCTTGGCCGCCGGCGCGAGGGAACGCCTCGCGAAGTTCGACTGGGACAAGATCGCCGAGAGCTACGCCGCGCTCTACGAGGAACTCGCGAAATGAAAAAGACCGACCTCGAGGGGTCGGTCTTATGATTCCTTGCCGCCAGCCAGGAGACGCGGACGGAACGGTCCGCCGTCGAGCGGCTTGGCGAGCTTCTCGGCCAGGGCGAGGCGATGGGCACGGGCGTCGCCGAGACGCATCTCGAGTTCGGTGATCTCCCGTTCGATCTTCCGCCATGCGTCCTCTCCGGTTCCCGAGTTCGGATCTCCGAGGGCATCGTAGAGGTTGGTCGTGCCGCCGACGATGCGCTTCAATGGACCGTTTGTCTGTCCGGAAGCGCCGCCCCTCCATGCGCCGCAGGACGCGCAGTAGTTGCCGACGCTTCTCCACGCTGCGCCGGACCCGTCCTTGTTGGCGGGCGCGACCTCGTGCAGGAATACGATGTGGGTCCCGCAGCCATGGTCGCAGACGATCGGGCTGGTATGCCAACCGCTATCGTCATCGCTCTGCCAATGGTTCGCGGTCTCGTGCGACAGGCGGATGGAGCCGATATCGGCCTGGCGCGGCGACATCTTCTCGTCGACGATCTTGATGCCTTGCGCAGTGAAGTATGCGCGCTGGGCGGACATCAATGCCTCCGCCTTCAGACGCTCTTCACGCGCGCGGGCCTCGCGCCGTTCGAGAGCCTTGCGGAGGGCCGGGTATCCGATGACGATGGTCGCGATGATGACGACGGCGCAGATGGTTCCAAAGAGCATGTTCTGTCTCCCTTCCGATGCCTGTTGCTTAGCGCGCCGCCGCGCTCCCGTCAAGCCCCGCGTTCTGCTACAGTGGGCGGAGTCCTTTTCCACAGGAGGCTCCGATGCGTCATCTCGTCCTTGCGATCGTCCTGACGGCTTGCGCGCCGTCCAACGGCACTTTCGACCCGACCGTCACGCCGCGTCCGGCCGACGCGGCGCCCGCAGCCGTGCAGGCCGCTGGCGCCCATGCCGTCGCCGTTTACGTCAACGCGACCTGCGATACCCTGTCCGGCGCGCACGAGCGCGGCACGGGCTTCTGGGTGAACTCCGGCACGGTCGCCACGGCCGGCCACGCCATGGACGTCCGGGGCAAGATGTTCCCGGACTTCGCGATCGTCGGGCCCGACGGCTGCATGAACGGCCGGTACGCCGACTGGTTCGAGCACGTCGACCTGCTCTTCATCATGGTCAGCGGCCGCCACGAAGGCGCCGTCGACATTGCGCCGCGCCTGACGGAGGCCGGCGAACCGCTCTGGCAGTACGTCTTCCAAGGCCGCAACGACCTGACGAAGCGCGGCATCTTCACGCCGATGCGGATCATGGCCGAAGCGCTCGATGACGGTTCGAAGGTCTTCTTCGGCTCCCGTCCGGCGCCCGCGCCCGGCGATTCCGGCGCACCTGTCTTCGACGCTTCCGGACGACTCGTCGGCATGACCCAGGCGATCGGCAGCTACAAGAAGAAGCCTTCCTTCGGACGCATCGGCGTCCACCTCTCGTCGCTCGTCATCCGCCACCTCCTCGCCCAGTGCGCGGGCGGCGGACCCTGCGGCGACGACTGACCCTCCTTCGCTCCCGCGGAGCTTCGCAGGGCTAGCCCCGCATAGCTCGCCGTCGGCGAGCGAAGCGGGGTCTTTTTCGTCTTTTCAAACGCGTCACGGGCTGGTACGCTGTGCGCACGGACTTTCCGGGAAAGGAGGCCGCCGATGGTGATCGCGATCCGGAACGCTACCGGAATCGATCTCTATCTGGCGATCTCCGCCAGCGAGAAATCGATCCGTCTCCGCGTCACGGCGACGCCGCCCGTTCTCGAAGAGGGCGAGGAGGCCGAACGTCTGCGCGCAGGCGAAGGCCACGGCATCGTGAACTGCCCCGAAGGCATCCGCGTCAAGGTCGACGTCTCCGGCGCCTCTGTGGCCATCCGCGTCGTCCGCCGCCGCGAAGTCCTCGACACGATCGACGCCGACGGCCAGATCGACGGCCAAGAGGCGTACCTTGAATTCGTCCTCCGTCTCTTGAACTGACCTCCCTCCCGCGCCTCGCGTGGGACTTTTTTCTCCCGATCATGCTGAAACACCTGACCGCACAAGACCCGGACCTCGCGCGCATGCTCCGCGACGAGGCGCGCCGCCAGCAGGACGGCCTCGAACTCATCGCGTCCGAGAACATCGTCTCGGAGGCGGTCTTGGAGGCGCTTGGCTCGCCGCTCACCAACAAATATTCGGAGGGCTACCCGGGCAAGCGCTATTACGGCGGCAACCGCTACATCGACGAGATCGAAACGCTTGCCATCGACCGCGCCAAGGAACTCTTCGGCGCCGAGCACGCCAACGTCCAGCCGCACGCCGGCTCGCAGGCCAACATGGCCGCCTACCTCGCGCTGGCGGAACCCGGCTCCACGATCTTGGCGATGGACCTCTCGATGGGAGGGCATCTGACCCACGGATCGCCGGTGAACTTTTCCGGCAAGCTTTTCAAATTCGTCCACTACGGCGTCCGCCAGGACACGCATCGCATCGACATGGACGAGGTGCGCAAGATCGCGCTCGAAACCAGGCCGAAGATCGTCGTCGCCGGCTTCACGGCCTATCCGCGCACGCTCGACTTCGCCGCCTTCCGGAAGATCGCCGACGAGGCCGGCGCCCTCCTGATGGTCGACATGGCTCATTTCGCGGGCCTCGTGGCCGGCAAAGCGTTCCCGGACCCCGTCCCCTACGCGGACGTCGTCACCACCACCACGCACAAGACGCTCCGCGGACCGCGCGGCGCGATGATCCTTTGCAAGAAGGACTTCGCCAAGAAGATCGATTCGGCCGTGTTCCCCGGCATGCAGGGCGGCCCGCTCGAGCATGTCATCGCCGCCAAGGCGGTCGCGTTCGGCGAGGCGCTCCGCCCGGAGTTCGCCGTCTACCAGGCGCAGGTCGTGAAGAACGCCCAGGCGCTCGGGGAAGCGCTCCAGGAGCACGGCATCAAGATCGCGACCGGCGGCACCGACAACCATATGCTGCTCGCCGATCTCACCGATCTCGGCATCACGGGCAGACCCGCCGTCGAAGCGCTCGACGCGGCCGGCATCTGCACCAACATGAACATGATTCCCTACGATCCGCGGAAGCCGATGGACCCTTCAGGCCTCCGTCTCGGCTCGCCCGCGCTCACCACGCGCGGCTTCGGCGAGGATGAGATGCGCAACGTCGGGTTGATGATCGCGCAGATCCTGAAGAAACCGGATGACCGGGCCGTCCGCGAGGACGTCCAGCGCGTGGTCGCCAAGCTCTGCGAGGCGCACCCGATCTATCCCGAATGGAAGGCATGAACCCCCCTGCTTCGCCAAGGCTACGCAGGGCAAGCACCCGCGTCATCGACGGACGTTCCATCGCTTCGCGCGTCCGCGAGGCCGTCGCTTCGCGCGTCGCCACGCTCGGCTTCAAGCCCGGCCTCGGCGTCGTCCTGGTCGGCGACGACCCCGCCTCGCACCTGTATGTCGCCCTCAAGGAGAAGGCCTGCCTCGAGACGGGCGTCTTCTTCGAACGGCGCTCCTTTCCCGCCGACGCCTCCCAGGACGAGGTCCTCGAGGCGGTGCGGGGCTTCAACGCGCACGCGGGCATCGACGCGATCCTGGTCCAGCTCCCGCTGCCGAACCAGATGGACGCCGACGCGGTCGTGGCCGCCATCGATCCCGCCAAGGACGTCGACGGCTTCCATCCGGAGAACCTGATGGCGTACCTCGAAGGCCGCGGAAGCGCGCCCGGCCTGATCGAGGCGATCTCGACGCTCCTTGACGCGGGCGGCGCCCCCGATGCCGGACTGTCCTGCGTGCTGGCCAAGAGCGCGGTCTTCTCCGCGCCGCTCGAGACGATGCTCACGCGCCGGGGCCTGCCGCCGACCGACGATTGCCGCGCCGCGGACGTCGTGGTGACGGCGCTCGGGAAGCCCGGCTCGCTCACGGCCGCGGAAATCAAGCCGGGCGCCATCGTCATCGACGTGGGAACGACCCGCGTGGAAGGCACGACCGTCGGCGACGCAAACGCCGCGAGCCTCGAAGGCGTCGCCTCCGCCCTGACTCCGGTGCCCGGCGGCGTCGGTCCGATGACCGTCGCCATGCTCCTCAAGAAGACGCTCGAACTCGCCGAATCCCGCCGGAAATAAAAAAACGAGGCGCATCCCATACAGGCGATGCGCCTCTTCGATTCCGAGCGTTCAGCGGTCAGGATCCGGAAGGACCTTGCCGTCGAAGACGACGCGGTTGCGGCCCCGGCTGAAGGCCCAGGACTTCTTGCCCTTGGCCTCGTAGAGCGAGGCGTCGGCGCGCTGGACCAGCTTCGACGCGGTGTCCTCCTCATCGGAGAAGACCGTGCCGCCGATCGAGACCGTCAGCCGGAGCGAGGCCTTCCCGTCTTCGATCCGCACCACCGTATCGGCGCCGCGGATCTCGCGCAGGATGCGCTGGGCGACCATCTCGGCGTCGGCGCGATCGGCGTCCAGGATGACGGCGATCTCCTCGCCGCCGTACCGGCAGACCATGTCGGTCTGCCGCTTGACGACGCGCTGGATGCGCCGGGAGACGACCTTGAGGGCGTCGTCGCCTGCCTGGTGGCCGTGCACGTCGTTGACCTTCTTGAAGTGGTCGATGTCGACCATCAGGAGGGCCAAGGGCGGCGCGAAGCCGTGCTTCTCGTGCATCCGGCGGCGTTCCTCGACCTTGCGGACGAGGACGTTGTCGAAGGTGCCGCGTCGCCAGAGGCCCGTGAGGTCGTCGCGATTGACCGCGTCGAGGTTCACCAGCGTGAGCTGGATCCACGGGTGCCCGTTGTTGTCGCGGACGTACGACATCGCCATCAGGACGCGGACCGGACCGTCGTTCGCCTCGTAGATCAGCTGCTCCATGACGGAGCAATCGGCCTCGAAGGCGTCCGAGTCGCGTCGCGCGCGCCGGTCGAGGCGCGTGACCTGCATCGAAGCGTCGATCGACGCCCGCATCCGTTCGCTGTACCTCTTGGGAACTTCGCGGACGGCGCTGTCCTCCGACTGGATGCCGGAGGGATGGTGCAGGCGGTCGACGACCAGGGAGAAAAGGTTCCCTCCTTGCTCGAAGACCGGTCCGCACAGCGCGGCGGCGTGGTCGTTGGCCGAGATGATCCGGCCGTCGGGCGCCGCCTTGAAGGTCGCCGCCTTGAGGCCGTCGGCGACCATCCTCTCGAGGCTGGCGTCGAACTCCTTGCGGCGCAGCTTGGCGACGAGCGCCAGCGACGCGGACTGCTCGTCCTCCAGGGCCCGGATGCGGGAGCGGAGGACATCGAGATTCTCTTCCTCGTGGTGAGGAGAGACCATCACGGCGATTCCATCGAGGGTCTTCGCGGTCATCTCTCACTCCTTGGTTGGGGTCTGATAGGCGGCCTTTCGGCCGTGAAAGGTGCGGTTTTAAGGCGAATAGGCCTCGTCAACGACGATGCGCCCATTTAAGCCGTGTGCCCAAAATACACGAAAACACCCATTTTGTCAAGGGTGTCTGACAGGAGGCCTGCCGCGTGGGTGCGAAGCGCCTTTACGCGGGCCTAGGTCAGGATCGTATAGGCCATGCCGGCCGCGTAGACGCCCATCAGGGCGTGCACGAGCCAGAGCGGGACGTTCATGACCTTGTCGGGGTACTTCGCGCGGACCTTCAGGTACATCCAGGCCACGAAGATGCCCTCGAGTCCGATCAGGAGTGCGCCGATGAACTCGATGACATCGCCGAAACTGCGGACGCCGAGCAGGAAGAGGAGAAGCGGGACGACGGTCGCCGCCAGGACGGCGACGATCTTCGGCCAATGAAAGTCATTCTGGAACTGGCTTTTGAGATATTCGCTGAAGACGATGTAGGACGTCAGGATCGAGAAGAATCCCGCGATGGCGCCGATCAGCGGCAGGGAGCCGCCGAACCTGAGGTTGAGGCCTCCGACCGCTTCCTGCGTGGTGTCAGGACCGAGCGCGCCGACGACAGCCGTCACGAACAGCATCGTCAGGATGGCGGCCATCAAGGTGCCCGCCACGATGCTCTTGCGCACGGCGCCGGGACTCCCCCGGCGATCGCGCGCACTTCGGAGATGGCCGTCAGGCCGCCATAGGCGTAGAGCACGATGCCGTACGGCAGGAACGCCTCGTCCAGATGGATGGTGGCGAGATACTCGGGCCGCACGCCGGTCATGGCGATGCCGGCGAGCAGGACGAACGAGCCGAACTCGACGAGCGTCAGCCAGAAGTCGACGCCCGACAGGAATTTCGTGCCGAACCAGGCGGCCGCCAAGCCGAACAGGAAGAGCATGGAGGAACCGTGCGCCTCCGCAAGCGTCATGCCGAAGGCGTGGAAGATGCTCGAGATGAACAGGCCGCCGAGGATGAGATACGCGAGGTTGGAGCCGAACAGGCCGATGACCGAGGTGACGGTCTCGACGCGATGCGCCCAGGGGCCGAGGTACATCTTCACGTACCCGACCAGGCGGTGCTCCCCCGGGGTCGCCATGATCACTTCGCCGTACAGCAGATGCGTAAGCATCACGGCGCCGGCCAGCAGGACCATCCAAAACAGGCCTGGCAGGAAGCCGGCGCGCTGGACCATGTACGGGAGTCCGAAGATGCCGGCGCCGACGATCGTGCCGAACAGCACGAACGAGGCTTTGATCATCTTCTTCCGTTCGGCGGTGAGCGTCATATCCACACCATCGTAACACGACTTTGACTTTTCTCCCTCCGAGACCTACCGTGAAAGACGTCCTTTCAGAGGAGGTCCGCGTTGAAAACCATCGGCACGCATCCGACGGTCCTCGTCCCCGGATTCGCCGGGGGCAACACGTTCTTCATGCCGCTCCGCGACGAACTCCGCTCGCGCGGCGTCGACGCCGCCTGCTGGAAACGCGCCCCGCTCGTCTACCGGAGGCGCATCGACTGGCACGGCCGGCGCCTGGCGGAGGACATCCTCCGCCTGCGCGCCGCGCTCGACGAACCGCTTACGGGCGTCGGCTGGTCGGAAGGCGGCTTCATCTTCGTCTCGGCGATGCGGCACCTGTCGGAGACGTACCGGAATCCGGAGGACATCGTCCGCCGCGTCGTCACCTTCGGGTCGCCGTTCGACGGCACCTGGGCCGCGCGCTTCGGCGGCATCTTCGACCGCGTCCTCAGCCTGAACGTCGGCGAGATGCGTCCGGGCTCGCCGACGCTCGCCAGGCAGGTCGAATTCCTGCATCAGCCGCGCCGGTGGAAATTCCACGCGGTGAACGGCACGCGCGACCTGCTCGTCCCTGTTCCCCAGAAAAGCCTCGATCAGGCGTGGTGTCAGTTCGGCCCTTGGGACCACACATCCCTGCTGCGGGACCCCGGTCTCTTCGATCTTATCCACAAGCTCATCGTGCTGCCCTGAATGACGTCGAAAGGCGTCATTTTTCCGTTTTGACGCCCCCACCCCCGGAGCGTAAGATAGTGCCACCAAACGGATATGACCGAACGCAAACCGGATTTCGTTCCGCCGCACAATTACGAGGCCGAATCGGCGGTCCTGGGCTCCATCCTCGTCGACAAGGAGGCTATCCTTCGCGTCGCGGACCTGGTGACGCCGGACGACTTCTATCGCGAGAGCCACGCGGACATCTTCGACGCGATGCTGGCGCTCTTCGGCAAGTCCGAACCGATCGACATCATCTCGATCTCGGACCGCCTCAAGGACGCCGGCAAGATCGAGAAGACCGGCGGGCAGACGTACCTCGCCCAGCTCGCGGAGTCCGTGCCGACCGCCTCGCACGTCGTCCACTACGCCAAGATCGTCCAGCGCGACTCCACCCTGCGCCGCCTGATCACCGCTTCGCAGGAGATCGCCCGCCTCGGCTTCGGCGGCGAGGAGGACGTCTCGTCCCTGCTCGACCAGGCCGAGCAGAAGCTTTTCGGCGTCTCGGCGAAGCATCTCAAGCAGAACTTCGTGCCGATCCGCAGCGTGCTTTCCGACGCCTTCGACCGCATCGACCAGCTGCACAGCGAGAAAGGCAAGCTGCGCGGCGTCTCGAGCGGCTACAAGACGATCGACAACCTGCTCGGCGGCCTGCAGGCCTCGGACCTCATCATCCTGGCCGCGCGTCCGTCGTGCGGAAAGACCTCCTTCGCCCTCGACATCGCGCGCAACGTCGCCGTCCGTTCCAAGAAGGCCGTCGGCATCTTCTCGCTGGAAATGTCGAAGGAGCAATTGGTCGACCGCATGATCTGCGCCGAAGCCAACGTCGACCTCTGGAAGATGCGCACCGGTCGCCTCTCCGACCGCCCGGGCGACGACGACTTCCCGCGCATCGCCCACGCGCTCGGCGTGCTCTCCGACGCCCCGATCTTCATCGACGACACGGCCAACGTGAACATCATGGAGATCCGCACCAAGGTGCGCCGCCTCCAGAAGGAACACGGCACCCTCGGCCTGATCGTCATCGACTACCTCCAGCTGATGGAATCGCAGACCAAGATCGAGAACCGCGTGCAGGAAATCACCGCCATCACCCGTTCGCTGAAGGGCATCGCCCGCGAGATGAACGTGCCGGTGCTCGCCCTCTCCCAGCTCAACCGCGCCGTCGAACTGACCAAGCCGGCCATCCCGAAGCTGGCTCACCTCCGCGAATCGGGCTCGATCGAGCAGGACGCCGACGTGGTCATGTTCATCTACCGCAAGGCCGCCGACCGCAACTTCCGCATCGAGGACCTGGCTCCCGAGGAACGTCATCTCGCCGAGATCCACGTCGCCAAGCACCGCAACGGCCCGACGGGCGTCTGCCGCATCTTCTTCGACGAGAACCGCGCGACCTTCAAGAACCTCGACCAGGACATGGCGACCGCGCCGTCGATGGCCGGGATAGAATAAAAAACCTTTTGCGCGACCGCGCAAAACTCATTCAACCGCCCTCAAGGCTGGGCCTGCCCAGCCGCGAAGGAGGAGCGGCGGACAGGCGATAGGAAGGACGGGCTCGGCCCGTCCGACCGGCAGCCTGTCCGGTAAGCGACGTATTATGACGATGTTCTCCAAGCTCAAGCAATTCAAGGATCTCCGCGACCAGGCCAAGAAGATCCAGGACGTCCTCAAGGACGTCTCGGTCGAAGGCTCCGCCGCCTGGGGCAAGATCAAGGTCGTGATGAACGGCAACCAGGAAGTCACCTCCGTGACGATCGATCCGGAACTCCTCGCCGACAAGGGCAAGCTCGA
>Ga0113563_10000879_pt1 | contig 15902 bp, 8 predicted proteins | sample Mud3Dept3metaG_FD_80117 | JGI IMG/M metagenome (GOLD analysis project Ga0113563, IMG submission 80117) | Freshwater wetland microbial communities from Ohio, USA, analyzing the effect of biotic and abiotic controls - Mud 3 Core 4 Depth 3... | ecosystem: Environmental > Aquatic > Freshwater >...
AGGTCAAAGGATATAACAGAAACGCCCATCATTCAAGAAGGGTTCACGGAAGTGGTCTCGAAACCGCGGCCGGCCTTATTCCGAGACGCCAACCTGCTTTAGGTCCTCCCTGATTGGTCAGGGGGGATAAGGGGGGTTAATGGTCCTTAGAAGCAAAGTCTTTGAAGGCGTTTCGGTACGGGTTTCTCGTCCACTTCCGCTCGCCCTGGCCAAAGGGAATTAAAATTGAAGAGGGGTTTCACCGAGAATCTCATCGAGTTCCCGGATGAGCCGAGTGGCGTCCGCCCGTTCGATGACCAGGGGCGGCCTGATCTTCAGGACGTTGCGGCGCGGTCCCTCGGTGCTGATCAGGATCCCCTTGTCTTTCAGGCGTTCGGCGGCATAGGCCGCCTCTGCGGCGGCCGGCTCCAGCGTCCGGCAATCGCGGACGAGCTCGGCCCCGAGAAAAAGCCCGCGGCCCCGGACATCACCGATCAGGCGGTGCCTCCCCTTCAATTCCTGGAGCCCGGCCCGAAGGATGAGGCCGACCTCGCGGGCATTTTGCTGAAGCTTTTCCTCCTCGATGACGTCAAGCACGGCCAGCCCGACCGCGCAGGAAACCGGGTTGCCGCCGAAGGTGCTGAAATACTCCATGCCGGTCTTGAAGGAGGCCGCGATCTCGGGTGTCGTTGCGACCGCCGCCAGCGGATGACCGTTTCCGATCGGCTTGCCCATGGTGACAATGTCGGGCAGGACCCCCTGGGTTTCAAACCCCCAGAAATGGGAGCCTAGCCGGCCGAAGCCGACCTGGACCTCGTCGACGATGCAGACTGCGCCCGCCTTCCGGACATGACGGAAAGCTTCGGCCAGATAGCCCGGCGGGAAATCGATCACTCCGCCGGAGCTCAGAAGCGGCTCGCAGATGAAAGCGGCGGGGCCTCTCCCCTCTTCTTGGACCGCCGCGATGGCGCCTTCGACATACCGGGCGAATTTGGCTCCGGCTTCGGGATCGCTTCTTTTGTAAATCCCCCGGTATCCGTCCGGGGCGGGGACCTTCTTGACGTGGGGCGGAGCGCCCTCGCCGCCCGGGCCGTCGAATTTGTAAGGACTGATCTCAATGAGGGAGGTCAGATTCCCATGGTAGGCTCCATCGACGACGATGGTGTCGCGGCGGCGGGTGTGGGTCCGGGCCAGCCGCAGAGCCAGGTCGTTGGCCTCGCTCCCGCTTGAGACGAAAAAGAAGACGCTGAGCGGGTCCGGCAGCTTCTCCTTAAGGCGAAGGGCGTATTCCACGATGTTGTCGTGGAGATAGCGGGTGTTGGTGTTGAGGACGGCGATCTGCTCTCGGGCGGCCCGGACGACCCGCGGGTGGCAGTGCCCCACATGGGGAACGTTGTTCGTCGCGTCCAAGTATCTCTGCCCGTTTTCGTCATACAGGAATTGGAGGAAGCCGCGGACGATCTTGAGCGGCCGCCTGTAGGACAGGCTCAGGTTCGGGCCCAGGTGGCGGCCCCGAAGGTCGAGGAGCCGGCTCCTGTCCCTCTGCTTTGCCGCGGGAAGGAGGGCGCTCTCCGGAATCCCCAGGATAAGATTGGGGTCCGGGCAGAGGCTCAGCCAGACCTGACGTTGGCTGGGCGGGGCGACTCCGGGAAAGTCTCCGCTTTTTCCGAGAAGGTCGGAGATGACCTGAAAATGGAGGTGCGGGGGCCAGCCGCCATTCTCCTCAAGACGGCCGACCTCGCCGATCCTCTCGCCTTTCTTGAACTTCCGGCCATTGGCCAGGCCATCCAGGCTGTCCCGCGTCAGATGGCCGTAGAGCGTGTAAAACCGCAACCCACCCTCGGCCTCGTGCTCCAGGATGATCGTCGGTCCGTAGTCCAGCGGGCGGCTGTTGTCCGCGAAGCTGTGCACGGCGCCGTCGAGCGGGGCCAGGACGCCCGATCCCGGCTCGAGATAAAAGTCGATGCCGATGTGGATGGCCCGCCATTCGAAGCCGTCGTTCGCGGCCGACTTGTACAAATCTCCCGCATACATGCGCCGGGCTTCGTCGTATCGGCCGATTCCGACCCGGGCCTTCGCTTCGGCCAGCTCCCCAAAAAGAAGAGATCCGAGCGCTTCCATGCTCCCGGCCTCCGGCCAGGAGCTGATTTCAGTGCTCCCGACGCTCAGGTCAAAGACCAAAGGAGGATTCTCCCGGAGGTCGGCATCGATGACCGGGCCTGCTTCAGCCCGGTGGTGCTTCAGCCAGTCCACAACTTCCCCGCCGCGCGGACAGGGAGTCAGTCCGCAGGCTCCGCGGAAAACGCAGTGCGCGAAATCGGGGGGGATATCCCTCCACTTTTTGAGCAGCGCCCAGGCCGGCTTTTCGCGGATGCTGAGATATTCGTTGGCCGGCTCGGCCTTCCTCTGCTCGGCGGAGATGACGACACTCAGGCACAGCCGCATGGCGATGAGATCATATAGGCAGCCGACCTCAAGCTCCTCGAGCGGAAAGACTTCATGATATCCGGCGACGATCGGGACGGCCGCGGCCAGGGGATCGTTTTTTTCGAGCATCGCGTAGGTCGCGCCGACCGCCAGCTCAAGGGCCGGAAACCCGGCCACCATATCGCCGAAATCGATGAGTCCGCTAACGGCCAGGCCGAGCTCCTCCGGGTCGGAGGAGGCCCGGCCCACCAGGACATTGTTATCGTTGCTGTCGTTGTGGATGACGCCCGTCCTCAAGCGGGCGAAAAGCGGCAGCGTCTGTTTTTCAAAGCGCTCCAGGAACTGATTCACCAAATCCCGGCCTTCGGGAGAGACGATATCCTGGATCGAGCCCCGGATGGTCGAAGGGGCAAGCTTCATGTTCCATTTGAGCTCTCTCTCTGCGGCCGGATGGTCGAAGGTCGCAAAACCTTGGCTCATGGAGCCAAGAAAAACCCCAAGGCTGCGAAGCAGTTCGGGTGAATGGGGCCTGACCTGGGACAAAAAATCCCCCGGGAGATAGCTCATCAGCCGGACGAAGTGCCGGCTGCCGCGGCGGTTTTTTATCGCTCCAATCTCCTCCCCATCCTGTGTTTTTAGGATTTCCGGCCAGGCATAGCCCGGGACAAGCCGGGCGAGATGATGGATGGCCTGGACCTGGAGCTCAAGGACATCGAGTTTTTCCCGGGAATTCGCGATCTTGAGGACATACTCCGATCCTTTTTCAGAGCGGAGGTGAAAATTCTGGTCCCTTTCGCTCGGAAGCTCGCCCGCCGCGGCCCTTATTTTCCAGAGATCAAGGGCAATGGCCCGGGCTTCGTCCGTAGAGAACTGAGGCCTTGGGGGCGTCTTCGGTCCCATCTTTGAGCTCCTTCCGCTGGGTCAGGCGTTCCAGCGAATCCTCAGCCTGGCCAGCTCTCTCTCGTTTTGCTCCTTGATGATCCGGATGAGGGTCACGGTGTCCTGGCCTGAGGAAAGCTCCTGCATCCGGCAAAGCGCCGACTCCCCGAAAAAGGCCTGGCCGCGGAAATCGACCTCGATTTCCACCGGATGGTGTTTCTCCAGGAAGTCGGCCGCCGGCGTTTCCAGGGCCCAGGCGATGGTGGCGACATGGTTGACATGCCTGTTCCAGTCCAGGTCGCTCAGGCGGACCCGAAAAGACCTCTCGATATCGCCTTGACCGACGGCGGGAAGAGGCTCGAAATTTGACCCCACCGCCCGACGCGGGTCCCGGGGATATGGGCCCAGACGTTCGCCCGGGGCGACCGGACGCTTGGTTTTGAGGTCGATCAACATCCAGGAACTGCTGGCGGCCGCGATGAGGGTTCCTTGGCCGTCCCTGACCTCGAATTCGCGCAGGGCGAACAACCCTTGGTGGAGACTCGGCCACGTGGCAAGCTCCACCGATTCTTTCCAGCCGGGATAACGGGAGATTCTGATATGGTAGCGCGAGAGAACCCAGGTCAGGTTTCGTTTGATCAGGTCGACGACACCGGCACCGAGCCTTTCGGCATGTTCGGCGGCCGAGTCCTGAAGATAGTTGAGCAGGGCCTCCAGCCGAAGCCTTCCCCGCGTATCGCACTCATAGGTCCGGACGGAAAATTGCCGGAAAGACCGGGCTTCGTCACCCGCGTCAGGACGGCTCACCGGGAATCGCCCCCGGCCTTTGAGCCGCGGTAGATGAGGTCCCGGTTGATATCATAGGTATAGGGAAGCCCCCGGTTTCTCCAGCCGCCGACCGTCCGCAGGCCGTTCTCGTCTTTTTCTCCCTCGAAGCCTTCACCAACATTGTAGACTTCGGCAAAACCGGCCTTGAGCGCCTCTTCGGCCGCCCTGCGGCTTCGGCCTCCGCTGCGGCAGATAAAGACCAGGGCATCGCTTGTCCGGAAACGTTCCTTGATGTCGCGGACGAAATTTTCATTGGGTTCGAAGTCCTGGCGGGTTTCGCTCCAGAAAGTCAGCGGGATGCTGTAAGCCTGAACCGGATGGCCCACGAGATAATATTCGGCGACGCTCCGGACATCGACGAGATAGGTCGCCGGGTTTTTGATCATTTCCAGCGCCTTTGCTGGAGAGATGGTGGAGACATCGCCGCAGAATAGGGTCAAGACGGGAAACCCAATGAGCGCCGCGGCCGTTTTGAATCGGGTCATGGTACTACCTCCGGTTCGTCGGAATACCCATCATATTCTTTCTCTCCGGGACGAATCAAGCCGCCGGGCCGGTTGAAATGCCGGCACGGGCCGTCTATAATCGCAGCCGATGCGTCATCGCTTGAGCAGGACATCGTTTCTTTTCGCCGGCCTCGGATTGACCGCCCTCGTCCTCTGGGTTTCTCCAGGCGCGGCGCGTCCGAAAAAGCCCGGCTGGAACGTGCTTCTCATCACCCTGGATACAACCCGCGCGGACCGGATCGGCTGCTATGGATATGCGGATGCCGGCACCCCCAACATCGACGCTCTGGCGGCGCGCGGAGTCCGCTTCACCCGGGCTTACAGCCCCGTGCCTCTCACTCTGCCCTCTCATGCCTCGATCCTGACCGGAAATTATCCTTATGCTCACCGCGTCCGAAACAATGGGTCCTATCATTTGACCTCCGACCATGCCACCCTGACCGAGGAGCTCAAGGGCCGGGGGTTTGTCGCCTCCGCCTTTGTCTCATCCTTCACCTTGGACTCCCGGTTTGGACTGGACCAGGGCTTTGACGTCTATGACGATGCTTTCGATTCCCGGCAAGCGCTCAAAACCTACCGTTCGGAGAGGCCGGCCGACCGCGTGGCTTCGGCGTTTCTCGACTGGCTGCAGCTGAACGGAGGCAAAAGGTTTTTTGCCTGGGTTCATTTCTACGACCCCCACCTTCCTTACTCCCCTCCGCCTCCCTTTGACCGGGAGTTCAAAACCCATCCCTATGACGGCGAGATTGCCTTCATGGATCAGGAGATTGGCCGGGTGGCGCGGGCCCTCGAAGAGGGCGGATTTATGGGAAATACGCTGGTCATCCTGGCCGGAGACCACGGGGAAGCCCTGGGTGAAAAGAAGGAAATCGATCACGGGCTTTTTCTCTACGAGTCGACGCTCCGGGTCCCCCTGATCATCTGCCCGCCTTCCCCGCCCGCCCGCGGCGCCGTGATCCAAAGCCGGGTCCGGATCATCGATGTTCTCCCGACGGTCCTCGAGCTCCTGGATATCCGGGTTCCCAAGGGGATTCACGGAAAAAGTCTTGTTCCCCTTCTCCGCGGGCGCAAAATCGAGGACCTTCCGGCCTATGCCGAGACCCTTTATCCACGGGAGAATTATGGCTGGTCGGAGCTCTATGGCCTGACCGACGGCGCTTGGAAATACATTCGGGCGCCGAAACCGGAGCTTTATGATTTGGCCCAGGATCCGGCGGAAGAAAAGAACCTGATCGGGGAAAAGATGAGCGTCGCCGCTGAGCTCGGCCGGAAGCTCGCGGCGCTTGCCGCCGGGAGCGAAGCGGAAGGCGGAGGCACGGCCCGCCGCATGTCCTCAGAAGAAGAGCGGAAGCTGCGCTCTCTGGGCTACGTCGGGGGGAGGTCTGAGAAGACGCCGGCGGGGCCGCTGGCCGACCCCAAGGATAAGATCGAGGACTATCTTCTTTATTTTCGCGGGAATCTGTTCGAGACAAGGGGCGAATACGACAAGGCGGAAAGCTGCTATCGTCAGGTCCTGACCTCGAATCCGGACGTCGCCGGGAACTATGTCAACCTGGGGATCCTTCTCGCCAAAAGCGGCCGCTTCAAAGACGCCGTCGAAATCCTGGAGGAAGGACGAGGGCGCCTGCCGGAATCCGTGGCCGTCCTCTCCCACCTTATGGCCGCCTATCTTCAGGCGGGGCGGAGCGACGATGCCCTGGCGGCCGGGGAGGCAATACTGGCTCTCGACCCAGGCCATTTCGATGCGCTGTTCGTGAGCGGGGACATCCTGGGCCGTCAGGAGAAATGGGCCAGGGCCCTGCCGTTTTTCGAGCGGGCCCTCCAGGTCGAGCCGGAGAACGAGGCCCTGCGCCGGAGCTACGAGCGGGCCCTCGAACAGCTGAAAAAACGGCCCGAGCGGTAGCTCCTATTTTTTCTCCCAGAGCGCATCCCAGGCTTCGGGCTGTCCCTTCAAGTACTTGTCCCACCAGGCCAGCATGATCTGGGGCAGCAGCCGGCGGTATTGTCCAGATCGGCCTGTTCGAGCTGAACAACAATAGACGAAGCTTCGATCGGCGGCTTTAGGACTCCTGGCTACTTGATCGCCTTGGAGGCTTTGGCATAGTACATATGGACGTATTTTTTCTGGACTTTGAAGGACCAATGAACGTCCCGTATATAGGCGGCGGCTTCATCTCTCCGTCCCTGTTTGATCAGCTCGACAAAGGCTCGGTGCTCTCCGATCAAAGCCTCTTCCCACGCCTTAACAAATGCCTTCTGGCGAGGAAAATCGTACAGCCTTTTCTTGAGTGTTTGGGCAATCTGGATCAGGTTTTCGTTGCCGCAGCGGTCTAAAAACACGTTATGAAAGCTGAGGTTCTTTTCGTAGTAGAGGTCAAAATCGGCCTTCTCGATTGCCTTCTCCATGGCGGCATTCAGCTTTTCCATATCTCGGATATGCCCCTCTTTGATCCTGTCAAAAGCCGCAAGCAGAGCCGTGCTCTCAAGGGCGCCGATGATCTCATAGTAACTCTTGATCTCTTGGAGGCTCAGGACATTGACCACGACTTTGCGGCGAGGGAGGATGGTCACAAAGCCCTCTATCTCCAGCTGAAGAAGAGCTTCTCGAAGGGGCGTTCGGCTGACGCCTAGCTTCTTTGAGGTTTCTTCCAGGTCGAGTTCTGAACCTGGCAGGATCGAGCCGTTATGTAACTGCACCCGGAGGAGTTCATAGACCTGCTCTTTCAGCGACTTGACGTTCAAGAGGGGCTTATTTTGCATACGGTTGAATCTCCTCGCTGCCAAGTTTAGTAATCAAGATTATCCAAGTCAACTAAAAAAATATTCTTGACATGAATATTTAATATCTTATATGATATTTCACGATTAATGCAAAAAAGACAATTTTTGGCATTTGGCAGGCAATTCGGGTTGTCTGAAGTCCCCTTTCCATCAGGGGATTTTTCCAATTCTCATAATCTTTTTTAGGAGGAAGTATATGCCTAAATCTGCTCGTTTGTCATTGGCGGGTTTGTTGATTCTCATGCTTTTTTCCGGGCTCGCCCTTGCCCAGACGAGAGTAACGGGAATCGTCCAGGGCACGGTGATGGATGAGGACGGAGCTCCCCTGCCCGGAGTGAATTTATCCGTCACCTCTCCAAGCCTCATGGGAACCCGCTCTGCCGTTACCGATTCGGAAGGCAAATACCGGTTTGCCACACTCCCGATTGGAACCTATGCGGTTGCGGCATCCCTAGAGGGATTCGGCTCGACCAAAATGACGGAAGTCACCGTCCACGCAGGCGGGACGGCGACCGTCGATATCATCCTGAAGCCCGCCACCCTCGCCACGGAAATCGTCGTAGTCGGCGAGGCGCCCCTCATTGATGTCACAGATTCATCGGTGGGGAAATCCTATTTCACAAAGGATTATCTTGAAAATATCCCAACGCCCCGGGACACGTTCCGGATGATCAATAACGCTCCGGGAATCACCTATCTGAGCGCCTATGGCTCGGGCGATCACACCGGCAACCTCTATCAGCTGGATGGAGTGGAGCTTATCGACGCTTGGTTTGGGGGCGGGATCTATTCGGCCGCCGTTGATTACGATATCATCGAGGAATCTCAATTCATGGCCCTCGGAGCGCCGGCGGAGTTCGGGAATTTCACCGGTTCCACGATCAACATCGTGACCAAGTCCGGAGGGAACACTTTAAACGGTGACGCGCACTTCTATTACAAAGGCAAAGACTGGCAGAGCAATAACATCGATAAGAACGACCCGGAATGGGGGCTCCTCTCGGAGACCCCGGTCGTCCAAACACTGGATGCCGGCTTCCATCTCGGCGGCCCGATCCTCAAGGACAAGCTCTGGTTTTACGGCGGGTATAACTATTACAAAACGACGGAAGAGATGGTTTCGCTGAACCAGACCCGCCCCACCTGGTTTCCTAAGGGATTCTTCAAGCTGACCTTTCAGCCGGATGAGAAAAATAGGTTTAATGCTTCCCTGGAGTATCACAAATCGACTACGGAAAACATGACCTTCAGCCCGCTCACTCCCCCGGAAGCCAACTACAAATTCGTCTATCCCGTCTGGATCGGGAATCTTTCGTTCCTCCATACCTTTTCTGCCCAGACGATCCTGGAGCTGAAATTCTCCGGCAACGATATGATCAACGATTACATCCCCAATTCCGGCAAAGAAGTGGCCGGCCACTATGACCTGATAACTGGGGCATCCAGTGTCAATAATTCCTGGTATGGCCACTGGACATCCAAGCGTTATGCCTTGACGGCCGCCTTGTCTCACTATGTCGAAAACTTCTTGAACGGCTCGCACGATCTGAAATTCGGCATTGAAATAGAAAAGGCCGATGGCGGCGGGACTTCTGACGTGACCGGAGGGGTCACTTATTATGACCTCAACGGTCAGCCTTATCAGGCTCAGTCCTGGGGCTTCAAGTCATGGGGAATCAATTGGAGATACACCGGATATGTCCAGGACGACTGGAAGGTGTCCGACTCCCTCGTCATCAATCCTGGCCTGAGGTTCAGCATGATCCGGGGAAGCATTCCCGACCTTGGCGAGACCGTCTATACGCCCGACAATCTGGAGCCCCGGGTCGGGCTGGTCTGGGATATCGCCAAGGATCACAAGACCGTCGTAAAGCTCCACTATGGCAGGTACTACGAGGGCAGCAAGAGCTATTACTTCAGCAAGTTGCAGCCGAGCGCGGATACGATCAACTATTCGGTAGGCCCTGACTGGACTTTAACCGAAACCTACCGCGTTCCGGGCGACAGCCTTTATAGCATCGACCCGGACACCAAGCATCCCTCGATGGATCAGGTCGTGGGGGGCATAGAACGCGTTTTGAGCAAGGACATCACCTTCAGCGCATCCGTTATTTACAGATACTGGAAAAACTTTGTCGAATCGGTGGACACGACCGCGCTCTTTGAAAAAGTCCCCTTCACCGACCCGGAAACGGGAGAGGTTTGGACCGTTTACAATCAGCTCAATCCTGGTGCGGACAAATACTACATCACGAACCCGAAGGTGGGCGAAAACTACGGCCAGGCCTATCCCGACCTCATCCAGGTGGACCCCTACCGCAAATACACCGGCATCCAATTCGGCCTCAACAAGCGTTTTTCGGACAACTGGCAATTCTCCGCTTCTTATGTCTACAGCAATGAGCGGGGCACCTACGGAAACTCCCACGCGGCGGACATTCAGCGGGGCTGGATGGGCCATCAGACCTGGAACATGTGCGGGTCGTCGGTCTACTGGGATCCGACCAACCAGATCAACCTCTATGGCCGTTCCATCATCAGCTCGCCGCACGTTCTCAAGCTCATGGGGACCTATGTTTTACCGTATGAGATCAGCCTGAGCGCTTTTTATATCTATTCCAGCGGGCGGAGATGGGAGCGGAATGTCCTGGTAACCTCGGTGAATCAGTATGGCCTCTACCTGATGACGGAAGCCCGGGGGGATAGAAGTCTCCCGGCTCAGAACAACCTGGACTTGAGGGTGGAAAAATCCTTCCGATTCAGCGGCGCTTTCAGGCTGATGGTCATGCTCGATATGTTCAATGTCTTCAACCAGGCCAGGATGACCCAGATTCTGGATGTGGCTGGGAATAATTTCGGCCTGGGTTTGAACGTCAACACGCCCCGGACCTTCAGGGCTAGCCTTGGTTTTTACTTCTAGGACTTCGGCTGAGCTGATATTCTGAAACCCAAACAGGCTCCCCGACTTTAAGGGGAGCCTGCTTTTTTTTGGCCGTTTTCCCAATTTTGGAGCGGCCGGCCTGCGGCGCGAGGCTCGGACCTTTTTTGGAAAGCAAGAAAGACGTATGCACAAGCCCATCGGCTTCCCCGCATCAGAGAGAGGATCCCCGAGCCCCAGAATGGAGGGACGTCAGAAGGAGGTCATAGGAAAATGAAATTCCATTTTAGGCCAGTAAGAATTTTTATTTTCCCGTCGGGATTGTGGGGATTGGCTTCTGCCCTTTGCCTTGGAGCCCTCATGTCTTCTCCTCAAGATATCACCACGCCCAAAGCCAAACGGCTTAATTTTATCGAAGAGATCCATGGGCATAGGATCCCGGACCCATACCGTTGGCTCGAGGATCAGTGGAGTCCGGAGACACGAGCCTGGCTGGCCGGGCAAAATAAGTACGCCGGGGCCGTTTTGGGAAACCTCCCCTTCTTGAAAGAGATTACCGCAGCCCTCGAGCCTGTTTACACGGCGGAACGGTTGTCCGTGCCCGAATTTTCGGCAGGCCGCTTCTACTACACCAGGAAGCTCAAGGCGGCTGAACGACAGGCAATATATTCCCGGCCGACCCTGGATGGGGAAGAGAAACTCATCCTTGATCCCTCGGAACTCTCGGACGATCCGACCGTGACCGTCGAAATCCGGGCTGTCAGTCCTAAAGGCAGGTATCTGGCTTACAATTATCGCGACGGTGGAGAGGACGAAGTGACCATCCGCATCCGCGACCTGGAAAGCGGGAAGGATTTGAGCGACATCATCCCCCGGGGGATGCATTGGTGTTTTGCGTGGAACACGGCCGGCGACGGGTTTTACTACTCAGCCGATGACAAGGTGAAGGGGGCGAGGGTTTTCTTCCACCGCATCGGACAAGAGTTGAAAGACGACGCACTTGTCTATGAAGCCGAGCGGCGCGAATACTGGGTCAACGTTTCTGAAATAGACAACGGGAAGAGGCTTTTCCTTTCGCTGGGGATCGGCTGGCAGAGGCAGGAATTTTATATCAGGGAATTGGATGGGGGCGGGGATTGGAAGCCTGTCATCCGGGGAATAGACGCGCAGTTTCAGCCACGCTGGGTGGAAAAGAAGCTCTGGATGATCACGGATTTCGGTGCCCCTTATGGCCGTGTTATGGAGATCGATCTTACCGACCCGACTCCTGAAAAATGGAAAGAGGTCATCCCGGAAAAGCAGGATGTCCTCGCGGGGCTCTCCTTTCTAGATGGAAAACTGTATCTCCAGTATCTGCAAGATGCGGCAACCGTCATCCAGATCTGCGAGCCGGACGGAACTTTCATCCGGGAGCTTGAGCTTCCGGGGAGGGGCAGCGCCAGCCTTCCTCAGGGCACAGACAAGCCCGGCGTTTTTCTTTTCACCTTTCAGTCATTCACGCAGCCCCTCACGGTTTACACCTATGATCCAAAGACGACGGAGCGAAAAATCTGGTATCAGGAAGCTTCTCCCGTGGACACATCCGATTTTGTCGTCAACCAGGAATGGTACGAATCGAAGGACGGAACACAGATCCCCATGTGGGTCATCCACAAAAAAGGGATCGACCTGGACGGCTCGAACCCGGCTCTCCTCTACGGCTACGGCGGTTTCAACTATGCCCTGCTTCCAGGCTTAAGCGACTTCCATGCGGTTTGGATTCAGAAAGGCGGCATTTTTGCCTTGCCCAATCTCCGCGGCGGCAGCGAATTCGGCCGGTCCTGGCACAAGTCCGGGATGCTGCGGTTCAAGCAGAACGTTTTTGATGATTTCGTAGGAGCCGCCGAGCATCTCATAAGAAGAGGATACACGAACCCCTCCAAACTGGCCATAAAGGGCGCGAGCAACGGAGGACTTCTGGTGGGAGCGGTTCTAACCCAGCGGCCTGATCTCTATCAGGCTGTCCTGGCCGGCGTTCCCGAATTCGATCTTATCGGTTTTCCCCGGTACAAGCACATCAACCCCCCTGCCCTTCTGGAATACGGTGACGCCCGAAAGCCCGAAGAGTTCGAGTACATCATCGGCTGGTCGCCTGTCCAGAACGTCCGGCCAAACACCGACTATCCCGCCATCCTTGTCACGACCGGAGATATGGACAGCCGGGTGGACCCGGTCGAGGCTTTTAAGATGGTGGCCAATCTCCAGTGGGCGACGAGCTCAAGCCGTCCTGTTGTCTTTAACCATGACCCGCGCCTGGGCCATTCCGGAGGCCGGTCCTTTTCCAAGCAACTCCGGGATTCGACCTGGGAAATGGCCTTCCTTTCCCACTATCTTGGGCTCATCTGGTAGTTCGATCCCGACAGGCTCCTATTTTTTCTCCCAGAGCGCATCCCAGGCTTCGGGCTGTCCCTTCAAGTACTTGTCCCACCAGGCCAGCATGATCTGGGGCAGCAGCCGGCGGTTCTCGTCCGTGCCCAGGATGCCGTGGTCCTCCCCCTTGAACCGGATGTAGGAGACTTCGCGGCCGAGAAGCTTCAAGGCCGTGTACATCTGCTCGGACTCCGTGACCGGGACGTTGATGTCGGCCAGCCCGTGAAGGAGGAGCGTCGGAGTTTTTATCTTGTCCGCTTTGTAGAGGGGCGATTGGCCGATATAGATGTCCGGCCTGTTCCAGGGAAAACTCTCCGCCGTCGCCACTCCGCTGTAAAGGAAGCCCCACCAGCCGGCTCCCCAGTAGCTCGCGATATTGCTGATTCCATAGAGGGCGATCACCGAGCGGAACATGTCGGTCTGCGTCGTCAGGAGCATGGTCATGAACCCGCCGTAGCTTCCGCCATAGGCCCCGACCCTTTCCCTGTCGAGGAACGGTTTGGCGGCCAGGAGCTTCTGGACTCCTTGAATGATTTCAGCGGCGACGATCTTCCCCCAATCGTTGACATGGAGGTCCGAAAACTCCGGCCCCCAGCCCGGAGCCCCGCTCGGGTTGAGGATGTAGACGGCGTATCCGTTGGCGCAGTATTCGTGGATATTGGCGCCCGTGTAGCCGGCCATGAAGTCCCGGGCCGTATGTTCGGTGCCCCCATAGTAATGGACGATGAGCGGGTATTTCCCAGCCGGGTCAAAGCCGGCCGGGTAATGGAGCCAGCCTTCGATCGTCGCCCCGCGGGCGTTCGTAAAATTGAAATCCTCGACCTTGGTCAGCCGGATGGACCGGAATCTCTCCGCCGTCGGGTCGAAGACCAACGTCCTTTTCCCGGTCGAACGGTCGAGGCAGTAGAGGCGCGGCGGGTCGAGGAGAGATGTCCCCACATAGACCAGGGTATTGCCGTCCCGCGAGACATCGAACGCCTTGACCACGTCGACGCCGGCCTCGATTTTATCGAACCGGCTGCCCTGAAGGTCGGTCTGATAGAGCGGCTCCTGAGTACGGTCTTCGGTCAGCAGGAATACCGGACCGGCTTCTGACAGGGCGACCGGGTTGGAGAACCCCAGCGACTTGATATTGGGCGCAAACTGCCCGGTCAAGGTCCGCAGGGTCCCCGTCGCGATGTCGAGGAGATAGAGGTCCATCTCGTAATCATTGCGCAGCTTTTTGGCCATCTGCGCCTGGCCCATGGACTGTCCTCCGGCAAAGAGGATCATCCGTCCGTCAGGCGTCCATTGAGGACTTGAGATCGAGAACGGAGACGAGAAAACCCGGACGGATTTACCCGTGGCGAGATCGAGGACATTCATATCCGTGCGGACGTAGGGCCGGTTTTTGTAATCGGGTTCGCTGGTGACGAACAAGACGCGGGTGCCGTCCGGAGACACGGGCGAAGCTACAGAGGCAAAAAGACCGCTGGCCGATAGAGATCCCGCGGTGAGCGGGCGTCTGATCCCGGAATCCGCGAGGACCATATGCAGATGCGTTTTGCTGTGCCAGGGGGTCCAGCGGTCCTCCAGTCCGGTCATTTTCTCGACTTTGGGGTCGGGGTCCTTGGGGGGTTCGGTCACCGCATAGACGAGGAAATCCCCGGTCGGCGACCAATAGGCCGCGGTCAGCCCTTTGACATCGTCAAGCAGCACCCTCGTTTGGCCCGTCGCCCGATCGACAAGCCAGAGGTCGGACGTTCCGGCATCGCCGGGGACGACGGCGCTCACTCGGCTTCCCTCGGGGGCCCATTGGATAGAGGAGTAGGCTTGGGTATCCCGGATCTCCCGTTCGAGTTCGGCGCCGGGCAGCCGCCGGATCTCGATCCACGATTCCGGCTTGGCGGTTTTGGGGTTGCGCTCCGAGACGACATAGGCGACGGCCCGGCCGTCTCGAGTCATGGTGATCGCGCCGATCCGGGGAGAATTCAGGATGTCGTCAGCGCCGATGAGCCTCTCGGGCGAGAGGTCCGTGCCGAGCCGTCCGTCCTGAGACGTCCGCAATTCCGACAGGAGGCCCCAATCCCGGGAGCAATCCGGATTCTTCAGGGCCAAGACGAGCAGCCGGTGCTTGCCGCAGGAGACGCTGACCTCGGCGCTCGACGGGGCCGCGTCCTTGGCCTCCGTCGTGGAAGACTCGTTTTTAGTGAGGATGGGCACGCCGTCAAAGTAGGCCTTGAGAAGGTGATGGCTTCTGAGCTCCAGACGCATTTTGCGCCAGCGATCGCTCTCGACATAACAGAACAGGAAGGCCGCTTCCGGACCCGGGCCTTTCGGGGCGAGCTTCAGGGCTCCCCCTTCCGCCTCCACGTGTTTCCAGACCATGGCCTGAGCGCTTCCCTTGGAAAGCGCCTTTCCCTCTTCCGGCCATAATGATGCCGCGTCCACGATGTCCGCTTCGAGCAGGTTTTTCAGCGGGTAGACGCTTTTTTCGCCCAGCCAGGCCGGAAGGGGAAGCTCGACCGGGCCGGCCGCAAGCCAGCCACTGACGGCGACCGTGCGGCCTTCCGTCTTGGCCGGCTGTGCCGGGGATGCCTGCGGGCCGGCATATACGGCCAGAGCGAGGGAAAGAATAATCACCGCAAGGACCGAAAGTCTTTTCAAGTGTGTCATCGGACGGCCTCCTTGTCCCGATATGGAGGAGAAAAAAAGGCAGGCCCTTCAGAGGGAAGGGCCTGCGGGGAATTCCGAAAAGAGAAGGATCAGAACCAGAACCTCGCGCCGGCGCGGAAGGTCCGCGGTGCGTTGACTCCGAGCGGCTTGCCAAAATCATCGGAGTCAGCGAGTTCCTGAACGTAGCTCGGCCGGCCCTGGTTGAATACGTTGAACATGTCCAGCATGATCGACAAACGGTAGTTCTTGAAGCGGAGCGATTTCTCCAGCCGGAGGTCGAGGTTGTTGACCATCTTCAGCCGGCGGGAACCCATGGGCTCGGCCATCAGGTAGGAGCCGTACTGGTTGACCGGGAGGCTGAACACCCGGGTCCAGGTCTGCCCGCTGTACAGGCTGTAGAAGGCGCTCAGGCTGAAATCCAGAGGAAGGACATAGGTGGCCTGGACCTTGAAGACGTCCGGGGGGCTGATGACGGACTTGCCCTCGAGGTTGATCCGGTTGCTGTGGTCGGTGTAGAGCGTGGACATGTCCATATTCATGGCCTGGTCGGGGGTATGGGA